>JAAOEI010000088.1_pt1 | contig 34165 bp, 50 predicted proteins | sample 7059261 | NCBI WGS metagenome assembly JAAOEI01 (sample SAMN14008812, study PRJNA610033) | viral metagenome | isolation source: viral particles filtered from seawater | place: China: Hangzhou Bay, Yangshan Deep Water Harbour | collected 2017-10-31 | reverse complement strand
TGGACGACGGTTCGACGGACGGGACCGCCGAAATCTGCGAGGCGGCGGGCTGCGAGGTCCACCGGCAGGAATCGGTCATGTTCGGGGCCGAGTGGCGGGCCCGGAAGGCCCTGTGGCACCTCGCTATCGCCGGGACGGACTGGCTACTGCACCTCGACGCGGACCAAGTGCCAAGCAGCGACCCCAGGCCCCACCTGAAAGAGCCCGTGACCGGGTTCCGGCTCTACGACCTGTGGAGCGAGAACACCTACCGGCATGACGCATGGTGGACCGGCCACATGCACCATTGGTGGCGGGCTGTCCACGTCCCGTCGCTGCCCAAGGGCTTCAAGGACGAATGGCCGCTCCGGGGCTGGCATAGCGGGCACGTTCCGATCAACCTGCCGGGCGACACACACCCCGCCGAGGGATGCGCGATCCTGCATTACGCCTATTCCAGCCCCGAGCTACGGGCTCAAAAGGCCGCGATGTACGAGGCGCTCAGCCCCCACCTCACAAAACCCGAGCAATTCCACGCGACCACGATCCCGATGGACCGCGTAATCACGAAACCCCTGCCCTTCGAGCCGACTTGGCCGCTAAAGCTGACTTCCTAGCCGCGATCCGCACGTTCGCGGAGGACCCGGCCAAGTTCCTCAAGGTCATGTTGAAGGTCGAGGACCCGGAACGCCACCAGATCGAGGTCATGCAGGCCGTGGCGAACGGCGAACGCCGGATTTCCATGCGATCTGGCAGACGCGTTGGGAAGACGGTTTTGCTGGATTGGCTGTCACTGTGGTATCCTATGACCCGGCTGGACGCCAGGGTCATCGTGACCGCGCCGTCGTCCGCGCAGCTTGAGGACGCCTATATCCCGGGCTTCAAGCAATGGGCGCAGCAGCTACCGCCCGACATCTACCGGATGTGGAACATCACGTCCGACCGCTTCACGTTCCAGATGCACGAGCAGCAGGGGTTCGAGAACTTCGTCACGGTCCGAACCGCGCGGGCTGACAGCCCGGAATCGCTCCAGGGCATCAACGCGGCGAACGTTTTAGTGCTCGTGGACGAGGCGGCGGGCGTTGCGGACATCAATTTCGAGGCGCTTTCGGGCTCATTGGCCTCCGGGAACGCCTCTCTGGTGCTCTGCGGCAACCCGAACCGCCCGACCGGCTATTTCTACGAGACGCACACCACGCTTTCGGAGCATTGGCACACGATCCACGTCAATTCCGAGCTTTCGAGGCTCGTTTCCCGCGAGTGGATCGAGGAATGCCGCCTCAAATGGGGCCGCGACTCGAACGCTTACCGGATTCACGTCCTTGGCGAGTTCCCGACCGAGGAGGAGGACACGGTTCTGCCGGTCCACCTGGTAGAGGCCGCGATTTTGCGGGATGTCGAGCCGTTCGGGCCCTACGTTTGGGGGGTGGACGTCGCGCGGTTCGGGTCGGACGCTACCGCGTTGTGCAAGCGGCGGCGTAACTCGGTGGTCGAGCCGGTCAAAATCTGGCGGAAGATGGACACGATGGAGGTTGTCGGCATCGTCAAGGCCGAATGGGACCTCACCCCGGTCCCGATGCGCCCGACCGACATCTATGTGGACTCCATTGGGGTCGGCGGCGGCGTGGCCGACCGCCTGCGCGAGATGGGACTGCCCGCCGTGGACGTGAACGTCTCCGAGCTACCCGCCAACCCCATGAGCCACGGCGACCGGCTCCGCGATGATCTGTGGCTCCAGGCCCGGACGTGGCTGGAAGGCCGGAACGTCATGCTCCCGAAGGACGACCGGCTGCGCGAGGAGTTGATTACGCCCCGGCTGTTCTACACGAGCTTAGGCAAGGTCAAGGTCGAGAGCAAAGACAAGATGCGGGCCCGTGGCAAGGCGTCCCCCAACTGCGCGGATGCGTTCGTCATGACGTTCGCCGGGGGTGCTGTCTCTTCGATGGGCAAACGGCCCGGCAAACTCCAGAGCATCAAGCGAGCGATCAAAGGCATTGTCTAGCCGGTAATTAGCGTTCTTAGGTTTGGGGTCATGGAAACCCCGAATCCCGCAGGCCCGCAGGACCAGCTAGACGAAACGACCGTGCAGTCGATCTTGCGGGCCGAGATCGACGCGGCGGTCGAGTTCATCGAGCAGGATGTCGGCCCCGAGCGTGCCGAGTCCACCAAGTATTACCGGGGCGACCCGCTCGGCAACGAGGAGGAAGGCCGCTCGCAGATCGTGACCCGCGACGTGCGGGACGCGGTGCGGCAGGTGCTCCCGTCGCTGGTCGAGGTGTTCCTGGGGTCGGAGCGTGCCACGGAGTTCGTGCCTCGGGGCCCGGAGGACGCGCCCCAGGCCGAGATGGCGACCGACTACATCCAGCACATCATCCTGAACGAGAACGAGGGCGTCCGGGAGTTCCATAGCTGGTTCAAGGATTCGCTCTACAACAAGGTCGGGGTCGTCAAGTGGTGGAAGGACGACGCGCAGGCCGTGAGCTACCACACGTTTTCGGGGCTGAACGACGTGGCGCTCGGGCTGATCCTTGAGGAGCCTGGCGTCGAGTTGGTCGAGTTGCGTTCGACCCCCGACGCTGCGCTGGCTGGGCAGTTCATGGCGATGGGGCTGCAACCCCCGTCCGTCCACGAGGGCCGGGTCCGGCGCACCACCACTAGCTCGCGGTTCCGGTTCGCTGCCGTGCCGCCCGAGGAGTTCCTGATCGACCGGAACGCCCGGGACATCCAGACCGCCACCTACGTCGGGCATCGGTGCCTGAAATCGTTCACCGACCTGGTGGCGATGGGCTACGACCCCGATCTGGTCGCGGAGCACGTTTCGGATTCCGCCACGCTCACGACAGCGATTGAGGTGTCCGAGCGTTACCGGAACCGGGGCGGCTATTTCCCGTTCGAGACTCGCAACAAGGGCGAGCAGAAGGCGCTCTATACCGAGAGCTACGTCCGCATGGACGTGGACGGCGACGGGATTAGCGAGCTTCGCAAGTTCTGCACGCTCGGGGACGCGCACGTCGTCGTGAACGGCGATGGGTTCGGGGAGCCGGTCGAGGAGCGCCCGTTCGCTGCGCTCTGCCCGGACCCCGAGCCGCACATGTTCTTCGGGGACGACGTAGCCGACCAGACCAAGGACATCCAGCGCATCCGCACGAACGTGACCCGTGCGATGCTCGACTCGCTGGCGCTCTCGATCCACCCCCGCACAGCGGTTGTGGACGGTCAGGCGAACATCGAGGACGTGCTGAACACCGAGGTCGGCGCGGTCATGCGGCAGAGCGCCCCCGGGATGATCCAGCCGTTCACGGTCCCGTTCGTCGGACGTGAGGCGATCCCGATCATCGAGATGCTCAAGCAGGAGCGCAACGCGCGGGTCGGCATCCATAACATGGCGATGGACGCGGATTCGCTCCAATCCACCACGAAGGCTGCTGTCACCGCGCAGGAGCGGGCCGCGACCGCAAACATCAAGATGATCGCGCGGCTCTACGCCGAGACGGGCATCAAGCAGTTGATGAAGGGACTGCTGCGGCTGGTAGTCGCGCACCAGGACCAGCCGAAGATGATGCGGCTCCGCAACCAGTGGGTCCAGGTCGATCCGCGCTCGTGGAACGCCGACATGGACGTTGCGGTCAACGTCGGGCTCGGCTACGGGATGACGGACGACCGGATCGCGGTGCTCCGCGAGACGAAGGCGACCCAGGAGCAGATCCTGCTTCAGCTTGGGCCGAATAACCCGCTGGTCGATCTCGGCCAGTACCGGAACACCTGCACGAAGCTCTTGGAGTTGGGCGGCTACAAGGACACCGCGCAGTTCTTCAAGCCTGTGCCGGTCGGGTTCGAGCCGCCGCCCCCGCAGCCGAAGCCGTCGCCCGAGGAGCTTTTGGCGCAGGTCGAGATGCAGAAGATCCAGAGCGACATCGCTACGACCGCCGCGAAGCTCGACCTTGAGCGCGACAAGGCGCTGGCCGACATCCTGCTCAGGGCCGAGGAGATCAACGTCAAGTACAACACGCAGGTGGACGTTGCTCGCATCCGCAGGTCGGTAGACGAGAATCGTATCCCCGATGCTTGACCCGGAGACGAAGGGCCAGCGTGCGGACGACATCCTCGGCAGCGACGTGTTCGCTGAGGCGGTCGAAGGCGCGAAACAACGGATCAAGAACGAGTGGGCGAGTCAGGCGAGCGCGGAAGCCCGCGAGCGCCTTTGGCACCGCTACCAAGCGGTAGACGAGGTGGTCCGTGAACTCAGAGCGATTCGCGATAACGGGGTGAAGTTGCGCCACGACCGCGAACACCGCCAACGCCAGGAGAACAGCAAGTGAGCGAGCGCACGATGTGGGACATCGGCAAGGCCCTGAACGGGATGTTCCAGCCCGGGGCCACCGACACGCCCACGGAGGAGCAGGAGCAGGACATCGACGCCGACGCGACCCCCGACGAGGGCATGGTTGCCGAGGACGATGAAGTCGTTGTTGAAGCCTCTGAGGATGAGGACGCAGACCCGGAGAGCGAGGAAACTTCCGCCCCTGAGCCGTTCCTGACCCTTCGCGTGGACGGGAAGGACATCACGATTGGCTCTAAGGAGGAAGCCATCCCCCTGGCTCAGAAGGGGATGCACTACACCCAGGAGATGCAGCGGCTCCGTGAGGAGCAGCGCCAGTGGGAGGAGGCACGCGAGCGGGAGAGCATCGGCATCCGCCAGCAGCGCGAGCAGTACGTCACCGCGTTGCAGACGCTCAGTTCCGTTTACGGGCACGTTCTCGGATCGGAGCCGCCCAATTGGGCGTCCGACGAGATGGCTACACTCAAGCGTGAGCGCCCTGACGAGTACGTCGCCCTGCGCGAGCAGTGGGACCAACTCGGGGCCATCCGCTCGGAGATCGCGCGCCACCAGCGTGAGGAGCAGGAGAAGCAACAGAAGCAGTTCGCGGGGTGGGTCCAGCAGCAGCAGTCTGCCCTGGCCGACAAGCGCCCCGAGTGGTCCGACCCGACGCGCCGCCAGCAGGACTACACCCTTATCCGGGACTACGCGCTCGGGCAGGGTGTGACTGAGCAGGAGATCGGCGCGCTGTTCGACCACCGCTTCTGGTTGATCCTGCACGACGCAGCCCGCTACCGGAAAGCCGAATCCGCCGGTAAAAGCACGCGGCCACAGGCCAGTAAGACGGCCGAGCCCGGGTCGGGCAAGGGCGTGAACGCCGGGAACCGCAAGTACAGCGACACCCGCAACGCGCTCAAGAAGACCGGGGACCCGCGAGCAGCCGGCGCTATCTTCCAGGACATGATGACCAAGAGGCGATAAACAATGGCACAGCTTGCGACTACGTTCTCGTCCTACGATGCCAAGGGCATCCGTGAGGACCTGTCGGACCTGATCTCCGACATCTCGCCCACCGAGGTTCCGTTTCAGAGCAACATCGGCTCGGAGCCGTGCGGGAACACCTACTTCGAGTGGCAGACCGACGCGCTGACGGCGGCCTCGTCCTCGAACGCTCAGATCGAAGGCGACGACCTGGGCAACACCTACACGCAGATCACCGCGACCACGCGGCTCGGGAACTACACGCAGATTCTGCGGAAGGACTTCCTGATCTCGCGTACCGAGCAGGTTGTGCGGAAGGCTGGCCGTGCCGACGAGCGCGGCTACCAGATGGCCCGCAAGGCGCTTGAGCTCAAGCGCGATTGGGAGACGACGCTGCTCGACAACAACGCTGCGGTGGCCGGTAACGACACCACGGCGCGCGAGACGGGCGGGCTCACCGCGTGGGTCAAGACCAACGTGGACTCGTCCAACACCAACTCGGTCGATCCGGTGTGGTCCACGGCTCCGACCGGGGCGCGTTCGGACGGGACTCAGCGGGCGTTCACCGAGACGATCCTGAAGAACGTCGTGAAGAAGGTGTGGGACGCTGGCGGCGACCCGTCGATCCTCATGGTCGGGTCGTTCAACAAGCAGGCGGTGTCGGCGTTCGCCGGTATCGCGGCCCAGCGGTACATGGCTCCCGCGAACAGCCCGAGCACGATCATCGGCGCTGCGGACATCTACCTGTCCGACTTCGGTGAGCTTGCGGTCATCCCGAACCGCTTCCAGCGGGCCCGGGACGCGCACGTCATCGACCCGTCGAAGGCGCGAGTGCGGGTGCTCGACGGCTACAAGATGCACGAGATGGCGAAGACCGGCGACGGTGACAAGTACATGATCACCTACGAGGCCGGGCTTCAGATCGACAACGAGAAGGCGTTCGGCATCGCGGCCGACCTGTCCACCTCGTAAACCTCAGCCGGTCGGGGGGCCCCTTCGGGGGTCCCCCGCACCGAGGTTACTTCCGATGACCTGGCACAAGCGGCTTCTGGCTCGTGATCCCGACGCGGGGCGCACCGAGTGGTATTGGTCGAACCCGGACGACGGCAAGATCGCGATCCAGACCGAGTGGGACGTGAACCCGATTGCCGAGGACTGCAAAGGCATCTACAACACGTTTGACGAGCGGGCCCCGTGGAAGGGGGACTGGCACCACGTCGCGTGCATCCCGATGGCGGTGATCGAGGACGAGTGGCGCAGAAACCGGCGTAACCTGCTTGTTGACAAGGATTACGTTCGGCATTGGTGCAACAAGTCGGAGAACCGCGCGTTCCGCATCCGGCCGGGGAGGGTCTAATGGGTCGCCATTTCGGGATCGCCGTGCCCTGCCAAGACCAAGTGGACTCGTGGTTCATGCACGACCTCTACCGGGCGGGCGTGCATCATGCGTTCGCGTTCCCAGAGGACGAGCAGTCGCTGTCGATCATCCAGACCGCGTTCTTGGCCGAGGCCCGGAACCTTCTGGTGAAGGGGCTGCTTGAGCAGGGCTGCAAGTACATCTTTTTCTTGGATTCGGACATGCGGTTCCCGATGACGCTCTTCAACGACCTGATGGCGCACGACAAGCCGGTGGTCGCGGCTAACTGCGCCAAGCGCCGTCGTCCGATCAGCGCCACGGCCCGCAAGGAGAACCCGGACGACCCGTCGAAGCTCGATGCCGTCTGGCCCGACCGCGAGATCAAGCAGGGGATCGAGCAGGTCCACGTTGTCGGGACGGCGGTCATGTGCATCCGGTCGGACGTGTTCTTTGAGATCGAGTATCCGTGGTTCCATACTCCGTGGAACGATCAGGAGCAGCGGTTCGTGGGCGAGGACCTGTATTTCTGCGCCCAACTCAAGAAGCACGGCGTGCCGCTCTACATCGACCACGGGGTCTCTTGGGAGGTCGGGCACATGGGGAGTTACACCTACCGGATGGAGGACGTGCTGGCCGAGCGCGAGATGGCGCGGCTTGGGATGTGGGACCACCTGCGCCCCGTCATGTCCGAGACGGCGTCCGGCCGTGAGCCTTTGATCGTGGCGGCCCGCTAAATGGCGATCACGACGAACGCGGAACTCAACACGGCGGTCGCCAACTGGCTCGACCGTACCGACCTCACAAGCCGCATCCCCGAGTTCATCGTGCTCGCGGAAGCGCGGTTTAATCGTGTGCTGCGGGCCCCGGATATGCTGACCCGGACCGACGCCTTCACGGTGGACGGCCAGTACGAGACGTTGCCGACCGGGTTTGTTGAGGCGAAGCGCGTCGTGCTGCTGACTTCGCCGGTGACGCCCTTGGAGTACATCACGCCCGAGGAGATGGCCGAGGTCAGGGTCCGCTATTCGTCGGCTGGCCGACCCAGGTATTACACGGTCGCGGGCGGGAGCTTCGAGTTCTTGCCGACGCCGGGCGAGGCGTACACGGCCTCAATCCTCTATTACAGCACGTTGACGCCCCTTGCGTCGGCAACCAATTGGCTGCTCACGTCGCACCCGGACGTTTACCTGTTCGGGGCGCTTGTGGAGGCCGAACCGTATCTCAAGAACGACGAGCGGATGGGCGTCTGGAAGCTCAGGCTCGACCAGGCGCTCGCGGAACTGAACGCACTGAACGACCGGAAGCAGACTCGCGGCGCTGCCCGGCCCCGGACCGGGGGGTTTGAGTAATGGAAATCGCGGACGCGCTGGTCAGGCAGGCGGCGGGCACCGACGAGGTGGTGGCCGAGCTTCGCGCCGAGATGGCTGCGCTCGCGGCTCGGCTGGACGCCCGCATGGACGGCCTGTCCTCTCAGGTGCGGGTGCTGACCGAGCAGCAGGACCGGCTTGACCGCGCGCTGGCGGGGCTGGACGGCCGCGTGACCGCGCTTGAGCCTGAGCCCGAGCCGGAACCGGCGCCCGCCGTCGTCCCGTGGCTCAACGCGACGTGGCCGGTCGCTGGCACGGATACGGCCGCGATCACCTCCGGGTTGGGGGTCAGGATCAACCAGGCTGGTCCGGGGCTCACGGGCGGCGTGCCGACGCTGGCGGTGCTCGGGACCGGACGGCTCTCGATCCGCAAGAACGGCACCTACGGGCATTTCGTGGCGCGCTGGCCCGCGCAGCCGACCGCTGGCGAGTGCTGGGCCTACTCCTACGAGATCAGCAACGATTCGGACCAGACCGACCGCGAGGAGCATTTGGGGTGCCTCTGCGAGATGGGTGCCATCCATTTCGTGCATACCGCGATGCTCCCGGCCCGGGGCGCGATGGAGTTGGTCGGCGGCACCTGGTACCACGGGCTCAGGCGGCTCTACTGGTCGCACCTGCCGGGCGACGTGCGGGTTGAGGCTCGCGCGCCCTATGTGGTCGCGGCCGGGCAGACGGTGGTGGTGCAGGGCGTGCTTGAGTGGACTTCCGGCAACACGTTCCGCGCCTACCCGCGCCTGTTGGACAAGCACACCGGCAACGTGCTCGCCCGGACGGAGGACTATGTGTTGACCGACCAGAGCGGCGCGCGGCTGGTGGACTGGTACGCCCAGGGCCGCACGCTGCGCCGGAACGCGCTGAACCCTGACCTGGACTCTATCCGCGACTTCTCGGTCGGCGCGGCACAGAACGACGGGTCCCCGAGCATGGGCCGCTACTATGTGAGCAACCTGCGGCTCGCCTACGTCCCTAACGCATCGGTCTACCTGTAAATGCCGATCTCGGTAGGCACGAACTCTGGATTCGTCACCAGCGCCCCGGCCACAGACCCGGGCGCTGTGGCGCTCCAGTTGGACACCCGGGCGCACGCGACGAAGGACACGACGCCAGCGTCGGCCATCACGGTCGAGGAGATCGGCTGGTGGTGCGACAACGCGACGGAGGCCGCTAACTTTGAGGTCGCGGTCTACACGGACGCCGGTGCCAACGAGCCCGAGTTGGTGGTGGGGTCAGTCTCAACCGGAAATGCCAAGGGCACCACGAGCGGGTGGAAGGCGGTCACGGGGTTGTCGATCTCGCTGTCGGCCTCGACCGCGTACTGGATCGCGGTTCAGCTAGACAACACCGCGACCACAACGAATATCGACGGCACCGCGTCCGGGGCTGCGGGCCGGGCACAGAAGAATAGCGTCACGGCGCTCCCGTCCGATTGGGGCACGTCGAGCGCGACGGACACCGACGCGGCAATGGCGATCTACGCGCGCTACGTCGTGAGCGGTGGCGATCCTGAAGGCAGCCTGACGGAAGGCAAGCTGGTGGGCGGCGGGCTTCTTATGCGCGGGGTTCTGGTTCCATGACCACGCACAATAACGAGGAATAGACCGTGTCTTATCCGATCTACTATGTCGAGGAGAACGACACGCTGCCGCACCTGTTCGCGTCGTATGACGGCGGGACGGGTGCGAGCATCACGCTGTCCGGGCTCGCCACGTCCGATATCGAGATTTACAAGGACGGCGGCACGACTCAGCGGTCCAGCGATGCGGGCTACACGCTGCTCGACACGGACGGCATCGACTTCGACGGGATCACGGGCATCCACGGGTTCTCTATCGACCTGTCAAACAACACGGACGCCGGGTTCTACGCGGTCGGCCCGTGGTACCACGTCGTAATTTCCTCGGTCACGGTGGACGGGCAGACCGTCAACTTCGTGGCGTGCGCGTTCCGTATCGTCTCCGCGACCCGGGGCATGGCGGGCACCGCGCTCCCGAACGCTGCTGCCGACGCGGCGGGCGGTCTCATCATCTCGGACGCGGGTGGGCTCGACGCGGACGCCATGCGCTCTGATGTGGCCGCGATCCTCGTAGACACCGGCACGACGCTCCAAGCCGAGCTTGACGGGATTCAGGCGGACACGGAGGACATCCAGTCCCGGCTCCCGGCCGCGCTGGTCGGCGGAAGGATCGACGCGACGATTGACGCGACCGGACTTGAGGCAGGGGCTCTGGCGCTCATCAACACCGAGGTTGATACCGCGCTCGCGGACATCCACCTGGATCACCTGCTGGCGGCGACCTACGACCCTGCAGCCAAGCCGGGGGCGGCGGATGCGCTGCTGAACGAGTTGGTGGAGGACGACGCAGGGGTTTCGCGGTTCACGGCTAACTCTCTGGAGCAGGCCCCAACCGGGGGCAGCGCGCCGACCGCCGCTCAGATCGCTGACGCGGTGTGGGACGAGGCGCAGGCCGACCACGTTTCGGCCGGGTCGTTCGGTGTGATCGCAAGCGAGATCGCGGACATCCTTGTGGACACCGCCGAGATCGGGGCAGCTGGCGCGGGGCTCACGGAGGCCGGGGGCACGGGCGACCAGTTGACGGCGATCCCGTGGAACGCGGCGTGGGACGCGGAGGTCCAGTCGGAGGTCACGGACGGGCTCAACGCCTACGATCCGCCGACCAAGGCCGAAATGGACTCTGCGTTCACGGAGATCAAGGGCGCGACGTGGAGCGCCGCGAGCGACACCCTGGAGCACATCAGGGACAAGGAGACGGACCTCGAGACGGACACCCAGGACATCCAGAGCCGGTTGCCTGCGGCGCTGGTGTCGGGGCGGATGTCGGCGGACGCGGTTGCGGTGAGCGGCTCCACCACGGCTGCGGACAACCTCGAAACCGCCGCTGCGAAGCTCGCCTTGTCCTCGGCTGCGATCATCTCGGGCGCGTGCGTGACCGGCACGCTGTCCACGACGGTTGCGACCACGGACCTGACCGGCTACGACAACGACCAGCTTATCGGCAGGACGATCTACTTCACGTCCGGTCCTGCGGACGGCGAGGCCACCGCGATCACGGATTACGCTTCGGCCAGCGGTACGATCACCTACGACGCGCTCACGATTGCGCCGCAGAACGGCAACACCTTCGTCATCCTGTAAGGGGCTAGGCACATGGCCGATACGACTACCACGCACCTGGGGCTCACGAAGCCTGAGGTCGGCGCATCTGCGGATTCGTGGGGCACCAAGCTCAACACGAACCTCGACACGCTCGACAAGATGTTCGACGGTGTGTTCAACGTCAGCAAGTACGGCGCTGTTGGGGACGGTTCGACTGACGACACCACGGCGATTCAGGCAGCCTGCACGGCGGCGGCTGCTACGAGAGGCGTCGTCATCATGCCGACTGGAAACTTCAAGATCACGGCGGCTATCGCTGTTGCAGAAGGCGTGTCGGTCATCGGGCACGGCGGTAACGTTACGTTTGTGACGAACACCACAAACGACGTGGTGGCGTTCAACATCGCTGGCACGTCGGCAAGCTCGGGCGACCGCGCAGACCGCACGACGCTCAAGGGCATGACGATCACGCACCACGCTGCTACCAAATACGGTGTAGTGGTGGATAACGCGGCATTCGTGCTGCTTGAGGATGTGGTGGTTGATTGCGCGTCTACCGGGTACGGCGGCGTACTCTGGGGTGATGCGCTCACCACTCCGGCGTCGGCGGCTTATCTCGGAGAAATGCGGCGCTGCCGGTTGTGGAACTACACGGCCTACGGCGTGCGCGTGAACTCAACCGGCACGCAGTGGACGTTCCACGACTGCCACGTCGGGTCCACGGTAAACGGAGCGCATGGCGCTTACATCAACAAAGAGGGCGTCAAGATCCACCGAGGCCAGTGGGGTGCCAACAACGTGGGCGGCATCCCGATCTACGCATATAACCTGACGAGCGGTGACGTGGATGGCCCTACTGTCGAAGGGCTCCAATTCGAGTATGTGAACTCGGGCGAGTATGGCATCGTGCTGGACGGGGCCACCAACGCGGTAAAAAACGCGGTGATCCGCGATTGTGGGATCAACCTGACGGCATCTGCTGGCACGCTGGTCAAGTTCGGGCGCGCCAAGAACTGCCTGCTTGAGACGCCCAAGGTCCACAACCCAACTGGTGGCGGCTACCTCGCGGAGTGGACGGCTAACGCGCTGGATTGCGCGGTTCGTGTGAACAAGGATGCCGCTACAGCGCCGGTCACCGTGAACGCATCGGCTACCCGTGCGCTCAAGCTGGTTGAGGCGCAGGTGGTCCACTCACAAGTGGCAGACATCACGACGGCGACGAACCTCCGCACGGTCATCCGGGGCGGGGTAACGGAGTTGCCTGCCGGCTGGCCGGTGACCCACAACGGTACCGCGTGGAACTACCACATCGCGTCGCTGTCAGACGACACGGCCACTAGCGTCACGCCGCCGACTCCGATTGGGGTAGTCAGGGCCTGGAACGACGACGAGGTAAGCACGTTCGGTGTCGCGGCATACGACACAGCGACCCCCGGCTGCGCGGCGCTCTCGGCTGGCGCGGACTTCAACGTGACAACGGGGGCATTGACGGGCACGACCGGCACGAACCTAAAGGTGACGGTCGCCGCCCACACGGACGGCAAGGTCTACCTAGAGGCTCGTAAGGGGGCGTCTAAGGTGACGTTGTTGTTCGAAGCTGTGGCGTACACCTGATAGCCGGAGCATAAACGTATGCTGGTGCCCATCAATCTACCGCCCGGCGTGATGAAGAACGGCACCGAGTACCAAGCCAAGGGCCGGTGGTACGACGCTGCGCTGGTGCGCTGGCGGAACGGCGCAATGGGGCCCGTGGGCGGCTGGCAGCAATGGTCGTCTAGCTCGATCACAGGGGTGGCCCGGGGGATGCTCCCGTGGCGCGACAACGCGGGCGACCGCTGGCTGGCGCTCGGGACTGCCGAGAAGCTCTACGTCTACGATAGCGCGGGTGCGCTGACCGACATCACGCCGGTCGGGCTCACGGCTGGCGCGGTGGACGCGGACGACGGCTCGGGCTACGGCGGCAACAACTACGGGACCTGGCTCTACGGGACCCCGAGGCCCGACACCGGAACGATCACGCCCGCGACGACGTGGAGCCTCGATACCTGGGGCCAGTACCTTGTCGCGTGCTCCTCGGCTGACGGCAAACTGTGGGAATGGACGCTCAACACCGCGAACGACGCGGCGCAGATCTCGGGGGCCCCGACCTCCTGCAAGTCGCTGGTCGTCACGTCGGAGCAGTTCCTGTTCGCGCTGGGCGCGGGTGGTGACGCCCGGAAGGTCCAATGGTGCGATCAGGAGGACAACACGACATGGACCCCGAGCGCGACGAACCAGGCGGGCTCGATCCTGCTCCAGACGCGCGGCGAGATCGTGTGCGGGCGCAGGGTGCGCGGGGCAACGCTGATCCTAACAACGACGGACGCGCACATCGCCCGCTACATCGGCCAGCCGTTCGTGTTCTCGTTCGACAAGGTGGGCGAGGGCTGCGGGATCGTGGCCCCGCACGCGGTGGCGACCGTGGACAACCAGGTCGTCTGGCTCGGGGAGCGCGGGTTCTTCGCCTACGACGGGTTCGTGCGGCGCGTCGGGTCGGAGGTGATTGACTACTTCTTTGAGAACGTGGCGAGCCTGCAAATCTCAAAGACGTTCGCGTTCCATAATTCGCAGTTTGACGAAATCTGGTGGGTCTACCCGTCCGACACCGAAAACGAGTGCGACAGCTACATCGCCTGGAACTACGTCGAAAACCATTGGAGCATCGGGTCGGGCATCTTCGAGCGGTCGGCGGGTGTTGATCGCGTGGTCTTTGCCCGGCCTATGTTGGTGGGGGTGGACGGCTACGTCTACGAGCACGAAACCGGCTACGACTACGGGAGCGCGAACCCCTATGCGTCCTCGGGCCCGGTCGAGCTTGGGGTAGGCGAGCAGGTCATGGCCGTCAAGTACATCTATCCCGACGAGAACACGCTGGGCGACGTGGAGGTGACGTTGCGCGGTAAGACCTACCCGACCGATAGCTGGTCGAGCTACGGCCCCTATACGGCGGCTGCGCCGACCCCGGTACGGATGAACGCCCGGCAGGTCTCGGTCCGGGTGGACGCGGCGCGCTCGGCCGACTGGCGGCTCGGGGTGCTCAGGATGGACGTGTCGCAGAGCGGGAAGCGGTAATCATGGCCGTCTCTAGGCTCGGGCTGCTCGGGGTCCCCCGGTCGGACGCGGCGGACTATTCGGCCAAGGAGCAGGTCATCCGGCGCAGGAGTTACGCCAAGCTCCCGTTCCGGCTGCCCGCCCCGCCGCCCGTCTACTCGCAGATGGTCGAGGCGCAGCGGAACGCGATCCTTGAGGACGCGGACGTGCGCAACATGAAAACCGACCGGGACATCGACGTGGGCGGTCGGAGGTTGGTCATCCAGAGCCCGAACGGCGCACGCTGGGAGATCAAGGTGGACAACGCGGGCAACGTGACCGCCTCGGCCATTGAGAGCGTCCTTGCGTGATTTTGACGAGGAGTGGAGCCGGTGCCGCCCGTGGCTGGAAGCGGCTCTGGACGAGGGTTGGACGATAGAGGCGGTCGAGCAGGAGGTCAGGGACGGCCGGGCGGTCCTTTGGCCGATGGAGCGAAGCGCCGTAGTTACGCAGGTCCACAGCTACCCGAAGGGTCGGATGCTAAGGATCTGGCTTGCTGGCGGTGACCTAAATGAGCTGTGTTACTTTTTGCCAGCGGCCGACAACTACGCTCGTTCTCAGGGTTGTATGGGAATCGAACTTGAAGGGCGTCCGGGTTGGGAGCGAGTGCTCAGGGGATACGAAAAGCGTAGGGTCATCCTCGTGCGGGAGTTGAACTGATGGCTAAGGGCGGAACGACCTCGACGGTCACTCAGTCGCCGGACCCGTGGTACAAGGGCGAGCTACAGAACCTGTACAACATGGGCGGCGAATACCTGCGCCGTAACCCGTTCGAGGAGTACCGGGGAACGGGGGTCGCGGGGTTCAACCCAATGCAGATGGCGGCCCAGGACTTCTTGTCCCGTGGGCTGCTGGGCCAGTCGTTCCCGTTCCAGGCCCCGCAGACCTACGGGCCCTACCAGCCCCGCTGGGACCCGTTCGGCTCGCGCGGCGAGGGCACGGGCTACACGGGGGGCACGGGTGCCACGGGCTCGCAGGGCGGGACGTGGGTGGGCGAGGAGTGGGTCCCGTCCGGCCAGTCGCAAATGAACTCGCTGGGCATCACGCAGCCCGGGGGCACGACGACGACGGCGAACGCCTACCGGGCTTCGGCCACGGGCACCGGCACGGGCTCTGTCCCCCCGCCCCCCGGCTCGCCGTTCACGAACCTCCCGACCGTCACGCCCCCGACTGGCGGCACGGGCACGATGTTCGGGGACTACAACATCGACGCGCTAAACCAGGCATTACAGAGTGGCGGTTACGGTGGGCAGGTGCGCCGAAACCGAGATGTGACGCTAGAGGAATATCTGGCGGGCAAGCCGATCACCGAGGGCCAGGCGCAGATTGACAGCCTCACGGAACGGTGGCGTGGGCTCACCAGTGGAGCAAATGGGGATTCGTTCGCGTTGTGGCGCAACACAGGGTACGGTCTCGACCCGTCCTACGTCTTTGCCAACCCCGAACACCTCGCGCAGTATTTCAACAACCCGGAACTGATGGCGCAGGCGCATGCCAACTACACGATTGGCCGCGACCCGAACGGACCACCGATTAGCCCGAGCGAGTACGAGGCTTGGGTCCAGAACTACCAGCAGCAGCAGCAGGGCACCGGCACCGGCACCACAGGAGGCACGACGCCCCCGCCCCCCGGAGGGACCACGACTCCTCCGACCGGTGGCGGCACTACGCCCCCGATCTTCGGGATGCCCGGTGGCAATCTGACGGGGATCACCGAGGCGCAGCAGGCGGCGGGCGTCGCTCGCGGGATCGCGCAGTCGCCCGGTAGTTACAATGTGACCTCCGGCAACCTGCTCGGTGGCATCGGGATGTATCGGGACCCCTACGAGAGCGGGGTGGTCAACCAGACCATCTCCGACCTCGACCGGGCCCGTCAACTCATGCAGGTCGGCAACCGTTCGGCGGCCACGCAGGCGGGCGCGTTTGGTGGTGACCGGCAGGCGATTGTCGAGGCTGAGACGAACCGCGCCTATCTGGATCAGGTCGCGCGGTCGGCTGGCCAGTTGCGCTCACAAGGCTTCGACCGTGCGGCCTCGCTCGCGGAGCAGGACGCGCAGCGCGGGATGACGGCAGGGCTCGCCAACCAGAACGCATATTTCCAGGGGCGCGGCCAGCAGCTACAGGGGGCCGGGCTGCTGTCGAGCTTCGGGGGCGACATCTTCGGGCGCACGCTCGGCACGGCCGACGCGCTCTCGCAGATGGGCGGGCAGCAGCAGCAGATGTCTCAGGACCTCATCAACGCCGACATGGCGAGGTTCTACAACGCGCAGAACTACCCGCGCGAGAGCTTCAATTTCTTGCAGGGTCTGCTCACGGGCGTCCCGTATGCGACGACGACCTCGACGTACACGCCGGGCAACCGTGGGGCAAGCATTCTCGGCGGTGCGCTGTCTGGAGGCGGTATCGGTGCCGGACTCAAGATCGGCGGCTCCACCGGCAACCCGATGGCTGCGCTGATTGGTGGCGGGCTCGGTGGGCTCCTCGGAATGTTCACCTAAGGAGATCGGACGATGGTGACTCCGCTGTGGCAGGGTGTCCAGTACCCGAGGACGCTACAGGCGATGGTGCAGCAGCGGGCGCAGCCCGAGGGGCCTAGCGGGATCGCGCGGTTCCTCGCGCAACCCGGGCTCTCGAACGCGCTGATGTCCACTGGGGCCGCGTTGCTCGCGCAGTCCGACCAGCCCGGCACGCTGGGCGGTGCGCTCGGGCGTGCGCTGCCGGTCGGGATGCAGGCGTATCAGCAGGGCCAGGAGGAAGCCAAGCTCCGCGCTGTGATCGAGACGATGCCCCCCGAGATGCGTCGCTTGATTGAGGCGCTTCCGGCTTCGCAGCGCGGCGCAGCGATGATGCAGCTACTCAACCGGCCCGGGGGTGATGGGTTTACGCTCAAGCCTGGGGAGCGCCGGTTCGATGCTGCTGGCAACCCCGTGGCCGAAGTGGCGCCCGAGGCCCCGGAGCCCATCCGCGTGCAGGTCGGTGACGAGGTGCGGTTCCTCGACCCTGTTACCCGCGAGGTGCTGCACGTCGAACGGTTGGCTCCCGAGGAGGTCGAGCGGCGCGACCGCCAGGCTGGCGTCGAGCGGTCGCGTGAGACGTTCAGTCAGGAGAATATGCTGGCCGACGACTTCTACACGCAGACCACGGTATCCCGTGAGGTTGCGGATGCGGTGCGTAGGGCTCAGGCGGCGGGCGACACCGCCGTGGGCGACCAGACGCGGATCATCGCGCTCAACAAGCTGCTGGACCCGGGCTCCGTGGTCCGCGAGGCTGAGTTCGAGCGTGTGGGGTCGGCGGGTGGGTTGAGTGATCGGGCGCAATGGTTTTTCAACCAGCTGAAGGACGGGCGACTCCCCGCCAACCTGCGGAACGCGATTGACGCGGAGGTCCGGGCCCAGGCCACCACGGCCCGCGATGCGTTCGCGCCGGTGCTCGGGCGATTCCAGTACCGGGCGCAGCAGTACGGGTTGGAGCCCAAGCGCATCGTGCAGGACTGGTTTGAGGGCATCAAGTTTGAGGCCAACCCTTACGAGGGCCTGTAAATGGACCCCGAGCAGGAATTGGAACTGGCCCGGCAGGCGCTTGCGAAGGGTTCCGACCCCGCCAAGGTCCGTGCGCTCTACAAGCAGCGGACCGGGCAGGACTTCCCGGACGCGCCGCTCCCCGAACAGCCTTACGCTACACCGCTTCCGCGCGGGACCAGGGCGCTCGACCTGCTCCAGAGGTTCAGCCAGGGCGTTACGATGGGGTACGGGGACGAGCTCGCCGGGGTCGCCGCAATGGTGCCGGGCGGGCTGTCGCCCCGTGAGGCTATTGACTCATCCCGACGTGCGACGGCGCGGGCGACGGAGCGGCAGGGTATGCTTGGCTCGGTGGCCGAGGGTGTTGGTGGGTTGGCGAGCGGGGCGTTGTTGGCCGCCGCTGGTGCTCCGCTGCTGGCGCGGAACCCGGTGCTTGCGAGCGCGGCGCTTGGCGCCATCGGTGCCGGTGGGTACGCCTCCGGTAAGGCCACGGGCGGGGTCATGGACCGAGCCAGGGCTGCGGCGGTGCCCGCTGCGGTCGGTGGCGCTATCGGAATGGCCGCACCGCTTGTGGGCAACGCTCTACTCAGGCGGGCCCCGGGGCGAGGCGAGCGGGTAGCTACCGCGCTTCGGGAGACTTCGGGGGTCACGGACGACATCAATGTCACCCGGCAGCGGGTCGCGGATATGGTGGAGCAGGTCCGCGCTGATAGCTACCGTCCGTTCTCGCAGATGCCCAAGGTGGACGCTTCGCAAGTGCTAGCCCAGGGCGTGCCGGATGACATCGCCCGGCTGCTCCCCAAGGGACAGGTCGGGTTCGAGGACTTGCAGGGCATCCGCGCTACGCTACGCGAGCAGGGCAACCACATGGGCGCAGAGATGCTGTCCGATGTCATGGAGAAGATGTATCCGGGCACGCGGGCGGCGGACAAGGCTTATTTCGCTGCCCAGGAGATCCAGCGGGCTCAGGACTTGGGGGGCAAGGTCGCCAGCAAGTCGGGCGCGGATGTCGAGTGGGCGGCTCGCGGGCTGTCTCAGCCGCAGCAGGAGCCGTTCCGGCAGATGCTGGTGCAGCGCGTCAAGGAGGCGTTGACGCTTAGGGACGAGCAGGCGGGCGCGATGCTCAATCGGTTGCTCGACCAGGGGCCCGAGGGTGCGCGGCGCGTGCGCCAGTTGTTCCCGGCCGGGCAGCAGGGTGACGCGGCGTTCCGCGAGTTTCAGCGGATCGTGGCGCTCGAGCGTTCGGCTATTGCGGTCGGCAAGGCGTTCAAGAACATCATCCGCCCGCTTCTGCTGGTCGGGACAGGTGCCGGGGTGGCCGGGCTGCTCAAGTGAAATCAACCGCCAAGGTTCTGGTTCTTGATCCGGTAATACCCGACCCGGTATTACGGGAGGCGTTGGACTTGAGTGTGTTCCTACGGGAATGCAGGGAGAAGGTAGCGAAGGCCACCAACGTCACCGGGACCAATGGCGGCGATCCGACCGATGGAGAACGACCGGCACGACCATGAACGCGCGATCTTCCGGGAGTTGCTGGTCGAACTACGGGAGACGAAAGAGGCCGCCCGCGAGAACGCGCAGCGCGGCGAGAATCTCGCCGTATTGGAGTCGAGGGTTGCCCGGCTGGAAGCCGACGTGCGGCGCGACGTCGCGTTATTGGACGACATCCACACCAAGGTTACCCGGCTAGAGGAGCGGGCCGTCCGTCAGACCAAGGGCGTGTGGTCGCTCACGCCGACGTGGTTCACCGCAGTAGTGACGGCGCTCGGTATGGCCCTGACTGGGCTCTACCACGTCGTCCGCGACATAATCCAATTCCTCGGGGACACCCGATGAAACGCGGTAGGCATCCCCTCAAGGACGAGCAGGGGGACTGGTCTACGTCCCGCATCTCGTTCGTCTGCACGCTCGCGTTCACGATCTTCCTGATCTACGCCGACACGTTCCGGGATGTCGAGGTCCCGACCGAAGCCTATGCGCTGCTCGGGACGCTGCTGACCGGGCTGATCGCGTGGGCAGGCGGTCGCGCCATCGCTCGCTACGTCGGCCCGCAGATCGCTGGCGTCGCACAAGGCTTGACCAATCGTGGTCATGATCGCCACCAATGGAGCAAGGGCGACCCTGACGCGGGCGTGCTGTGAGCGCCGGGGCGGGGGTAAGCCTCAGACCTGACCGCGACGTGGGCAAGCTCGCGCCCAGGTTCCGGGAGGCGGTAGAGGCGGCGTTAGCGGACTGCGCCGCGCAGGGGTTGGACGCTTTCGTGTACGAGGCGGTGCGCTCCGAGGAGTTGCAAGCCCACTACTACGAGCGGGGCCGGACGATCATCCCACCTACCAGGCCGGTTACCAACGCCCGTAGTGCGCTCTACGGCTGGCATTACTACGGGCTCGCGGTGGACGTGATCTCGCGCACGAAGCTGTGGGGGGCGGGTGACGGGTGGTTCCGCGAGGTCGCGGACATCTTCAAGGCCCACGGCTGCAAGTGGGGCGGCGACTGGAAGCAACGCGATCTCCCCCATTTCCAATGGGGTGCGTGCAAACCTTCACCATCGGACCGCGCCCGCGAGTTGTTGGCCGAAGGTGGCCGACAGGCGGTGTGGCAGGCCGTGGGGGCCATGTGAGAGAGACGATCCTAGAGGAAGCCATCCGCATCGTGAACGACGACCGGGGCCACCACTACGGCCACCCGCTAGACAACCACGGGCTGACCGCTGCGCTCTGGACCGCGTACCTCAAGGTCCCCATCACCGCCGAACAAGTCTGTTTCCTGAACGTGCTCCAGAAGGTGTCACGCGCAAACCATACGGTCACCCGCGACACGCTGGTCGATATCGCCGGGTTCGCGGCCAACATCGAAATGATGTGGACCGAGAAGGCGCGGCGCGATGAACACCGCTGACCGCAAGCGGGCCCAGGCCCAGGTCGAACGCGCGTGCGCCGGGCTGGTCAAGAAAGGGTGGCGGATCGAAGAACTGTCCGTCACCGACCGGCACAGCGAGCCGTTCACGGTCACGGTGGTCCTCTCGATTGAGGAATTAGGCGTGACTCCCGGCAAGGGGGTACTGTGAGCCGGACCGTCGTGTTGGGCGTTTGCTCCGATCTCCATTGTGGCTCGACCATCGGGCTCTGCCCCGAGACGGGTATCGAGCTAGACGACGGCGGCTCTTACGAGGCGTCACCCGGCCAACGGTGGCTGTGGTCCGAATGGCGGAGGGGTTGGGAGCACGTCCAAAGGATCGCGGAGCGCGAGGACGCGGACCTTGGGGTGATTGTCAACGGTGACGCGACGGACGGCAACCACCACGGGACCACGCAGATCCTGTCGGGTGCTGAGGGCATCCATATCCGGGTAGCCACGGAATCGCTGCGCGTGCCGCTCGCCCTGAGCCCAAAGTGGGTCTGGATCGTCCGGGGCACGGAAACCCACGTCGGCAAATCGGGCGGGCTCGAGGAGGGCATGGCGGTCGCGCTCGACCGTGAGGGGCATCCGGTCCAGAGGGATGTGAATACCGGCCGATGGTCGAGCTTCCACCTGCGGCTTGACATCCACGGCAAGCTCCTGGACTTCCGCCACCACGGGCGCATGGGACAGCGGGCGCACACCCGACCCGGCTACGTCCACTTGTACGCCCATGACATTTGGGCCGAGTACGCGCTGAGAGGCGAGACGCCCCCCGACCTGGCCGTCCGCTCGCATTTCCACACCTACGAGGACACCGGACCGCCGCACCCAACCCGGCATAAGACCCGGGTGGTGCAAATGCCCGCGTACCAGCTTGCGACGGCGTTCATCTACCGGATCGCGGCCGAGGGGACGGCGGACATCGGGCTGATCGCGGTGGTGATCCGGCCGGACGGCACGATCGAGGTCCACCCGCACGTTACGTCACCGTCTAGGGGGGAGGTCTGGAAGCCGTGAACCAGGCTCAGATCCTTGAGGAGATCCACCGGGCGCTCGCGGGGGACCGGGGCCCGGACTCAGCCATGACGATCCCCGAGATGGCCGCGCTGATGATCGAGCAGCGGGGCTGGGGCTCGCAGGAAGTCATGCGCCGCAGGCTCCGGGAACTCATGCCCGACCTGATCCGGCAGGGTGTGTTCTACCGGGTCAAGGTCCGGCGCGAGGCGGTGGACGGGCGGGACGCCCAGGTCATCGGCTACGTTTTCCGGGCTACCTGAGCAACGCCACCCCAACCGCGACCAGAGCGGCCCGGGTGATCCATTGGTCAGTCCGGCGCGCCTTCGCCAACGCCTCGACCTGAGCCCGTAGCGCCGCCGTCTCCTGAACGTAGGCCAACCGGGTCGCCCGTTCGGACGCCAGGGCCGCTTCCGTCGCCTGCAACAGCCCCCGGACGTTCGCGGTAGCCGAATCCGCCAGGGCCAACTCCTCCCGCAACGCCCCAACCTCCCGGTCATGCTGTGCGACCAGGCTGTCTAGGCTGGCCGTAGAAGCCCCGAGACTGTCTAGGGTAGCCCGGAGGGCGGATTCCGTGGCCGTCGCGGTCCTAGCGGCATTATGGGCCCTTGTTTGGGCTTCCCTGCGGTCGGCGGCGATCTCTAGGTCCCGCTCGACGGTATAGGCCCGGACCTGTTCGAGCGCCACGCTATCGGCCTGGGCCTGGACCTCGGCACGGCGGCGGGCGACCTCGGCGGCATCGGCCCTAGCCTCGGCAGCGTCCAGCGCAACCGACTGGCGGTAGGAGTGGGCCATGAGCACAGACACCGCGAGCAGAGCTACCCACGCCAACGGCGACCGGCTCACGGTGTCCTCGGGTTGCTGAGTGATGCCAAGAAAGTATCTACCTCACGCATGGCCTGGGCGTGGTCGATCATGCTCTCGACAACGGTGTCCGCCAGTTCCCTCTTGTGGGCTCTCACCGCACGGTTTCGCACGATTCGGTCGGCTTCGGAGATTGCGCGTTGAACCAGTTCGTCTAGCGTCGGTTGTGGTTTTACGCCTCGCAACCGTTGCCACCACGTTAGCGGTGGCGGCTTGTCCACAACGTTCACACGGGCGCTGAATAAACGGTCGTGGTAACTAGTGGAACCGTCTCGCCAAACAACAAAGGTTGACACCATTACCCGCACTACCCCGGGGTCCTCAAAATCCGTGGACACTACAACAGCCAGATTATCGGTTCTGTATACCTCGACCTGGCTCACGGTATCCTCGGAGCCAGTAGGGCGGCGATGCGGTCGGCAAGGTCGGGGCGCTCCGCGAGGGCTGCGCGCAGCCGCTCAATCTCCCGCACGGCGCAGTTGTGATGCCCCGGCTCCCGCCAGCAGCCCTCCCAATGCGTGCGTCCCCGGTCATCTGGATATGGCAGAACGCTAGGCTCCCTCTCCCCGGCGGCGCTCACGGGCGGGGCTCCGACCCGCTCCAGAATGCCTCTCCCCATCACTCCTCCCCTGCGCCATCGGGCGCGTGCAGGATCAGCGTGGCGCGGCCCTCCACCATCTCCCCGTCCAGTAGCGCCAGCAGGGTGCGGAGGTCGGCGGCTTCCTGACGGTACGCCGCAGCCTCCATCGGCCACCCCCGATCCTCCCACGCCTGAGATTGTCGCTCTACAACACGCAACCAGACCACGACGGCGGCCCGCAACCTGTCCAGCGTCTCAGCGTCCATCGGTGGCCTCCAGTAGCTTGCGGGCTCGATAAACAGGCTCCATGTCGCGCTCGTACTTGAGGCGTTCGTCGGGGCGCATCGAGACTACCGGCGTGCTCCGGTGCGCGATCTCAGCGTGCAGGTCGTCCGCGCACTCGCGCAGCGCCTCCCGCAGCCTGTCCCGCTCCGCCTCCAGCGCCTCGATGTGGGCGAGCAGACGGGGCATGTCCTCGCGGGCGGCGTAAGCGAACTCCATGTCCACGGCCCTATCCCACGGCCAAACCTGACAGCCCTCATGGTCTAGCGGCGGATTGTCCCTGCTCCACGGCCCCTCAGTCGCCGCCTCGCACCGCCGCCGGATCTCCTCCTTCTCCTCTGGCGTCATCGTCCCTCCTCGCGTGCGCGGAGCATGGCGTCAGCGTAGGCGTACTTGGCTTCTTCGCGGGTCACAGGCATACCATTCTGGAGCAAAATGTCCCGCCATGTGTTCACATCTTTTTCCCTGGCCTGCCCCGCGAACCAGTCGCGGAGGTTCATTGTCTCGACCTGACTGCCGTGGAACACCCTGTCGATGTACTCGGCCCCCGGTCCTCCGTCCTTCGGGCTCATCTCCATCCCTCCTCCTCGCCCTCGCGGGCGTCAAATGGTCAGCGGTGTGTCGAGCGCCCCGATCACCGCAGCCGCCAGCCTCGGCGGGCGTCACAGATGAGCCCACGTTGCGCCGTTCACAGCCTGACTCAACGCACTTTGGCTCACGCCGTATTCGACACAAAGATCCTTCAATCGCTCTCCATCTTTACGTCGGCGCCGTGCCTCCAAAACCATTGTTGCCGTGAGTCGAGACTGGGGGTTAGCGCCCCCGCGTTTCTGTGTCGACATAAGGGCAGAAAAGCACACCCGTGAACACGTTTTCAGACGCGCCCGGCGTTTCACGGGGGGCTCGAACTCGCGTCCGCAGTGCCGACATAAAACGCGCTTAGGGTGAATGGCGTTGTGGTGCTCGGAATGATCACGTGGTGTCATCAATTCCAAGTTTTCAAGCCTGTTGTCGCGCTTGTTCCCATTCTTGTGGTGAACCTGCATCCCACTAGGGATTGGTCCGTGCGCGGCCTCCCAAACAAGGCGATGCTCCAGATACGAGCGACCCGCCCGCTTTACCGTGCGATAACCACTCACACTACCACCTCCCGCTTACCATGATTTCATAGTTGGGCACTCCAATGAGCGCCCCCAGGACGTGAGCCATCATTCGCGGGGGGCAAGCATCGCCCACCTGCCGGAACCGCGCCGTCTTGGGCCCCTGGAACGGGTAGTCGGCGGGGAAGCTCTGGAGGACCGCGGCCTCCTCGACCGTGATCCGAACGGCGTTTGGCGAATCCTGAAAGTGCGGCCCGTCTGGCCCCATGTCGCGGTGACCTGGACCGCCGAGAACATCCCGCCCCTGAACGGTCGTAGCCGGGCGCTCCGTAACCCACTTGACGTTCCCGGACTGGTGCCCGAAGAACAACGCGGGCGCGGGCGCGGGCGCGGGGCGTGACGTGGCGTTGGCGGACGCTCCGACCTGGAGCCACACTTCCCGCCCGCCAGACAAACAGAGCGTGGGCGCGGGCCTGTCGTCCGTCACCACCCCTATGTCAGCCGCGAAGCCGCCCACCCGCCGATCCATCGCCCGCCATCCCTCCGTCCACCCCAGCGCCTCGGCCATGCTCACCCACGGCGCGAGCTCCCCGAACAGCGAAGGCACCGGGCTCCGCGCGTGCGTCGGCTCCGGCACCCGCACCCGCTCCCGGTGGGCCAGCAGGAACGCCCGGACCCTGGTCTGCGGCACCCCGTAGTCCGCCGCGTTGAGCTTGACCGCCCGCGCGTCGTAGCCCCACGAGCGCAGCACGTCGGCCATGTGCTCCCACACCGGCAGGCACGGGGGCACCTGCTCGCACGCGATCCACTCCGGGCGCAGGCTCCACGCCCAGCGCAGCGGCTCGAGGATCAGCGCGGACCTCGGGTCGGCCCAATCGCCATCTCGGAGATCGTCACGCCACCCCGCACGCGCAGCCTCGACCGCCGCGTGGATCAGCCCTAGGTCCTTTATGCCCTCGCGCTTCCCGGCCATTGAGAACGCCTGACACGGGGGCGAAGCGATCAGCCCGCGCACGCGACCCACGAACGGCGCGACCGGGTAGGCAGCCACGTCGCACCGGACTGTCAGGTGCCCCGCCGCCGCTCGGGTCGCGCACGCCCAGCGGTCCCACTCTAGGCCGACGTCCGACAGCCCGATGGAGCGCAGCCCCTCGGACCAGCCACCGGGGCCCGCGAAGGCGTCGAGGATCACCCGGCCCTCGTGGCGGACCGGGTAGTGGCCCAACCTTCCGGGTTTCCCGGAGAGTTCAGCCCGGCCCTCCCCGGCTGCGCGGCGCTCATGCTGGCCTCAGGAAATCAGCGAGGAACGCAGCACGCTCCCGTAGGTTGATCCCCTCGTGCTTGGCCTCAAACGCCTCGACCGAGCCGCAATCGTGAAGCTCGCGGTGGCACGCATGGCACAGGTCCACGATCTCGGTCCAGTCACCCTTCCGGCCCATGCCAGAGCGGCTGGGCAGGTGGGCATTCTCGCTAGGCGCGCGTCCGCAGACGTAGCACGCCAACGCCTTGATCGCCATGACCCTATCGCGGCTCCCGTAGCAGCGACGGAACTCCGACGCGCGGCGCTTCGGGTTGCTGCGCTTGATCGGGGTGTGGCGCCTCACTTCTTCGCCTTCTTCGCAGCGAGCCACAGGTCCATCGCCTCCCGGATCGCCTGCGAGACGCTGACCCCGCGCCGCATGGTCTGAACGACCCAACGCCGCCACTCCTCCGGGCCGACGTAGATGGTCCGCTGGTTGTTGTTGAGCCCCACCCTGACCTCCTGAAAGAAAAGTATTGCGCTTGCCTGGACCAACGTATACGTTGCTTGAGGGTGAAGCAAGGGTCACGTTTTCAGAGGGGGCGGCGATGGATCACGACATGGAATGCGACTTCTGCTGCGGGCCCGCCACGATGGTCACTACGGTCGAGCGGATGACCGATTGGGGTGACGCCCCGTGCCTCCGGGTGGCGTGCGACGAGTGCGCCGCCGAAAACCGCCCGCTCAACTGGCCCGGTCCGCAGCCGCTGGACGAGCGGTGGATCAAGTATTTCGCCGCCCCGTGGAACTACGACTGCACCCCGTATGTCGAGGGGGAGCTGTGAGGGTCATCTGCCCGGTCTGCTACGCGAGCGAGGGCGACGGCGAGCCTGATGCGGTGGCCGAGCTTTCGATCTCCCGCGAGGAGTGGGGACAGGTGGTGGACTTGGACGACTTCCGGTGCCCGCGCGGGCACGGTCTGAACGACCTCGACCGCTCGCAGGAATACGACGTGATTCTGGAGGCGTGGGACCGCATGGCCGAGGGTGCCGAAGCGGCGGCGGACCGCGCGACGGAGCGGGCAATCGACCTTCGGCTCTCGGGGGATGCGTAATGTACGAGAAGGCACCACACCCCACCGACCGCGAGTGGTACCTGTGGCAACTGTGGGTTCAGGAGGGCCAGTCCGTCGCCCGCGTGGCGTTCCTTGAGGGCATGGAGCGCGTGCAGGTGCGGCAGGCGATCCAGAACGTGAAGTGGTGGATGCAGGATTCCGGGTACGCGCGGCGCTACCGTGAGGCCAAGAGCCTCGGGTTCAGCGATGCCGACGCGAGACTACACGCCGAACAGGAGGTGGGGCTGTGACGATCCAGATGGAGGGCGACGACAGGCCGAGGCGTCATGTGTTCGCCATCGGCAGGATCAGCGGGTTTCAGAAGGTGGTCTGTGCGTGGTGCCGCCGCACGATGCAGGAGGGTCCGGGCGAGGAGGTCTCGCACGGGATGTGCTACCCCTGCCAGCTCGAATGGAACGCGACCTACCCGGAGGACGCGAAATGGCCGGAATGATCCGGGCTGCGTTCGCGTGGCTGATCGGGCACGGCAACTGCCCTGCCTGCGACCGCGAACTGGTCGAGCATGAGGCTGGCTACCACGTCTGCCGGTGCGGTGTCGTGGTGGACTACGCCAATGGCGGGTGGTCCTACGCTGGCGAGAGCACGCCCCGGCGTCTGCCGGGTGTCGCGGGGATGCCTTGGGACCGGAGGAACGCGGCGTGAGACTGACGCGGACGACGTGTGAAATAGGTTGGTGGATTGCGGCCATCGTGCTGTTCGCGGTGCTATTTGCCGGAAACATCAGAATGACCATTGACTCTGCGGCTAATGCCACGGAGCTCCGCCCGTGAGCGGCGCACGCAACCGCAAGCTCCGGGAGTGGACCTGGTTCTGCGGGAAGGTTCGCAGGAACCGGGTGCGTATCAGGCAATGGTCGGACAAGTCGAAGGTCACGGAGATGACCTGGCACGAGAACGGCGAGCGGCAGGCGGTGACGCTCCCGTACACCGACCGGACCCGCGCGATGATGGCCGCGATGGCCAAGGCCGAAGAACTCCGGCTGAAGCGCGGCCCGACCGCCAAGCCCACCGATGTCATCATTGCGATGCGCTCGGACTTGAACAGGGTGTCGCGGCTGCTCGGGCTACCCGAGGGCGTAGCTCCTCCGCGCGAGCAATACCAGCAACTCGGGCGCTACAGCGTCTCGGCCGTGCTGTGGGCGTTCAAGGGCGGGACGAAGATCGGGACGTACTCGCACGCCTGGGACTCGTGGAGCGAGGTCATCCACCGGTTCGGGCTCAAGACCAAGAACGAGGTGCGGCGCTCCGTCACCCGCGAGAAGATCGCCGTTGACTTGCGGCGGCTGGCGGCGTCTCTTGGGAATCCCAACCGGATGCCGTCCCGCAAAGAGTACCGCGAGCACGGGCGCTACTCGCTCTGTTCCGTGTTCCGGCACATGGAATGTCGGAGGTGGGTCGAGGTCGCGGCTAAGCTGCACCTGGATGTCGGCGCGTGGCGGCTCCAGCAATCAGAGAACTCCAAGCTCAGGGGGAAGAATGGGGCGGTTCAATCTTGACGAGTACTCGCCGGTCGAGGAGCGCATTGCTCTGTTTTACGAGCAGCATCCGACCGGCGCGATCCGCACGGAGATGGCGCACGTCGAGGGGCCCGTGGTTGTCTTCAAGGCCTACGTCTACAAGGACCTGAACGACCAGGCTCCGTGGGCGACCGGCTACGCTCACGAGCGGGAAGGCGACGGGCACGTCAACACGACCAGCCACGTCGAGAACTGCGAGACTTCGGCTATCGGTCGAGCCCTGGCCAACGCGGGCTACCACGGACGCCGTGACGGTGCGCCGAGGCCGTCCCGCGAGGAGATGCAGAAGGTCGAGCGGATGGGCCAGCAGCCCGCAGGAACCGCGAGCGCGGCCCGCCCTGCCCGTGGGGGCTTCGACCTGTCCGAAGTGGTCGGGAAGGGCAAGTACGCGCAGATGTCGTGGGCCGAGGTGGCCGAGAAGGATCCCGGCTACATCAAGTGGGCAATCGACAAGATGACCACGCTGTCGGGCGAGGCGAAGAACAAGCTGCGGGACGCGATCTCAAGCACGAAGGCGCAGCCCGCCGCGACGGTGGCCGTCCAGGACCTGCTGAACCGCGCCTACAACGACAAGCGCGTCAACGACCGCGAGGCCGCTGAGTACGACGAGATCATCGGCTCGGGTGACGCCAAGGCGATCCACGAGCTCGGGGTCAAGCTGACGGACCGGCTGCTGGGCAAAGACGAAGACCTTCCCTTCTAACCCAGGACAGCGGCCCCGTGAGTGCTCCCGGAAGGTGGCTCAGGCTCGATGTATCCACGTTCGAAAGCGAGTGGTTAGCTGGCCTGCACCCCGAGGCACAGCACGCATGGACCCGGCTCCTGCTGCACACCAAGAGCCAGGGCACCGGGGGCTCGGTCAAGCGGCTCGGCCCGGTGGCCGTAGAACGAGCGTGGGGCATAACGGCGTTACGGTTGCAGGAGATGGAAAACGCTGCCATCGAGGACGGTGCTCTGGTCGTCCGGGACGGTCATTGGATCGTCACCGGGTGGGACACCTATCAGAAGCCGGATCGCACTAACTCGTTGCGGCAGAAGAACTTCCGAGAAAAGAGCATAACGGCTGATAACGGCGTTATGCCCCGTTATCCGGCCGTTATCCGTCACGCGACAGAGACGTTGACGTTGACAGAACTTCAAAACACTACGTCGAAGGCCTCGAAAGCGACCGAGTACCCGGAGGCGTTCGAGGCGCTCTGGCGGGTGCATCGGCGGGGCCCCAAGGTGAAGGCGCTGGCCGAGTGGAAGAAGGCGGTGCCGGACCGGATCGGGAACGACGAACTGACGACGGCGCTTCGCGCCTACGTTGCGAAGGAGATCAACGACCGATTCCACGGGCATGACCTGTTCCGGTGGATTCGGGATGGTCGGTGGGAGGAGTACCTGGGCGAGGCGAAGCGCGACATCAGGAGCGAGTATCTCCGTCTCAAGGGGGTCCGATGAGCAACGGATTCGTGGACCTGCTGTCGGACTACTACGTCCGCGAGTGGGCGGTCCGGCAACTTGAACCCACGGACGCGACCCCGACCCCGTTCCCGACGCTGAACGGGTATTGCGGGGACGACGGAGGCGGCAACGGGCTCGCGCCTGGATGGTTCATCACGATTGGCGGTGGGACCGGCCAGGGGAAGAGCCTGATCGCGCAGAACATCGCGCTCACCGCGATGCGCTACGGCAGGAAGATCGGGTTCCTGTCGCTCGAAATGAGCCACCAGCAGCTTGCGGGCAGGCTGAACGCTATGGCGACGGGCATCCCGGCTCGGGACATGGAGCGCGGGCGTATGGCGACAGCGACGGGCGATTGGGTCGTCACCCGGATGGCCGAGGTCGCCGGGCAGATCGAGGGCGGGATGTTCCTGGTGAACGAGGAGCCGATCAACTCGATGGCCGATGTCGAGGCCGGTATGGCGATTTTGCGGGAGGCGGGCTGCGACTTTTTCGTGCTCGACTACCTGCAACTCGTAAGCGTCGGGGACGATGATTCGATTTACCGGCAGGTCACGGAGGTCGCCGGGTTCCTGAGGCTCTACGCCCACCGCGAGAAGGTCACGGTGCTCGGGCTCTCGCAGTACCACACGAACGCTGCCCGTGACAAGAAGCAGCCGACGCCCTACGACATGATGGGCGGCGGGACCATCGCCAACAACGCTGACCTCGTGCTCCTGCTCGACCACAGCCGCTATCACAGGGACGAGGACCAACGGCACCTTGCCCGGACTTGGCTGCTGGTGGCGAAGAACCGGCACGGTCCAACCGGACCAATTCCGATTCTGTGGGATTACCGAACCCTAACCTGCCGAGAGGGCCTCGACGATGAACTCCGCGAATGGCCGAGCTGACCTGTGAGTGCGGCTGGCGAATCCCCAAAGACTCCCGATACTGCCACGGGTGTCTCGCTCCGGCTCCCGATCCCTCCGAGCCCGAACGCCTGGCCGTCGCACCCGTTCGCCCTGGGCAGCGCGAAAAACCAGTACCGCAAGAAAGCGTGGGCGGCGGCGGTGGTGCAGATGATCCCGTTTGCGGACCCACCGAGCCATGTGACGGTCGAGGCGGTGTTCCACTTCTGCCGCCAGCCACGGGACGAGGACAACCTACAAGCGGGCCTCAAGTGGACGCTGGACGCGCTCCGGCAGCGGCAGCGGGGCAACCTGAAGTGGCGTCACGGGCTTTGGCTCAATCGAGGCTACTTCGTGGATGACGACCCCCAACATTTGACACTGTCAACCAAGCAGGCTCGGGTAGGTAGCCGCAAGGAGGAGCATTTGGAACTGGTGATCCGGTGGTGACGGTCGCGGAGACGGTGCGGCGCAGGCTCCAGCTATCGGCCGAGGAGTCAGAGGCCGTGGCGGTGGCGGTCGAGCGTACCCGGACGATCCTCCGCGAGGCGGTGGTGAGGCGCGGGCCGGGCTGGTACGTCTTTCCGGCTGGCTACCCGACAGCGGAGCAGGCTCTGGCGGGGTTGGGCGTGGACGGTGCCCGGGAGGCGAAGCTCCTGTGGCTGGTGCTACTTGAGACGAGGGGGGCGGATGAGGGCCAAGCTGTCTGAGCGGAACGCGGCGATTGTCGCTCGCTACCTGGAGGGCAAGACGCTGGAGCAGGTGGGGCAGGAGTACGGGATCACCCGTGAGCGTGTCAGGCAAATCCTGATTCAGCAGGGGGTGAGCGAGGTCCAGAAGGCTGCGGTCCGGTATCTCAGGCGGTTCCGGGACTGGACGTGCCGGGGCTGCGGCAAGCACGAGAAGCGCGACCCCAGGAACTACAAGCGGCTCCATTGCTCGAAGCTCTGCGCCCGCAAGTCACAAGGCCCGACGCACAGCGAGGACGACCTGATCGCGGACCTCCGGCGTCTCGCCGCCGAACTCGGGCGTACTCCCGGCCAGCGGGACATCAACGCCTCGGGGAAATACTGGCACATGAGCTACGTCTACCGCTTCGGCAGCATTCGGAACGCCCAGGAACGCGCCGGACTCACGCCACGGCAGGTTGGCGGTGCTGGTCACGCGAAGAAATGCCCATAGCGGGCCGCTTTTGTACTCAGGAACGAAAACGATGGTCGGGTAGGTATCCGACATAGGGTATGGGGTCCTCGCGCTTCCTAGGGCAAAATAGGGGGTTACTTGCAACGGGTAATGTCCGTCAAGGAATTGAGGGAGGCGTTGGGCCGGATGCCAAACGGGTTGGTGTACGTCGCGGTGAACGGGGAGGACTTGCCTATTGTGGGGTGCCAGCGTATTGAGGGGGACGAGGCGTTCGAGTGCTTGCTGTTCGTGGCCGAAGAGGAGTGGGTCGAGGCATGACGGTGGGTGTGCTTGGTGCCAAGCCGAACAGAATCCGAATCCAGGGCAAGGACGCTCACAACGCGAGCGTGTTCCGGGCCTTGGTGGAGTTCGGCACCGAGCTACTCGAACGCGAAGGGCCTGACCTGGTGGTGACGGGGCTAGACCTAGGCTGGCAGCAGGCAATGGCGACGGCCTGTGTCGAGACCGGGGTCCCGTGGATCGCAGCCCTGCCGGTCGAGGGCGAGGAGTACATCTGGCCGACGCTGGCGAGGAAGCGGTATCTCTGGCTGCTCAACCAGGCCGAGCACGTTCGGATCGTGAGCCCGGGCGGTTACGCACCTGGCAAGCGGAAGGAGCGCGACCGCTGGATTGTGGCCCAGGCCGACCAAGTCTGGGACCTCAGCGAACCTGCCCAGCAGGACGAACCCGCGAGCGAAGCGAGCTACACCAAGCTCTGGTTGCCTTGGAAGGAATGGGTAAGCACTAAGCAGTACACACAGAACGGAGGGTAGAGCAGTGAGCGCAAGCGAACGCGCCGTGCAGTACGCTGTCCTAGGTCTACTCACGCTGTTCGGGGTAGGCCTTGCCCTGCTCCCGGCAGTCACGATCTACGCCTTGCTCAGGTAGGGCAGCGATCCTCAGGTCACGAACGGATGTGAAATCGGGACGGATGTGAAATCGGGACGGCCGAGGCACACCTCAAGGAATCGCGCGTATGGGGGAGGGGGGTATCGGTGGGGTGCATAGTTATGCAGGCCCGAAGAAACCCCGAAGGACCCGAAGAAAGACCGAAGGTGCATGGTTATGCACCGATCATGCATGAATATGCAGGGAGCCCCCCCCCTCGATTGGGAACGGGGGGCAGGGCTCGGCCGCAAGGACACACACCGTGCTTGGACACACACCGTGCAGGACCCACATCATGCCCCCCGGGGGGTGCCCCCCTAGTCCTGGGGGTCCCCGCCAATTTTCCGGCGCAAAAAATTAGGCTGTTTGGGGGGTTGGCCTAAGCAACGCAGGTTTCCGGGGGTGGCTGTGGTCGAGTTGGCAGCAAGCGTTCGGGCGCGGAACTAAGAAACTTCGGTTTAGGAGGGCAGAATGACGAAACGAGTCGTGTGGCGGGTGGACTTGGACCAGGATTTCGCGCAGGTCAAGTATGTGGAGGCTTCGGGCTGGTTGGTGCGCGGGCCGATGGTGGTTTTTGTGTGTGATCTCACGGAGGGTGTGGTGCTTGATGAGTTGACTAATGAAGACGCGGTGCAGGCGTTCCCAATCGACCGCGTGATCTCGATTCAGCGGGAGGTCTAGGCCTATGGGCAAGCTGGACAAGAAGCGGATGAAGATCCTGGAGGAGCTCGGGGAGGAGGCGTTGTTCGAGCGGTATTTGGAGGCGGGTTCGGTGGGTCGGATGCTGGAAGGGCTGTGGGAGAACGAGGCGGGGGCGCAGCAATCGGCCCCGGGTCTGTTCGTGTTCTACAAGTATTTGCACGCCTCGGACGAGCGGTGGTCGAAGTGGAAGGCGGTCCAGCGGATGCGAGGGGCCAGGGCGGCGGACGAGGTGATGCGGGCGGCGGACGACGTGACGACGGAGAACGCTTCGGCCCGCAGGGTCGAGATCCAGACGAAGCAATGGATTGCCGAGCGGCTGGCGAAAGAAGATTTCGGGGGCCCGGCAGCGACGGTCAACGTGGCGGTCGGGGTTGGCGGCGAGTGGCTGGACGCCTTGCGGCAGTTGGCGGCGGAGCGGAAGGCGATCCCGGTTGCTGAGGCTGAAATCGTGACGATTCCACCGGCCGAAGTGGCCGAGGACTGATTTCCGGGCTTCGCGTGGTTGAGCCACGAAATGGGGTAGTGCCACGGGCGGGACACCCGGGAGCCCGAATTCGGGTTTTTCGGAAAAACCTTGGGTCTAGGAGGCGCGGATGAGCGAACTGACGGACCGACTGCGGGCCTGGGGTCGCAGGTTCGACCCGAAATCCAACGAGCG
>JAAOEI010000087.1_pt1 | contig 34733 bp, 52 predicted proteins | sample 7059261 | NCBI WGS metagenome assembly JAAOEI01 (sample SAMN14008812, study PRJNA610033) | viral metagenome | isolation source: viral particles filtered from seawater | place: China: Hangzhou Bay, Yangshan Deep Water Harbour | collected 2017-10-31 | reverse complement strand
GGCAGCGTCAGCGGCAGCGGCAGCGGCAGCGGCAGCGGCAGCGGCAGCGGCAGCGTCAGCGGCAGCGGCAGCGGCAGCGGCAGCGGCAGCGGCAGCGGAACGCCATGCAGCGGCAGCGGCAGCGTCAGCGGCAGCGGCAGCGGAACGCCATGCAGCGGCAGCGGCAACAGCACGCCCTGTCAGATAATAATCTGCCCATGACTCCCATTCCGGGATCGGCGCTCGATTAGGTATTGCGCGCACGCATAAAATGGCGAATACCACCATTTGCCGTTTCGTGGGATTCGGCAATGCAATTTCTCGTATGCCTTGCGCCCACTTATGCGCGCCTTTCAATCCATCTTCGGATGCCAATTGACCGCATTGAATTTCGAGGCAACGCGGATTTTTAATGTTCGCGTGGATAGGGTTGACGAACAAGGCCAATTCTGGCGACGAGTACGAGTGCACTACGCCATCGCCGCACATATCATTGCCTTTGCCTTTTGCTTCGATGCGCGGGAACGTGCCATCGGCGAGCTTCCACAACGTTTCGTTACTCTCGCCTTTGCGCGTGCAGTAATCTTGCGTTACCAGTTTGTAGCGAATCATTGTTTTTCCTTTCGATGACTAGAATCCAAGCGCGTGCCCAATCATCAAAATCAGATAGGGTATGCCGATGATGCACAGGAAGGCGAATTGCACTCGGATGATGGTTAGGATTGTGTCTTTCATGACTCGCCCCTTGCCTTTGCGAGCGCGGCGCGACATTGCGCAATCACTGCGCCGTAGTGTTGTTCCGGATGCCGCTCGCCATGGCGCACAAGGCAACCCGTTGCAGCCTCAAGCGCCGATACAAGATCGCCGTGGGCATTGAGCTTATCGGTGGCATGCTTCGCCACATCCAGCGTAGTAAAAGTAGCGTAATGCGTGGTGCGCTTAGAATTGAATTCGGTTTTTTGAATTTCAAAATTACTGCCGTATGTTGCGACATCATAAATCGGCGTTTTCGTGTGGTTGCTCATGATTTCACCTTATGGCTTTTGCGTTGATTGTAAACTTCGAGCGCAGCGCAGCAAAAACATACGCCACATTCGCATATCTTTCCTGTTGCCGCATGTGGCGAGTAAAGCGCATCAAGCCCTTTTTCATCGGCTAACCGATTGGCGTGAGCAATCTGGTTTTCCCATGTTGTCTCACTTCTAGCTAGTATTTCCGCCATAGTCCTTAACATGATTTTCCTTTCGACGCTGCATCACGTTATGCAGTGACTACATATTAACGAGATCGTGATACTATGTCAACAGATGAACGCATAAACAAGGCGCCTTACCGCCAGATACCAGTGTGCCAGTCCAACCCATGCGCTTGCACAGGGCAACAGCAGCCACGGCATGCGCGTTGCGTGCTTCGTGCGGGTAGGAAATGGTCAGCGGCTTTACGCCCTCAGCGTATGCCTTGATCCGTGAGCCGCGAGTATTGCTCGCGGGTATATACTTCGTCTCGATTGCTTTCATGATGTTTTCCTTTCGACGTTGTTAGTGATTAAAAGAAGCCTTCGGCTATATCACCCGAAGCAATCCATAGAAGACGCTGAATATTTTGTGCATGGTCTTGCAATTCTTCCATGTCCCATGCGCCGTACTCGCGCAACTCAGCCGCCACTAGTGCCGGGTCAAGCTTACGCAACTGGCGCGCAATTACCGGCTGCTCTGACAGCCACATTACATCATCATCACATTGGCCGGGGTGCGAGCACGCTTCCGCTTGCGCGCGCGTCATTTTTAACTCGATTCTGCCGCTACTTGACGTCCAATACATAATTTTCTCCTTTGACGTTGTGATGCAATCCGCATCGCGAGGCGCACTGAATGCGCCTGACGCTGGGGACTAGGCGTTTTGAAGTGTGTCGCCTTTTGAGGCTATGCCAAGATCGATCATGTAATCGAGCAGGCCGTCGATATCGTCGGTATGGCGCATGTATCCATATTCAAAAATTGAAGATTCGCCCTCCTCGAGTTCGTTTCCAGCCTTTATCTCGAAAACGGTGTTTTCTTTTGAATCGCGCACGTCGGCATAAAAACTGCCGCGCTCATTAAGGTTGATGTGGTATGTGTATTTCATTTTCCTATCTCCTTTTTGACGCTGCATCACTTATGCAGTGACTACATATTAACGAGATCGTGAGACTATGGCAACTACCGTTCGTCAGTTGCCTATATGTGAGTGTTCACTAATCCGTCATAGGGAAAATCATCGGAATTTGACATAACGCACGGATGGATTTAGTCTAGACAGCGTGCGGTATAGGCAGCCGTGGCCAATTCGGGATTAGCGAGCGCCAGCACAGATCACCAAGCGCAGGGTTGACAGCCCTACCGAAAGGGCGCGTGGCCATCACTGGCCATCGTGATCTAATACACACCTAATCAGGGCATCGCCGCATAAAAGCCGCGTCCCCTAAAAAAACTCGTTGAGGTGCTAACTAACACAATAAGGTTAGTGAACACTAACATAGAGGCGCGTAGATACCGGCGCTTGACACAATCTACGTCAAAGCGTAAAAGCCTACCGCAGTGAGTAACCACTAACGGAGAACGCACAATGCGCAAAATCGCCGCGGCACTCGCCCTCCTAACCATAGCAACCATAGCAAGCGCCGCATGCCCGCCTCATGCACCCTACGGGTGTACACCGCTTCCTAACGGCAAACTACTCTGTGGATGCGGTCGGTAATGAACGAAGGCGCATTAGCATCGCTTGACCATCAAGCAGCGCTCGCGGAGTTAAGGCAGGGTGCCATTGCGCGAGACATCGCTAAACGCTATGGCGTTACTCCTGACGCCGTTAGGCAGGCTTTGAAAAAGGCCGACCCAGAAGGATACAAGGCCGCCATCGCAGATCAGTCAGAAACTTGGGTTTACGAGTCGGCAGAGGAGATGAGAACACTCGCCCCGGACGCGCTAGGCATCGCGCGCGCACGCGCGAGGGCGGATTTCTTTCTAAAGCTGGCAGCCAAGGTAAATCCGCTGTATGCCGACAAATCGCAGGTAACGCACGACATCAGCGAGGATTTCGCGGCCTTACTCCAGCAGATTAGCCAGCGCAGGCAGGGGCGCGTGATCGATCATGTTGCGGAAACACCAATTGCTGCGGCGCTTCAGTCAAAAGTGGTGGATAGCAGCGGCGCTGACTAGCCGCATTACGCAATGAAATCAAACACTTACCGCACTGCGTCATCGTATAATGTATATTATGTAAAGTGCTGGATTTGCAAGGAAGCGCTCACTAACAAGAAAGAAAGTGATGGCAGAAAGTAACAATCCTTTTTCTGGCAGCCAGATCGAAAAGCCGCTGGTTCCATCGGTGGGTGGTAACTGTCACAGTCCCCTCGACCTCTCTGCCAAAAATTTTTTTTTAAATTTTCCCAAATGTGTTTTGTGCAATGCACTAATTCACGCTCATGTTGATTGGCACAGGGAGGTTGCTGGTGGTTATGAGTGCTTTAGGCATCGGGAGGTTGGTGAGGGGGAATTTACGCTGCCTGAGCACATGAGGAATGTTATTGAGCCGTATATCCGGTGGCGCGAGGCCGAGGCGGTGAGGGATGTAGCGAAGGCATATTTGAGGCGATATGGTGAATCTGCTTAACGCTGAGATAATTGAGAGTTGGTATGAAGACCCGGATTTGTTTGATCGGGAGATATGGCCTGACGACATGCCTGAGAAGTGGCAGACGGAGGCGAGTAGGTTGGTTGCGAAGCATGATCGGGTGGCGATTCGGTCTGGTCACGGGGTTGGGAAGACGGCGTGGCTGGCTAGGCGGATTATCTGGTGGGGTTCTACGAGGTTTCCTTGGAAGATAGGGGTAACTGCTCCCTCTAGTGGACAGATGTATGACGCTTTGTGGAGTGAGCTGGCGAAGTGGCACGCGAAGATGCCTGCGGCGTTGAAGGCGCAGTTTGAGTGGAAGACGGAGAGGTTTGAGAGTGCGCGGCACCCGGCTATTTCGTATGCTGTGGCGAAGACGGCTAGGCGTGAGACGCCTGAGGCTTTGGCTGGCCTGCACTCGGAGAATATGTTGTTTATCATTGACGAAGCTCCGGGTGTTGATGACATTATTTTTGAGACTGCCCGTGGTGCGATGAGTACGGTTGGGGCGAAAACGATCATGACTGGAAACCCCACGCGGTTGTCCGGTTACTTTTTTGATGCGTTTCACAACAATGCGGCGAATTGGGCTGGGATGAAGGTTTCGTGTTACGATTCCAGCCGCACTAACTGGAAGGAAATTGACCAGTGGAAGGAGGAGTATGGGGTTGACAGCAACTTCTTCCGTGTCCGTGCATTGGGCGAGTTTCCGACTGCCGAGGATGGGGTAATTATTCCGCAGTATCTGGTGGATGCTGCGATTGCTCGTGATGTGGCGCAGGTGCAGTCCGAGGAGGTATGGGGGCTGGATGTGTCGGCGGCTGGTTCGGATTTGTGTGCGCTTGCAAAAAGGCGTGGGAATATCATGCCGGAGCCTGTGCAGACTTGGAAATCGGACGATCTCATGGTCACGGTTGGCAAGGTGATGCGTGAGTATCTGGATGCGAAGGTCAAGCCGATGACGATTTGCGTGGACAGCAATGGTATCGGGGCTGGTGTGGCAGACCGTCTTGCAGAGCAGGGCGTTCCCGTGCAGTGCATCAATGTTTCAGAGTCGCATTCATCCAATGACAGGTATTTGCGGATGCGAGATGAGATGTGGGAGCGTGCGCAGAAGTGGTTTTACCAGTTGGATGTAAATATTCCAGATGATCCGGCATTTACGAGGGAGATCAGTCGGATCAAGTGGGTGATGACCTCCAACGGCAAGATGGCCGCGCAGAGAAAATATGACATGAAGCTTGCGCCTCCCCGTGGTATTGGCAAGTCGCCCGACCGTTCGGAGGCGTTTTGTTTTACGTTCATGGCCGGTGAAAGTACGTTCAAGAAACCCAAGCCGTTGAAGTATCCGAAGTTTGCTTACGCATGATTTCAAACTGGAAGAAGGAGACGCAAAATGTTTGGTAAAGGAAAGTCGAAGATGAACGCAACCGGCAGGTTCATCATGGCGGCAGGACGCGCCGTGAAGAATATTGCTCCGCCGCCGTCCGCCGCGAATCGCAAGGGCAATGGCACCGCACCAAAGACCGCTCCGGTAAAGGCCGATGCGCCGAAGAAGAAATTGTCGTTGCCGAAGAATCCTAAACCATCCCCCGGCAAAACCAGTCCTGTGAGGATCGCATGAGTCTGCGCGACGGCTACGCCATCAAGCGGCTTGAGCAAGAGGTGGCTTCGTTGAAGAAGCGCATCGACGCGCTGGAATCCAATGTTCCACGTGGTAATATCCCTGTTTCCGTGAAACAGGAGATTGATAATGGCAATGTGCAAATGCGGGATAGTGGCAAACAGGAAAAACCAACGATATTGTCTCAATTGTCACGCCTCTTATATGAGGCTGTGGCGGCAGTCGCATCCACTCACTTCAGAGCAGAAAAAGAAGGACAATTGCAGGAGTTACGCAAACGTCTATTTGAAGAGGGGCAAAATCCAAAAGAAGCCGTGCGTGATATGTGGGGAGACAAAATCGCAGATGCACCACCCGAATTACGACAAGCCATTGAAAATTGTTTGGCTATGCAGGCCATGTCATCTGATGATCCATCACTAACCGGATTGTCCGATGATCCAGTTACCAGATATATAGCCAAATACGGCAAGCCTCCGCATCACAGGATGAAGCCGGAAACCATCATAGAGGCATTGCGATGAACGAAGCCGAACTTGTTTCAATCATAGATCAGGAAATTTCCAGTTCCATAGGCTCCTATACTGGCGACCTTGCCAATGAACGGGCGCTGGAGCTTTCCTACTACAACGGAAACTTGTTCGGCAATGAGGTTGAGGGCGAGTCGCAGGTTGTTTCCAGTGATGTGTTCGATACGGTAGAGGGAATGCTGCCGTCGCTGATGCGTATTTTCACGTCAAGCGATGAGGTTGTTGCGTTTGAGGCCACAGGGCCGGAAGACGAGGAAAAGGCCAAGCAGAGAACCGATCTTGTGAATTACGTGTTTTACAAGCAGAACAACGGGTTCCTGATTCTTTATGAGTGGTTCAAGGACGCACTGATTAACAAAAACGGTGTCGTCAAATACTGGTGGGATGAGAGCGTTGTTTACGTCAAGGAAGACTATGAGGGTCTTTCGGAAGGTCAGTATTTGAAGTTCCAGAACGACCCGAATGTGGAGATTTTGTCCGCTGAAAAGGTGGTTGATGAGGCGGAGATGGAGTCCCGCCGCAACCGGCTCGCGGATGCGATGGCAATAGCCGACAGGGACTCCAATGGGCTCCCCCCGCAGCAGGTTGAGGCAATAAAGGCGGAAATGACAAACCGCGTCAATTCCATGCCTGAGCCGTTTGTTTATAACGTGCAGATCAGGGTCAAAAAAGACCAGTCGAAGGTCTGCATCGAGACTGTGCCTCCGGAGGAGTTCTACATCACCGCCCGCCAACGTAAGGTGAGCATCGGGGACACGGATTTCTGCGCCCATCGCCGGAAAATGACCGTTTCCGACCTGCGAAACATGGGTTGCCCTGAGGATATTCTGTCCCAGTTGGGTTCCACCGGAGAGCGCGACTATAGCGATGAGGCGCTGGTGCGCGACAGGTTTACCGATGAATGGTCTGCCCGCAGCGGTTCCACTGATCCGGCCCAAAAAGAGGTTTGGGTATCGGATTGCTACATCAAAATCGACTATGACGACGACGGCATTTCCGAATTGCGCCACGTCATCAAGGTTGAAAATAAGATCTGGATCAATGAAGAATGCGACCACATAGGCTTTGCAGCCCTGACGCCGATTGTCATGCCTCACCGCTGGTTGGGCAAGTCCGCCGCTGAATTGGTCATGTCAGACCAGTTCACAAAGTCATCCATCTGGCGGCAGATGCTGAATAACCTGTATCTGACGAATAATCCGCGCAAGATCGTGATGGGTTCGGCAAGCGGATCGGTGCAGGCCAATCTGGATGACCTGATGACGAGTCGCGTGGGCGGCATCATCCGTGAGTATATGCCGAATGCCGTGCGCAACGAGGAAGTGCCTTTCGTGGCAGGGCAGTCATTCCCGATGCTTGAATATATTGATAGCCAGAAGGAGGTTCGCACCGGGCAGACGCGCTACTCGCAGGGCACGGATTCAGACAGCCTTAACAAGACGGCGCGAGGCATAAGCATGATTCAGCAGGCAGGACAGCAACGGGGCGACATGATCGCCCGTATTTTTGCGGAAACAGGCGTTAAAGACCTGATGCGCGGCATTGCCTATATGCTGTCGAAATACTCGACCAAGGCAATGACCATCAAAATCCGCAACAAGTGGGTGGAGATCGACCCGCGCGAGTGGAAAAACGAGTTTGACATGACAATCAACGTTGGGCTTGGCACGGGCAACAAGGACATGCAGTTGGCGCACTTGGAACGCATGGGAATGCGCCAGATGGAATTGATGCAGGCGGGCAAGGGGCACATGGTCACGGATCAGAACATCTACGCGCTGGATTCGCGCCGCGCTGAAGCGATGGGATTCAAGCACCCGGAATTATTCATTTCCGACCCACAAAACGTCCAGCCACCGCCGCAGATGCCGCCGCCTGAAATCATCAGGATTCAAACGGATGCGCAAATAGATCAGGCCAGGATTCAGTCTAATGAGAAGCAGCGAATGCTGGACGCGCATTTACAGAAATTCATTGCGGAAATGCAGTCTCAAACTCAGGTTGCCATCGCAAAGATGAACAACGATGCAAAAGAGCGCATTGAGCAGATGAGTATCAATGCCAAGGCGCAGTCTGATATTTTCAATGCCAATACAACTGTAGGAATCAAGCAGCTTGACCATCAACACAATGCTGAAATGGCCGAGAAGACGGCAAGCCAAAGCAACCGCTAAAATTGAATTGTGGCACTGCTTCTCTACAGACGCAGAGGCTATGCGCGTGTTGCCACCCGGAGAATATGCCCTGACTGGAGGCTGCGACGCGGGTATGCGGGCAATGGCTATGGCTAGGTTCTTCGGATTCAAGACGCAACACGTATTCGGTATGGACGGCTGCGCGGACGATACAGATACCGGGCACGCGGACTTTCACTCCAACAAGATGAAGAAGTTTTTCGATCTTGAATACCCAAAAGGCTCCGGCAAGATTTATCGAACAGCGCCCAACTTGATGGAAGTAGCAAAGACCGCGCCGCATGAAGTGGACATGCTCAAGCTCGATAGTGCGAAGTTCCACGGCGAAGGGCTTGTTCAGGCCATCATGAAAGACCACAAGCCACGACCGCCACAGCAATCGAACATTGCCTTTATCAAGCCAGTTCTTATTACGGACGAGTATCGCGACCTGAACCGCAAGTTACATGAGCAAACACCGGCGTATGGCGCTGGTGGCAGTAAACATGCGCAGACGGTATTGAAGCTGTGCGAAAACCTGAAAACGACTTCCGTGCTGGATTACGGATGCGGCAAGGGAACTCTGGCGAACAATATCCCTTTCCCGATTTGGGAGTATGACCCCGCAGTGCCGGGTAAGGATGCACAGCCACGCGCCGCCGATATAGTCGTATGCACAGACGTTTTGGAGCATATCGAGCCTGAAAAACTGGCGGCGGTATTGGGCAATATTTCCTCTTTGACGCAGAAAGTGGCGTTTCTGGTTATTAGCACACGCGCCGCTAAAAAAACGTTAGCCGATGGCCGAAACGCGCATCTTATCCAGCAAACGGCTGAATGGTGGAAAAAGACGCTATCAAAGTATTTCGAGATTGGGCAGGTGTTTGATGCCAGCGCGGATGAAATTCAGGTGGTTGTTGGCCCCAAGAAAAAGGCCGCACCACTGGAAAACGTACAGACCGTCGAGCGCAATGGGGTGAAGGCCAAATACCTAGTCCCGAACGACACAACAAAGTGGCGGGTAAATACCCTGTTCAAGAAAGAGCCAGTAACGATTGAATGGTTGGAAAGCATGAAGCAGGGCGAAGTCCTGTATGACATCGGCGCGAACATGGGCGGATATACCGTATGGGCTGGACGGCATGGGGTCAAGGTATATTCCTTCGAGCCAGAAGCCTCTAACTATGCCCTTCTGTGCCGGAATATCGAATTGAACAAAATCGAGGCCACGGCGTTCTGTGCGGCGCTGTCAGACGAAAACAAGATTTCGACCATCTACCTGTCCACCCAAGACCCCGGTGGCTCGTGTAACTCGTTTGGCGAGTCGGTTGGGCCTGATTTGCGTCCTCGTGGTAGCATCCATCAGGGCGCAATGGGCTATCGGCTGGATTCGATTACAAAGCAGCTTCCAAAGCCAGATCACATCAAGATCGACGTGGACGGGCTGGAACACAAGGTAATTGAGGGGGCGAAGGAATTGCTTGAGGCTGGGACGGTTAAGAGTATCCTCATGGAAGTGAACACTAACTTACCTGAGCATATTGGCATGATTGAGACTGTCAAGGCATACGGATACCATTTTGACGAGTCTCAAGCGGTATGACGGCGAACTGTCCAGAGACATTTTGTTGTATGACTCACGGAATGGGTGATGGCTACAAGTTTTTTTAATGGGAATTTTTTTAGCGGAGAGTTTTTTAACGGATCAGCGCCGTCTGCTGGCGTAAAAAAAGCGCCAGTAGTCATACGGCTATCAGACCTAAAGGAAAGAGAAAGCACTGCCGATTACATCAAGTCGTTTTTGGCAAACCAGCGAAAGCTGGACGAGGAAAAAGAGGTTGTTTTCCGCGCCGGCAAGAAAACTGAGCGGCAGCGAAAGGATGAAATTGATGCCCAACTCGCGATGGAAAAAATGCGTCGAGAGGCGGAGCAGAGGCAAGAACGGAATACAACAATCAGGCAATGATGATTATTTTACTAGCGGCGGCGAGCGATGAATAACGAAGAATCAATACGCAGGGCGGAACGTGCGAAACAACTTCTCGCAGACCCATTGATTCACGAGGCGTTTGAAACCATAGATCGCGACATTATCGACCAGTGGGGGGCTTGCCCCGTAAGGGACGTGGAGGGTCGGGAAATGCTCTGGAGGCTGCACATGACCTCTCTCAAATTCAAGGCGATTTTCGAGGGCTTCATCCAGAACGGCAAGGTTGCCGAATTACGGGAAAAACAGTCCGCCACGGACAAAATGGTAAAACTTTTCAGAGGAGCATCAAATGGCTGAGGCACAAACACAAGCGGCAGCGCCAGCAGACGCGGTATCAATTATTCAGGGAATGCTTGAGCGGGAATATGCCCCTAAGGAGCAGCAAGCGCAGGAAACGCAAGAAGTTGAAGTGACGCAGGAAGATTCTCAACCGGAAACGGAAGAATCCGATGCGCAACCCAATCAGCAGGTCGAAGGTGAAGACGCGCCAGCGGAAGCCAAGGTCGCTGAAATACCATTAGACCAGTTGGAGGCCATTCAGCTTGAGGTAGAGGTGAGTGGCGACAGTGGAAAAGTAGTCGAGAAGCCAACCATCAAGGAGCTAAAACTCGGCTATATGAGGCAGAAGGACTATCAAACCAAGACTGCGGAAGTCGCTCGCCAGCGTAATGAAGTGGGCGAAAAGATACGCCAAGGCATTGAAAGCGAAAGGCAGGCTTACGCACAAACGTTGCAACAGTTGCAGAGTGCCGTAATTGAGGTGGTCGCCCCCGAACTCAAAAACGTCAACTGGAACGAACTTGCCGCGAACAATCCAGCCGATTACGTGCTGAAAAGCAATCGCGTCAAACAAATTCAGGAAACGGTCAAGGCTATCAGCCAAAAACAGCAGGAAGTTACCGCCAAGATGCAAGTGGAGCAGAGCCAAGCGTTGCAAAGCGCAGCCAATGAAGCCCGCGAGACTCTTGAAAAGGATATTCCCGGCTGGAACGACGAACTTTATCAGTCGCTAATGAAAACCGGATCATATTACGGTTTCAAGCCTGAGGAAGTCGGTTTATGGGTTGATCCAAGGTCGATAAAGGTTCTTCATGATGCCTACCAGTTTCGCCAATTGAAGGTGAAGCCGGTGCAGGCAAACAAGGTGGTCAATGTTCCAAAAGTCATCAAGCCGGGGACGGTTAATTCCTCTACGGTAAAGCAGCGGAACGTTGAAGCCTCGATGAAGAAATTGCAAACCAGCGGGCGTGTAGAGGATGCTGCGGCAGTAATCCGCGCTCGCTTAGGATAGGAGATTTATCATGGCAGTCCCAACGATGGCATTCCAAACCTATCAAGCGATTGGTAATCGCGAGGATTTGGATGATGTTATTTACTCGATCTCGCCCGTCGAGACTCCGTTTCTTACAATGGCGGAGCGTATTAAGGCGAAGGCTGTTTTGCACGAGTGGCAGACCGATTCTTTGTCTGCGGCGGCGGCTAACAAGCAGCTTGAGGGTGACGACGCCTCCGGCGGAACGGCAGTGCCGTCTGTTCGTCTGTCAAACTACTGTCAAACGTCATCGAAGTACGCGGTAGTGACTGACGTTCAGCAGGCAGTAGATCACGCAGGGCGCGGCAGCGAAATGGCTTACCAGATCGCCAAACGCCTTTCGGAACTCAAGCGCGACATGGAATTTGCGCTGACTCAAAATCAGGGTTCTTCGGCTGGCGCTGCTGGTACTGCGCGGTCGTCGGCTGGTGTTGAGTCTTGGCTTACCATGCCGACTGGTGCCGCTACGGTGGGTAACTCCACGTCTATCGGAACCGGCACTTCTCAGACAACTCCGGGCTTTGCTTCCGGTGTTGTGCCGGCTCCGACGGATTCTACGGTAACAGCTTCATTCACTGTCGGCCCCCTGAAAGCGGTCATTGCCTCTTGCTGGACGGCTGGCGGGAATCCGGGCGTGATTATGTGCGGAGCCGCGCAGAAGCAGACGATTTCCGCGTTTGCGGGTATCGCCACGCTTTATCGTGAGGCTGGAAGCACATCCAAAGGCACGGCAATCGTCGGCGCCGCTGATCTTTACATCAGCGACTTTGGCGAACACCGCATCGTCCCCAACCGTTTCTCGCGCCAGCGCACCATTCTGGTGTTGGATATGGATTATTGGGCGGTTGCCTATCTGGAGAAGGTTTCGCAAAAGCCCATCGCCAGAACGGGTAGCGCGGAAAAACGTCTGATCGACACGACTTTCTGCTTGGTTGCGCGTAATCCGCAATCCAGCGGCAAGATCGCAGACGCAACGTAGTAACTTGGGCGGGGGAGGGAAACTTCCCCCGTTTTTAGATGACTGAGAGACTTTTAAGCCGCGACCCAGTAACTGGACTGGAACAGTGGTTTTCTTACGACTCGCAGAATGACACGACAATCATTCGCACGGTGGGTGATTGCGAGCCGATTATTGAAGCCAACAAGAAAATGGCAAATGACAATGACTTCACCAACCACGGCATAAAGGACGGGATGTGGTTATACGCCAGCATACCTGCTGCTGTGCAGGTGAAGTGGTTGGTTGAGCATGGAGTTGACGTTTATAACAAGCACCACGGGCCGCAAATTTCTAGGCTTTTGGAAGACCCGGAATACAGGTATCTAAAGACAACTCACAAGAAGCATTTTTTTAAATGAAGCCAGCCGAACAAGCAGAGGTTGAAGTATTTGTCCCGCCTGAGATTCAGCTTGCGGAGAAGTTGCGCGAGAAGAAGGAATTAGACGATGCAATGCGCGTTGTCTGTGGGTATCTGAACGAGAACTTTGAGAGTGTCCCCGGAATTGTGATGGCCGCCCATATCATGCTTGACGCAGGTAGAACCGGACTGGCGCAGGCGCTATTGAAGCTCGCCACGATGATTCAGCCTAACTCCAGTGTTCTTTGGTCTGATCTTGGGCTTTGCTATCAGGAGGGGGCTAATCTTGATGAGGGGGAAAAATGCTTCATCAAGGCTCTGCAACGCGATCCAAACAACCTGTATGCGTTGAACAACTTGGCGCAGCTTTACGTCAACACTGCGCAGCCATTGAAGGCAATCAACTGCGCGGATAAGGCGCTGCGGCTTAATTCTCCGATACCTGACACGAAATACAACCGTGGCATCGCCATGCTGCAACTCGGTGACTGGAAGGAGGGGTGGGAAGGCTACGACTACGCACTTGGAAAGCACAAAGCTAGGAAAGAGAGAACCTACGGAATCATCCCGCGATGGACTGGCGTTAAGGGACTGGAAATAGCCGCCTATGGAGAGCAGGGAATAGGGGATGAAATATCGTTTGCCTCATGTATTCCTGATCTGATGGCTGATAACAAGGTGGTGGTGGAGTGCGACAAACGCCTTGAGGGTCTGTTCCGCCGGTCTTTTGATTGCCCTGTTTACGGCACTCGCAATGATCCCGGTGTGTCATGGCTCAAGGATCACAACATTGATGCGTCAGTTGCTTTCGGCTCTCTCCCTCGTTACTACAGGAACAAGGACGAGGATTTCACTGGTAATCCATATCTCAAGGCAGACCCGCAGCGCCGCCTGCAATGGCGTGCATTGCTGGATTCCCTAGGCGACAAGAAAAAGATAGGCATCGCGTGGACTGGCGGGTTAAAGCACACGGGAACTAAACGTCGGTCTGTGTCTTTGGTCGATCTAATGCCGATTTTGCAGCAGGACGCGACGTTTATCAGCTTGCAATACAAGGACTGCCCGGAGGTAGCGTTGCTCGAAAAAGAGCGCGGCATCAAGGTGCATCACTGGCCGCACGCCATGCAGACGAACGACTACGATGATACTGCCGCACTGGTTGCGGAATTGGACTTGGTAATCACGGTCACGCAGGCTGTGGTGCACCTTGCGGGGGCACTTGGAGTGCCATGTTGGGTGCTTACTCCCAAGGCTCCAATGTGGCGATACCGCCTTACGGGAGAAAAAATGCTTTGGTATCAATCAGTTAGGCTCTATAGACAAAAATCGGAGTGGGTGCATACTATCGCTGACGTAGCGACTGACTTACGGGGGCATTTAAAAGGTGAAGCTGGCAGATAATTTTAGCGCGTGGCTACCGGACGACGAATCCGATTCCCTGATGCTTGCCAACGGGATTTTGTATCAATCCGGCAAGCTGGCGACCGCTATGCAATTTGTCCGGCGCAGGCGTGTTGCTTTGGATATAGGGGCGCACTGTGGCCTGTGGACAAGTCAGCTTGCATTGGCTTTCGATAGTGTTATTTGTTTCGAGCCTTTTGCCGATCACATTGAGTGCTGGAAAGAGAATGTCGGCAGCAGGGATAACGTGATACTTCACGAAACCGCGCTAGGAGCGGAAAAAGGATCGTGTGGCATCAAGGTATTTCACGGCGCATCCGGCAGGAGCCATGTTGAAGGCGCTGGAAACATTCCTATAACTCGGTTGGACGACTACAAAATTACCGACGTTGATCTGATAAAGATTGACGTTGAGGGGTATGAATATTTCGTAGCAAAGGGCGGCGAAAAGACGATTAGGGAAAATAAGCCAGTGATTATCGTAGAGCAAAAGCCGGGGTTTGGCGTGAGGTTTGGCTTGGGTGATCTGGATGCCGTTGAATATTTGGAGTCACTTGGCGCGTCGGTAATGGCGGAGGTGGCTGGCGATTACATCATGGGGTGGCGATGATTACCGTAGCGTGCGTTCTTAAAAGCGGTGGAGTTTACGACGCATCTTGGGTTCAAAAACTCAAGGATGGCGTCGCTCGCAATATGAAAAGGCCGCATCGCTTCCTGTGCCTGTCTGACGTTGATGTTCCGTGCGAGCGCGTGGAATTAGTCGATAACTTCCCCGGCTGGTGGTCGAAGATAGAGTTGTTCCGGCAAGGGGCAATTCCAGACGGAACGCTATACCTTGACCTCGATACGGTAGTCACCGGAAGTCTGGATGATGTGGCGCGGCTGAATGATGAGTTTTTGATGCTGCAAAACTTCAACGACCCTGAAATGGTTGGCTCCGGCGTGATGTGGTTCGGGACTGTGCCGCACAAGGTCTATGACAAATTCAGGCGTCAGCCGGAAGCCTATATCAACCACTATGAGAGAAACCGCGAAGGGTCATACCTTGGCGATCAGGCTTTCATATGGGACACGTTGGGGCGAGATATATCGCTAATCACGGATAGGATTGACGGTATTCGCTCATACAAAAAGCACTGCAAAAATACGCTTTTGCCTGATACGAGGGTTGTTTGCTTCCACGGCGAGCCTCGCCCTACGGAAGTGAAAACAGAGTGGATGCAAAGGCATTGGGGATAATATGGCAATTACGACATACGCCGAATTAAAAACTGCGGTTTATAACTGGATGCACCGGGCAGACCTTGCCAACTATGTTGATGACATAATCACAATTGGCGAGAAGTGGATTTTCCGCAATGCCAGAACGAGGGACATGGAGGAGCCATTGAGCGTTTCGATTACCTCCGGCGCTGCGGCTGTTCCTGCTGATTATGTATCACTGAAAAATGCCTATATAGACGGTACTCCGGCACAGCCTTTGAGTATTACCAGCGCATCGGTGATATTTGCCAAATATCCAAATCGCGCTGACAGCACCAAGCCTTTGCTTGTGGCGGCAGAGGGTGCGAATTTTATCTTCGGGCCGTGGGGCGGCAGTTCCTACACAATCAAAGGAACTTACTACAAGCGACTAACAGTGGTTTCGTCTTCTGCCAATGCGCTGTTTACGAAGAATCCGGACCTGTATCTTTTCGCGGCGCTTGCTGAAACTGAGCCTTTCCTGAAAAACGATGGCAGGGTTTCTCTGTGGACTGCGAAACGCGATCAAATTCTGGCGCAGGTAAACGGCGAAGATCAGGCTTCACGATCTGGTGATGCCATGAGGATACGCGCGGCATGATTCAGCTAATCGGATACGCGCCAGATTCCAACCCGACGGCTCCGGGGGTTATCACGGATTGCGTATGCTACGTGCCTTCTGTGCGCGGCATGAAGTCCGCGCCTTCCGCTGTTACTGGCGGGCTGTCGGCGGCGCTTGCTGCGGCCTGCATTGGCGCTGCCGCCTTGCGAAAACTCGATGGATCAACGCGGTTCTTTGCGGGAACTACAACCAAGTTATACGAAGCTGCCGCATCGTCATGGACTGACAGAACGCGGGCTGTTGGCGGTGATTACACTGGCGGAAGTGATACGCGGTGGCGGTTCGCGCAGTTCGGTGACGTTTCTCTGGCGACCAACAAGACGGACATAATGCAATATTCGTCTGCTGGCGCGTTTGCAAATATCGCTGGCGGCATCAAGGCGGCAATCGTGGAAACCGTTGGCGACTACATCATTGCCTGCAACACGAATGAACTCACGTATGGCGATTCTGCTAATAGATGGTGGGTAACGCCTGATTACGCGAATTGGACGCCAGCAATAGCAGACAGAATCGCTACCGGAATTCTGACTTCCAGCGCGGGGCCGATAACGGCATGCCGCAGGTTTGGCGACGGCGCAGTTATCTATAAAGACCGTTCCATGTATATCGGAACTTTTACGGGGCCGCCGACGATATTTGAGGTTAAGGAGGTTCCGGGGCAGATCGGAACACCATGCCAAGAGGCGGTTGTTGTGATTGGAACGCAAAGCGACCCGCGCCATATTTTCATCGGTTTCGAGGACTTTTATTTGTTTGATGGCTCACGCCCTACGCCTATAGGCGGGCCTGTGCGCGAGACCTTCTTCAGTGATCTGAACAGGGCTTATGCCTACAGGTGTATTGCCAATCACGACAGGTTCAACGCCCGCGTGTATTTCCACTATCCATCGAATTCAGGTGGCGGCGCGATAGACAAGTGCATCGTATATAACTACAAGACAGACCGCTGGGGGCGCGACGACCGCACTATCGAAGCGGCTGTCGAGTATGTGCAGGCTGGATACACTTACGACGACTACGGGACGCTGTTCTCCACTTACGACACCAATGTAGAGCTGTCCTACAATTCGGCGTTCTGGACGGCATCAACGCCGATATTGGCGATATTCAATTCTTCGCATGTGCTGCAAACACTTACTGGCGCATCGGGGACTTGCTCGATAACGCTTGGTGATGTTGGCGACGAAACGCAATACAGCCTTGTGCGTCGAGTGCAACCTAGATTCCTTACAAAGCCAACCTCGGCGGTTCTAACCAACTATTACAGAACAGAACTAGGCGACACGCTGACGACAGACACGACGACCACTCTTGCCAACGGAAGATTCGATGTATTGCGAGAGGCTAGATGGCATCGGATAAAGGTAGAGACTACTGGAACGGCTGAAATGTCAGACATTCGCATTGACTTGGTTGAGGCGGGGCAGGAATGAAACTTAATCTTGACATTCAGGTTTCTGCCGACTACGTTCAGGGACGGTGGGCGCAGATCGTCCGCGCCTTGCAGGAAGTGGTTAATGGGCTTGCCGAAGGCAGGCAGGTGTATCACTACAACGCGGCAACGGCAGCGCCGACAACTGGAACGTATGCCATTGGAGATTTCATTTTGAACAGCGCACCGGCAGAGGCTGGTGGCGCTGGCAGCAAATACCTGATACACGGCTGGCGTTGCACGGCTTCCGGCACGCCGGGAACTTGGAAGGAATGCCGTTTTTTGACTGGGAACTAATATGACACTGGATGAAATACTGGCATCATACAAACGCGAAAAACTGACTCCGTATGGAAAGCCAGAATACGGGGACAACACGCAGTATTACGCAGACCGCTGGGGACGGATGTATTACTTCGACCCTGAAACAAACAAGATGGTTGCCGCGCAGGACAATAGCGGAAATCGTCAGTATGCAGACGGGCGCAGCGTAAACGACTCCACGGCGCTGTATCAGAAATATGGACTCGGCGGGCCATTTAATGCTTTGTCCACTAGCGGGGCTAATGATTACAACCTTGCCACCGAGATCAACGGAAGGTTGTATATCCCATCATCGAGAGAGCAATACGCCCCTAGCTGGCTAGACAGCCTTGCGCCGGGTGTTGCGGAAGCGCGTAAGGCGGTTTACGACAACATCTATACTGACGCGGAAGGTAACGAGTGGTCAGACCCTAGACTGATCTATGCGGCGGATAAGCTGATGTCGCCGTATTTCGAGAGACTTGCAGCGAAGGATGACTTTCTAGGAAAGATGGGGCCGCTGCTGGCTACCGGAGCCGCCTTCGGTGGTTTGGGAGCGTTTGGCGACCTGTTTTCTACTCTCACCGGTGCTGGTGGTTCTACTGGTGGGGCAGCCTTGAGTGCGGCAGATATAGCCGGTCTTACGCAAATGGGGATAGATGCCGGATTGTCTGGTGCTGCACTGGAATCATTTGTTGCTTCCGGAGGTACTCTTGGCTCTACTGCTGCTGGTGTAGGTGGATTTGGCTCTGGATTTGGCGGAGGTGGTTCTACTGGTGGGGCAGCCTTGAGTGCGGCAGATATAGCCGGTCTTACGCAGATGGGTATTGATGCTGGATTATCCGGCGCGGCGCTTGAATCTTTTGTGGCTTCTGGCGGCACTTTGGGTTCAACGGCGGCTGGCGGCGCATTAGGTGGTGCGGCAGATGGACTTTCTACCGGCGTCAATTTCACCGGCGGAACGGGATTATCTCAATATCTTTCCGGTGGGATACCGGGCGGATCAACTAGTCTTGTAAACGGGCTTTTGTCTCTCGGCTACACGCCAGCGAATATAGCAAGCGCAGGGCTGAATATCAGCGGCCTTAACATGGGTGGCGGCACCGGAGTCATACCGACAACTGGATTTAGTAGCGCCGCAAGCGGCTCAGGCGGTTTCCTAGACCTTCTAGGCAAGATTCCTCTAAACGCTGTTGGCAGTTTGATAGGTGGTCTTGGTGGGTATCTATCAGGGAAAGACCCGCAAACCACAACCTCAGCGACAGACATACCGGCTTGGTTGCGCCCGTATTACACGATAGGGCTTGACGCTGGCGCTCAACAGCTTGCCAATAGCAAAGACTTGACGGCAGAGGAAAAAGACACCATCGCCAAGATGCTGCAAAGACTAAATGCCCCCAATGCTGGTCTGGAGGCCGCAAACAAGACGCTTACAGATACCGCCGCCGGAAAATATCTGGACTTGGCAAATAACCCGCAATGGCAGGAAGCCCAAAGACAGATCGGCACGAGTTACAACGAGACAATCAGGCCGGGAACTGATGCCGCGTTCTCTCGATCTGGCGCGATGGGTATAGGCAATTCGGCGTGGGAAGAAATGACCGCCCGCAATAACCGGTCTCTGGCTACGGGGCTTGGAACGGCGGCGGCTGGCCTATACGGACAGGAGCGCCAGAACCAACTACAAGCCGCAGGTGCAATGCCGGGATTCCAAAATCAATACCTTACTGGCCTTGGTAACGCAGCGTTGCAATTGGGCAACTACCAGCGCACGCAGCCGTGGCAAGGAATTCTTAACTACGGCCAGTTGCTAGGATCGACACGCGGCCCGTCCGTGACAACCACGCAGCAAGCGTCAAATCCTTGGCAAAGTTCCATCGGCGGCGCAATGGCTGGATACGTACTTGGCAACCTGTGGAGCGGGTCTAACAACACAAATACCAACAACTCGCTCGCGAGTCTTTGGAGGTAGATCATGGAACTCAATTTTGACGAACTGATGCGCGGACTTCTCTCCGGCCCTTCGCCGGAAGAACGTTCTCGCGCAATGAACATGGGCATTCTGCAAGCGGGGCTTGGGTTGCTCGCCAGAAAGAACATAGGCGAGGCCGGGATGCTTGGCGTGCAGGCGGGGCAAGGGATGCTGGATAAGTCGATAGCAGAACGCAAATCAACCATGCAGAACGCCGCGCAATTGATGGCGCTTAAAAAACAGATGGATCAACAAAAGGCTCTGTCTGGATTGTTTGCCGGTGATGGCGAACAAAGAACGCAGGCGGCGCAAGGGGCATTAGCCGCTGGTGCAGAACAAGGTGATATTGGGCCTACAGTCACGAACGCGGCAAGGATTCCCCAACAACCATTTTCCTCAAGACCGTTTGAAGCAGCCTTAGCTGGCGGAGTAAATCCAGAAGTAGTAAAGACGCTTCTTGAACTTAGAAACCCGAAGATGGAAGTTTCAAGCGGGTATGCGTTTAACCCAAGAACAGTGCAAAGCGGATTCATTCCTCAGTTCCAATTTAACAAAGAGGGGCAGGGTGTTCTTGCAATCCCCGGCGCTAATGGACTGCCTATGGTTTCTAATGCTCCCGGTTCTCTAGAGGCCAAGGCAGCGCAGATAGCAAACGAGAAACGCGCAGAGCAGCCTTACACGTTGGTTGATGTTCCTAATAGTGCTGGCGGGACTGTAAAAATGCCAGCTAACCTTGCGTTTCCTATACTTAGTAATAACGCCAGGGCTATGCAGCCTACGGAATCTCCTGCGGCCACTCCTACTGCGCCAGTGGTTACTCCGAGTGCCACAACACCTAATCCCGCGCAATCGGAAAGTCAGGATACCTTCCCGCCGTTGCCCTACGCGGAAGTGATAAAACATCCTGCTTTCCTGAAAATGCCACAAGCGGAAAGGGACTCGTTTATCGCTCAATACGGGGCTAAGCCTTCAGGACTTGCTAACCTAACTCCTGCCGCTTCTGTGCTAGGAAGAACTCAAAATGCAAAAGAAGAAGCGGATGCCGCTGCAAGAAAAGAGTTTTTGGTATCTGATGCGAAATCTCGTGCAGAAATGTATTCAAAAATGCAATCAAGCGCGATGGCTAACCAAGCAAAAATATCCAAATACGAGCAGATAGGAAAACTGCTTGAAAACTATTCTGGCGGCAAACTGGCGAAAACCGGAATGGAGCTTTCTAGGCTAGGAACATCGTTAGGTATAAATATAGACCCGAAACTTCCAAATAAGGAAGCGGCGGAGGCGCTTGCCAGCGAGGCTGCGCTTGATTTACGCAATACTGCGGATGGCGTAACCATGCCGGGAGCTATGTCAGATCAGGATCGGATATACCTAAAGTCTATGGTTCCGCAGCTTGCGCAGACTGATGCTGGTAGAAATACAATTATAAATTTGCGCGTTTCCCTGTGGAAAAGAGAGCAGGAAGTTGCAAACATGGCGCGCAAATATAAGCAAAAATATGGCGATATAAACGAGGATTTCTTTACGCAGCTTCAAGCGTGGAGCGACAGGAACCCGATATTCGGGGGTAAATAATGGCTAACGACACTGATATCTTTGGCAGTCCTGTTGCTGGTGGATTACAGCCGAATACCATTCAAGACAAGGATATATTTTCAGACGCAAGCACTCCAAGGCAATCTTTTGGCGGTGCTGTTAAACAACAACAATACCAGCCAGATGTTATTGAGAGATTGTTGAGGGCTGCCGCCCTGACTGGAAGGGGCGCTATTACCGGAATTGCTGGACTACCCCTTTTTGTCGGGGAGGGTGTAAACGAGCTATACAAGTTGGCTGCGGACAAGCCAAACCGCCCCGGCGTTTTTGAGGGATTCAACACGTTTCTGGATAGAGCGGGACTGCCAAATCCCGAAAACTTGTCGGAGAGACTTTCTCATGATGTCATGACTGGCATGTCTGGCGCTGCTGGTTCTTTGGGTATATTGGGACAGGCTACCGCCAAGACTCCGGGAATTATTCAGTCTCTTACGCAATCGCCAACTCGCCAGATTATTGCGGGCATGACTGGCGGCGGAAGCTCTGGACTGGCAAGGGAAGCGGGCGGCGGGCCATACGCGCAAGCTGCCGCCGGGTTAGCTGGTGGATTGCTTCCATTCGCCAATGCGTTACGGGTAGGAGCGCCAAATCCTGCGGGAGCGCAATCCGCAAAGATGGCAAATGACGCCATCGACAGCGGGTTTAAGATACCGCCGACAGAGGCAAACCCGCATAGCGTGGCAAACAATCTTTTGGAGGCGGCATCAGGGCGTCCCTCTTTGCTGCGCGGAATGTCATTGTCAAACCAGAAGATTGTCAATCCGTTGCTGAGGGGTGATATTGGAATTCCTGAGAGCATGCCGACCAGCAGGGAGGCGATTAACCTTGTCATGTCTAGGGCTGGTGATTCATATCAAGCGGCAAAAGACGTGCGGATTCAGATCAAGAATCCTGTGGGATCAGCGTTCGATCAGGAAATAAAAGGCATCAATTCCGATATAAGCCAAGCCATCAAAAAATGGCCGGAATTACTTGGCAACGACAGCGTAAAAAAACTACAAACGTCCTTGTCCAATACAAGGTCATTGACGCCCAAAGAGGGGATAGAGCTTGCCAAGTCTCTGAGGGAGTCTGCTACCGTTAATTTCAAGTCTGACGACCCCAAGATGGCGGCGCTTGCTAGGGCTGAAAAAGGCGCTGCAAATGCTGTTGATTCGCTTGTGGTTTCAGGGTTGCGTGCCGCTGGCAAGGACGATATAGCAAACGCATTCGAGGCGGCGAGGCCGATTATAGCCAAAGCGCATCAAGCAGAATCGGCGCTGACCACTAGGGGTAACTTCGACGCGCAGATTCTAGGCAGGATGTATCAGGCTGGCGACCCGATGACAGGTGGCATGGCAAAAGTAGGCAAATTCGGATCGTCGTTCAAGGACGTTGCGAGAACCCCTGAGTCGGTAGGCGCGAATCCGCCATTCGACAAAATGAGTCTATCGTTGGCCGCGCTATTGGGCGGCGGTGGATATTACGCATCAGGTTCGCCAGCTTTGGCCGCTATCGGAGCATTGCCGCTGGCGTCCCCTTTGTTTAGGGGCTTGTTATCCAGTAGCGCTTATCAAAATGCGATGGTCAGGCCAAACATGATTGGAAGAACAGAGGCCGCCGGTCTTGGCGCGCTTCCGATGCTCTACACGAGGAAGGAATAACCATGCCAGACGTAGGAACAACACTAGCAAGCTGGTCTAACACCAGCGCGAGCAATTCGCCGTCAGGCGGAACGACCATATCGACCGGTCTGGACGATAACCTGCGGGAGATTCAGGGCGTCTTGGTTCGCGGGCTGTCTCACAAGGGCGCGGATATAGCGTCTGCCACGACTACCGACTTGGGCGCTGTCGAAGGGTTGATGCACGATATTACCGGCACCACGACCATTACTGGGTTCGGGACTGTTCGCGCAGGTATCTGGAAAGTTATCAAGTTTGAGGGCGCGCTGACGCTGACGCACAATGCCACGTCGCTGATACTTCCGGGCGGGGCGAATATCACCACGGCTAACGGTGATGTGGCTGGCGTCATGTCTGAAGGCTCTGGTAACTGGCGCGTGTTGTGGTATGTGAAGGCAGACGGGTTGCCTATTGCGTCGGCTGGCGCTGGAATCATGCCGCAAGGCAGGATAACCCTAACGACAGCGGTTCCAGTAACAACATCCAACGTAACTGGTGCAACCACTGTTTACTACACGCCGTATCAAGGAAATAAAGTTCCCATCTACAATGGGACGTCATTCGCAGATACATCATTTTCCGAAGTTTCCCAAGCTACTACTGACAATACAAAATCTCCTGCTGCTGTTGCGGCGAATAAAGTTTATGACTTGTTTGTATGGAGTGATTCAGGCACTGTTCGTTGCACACGCGGCCCTGCGTGGACGAACGACACAACTAGGGGATACAACCTCACAATGGTTAGCGGCGTTCTTCTCAACGAGTCAGCCATAACCAATGGCCCGGCAGCCTCACGCGGAACGTATGTAGGCACTATCTATTCTGACGCAAGTTCTCAAATAAACGATTCGTTGACGCTGCGGCACGTGTGGAATTCCTACAATCAGTTGGATCGTCCAATGCTGGCAACGGACACTACGGACACGTGGACATACACCACGGATACGTGGCGGCAGGCTCGTGCCACCACATCCAATCAGGTCGATTGGGTGCAGGGGCTTTCCCAACATCCGGTTGCACTTCGATGTTCGGCGGCAACAGCAAACAGCGGCGGCGGCATTTATGCGGGGGTGGGTATCGGCATCAGTTCGACTTCGGTTGACTCATCGCAAATACGTAGTGGCGGAGTTTCTGACACAACGGCAGCGGGTTGGACGTTGGCGCAATACAAGGGATTCCCCGGCGTTGGGCGCAATACCGGAGTATGGCTGGAGCGATCTGCGGCCAGCGGCACAACAACATGGCGCGGAGATGGTGGAAGCCAAACAACGCAATCCGGCATTACCGGCGAGATAAGGGGGTAACGTGCAAACAATTATGCAACTACATGAGGCTGTTGCGGCGGTGTGTCCGATTGATGGCGTTTCCGTTGGAAACAAAAGCAATAAGCTGACTTGGACTGCCCAATTTAAGCCGCAAGCAACGCAGGGTCAGAAAGACGCTGCGCAAGCGGTAATCGACGCTTTTGTGTGGGGTGAATCACCGCCTGACTTGTCGGATATGGACAATCTCGAAAAGGAATTTAAGGCTATGGCGCTGTGCGTTGCGCAGGTCGGCGGCTTGACCGTCCCGCAGATGAAGGAACTATTTAAGAGCAAATGGGATTCGCTGCCGTGAACCTATCCCCGTGGCCGGACATAGGAAAACGCTGGCGATTTGAGTGGCGGAAAGCAACATGGATGCTTGCCCGTCCGTGGTATGGCGCGAACAACGTCAAGTTTGAACTAAACGAATTGACGTGGCTTTCGCCTATCACTTTCTGGTTTCCGTTCATTTCCTATACTCGGGGATGGAACGGCAATAAGCCTACGGGGCTGCATTTTTACCTTGGTTGGAAGCCGATCCCGCCGCACTTGGACGATGCTTTTTACTGGAACAAGCTATGGATTGTGCGCGAATGGATCAAGGACGGAACGCTGTTTGTACAACTTAGCGCCCGGTGGGGATTGGGCGACGCCAGATAAACTGAAAGAAAAATAATGAATTTAACGCCATTCAGGGAGTTTTTGCAGTTTGTCCCGGCCACGGATTCTACGGCGACGGCGGCGACTAAGGCTGCTATTGCGTCCGGCGTTGCATCGATGACGACGCAAAGCTGGGCGATTGATCTATTCGGCATTCAGCCGACGGTGATGTTTGCGTGTTTCTGTGGTGCGGCAGTTGCATTGCGGTTTCTGCCAAAGATGAACAGGGCTGGCATGTTCTCCGCGCTTGCCATTGGAACGTTAAGCGGCGCTTTTGGCACTCCAGCTATGGCGGCATGGCTTGATAGCCAGCATTTAACCGGCATAGGCTTTGTGATCGGGCTGTGCGCTCACGGACTTTTCGCCATTGTGTTCGAGAACGCAGCTACATGGTTGAATAAGCTGGTATCCTTCAAAACTGGCGGTGACAAGTGATATACGAATGGCTGTTTGACGTGCTGGTGTGGCTCGGATGCCTGATTCTGTGCGTCAGAGGCTCCTGCGTGCTGAATCGCATGGGATGGAGTCACTGGTCTTGGTTCAGCTTCCCTGTTCTTGGGCTGGTTATAGCGTCGTTTTGGGTTGTAACCCACGGGCCGGACGGCAAGGAATACAGCTATCCATCCGTCATTGTGATGATCGTTTTGCTGTGCCTGCTGGATAAGCGCAGGACTACCGTGAGGAAAGACCGTGAAAACAAGCGAACGGTGTAAAGACTTCATCAAGTCATACGAGAAGTGCCGACTCACTGCCTACGACGACGGTGTTGGCGTTTGGACTATAGGATGGGGGCATACCAAAGGGGTGAAACCGGGTGACACCTGCACGCAGGAGCAGGCTAATGCGTGGTTTGATGGGGAGATAGCCGAATTCGAGGGCGCGGTCAATGGCGCTGTGGCCGTGCCTATAACACAGATCCAGTTTGACGCCTTGGTATCGTTTGCCTATAACGTAGGAACAGGCGCATTGGGAAGCAGCACGCTACTGAAAACACTCAATGGCGGTAACTACGCCGGAACGGGGAGGCACTTTGAATCATGGGACAAAGGCGTGGTAAACGGCAGGCTGGTATCTCTGGAGGGTTTGACAAAAAGAAGAAAAGCTGAAAGAAAGATATTCGAGTACGGCATCTACGAGATGCACAACTAGGAGCGGCTATGAACCCTGACGAACTGGAGCAAAAATTCAAGGATGACGTAAAGCCGGTATTGCGGCGGTTTCGGGATTGGGTCGCTGGAAAGCCAACGGCGTTTTGGATGCTGGTGGTGTTGGCCGTGTTCGGGTCGGTAAATCTGGCGTGGTGGATTCTGCGGTGAGAAAGCAGGCCGGATTCATGCTATACGCGGCCATATGCGCGTTGCTGGTCATCGGGGCGCTCTCGCTATTGCTGCAAGCCGCGCATGCTGACCTGCGGGCTGAGAAAGCCTCTCACAAGGCGCTTATCGACCAGACCAAGGCTATAGGTGAGATACAGATAGCCAAGAATGCGGCCAACAAAGCCAAGGACGACGCCCTAAAGGAGAAATTAGACAATGAAAACAAGGACTTACATGCTAAGTTGGCTGTTGCTGGTAAGCGGCTGCGCGACGCAATCAATTCCCGTGGCGGTGGTTTGTCCTCCATTCCCGTCGCCACCGTCCGCCCTGACCTCGCCTGTTTCGACAGAGCCGAACTTGATACAGCAATTCGACTCTATCAATCAGACCTTCTTGGAATCGCTGAAAAGGGCGCAACGGCAACCCTAAATCTGGATACCGGAATCTCTTGGGTGAGAGAACACATAACCCCTATTAAGCCGTAAAATATCGGGAGCGGTAGCCGCACATATATTCCGGTCATATTAGGACATGGGCAACCAAAATACAACAGCATAGAAACAAAAGACGTACCAAAAAATGCCCAATCCACTTAGAAAACCGACCTGTCGATTGTGACTATAGACACCATTTGGCCGACCTGTCAAATTATGGATAATCGCCATTATTCCATTCACTCTCTTGGGAGGTAATACCAAGTTTTGTCGAGGCACGCCCAATACTCGTTACGTTTCAGCTTCATTCTTCCCTCCACGGTTCATGTCTTTTGAGTGCTTCGAGCGCCTCTGCCAACTCCTGCTTCTGGCGGGCGATGATGGCGGTGGCTTTATGGCGCGTGTAGTCGTAGTGCTGGACACCTACAACAAGCTCTCATTTATTGTCTCTGTTAGGAATTTCGTCTCCCGCCCCGTCGATCTGCGATTGCAGGGCTGCGAGTTCCTCCCGCAGCCGGTTGCGCTCGCGTTTGTCTTCATTCAGAAATAGCAACGCCGTCGCGTAATCATGCGGCTCTACTTTGTCTATGCTCGGCGTGTCAGATGGCGCAGCAGCCGTAGACGGTGCTATTTCGGTGGCGGTGGTTGTGGCTACCGTTTTGTCCACCTTATTCCCAATCCTCGCGGCATCGGGCGTCTGCGGCGCTGCATTGAACCATACAGCATTAAAGTGGCTATTGGGGAATTCTTTTAAATAAACTTTGGTATAGCAACTTGAAACGTCAGTTCGCGCAACGGTATATTCCTTTCCGCGCTCAAGAAATTTCCAGTTTTCATTTATACCCACGTAACTTGCAGTGCTGCCGTTGTAGATAACCTTCGTCCCTGCTGGAGAATAAGTATCCATTGGCGCTGCATTCTGTTAGCTCATTGATCCACCTCATCCGCCATAGCCTTGAGTTCCGCCAAACGCTTGCGGTAGGCAACAGATGCCGCAGCCTTGTCCACCGCCTTACTACACGCGCTTATCGCCAAGTCAGCAGCCAGCGCAAGAGATTCGGCGTCAGTCGCCTTGCTGATATTCTCGATGGCTTTTTCTGCCGACAAAGGGGCCGCACCGTCCGCAGAATTCGTCGCGGGAGGATTTCCCGCCCCACGGCTCGCGCTCGTGGGATTCTGCGGCGGCGCGGGTTCGGTTTCGAGTTCGCTGCAAAGTTGATCGTATTCGTCCCGCGTCAGGTCGGCAAAATGCTCGCGTCCCCATCGCTCGAATACCTCCGCTTTTACGCTGTCTCGATTCATTTTCTTTTCGCCTATCATGGCTTCAAGGCGCTTTCTCTGCGCATCCGTAATAGGTTGGCTTTTGCGCTCAACTTTCATTCGCTCACTGGCCTTTTTCATAGCAGAACGCTCTTTGCTATCGAAAAATGTCCAAGCAAAAGCCCATTCGTCAGCGCCGTCAAGACCGCCGTTTTCCATTTCGATAACGGCGTCGTCTATGCTACCAGCACGGATATGTTCTTTCATTTGAGAAACGATGTTTTCCTGTATTTCCTTGCGGCGCTCTGGCGTTACCCCGCTTCCAACATCCTTGCGCCCCATGTTGCCGTCATCGTCAGTTCCTCCAGCGGCAAGCCCTGTTACGGCTAGGAAGGTGTATCGCTCGATATAACTCAAAGTGCTGGCTCGCGCTTGCATTGCGTTTTTAGCGCCGCCAGAATCAGGCGGGCCACCGAATGATGCCGACTCGGAATGGCCTGAAACGTGCGTCAATGTGCATTCCGCCTCTATCCAATCCTTATCGTTTTTGATGATTTTCCATGTGGTTGTTAGGCCATGCTTTGATAGCATGGACGTTGCGGCCTGAACTACGCCATATAAATCCGCATAAGTCTTTCCGCGAAGCGGGCCGTCAGTAATAACTACGTTTTTTACTATCGTTACGGCCTCGGCCTTGAACGCAGCAAAAGCCTGCTGATAAGCCTTTCGAGATTCGTTTTTCTCCCACCTCTCCTGCAAGTCCATAAGTTTTGTAAGTTTGTCCAAATCAGCGTTTTGTGAAACGGCAATTTGGAGCATTTGCATCGGCGTAACCGCCGAATCAGTGGTTGCTACAGCATTACTTGTCATTTTCTCGCCATCCGTTGACTTTATATAACTTTTCAATATCAATTCTTTTCTTTTTAAATGCCACCAAAAAATCTGCCTCCGATTTATCTTTGCATTGTTCGGCAGCAGCGGCAATGGCGCTGGCTTTTGTTCGATGACGTTCACCGCCCACGCTCAACCCAGTTTCGATATTCGTTACGACCCACGTTCCCCAAACAGATTTAGAAACGATAAACGAGGCGACATTTGCCACATTCGGCGCAACATCGACTATTTTGCCGCTATAAATCATAATCTCGCCTGAATATAGACTTACTGGAACGTCAACTTTCATTTTTCATCCTTTCCTCGTGAGCCTTGACCGCCCGAATAGCGCCCTGAATCCGCTCGTATTCTGCCCGCTCTGTCGGCAGTCTGCCGATAACTTCTCGCTGCCGCACGCGAATGTCGGTGGCGCTGCTGTCCGTCCAGATAAAGCGCGGGTCGGTGATTGGGAGATAGGGTTTCATTTTAATTGCTCCTGTCGTATTCGTAAGCGGCCACGCTGTCCCAATACTCGGAAACTATCTCGTCTATTTGCAGACCCATCGACAGAAACTTAGACGATTCCATGTCCTCGAACAACTTTGCGTAGCGCGGATCATCAGTTTCGCGCAAAGCCTCGGCAACGTATGACGCGCCCATTTCCTTGCGCTTGCGGCGCTTGTAGTCGTCAATCCACTCGTCGCGATATTCTGACTCACGATCAGCGCGGACTTGCTCCGCCTCGTAGATACCCAAGTAATACTCGTTAGCGTCGCGCATGGCTTTTCTCCTTTTGACTGTGACGGCTAAACTCTACGCTTATTTTTCGCATTACGCAACAACTTAGAATCCTTTGTTTTCAACGCCCTATATAAAGTCGATGGCGCTATGCCAGCCTTCTTGGATGCTGTTTTTATGCTATTCCCCTCACGCACAAGGTGTAGTGCGTATTTTGTCTCGCCTGATTGTTTTGCGCCCATGTGTTGACAAACCTCCTTTTATGGAATTATGATTCTTTGCATTATGCAATGTCAAGGAGTAATTATGGGGCTCCCAAGGATTTACACTGACGAGCAACGCAGGGAGAGGGTGCGGGAGAGCAAGCGCAAGTGGCAGCAGGCTAACCCGGAGAGGGTGCGGGAGAGTGCGCGCAAGGTTTATAGTAAAAAACGCGCTGCGAAGATAGCCGCACTCAGGCAATTTTACCTAGACAATCCAGCGCAGGATCGGCGCAAGGTGGCGCGGTAATGGCGTTCCACAAAAAAGACCTTCCCACGCACCGCCTGATTTACGGGCGGTATCTGAAACTTTGCGCCCGTCTGCGAGCAGAGCGTTATCGCAAGTGGGCGGTTTACGAGGTGATCGAATGACCGACCTTGAGATAACGAAGCTGTGCGCGGAGGCATCCGGCCTAATCCCGCATGTGCCACAAATTCCATTCGTTTGCCACACTGGAGATAATCTCAACGGCCAGCCTGTCAGCGTAATGTATGATCCTCTACACGACGACGCGCAGGCTATGGCGCTGGTGAAAAGTTTTGGCATAACCATTAAAACTACAGACGGGAATCAATGGTATGTTGAGCCAATGTGCATAGACGGACAAGTTTATGTTAGTTGCATTGATGGAGCATCAGACCTCAACCGAGCCATTTGCGAATGTGTAGCCAAAATTCAGGAGAAAAAATGACACGACCGACAGAAGAATTCATCGCCCGCGTGCTACGGGACGCGAAAGATGCGCTGACACGCCAATCGTCTATTAGCGGTTACAAGCTAGGCTTGGAAGGCGCATACGGCGGTGCATCGCGTGAAAAGATGTATGCGGCGCTGGCCGAGCTTGAGCGGCGCGGTGATCTCGAAGGCTACGCGGCGCACAACGGTGGGCACGAGGGCAGGCGCTATGCGCTGCCCGGACAAAAACCGCCGCCACAATCTAAAAGCAAGCTGGCGTTGCCAGTAAAGCGCGGCGCGGTGATAGGCTCAATCATGGCTACGCTTACCGAGCGCGGGACGGAAATGGACGTGGCTGGACTGATGGCCGCGCTACCGCAGTTTGAGCGCAAGCAGATTACGAACGCGCTGAATCAGTTGATGAAAAAGTTTAAACTGCGCACGAGCGGCGCACCGAATCACAGATTCTACGGCTTGCCAACTCGCAGTAATCGCGAGATTCGCGTGCGTGAATTTCGCCCGTTGGACAGGCGCGGCATGGATAGTCCGGTAGGCAGGATGGAATTTCTACAAGGGATGCGCGGATGACCCGCCACGAATACCATCTATACGGCGCGAAGTCGTGCGCCAAGCGCGGAAATGAACTGCCGCAGGCGAAACTGAATCCTGATCTGGTGCGCGAGATTCGCAAGAATGTGAAAGGGCTTACGGCTAGGCAGTGGGCTGTGAAGCTCAATTTACACCTGCGCACGATTGAATCGGTTAGAAGTCGGGCAAGATGGGCGCATGTAATTTAAACGTCATAGGGGAAATTATGGATTATTCGGAGTTCATAGAACACAAGTCGCAGTCTATGAAAATGGATGGATTCGCATCTGTTTTCATGCCTGACTTTTTGTTTGATTTTCAAGCGGCGATGCTGGAATGGGCGATTAGAAAGGGTAAGTCCGCTCTGTTTGAGGATTGCGGTCTCGGTAAAACACCGCAGCAATTGGTATGGGCTGAAAACGTCACGCGCCATACCAATAAGCCGGTTTTAATTCTCACGCCATTGGCTGTATCGCATCAAACATGCGCCGAGGCGGACAAATTCGATATTGAAGCGCATCGCTCAAACGATGGCCGCGTGTATCCCGGCATCAATGTCACAAATTACGAACGACTGCATTATTTCAACGCCGATGATTTCGCTGGCGTTGTTTGTGATGAGTCCAGTATTCTAAAGTCGTTTGATGGCGCACGGCGTTCGCAGATTACCGAATTCATGCGCAAGACGCCATATCGTTTGCTCGCGACCGCTACCGCTGCGCCGAATGACTATATCGAACTTGGCACTAGCAGCGAGGCGCTTGGTGAACTTGGGCATACTGATATGCTTGGCAGGTTCTTCAAAAACGACCAAGGCAATACTGTGAAGGCTATGGCTTTCGGCGGAATGGCGAAACTGGACGAAGCCGCAAAATGGCGATTGAAAGGCCATGCCGAAATTCCATTCTGGCGATGGGTATGCTCATGGGCGCGGGCTATCAGGAAGCCGTCTGACTTGGGCTTTAGCGATGAGAGGTTTATTCTTCCGCCGTTAGTAGAACAGGAACACATCGTCAAAGCGGAAACGCTCGCTGACGGCATGTTGTTCGCGCTGCCTGCTGTCGGCCTTGCGGAACAACGCGAGGAGCGTCGCCGCACGCTGAAAGAGCGTTGCGAGAAAGTGGCTGCATTGGTATGCGACACTGGGAAACCCGCCCTTGTGTGGTGTCACATGAACGACGAGGGCGACATGCTGGACGACTTGATACCAGACGCGATACAGGTATCAGGAAAAGACTCCGATGAATCCAAGGAAGAAAAGTTTATGGCGTTTTCATCCGGAGAGGCTCGCGTGTTGGTGACCAAGCCAAAAATCGGCGCATGGGGATTGAACTTCCAGCATTGCAATCACGTTACATTCTTTCCGTCGCATTCGTTCGAGCAATACTACCAAGGCGTGCGCCGGTGCTGGAGGTTCGGCCAGACAAATCCTGTCCATGTTGACGTGGTAACAACGGAAGGCGAGCAATCTGTTTTGAAAAACCTGCAACGCAAAGCCAAGGCCGCTGACAAGATGTTCGATAATCTTGTCGAGCATATGAACGCATCCATTGCGGTAGACCGCAGTCTTAAATTCACCAAACAAGAGGAGATTCCGTCATGGCTGTAATCGACCAGAAAATTACCGATCAATACGCGATTTACAACGGGGACTGTATTGAGGTCATGAAGTCGTTGTCGGATAAATCAATTCACCTGTCTATTTATTCCCCGCCGTTCGGAGGGTTGTATCACTACAGCAGTAGCGAACGTGACATATCCAATTGTCGAGACTATGACGAGTTTTTTGAGCACTACGCTTTCGTAGTGCGAGAACTGGCGAGATTGACGCATCCGGGTCGCATGACCGCCGTGCATTGCATGGATGTCCCTAGCGGGAATAGCGGAACGGATTATTTGATCGACTTCCCCGGCGACATCATCAGGCTGCACGAGAAAGAAGGATGGAGATACATCGCGCGTTATGCGATATGGAAAGAACCGCTTGGCGTGCGTAATCGCACAATGGCAAAAAACCTTGCGCACAAGACTATCGTCGATGATTCGTCACGGTGCAGCGTGGCGTCGGCTGACTGGTTGCTTGTATTCAGGCGCAATGGTGAAAACAAAATTCCAATTGCGCACCCTGTTGGACTAACAGAATACGCGGGAGAGCGCAAGATACCTCACGAACTTTTGCCGTATCGTGAATGGAAAGGAAACCAGATCGAAAACAGGTATTCGCATTGGATATGGCGAAACTACGCATCCGCTTTCTGGGACGACATTCGCATTGGCCGCGTGTTGCCATTCAAGGCTGCGCGTGATTCTGACGACGAAAAGCACGTTCACCCATTGCAGCTCGATGTTATCGACCGCGTGATGCAGTTATGGTCTAACCCCGGCGAAACTGTGCTGACGCCGTTCATGGGCGTAGGTAGCGAAGTTTACGGCGCTGTGTGCGCTGGCAGGCGTGGCGTCGGTATGGAATTGAAGCCAAGCTATTACCGACAGGCGGTGAAAAACGTTGAACACGCTAAGACAGGATCACGCGATGAATCGCAGATTGATTTTATTGAAGATGCTGCCGCATGACAGAGCGCATAACCTACAGCGCCATAGTGACATACCATCGACCTGAAACCGACAAGCAAAAGGCGCTGCGCATCGCGCTGAAAAAGCCGCAGCCAACATTCAGTTTTATCGTAGAACGTGTTGAGTCACAACCACAAGGATTTGACAATGAGAAAATCAACGCCAGATGATTTTTGGGGGCGAGTAATAAAGGCAGATGGATGTTGGCTTTGGCGCGGCGCGCATTTTCGTTCAGGATACGCCCGCGTTAAATACCGAGGCAAAGATACCGTAGCGCATAGAATCTCGTGGAAACTAACATATGGCGACGTGAAAAATGGGCTTGAACTTGACCACCTATGCAGGAATAGATGGTGCGTAAACCCCGTTCATCTTGAACCAGTTACGCATAGAGAAAACGAAATTAGAGGGCATACTTTTATACGGGATAATTTCCTGAAAACACATTGCCATAAAGGGCATCCATTGTCGGGTGAAAATCTTTTTGTTAGGAAAGGTGGAAGAAGGCGCTGCAAGGCATGTGAGAGAAATACACAAAAAGATTTGCGGAGTACTGACGAATATCGCGCCCGTCATGCTGCGTATGAACGAAAAAGACGCGAATTTAAAAGGAGTGAATTATGAAAAGCTACCGGCAGGGAGACGTTTTATTGGTTGAGGTAAAAAACATTCCGGCTGGAGGGGATGATATTACACCAGAAAATCGAATCATCTTCATGTGGGGCGAGGTTACAAATCATTGTCACGCTATCAATCACCCGAAAGGAAAAGCCGTCCTGCTGGACGTGCAGGCCGAGCGTTACCTGCAAGTGCTGCAAGAGGCGACTATCACGCACGAAGAACATGCGCCCATCATCCTGCGAGAAGGCCGTTATCAGCAGGCGTTTCAGGTCGAAGAACAAGGGGAGGAAATTCGCCGTGTCGAAGACTAAAATAATTAGGACGCCAACCAAAGCGATGGGCGGCATAACCGCGCACGAAAAAACCGCGATGGACGCGCTTTCCCTTGAGTGGACGCAAATTGCGATGCGGACAAGGCCGATTGATCCTGTAAAAATAACCTCTGCGATCAATGGTCTTTACCGCGCCGCAAAACTGAAAGAGCCTCGAATAGTGATTGTTCCGTCGCCACTAGTGATGGCATTTGCCGGTGGTGCAGCATCTTGGATATGGTATTGCCGAAAAAATGCCGCGACT
>JAAOEI010000086.1_pt1 | contig 34898 bp, 53 predicted proteins | sample 7059261 | NCBI WGS metagenome assembly JAAOEI01 (sample SAMN14008812, study PRJNA610033) | viral metagenome | isolation source: viral particles filtered from seawater | place: China: Hangzhou Bay, Yangshan Deep Water Harbour | collected 2017-10-31 | reverse complement strand
GGCTCGATCGGCACGACGGCGCAAGTGATGATCGGTGGTTCGTCGCCGGCATGGTCCACGCTTTCTACACTGGTCGGCGCAATCGCGGTGAACGGTGATGTCACTGGAACCATAGCGGCGACGACGGTCATCGATCTTTCGATCGCAAGCCAGGCCGTCGGCGACCTCCTTTATTGCGCTTCGACGTCAGGGCAGAACTGGCTGCGTCTCGCCGTCGGCGGCGCAAACACGGTAATGATGGGCGGATCGATTCCGACCTATCAAACGATCACAGGCGACGTTGCGATCGCGGCGGGCGCATGGACCGTTACCGATCTCACGATCTCAGGCGAGACCGGCGGAGATCTGCTTTATCGAAACGCAGGCAACACGGTGTGGACGCGTCTCGCGATCGGCTCGACGGATCAAGTTCTCACGGTCACCGGAGGAGTTCCGGTGTGGGCCACACGCTCGCCGTCCACGCTTCAACAGGTCTACGACACAGGTACGCCCACGATTTTGATCGACGCCTCTGGGCCTATCGCGATCACCGTTCCGACATCGCAAACGGGTATGACGCTCGCCATCTCGGGCGGTGCAACTTCGACGACGGGACTCTCGATCGCAGCGGGGTTCACGACCGGATTCTCGAACGCGTCACCGACAACACTCACGAGCTCGCTTACCGTGGGCTCGGGCGCGATCGCACTTACCGGCAACGCAGCGTCGTCGTTCACGACTTCGAGCGGCGCTCTCACGTTCACAAGCGCAGCAGCGGCGGTGTGGTCGACATCGGCTGGCGCGCTGCGCGTCGACTCGGCGGATGTCTTGAACCTGGGGACGATTGCGGCCATTGCGGTCAACCTTGGTCACTCCGGAGTGACGACCACGGTTACAGGCGCGCTCACGCAGCTCACCGGAGCGGTGAACTTCACACCGAACGCCGCATCGCAGATTGTCGTCTCGTCGGGTGCGCTCACGCTGACGGGTGCCGCCGCATCGAGCTGGGGAACGAGCTCGGGCAACCTTCAGCTTCAAGCGGGGTCAAACGTCGGATTCACACTCGCGTCGACGGGAACGGATGCCTACTTTGGAAACGGAGTTTCGAGCGGACTTCCGACCAACTTCACGATCAACGGAACCGCCGGCACCGGAACAAACCAGTCTGGTGCGAATCTAAGCATCGGCTCGGGCAATAGCACAGGCGACGCAACTTCGAGTCTTCTTCTCCGCACGCCGACGCCCGGCTCGCCGGGCTCATCGGCCAACTCGCTGGCGACCCGCGTTACGATCAACTCCACTGGAACGACGATCGCTAACTCTCTCGTCCTCGGGTCGACGCTGAACGCAAACGCATCGACGGGCACGTCGACGCAGGCACTCACCGGAGGCGCGACGCCGTCATGGACGACAATCCTTGGCGGTGACGTGGGCGGAAGCTTCGGCGCTCTGACGGTTTCTGATCTCACGATCTCAGGCGAGACCGCCGGAGACTTGCTTTATCGAAACGCGGCGAACACCGCGTGGGTTCGTCTCGCAATCGGAACGCCCGGACAAGTGCTCACCGTTCTCGATGAGGCGACTGATATTCCAGGATGGTCGAGTGGAACGACCACGCTTGATCAGGCCTACAACATGGGAGCGACGATTACGATCGATGCAACAGGCCCGATCGTTGTTGCCATTCCGAACGCACAAACCGGCATCTCTCTGACCGTTGCCGGCGCGACTCCGACCGCCGGAATCACGATCGCGTCCGGAATGACGGACGGCTTGACGAACGCGAGCCGTACGACGCTAACGAACGTGCTCACGCAATCGGGCGGGCAAGTGACGCTCGGCGGCAACGTCGATGCGACGGCCGGCTTGGATGTGTCGGGCGGCGCGCTCACCGTTGCGAACCAAGCGATCACGCAGACGACGGGCGGGCAAGTGACCTTCGCGGGCAACCTAGATGCGAATGGTGGCGTCGACATCGCCGGCAACGGGACGCATACGACCGGTTCCTACGCGTTCACCGGAACGACTTTCACGCTCACGCCGACATCGACGATCACCATCAACGCGCTTGCATCGACGGCGAATGCGTTCCTGATTCAAAACGCAACCGGAGGAGCAGATTACTTCCAGGTGAACACGAGCGCCCAAGAAGTGACACTCGGGAATGCGTCTGCGGTCGTGGCCTCGGCGGGACCGTTCCGCGTGGCGGATGGGTCGGTCGGAACGCCGGCGGTCAGTTTCACCTCGGACACCGACACCGGAATTTACTGGATCGGAGCGAACTCGATCGGGCTAACCGCAAACGGCGCGCAAGTGCAGCGCTGGACTCCGTCCGGAACCGTACTCACGCAAGCCGCGCAAGCAGCATCCACACCGACCGCGCGTCTGATTACGGCCGGCGCGCACACGACGAGCGTCGCATCCGCAGAAGTCGTCGATGTGAACTTCAATCTTGATCGAACAGTGCAGTTCGACACCGGAGCGATCACTACGCAACGCGCGGTTCGCTTCCGTGCTCCGACGTACGGTTTCGTTGGCGCGTCCACCATCACGACCGCCGCAACCGTGGCGATCAATAACTCGCCCGTCGCCGGGACCAATGCCACGATTACCAACCGATACGCGTTGTGGGTCGAGGCGGGCACTTCACGCTTCGTCGACTCGGTCACGCTCGGCTCCACGCTTGATGTCGCGGGGCTTTCGACGTTCGGCGCGGTGACGCAATCGACGGGCGCTTACACATTCACGGGATCGACGTTCACGCTCACACCGACAAGCACGGTCACCTTCAACCTGCTCAACTCGACCGCGAACGCGCTGCTCATTCAAAACGCGACAGGCGGCGCGGACTTTCTTTCGATCAATACGAGCGCCCTTGAAATTACGATCGGCAACACAAGCACGCCGACGATCTTCCCGGGACCGATCAATCTCGCCGACGGCGCGGTCGGAACGCCATCACTTCGATTCAATTCGGACACGAATACCGGAATTTACTGGATCGGAGCGAACTCGATCGGTCTAACCGCCGACGGCGCACAGGTTCAACGTTGGACGCCCTCGGGCACGGTCATCACCCAAGCCGCACAAACCGGCGCATCTCCCACGGCGTGGATGGTTACCGCGGGCGCGCATCTCGACAACGTCGCGAGCACCGAAGCGGTCGACGTCAATTTCAATCTTGATCGCACGGTGAACTGGGCCGCAGGCGCGCTCACCACGCAGCGCGCCGTTCGCTTTCGCGCGCCGACGTACTCCTTCGATGGTGCGTCAACGGTCACGACGGTGGCGACGGTGGCGATCAACAACGCGCCGGTTGCTGGAACGAACGCGACTTTCACCAACGCATACGCGCTTTGGGTGGAGGCCGGAACCACGCGCCTCGCCGGCTCGGTGACGATGGGGAGCACGCTCGACGTCGCGAGCACTTCGACGTTCGCGTCGGTCAATCAGTCGTCGGGTACGTATGTCTTCGGCGGTTCGACATTCACGCTGAACCCGACGAGTACGGTGACGTTCAATCTCGTGGACGCGACCACGAACGCGTTCCTGATTCAGAACGCAAACGGCGATGATCTCTTCGCGATTGAAACGACGAACTCCGCTGAGACCGCGTGGCTCGCGCACGGCGTCTCAAGTGCGCGCGTAGGTATCGGCGGCATCGGCGCACGTCCCGATACGCTCCTCCATGTTTGGAGTGGGACCGCGGGATCGATTACCGCGGCAACGAACGCCGTGTTGACGGTGGAGTCCGCCACCGAAGCTGTTATCCAACTTCTCTCGCCCTCCGGGGCGTCGAGTGGCTCGGCGATCTATTTCGGAGACCCGACAGGTACGAACACCTCGGGCGGTATTTATTATTACCCCACTGACGACACCATGAGTTTCGCCGCGGGTGGAGCCTACGTCGCGAACGTCAACGCAGGTGGAATCGGTCTCGGCACTTCTCGGCCGACAGTAAGTGCGGCCCCACTCCATGTTCGCGTCGCATCGTCGACGACGACACCGAGTGCAGCTACGCAAATCTTGATTGAGTCGGACAGCACCGCAGCGGTGATGTCATTCCTCAGCTCCGGAGTCCAAGGGATCTATTTCGGCGACGCCGCGGACAACGATCAATTCCGTTTGACGTACACACACAGCTCGAACGTGTTCGCGCTGAACAGTGCCGGTACGGATCTTCTCACGCTGACGGCCTCGACCCTCGCCGTTACAACGCAAATCTCGGCGGGGGTCGGCTCGGCAGGCGCGCCGTCGTACTCGTTCACTGGCGATCTCGACACGGGTATGTGGAGCACAGCCGCCGGAAACATCAACTTCTCGACGAACGGCACCTCGCGCTTGCGCATTGGAGGCTCTGATATTCTCTGCTCGCTTCCTCTTCTCGCGTCCGCAGATGGAAGCGTTACAGCGCCTCGTTACTCGTGGGATGCCGATCCGCAGAATGGCCTTTACCGAATCGGCACCGACAACATCGGCATGACGATCAACGGGGCGATCTCGATGGCATGGTACACGACTGGTGTCACCATCGGGAACACGATTAACGCCGACACGTTGCTCCATCTCTACGCGGGAACCGCGGGCTCGGTTACAGCGCTCGCCGATTCGCTTCTCACGCTTGAGAACGACGGTCCTGTCTATCTCCAGTTTCTCGGAACGTCGACACAAGGAATCATCTTCGGAGACGCTGCGAACAATGTGCAAGCGCAGCTCGGTTACAGTCACTCTGTCGACGCCATGTATATGTACGTCAACGGATCGGCATCGACGAACGTTGCACAGAGGTGGACCGGAACCGATACGCGCATCGTCTCCGGCGGAATGGACATTGATAACGGTCTTCGGATCTTCACCGACGAGATCGTGACGACGGACGCGACGCCTAACCAGGTTCTCTTCGAGTTGAACCTAGCCAACGGTGACGCCGTTGCTGGGACCGCGTATGTTGTTGCGGCGAGCGCGTCCGCAGGAATCGAATACATCTTCCGGTTCGGCGCGCAGCGATTCTCGGATAGTACACTCGGCGCTACAGACACGTTCAACGGTGGAGATTCGTTCACAAGCGCGGTAGCGACCATTGAAGTCAACAATACAACCGACTCGATCCGGATCCTCTGTCTCGGCGAGGCGGCAACCACAATCAACTGGCGCGTGGCTGTGACGTACAACTACACAACCTAAAACATCTCTGCTAAGGAGTTACACATGGATGAACAAACTCAAAACCAATCAACCACATCGACACCGACACCCCTTGAGGTCGCGCCGACGAAGTTAGTGCTGGATACGCAAAACGTTTTCGACGTTTTGATCGCCATCGCAAACGATCAAACAGAGCCGACTCAGGAGCACATGCAACAGCTTGAGTTGATCGAAGATCAGCTCTGTAAAGCTTACGGACTCAAAGACTTCCGTAAGCTATGTAAGCTCTTCGAGTCTCCCGGTCGCTCGGCTCTCGGGAACGCCGAGCTCGCACCTTCCGTTGAACTTGCAGACGCCTTTGACGCGATGGCCAACGCCGCCTCGCTTGCTAAAAAACAAGACGGCTCGGCTATCTTCAGCGGCTATCAGCGGCTTTCATTTCGTGCACTTGCCCGAGAAGCTCGAGCGCTCTCAGGTAACTAGCGTTCGCAACGGTCTCTCGATAGAGTAAGACCCAAAACCAGGGGCGCGAGGAACAACCCGGCCCGAAAAACGCGAGACCTGAAAAGTCTCGCTCTTTCGGAGGCCGGTCTTGTCCAAGAGCAACAGCTTTGAAACCTCACTTCTCAATCTCGTCTTCAACAACACCGACATCGCGAATATCGGTGACGCCTCCGGTCTTCAAAACAGCGCAACCACGGGGTCGCTTTACGTTTCGCTTCATACCGGAGATCCGGGAGAAACTGGATCTCAGACCACCAGCGAGGCTACATACACAAGTTATGCGCGCGTTGCTGTGGCGCGAACGAGTGGCGGTTGGACGATCTCGAACGACACGGTCTCCAATACTGCGGCGGTCACGTTCCCGGCGTGCACTGGCGGATCAAACACGATCACGCACTTCGGCATCGGCACTGATTCATCGGGCGCAGGCACGCTTCTCTACTCGGGCGCGCTGACGGCTTCGCTTGCGGTGAGCAACGGAATCACGCCGGCCTTCGCCATCGGCGCACTGACGATCACCGAGGCATAACGTGCCGGGCGCGAGCGGCATCGACGATCTCATCAACGAGAATACCGTCAACGGTAAGCTTGAGAGTTGGGATTTCTATAAACACCCGAGCGGGCTCACCAACACGAACGCCGCCTGGCAGTCGTTTTGGACGTGTATCGGTAGCCCCGGACCCGGCGCGACACCTGCGACGACGCCAGGCGACACGCATACCGGCACCGCAGGCGGGATGGAATTTCCGAACCGCTCCACCGATCAAAAGTTCCTGACCCGCTTCACGTGCGGATCGACGAACGGCGGAACGGCGATGCTCTACGACCGGCTCGCTTCGGTCTCCGGAATTTCGATCGCGAGCACCGGCAACAAAACGGTGAATAGCGGCAGCCTCCCGCGGTACTCGGGCACCGCCGCGAAGGGCGTCCAGTGTTGGCTCGAAGTCACCACCGCGACGACCACGACGAATCCGCTCATTTCGGTGAACTCATACACCGACGAAGACGGGAACACAGGACAAGCGGGCGGTTCGCGCAACTTCACACAAGCGGCGTGCGGAATCGGAAGCATGTTTCGGATGGGCGTCGCCGCTGGCACGCGCGGCTTTCGTTCGGTCGAAACGATCAACGTCGCGACGGCGTCCGCGACCGGAGTTGTGAACGTCGTCCTCCTTCGGCCTATCGCTTTCGTTCCGATCATCTCCTCGAGCTCGTTTGCGAGCCGCGATTTTATCGTTTCGGTTCAGCAATATCTGCGGATCTTCGACGGCGCGACGCTCGGTCTCGCCTTTCTCTCCTCCTCCAATGCGCTCTCGATCAGTCTTTGGGGCTGTATCCGCGCCATCTATGGGTGACCTCAGATGACGATCATCAACTACGATGACGCCCTCAACGAGGCGACGACCAACGGGAAGATCGAGATTTTCGATTTCTCGAAAACGGCGCCCGGCGCCATCTTTGCCTCGGGCTGGTACATGAGTCAGTGGTATCAGCCGGGCACTCCAGGCGCCGGAACAGACCCATCCGCCGGCTCGGGCACGCCCGGCGCGGGCGGCACGGCAAGAACCGGTGCGAGTGGCTCGATCGAGTTCGACGATCAGTCATCCGATATCAAATACCTCTTCGGCTTTGAGGGGCAGCTTCTCCACACGAGCACGATTCAGGGGCAACTTTTACTCCTCGATCGCCTCGTCGACGTCGCTTCGATCTCGCTCTCATCGACCGGCGACAAAAACGTCAACTCGGTCGCGCTGCCGACGCGCGCCTCCGATGGTGTTGGCGTCGAAATTTTCCTCGAGGTCTCGACGAGCACCACCGTGACCGCGCCGATCGTTGTCGTCAATTACACGGACACGACGAACGCCACGGTATCGACGCCGAGCTTTACGTTTCCCGCAGCGGCCACACCGCAGCGTGCATTTCTGCGCATTCCGTGGGCGGCGGCAGGTCTCGGAGCGAAGTCGGTTCAGACCGTTTCCGTGAACACCGCCGCAAGCGCGGGCGCATGCACGGTCGTGCTCGCGAAAGTGATCGCAGAGCTCCCGGTGATGAGCACCGCGTGGAATTACCGCGACATGTCGAAGGATCATCCGCACCTTCCGCGCATTCACGACGGCGCGAGTCTCATGCTCGCGTATCAGACGGCGAACACTCCAACTCCAACCGAGATCCAAGGGCGTCTCGTCGTGATCTACGGGTGACCTATGGCAGGATTCGCAACGCTTACTGCGATCAACGATGCGCTGCTTGCCGGCAAGTTTTTCCGCGTCACCTTCGGCAAACACAACATATCGACCGGCGGCGCAAACACGTGGCTCAGTTGGTGGAAAACCACCGGCTATCCACTCGCCGGAAGCGATCCGACAAACCATGCGGGCGGCGGAACTTCGTACAACAGCGACACCGTCGGCGCGCTGAACTTCGGAAACGTTTCGACGGCGACCAAGCATCTCTTGATGTGCGGCGGGTCCGCGTCGGTCTCGCTCTCGCTCATGTTCTACGATCGGTTGACGGCCGTCGGCGGGACGAGTCTTGCGAGTGTTGCAAACGTCGACGCGGTGACGCCCACGTTGCCGAGGTACTCGGGGACGGATGCACGCTACGTGCAACCGTGGCTCGAGTTCACGACCGCGCTCGGCACCGCGGTCACGCTGAATCTCCGTTACACCAACGACTCGGGAACAGGTTCGCGCCAAGGCGATTCGCTGACGATCCAAACCGCGGGCGGCGTCGTCAACGCGATGGTGCCTCTGCCTCTACAATCGGGCGATCGCGGAATCCGCACCACGACGTCGCTCGATATCACGAGTGCGAGCTCGGCGGGGGTCGCCAACCTAACTCTGATCCGTCCGCTCGCGTACGTCTATTTGCCCGGCAACACCTGGCACGAAGAAGATTACGCCCCGTTCTTTTCCGATCTCATGCGGATCTACGACGGCGCGCAGATCGGGATCGCATTTCTCTCGAGCGGCTCCAACACCCCGGCCTGTTCCGGTTCTTTCAAGGTGGTGTGGGCGTAATCGATGGCGGGATCAAACTCAGGACTGATGAAGAACAACTCGGCGCTCGATGGGGCGTCGTGGAACTTCGTCAAGCTGGGACCGGCACAACCGTTCTACGCGCTGACGCCAGGCGCGCCGATCCCGCTCTATCAGATCACCGGAGTCCTTGCGGGCACGAGCGCGGGCGTCGCCACTCAAAGCGCGGCACTCACAGGTGCCGGTGCGCTCCTTGGTACGAGCGCGGGCACTGCGACCGACGCCGCGGATCTTGATGGTGCGGGCGCACTCTCCGGCACGGCTGCGGGCGAGGCGACAAGCACCGCCGATCTCACCTCCGGTGCAGGTGCGATCGAAGGTACGAGCGCGGGATCCGCAACCGACGCCGCGACACTCACCGGATCAGGTGCACTCACAGGAACCAGCGCTGGCGTTGCGACAGACTCCGCGGCGATCACTGCCTCAGGCGCGCTCGCGGGAACATCGGCGGGTGTTGCTTCAGACGCAGCGGATCTCGACGGCGCGGGCGCGCTCAACGGCACGAGCGCAGGTGTCGCGACCGAGACCGGCGCGCTCTCCGTCCTGATCGCAGGCAGTGCTGCAGGTGTTGCTTCCGAGTCAGGGGCACTCACAGGTGCCGGCGCGCTCGCCGGTAGCTCGGCGGGTGTCGCAACCGAAACCGGCGCACTCTCCGTTTTGATCGCCGGTAGCTCGGCGGGTGTTGCTTCCGAGTCAGCGGATCTCGATGGTGCCGGTGCGCTCAACGGCACGAGCGTGGGTGTCGCGACCGAGACCGCGGATCTCGACGGTGCCGGTGCACTCGCCGGCAGCTCGGCGGGCGTTGCTTCCGAGGCGGCTGATCTCGATGGCGCGGGCGCTCTGAACGGCACTGCGGCCGGTAACGCGACTGACAACGCGACACTCTCTGCCCTCGACGGCGCGATCGAGGGCACGGCTTCAGGCGTAGCCACTGACACCGTAACGCTCACCGGAGCAGGAGCACTCGCGGGTACGACCGCCGGCACTGCCGCCGAGTCGGCAGATCTCGATGGTGCCGGTGCACTTGCCGGCACGAGCGCGGGTGTCGCGACTGAAACCGGCGCACTCTCCGTTTTGATCGCCGGTAGCTCGGCGGGTGTTGCGTCCGAGTCAGGGGCACTCACGGGCACTTTCGCACTCGCAGGTACGAGCGCGGGTACAGCTTCGACACTCGCAGAGATTGCGGCAAGTGGAGCTCTTTTCGGAGCATCGGCAGGCGCTGCAGCTGGATCCGCAACGCTTACTGGAAACCAGGAGGGCGAGCTCGAAGGCACTGCGGCGGGCACGACATCTCATAGCGCAGCACTCACAGCGTGGATCGCAAACGTAACGATCCGGCGGGATGCGCTCTTCAGTGTTTCTATTCGGAAGGATGCGTTATTCTCTGCGACAATTCGCCGAGCTGCGAAGTTTACAGTGACTCTGTCAGATGAGGATTAAAACATGAGCGTGGTCGATAAAATGCACCGAGGAGACACTGTGCGTTTAGAGAGTGTGGCAAAGTACCGCTCCTCCGGCGCCATTATGGACATCTCGACGAACACGACATTGACGATCACGATGCGTCCGCCTGACGGAGCGCTCGACGGGAGCGACGATCTCGATTTCACCGCTAATTTGACGACGGACGGTACGGACGGCGTCTTTGGCGCGCTGCTACTACCTACAGCTCTCGACGGTGAGCCCGACGGCGTTTGGATGTGGCAAGGTTTCGCGGCGGTTTCGGGTACGCAACAGTGGAGAGGTGACTGGCAATTTCTGCAGGTGCTCCCTAATCTCGGGTAACTATGCCGAAACTGTCTCCGAAGTCAGAGGAACGTTTACTCACATGCGATCAACGTCTTCAACGTGTCGCGCGCGAAGCGATCAAGTGTTTTGATTTCGCCGTGCTCACAGGCCATCGCGGAAAAGAGGAGCAGAATGAAGCTTTCGCCGCCGGTAACTCCAAAGAACGCTGGCCTGATTCTAAACACAACTCGATCCCCTCAGCCGCCTTCGATGTTGCGCCATTCCCGATCGATTGGAAAGACTCTGATCGTTTCGTCCTTCTTGCCGGCTGCATACTCGGGATTGCGCACACACTCGGAATCAAGCTTCGATGGGGCGGAGACTGGAACGGTAATTTCAAAGTAAGTGACGAGCGCTTTTTAGACCTCGGTCACTTCGAGCTCAAAGAGTGAGTGTCACAGCCGATCTCGAGCGTATGCCTGGTTGGGTTAAATTCCTCCTAGGTATTGTCGTTCCGCTAGCCGGCGTCGCGGCGACCTGGGGAGCGCTCCAGGCAAATCAAACGGCGATCGAGAATCGGCTAACGCGTGAGATCGTTCTCATGGAGGAGCGTCTACGCCGTACAGAGCAGACCATCGAACAACAGCGCGGAGCCATCGAACGTTCACAACTCGACATTGTGCGTATCTGCTCGCGCGTGAAGTGCAAGGAGTGAAATGAAACCGATGGGGCCGCGCGCTCGGCGCGCAACGAGAGCAACAGCGAAGTGGAGTCTGGGCGCAATCCTAGTCGCCTCTGTTTTCTTGATCCAGGCGTTTAGCGTAAGGCTTGGCCTGTCACCAGAAGAGTCTGGTGGCTTGTCTGCATTCATCACGACGATTGCTTATATGTTGCCCGGTGTCCGCCGAGAGCCTCGATCGGAGGAGAATCTGTGATTGAAAAAATAATTCTTATTCTGTCCGCGCTTGCGGGAGCTGTTGGCGTGGCGTTCGCGGCACTTCATCGCGCCAAAAAAATCGGTCGAGAGGATGCACGTGCGGATCAAAAACGAGAGTCGGCTACTGCCTCGGGCACAGCTCAGGCGGCAGTGTTACTTGAGCAAGCGCGTAGTGATCTTCGAGCCGAGCGCGCGCTAAAGACGATCGAAGACATTCATTCACAGACCACCATTGACTTAGACTTCGTCCCGCGAACGCCTGGAGAAAGTCAGCGTCTTGCTGATGAGCTCATCGCAGAAGCGCTCAAAGCGAAAGGCACGAAGTGATTGCTCTGGCGTTAGCATTTGCTCTTCTGTCACAGTTCGAGGAGGCCTTGATCGACCTCGAGAAGTGCCACGAGAAGATCAACAAGTGCAACGCAGAGCTCTCGAAGACATCCTCGATCGCCGACGCCTGGCGTGCGGCGGATCTAAAGAACAGACGGGCGGCCCTTCACTGGAAAGATCTAGCAGAAACGAGGCTCGTGCTCATAAATACACTCGAAGCCGACGCCGTAGGAGCTAAAGCTGTCCGGGAACATCTAGAAAAAGTAATTGAGAAACAACCCGCAAGTGCGTCTCCCTCGGATCCCGTCCCGCTTTGGGCGGCGTTGGCGATCATCGGTGGGGTGTTCGGTGGCGCGGGAGGTGCGTGGCTCGGCGATCAAGTAACACAGGAGTCGCTGGGACCAGTCCTCGGCGCGACTTTAGGTGCAGTGCTCGTGAGCTCCTTCGCCGCGGGCGTGCCTACGGCGCTAGAACTACTGCTTCAGTAGGGTTGTTTTAATCCGGTGAGCGGCACGTAAGACCACTCGGACTCCCAATCGCGTTTCACATCTCGCTGGATTTTCCAATCGAATGGACGACGCCCTCGCCCTGGGACGACAGCGCAACTAACGCGGAATCCGTCAGTGCTTCTAAACTCGAGATAGAGAACCATCTCAAAGTGAGAGACAGACGAACTCAACTCCATGTTGTCAATCCACATCTCTTTGAGCCCTAATCCAGGCACATCGAGAATGACGGCGCGGTTTCGACCGTTGAGGAGATCTCGAAGCGAGTCTTCATCAAAGCGCATCGTCTCGGCAGCGGGCGTGCTCGATCTCGTCGCAGGTAGCGGTTCGGCTGGCGTTAGAGAGCATACGCACTGTGCGGAGGCGCCATAGTGTTCACCGAGATCGTCACCGTCCGTAGGCTTTCCGCATTCAGGGCATTTCTCTGAGCTGCGCTCGACGAGCACGTTCTCTTTCATCGCGTCTTCCCTTCTCGTCCTTCGGCACCAGCGAGCGGGCTGTCGGCGCTTTGTGCTTCGAGATGAACGCCGACCGTCGCACGGTACGCAATCGATGACTTCGGCGATCCATCTGCGTGGCGGCCCAATTCGGCGTGCTCGGGACACAGGTGGCAATCCATATCGACCCACCACGGCAATTTCGCGGCGATGTTGTCCCGAGGTTCGGCCGGCATCTCAATAGCGCCCGTGTTCGCATCGATCCACATGTACTCGCGAGCAAGACAACCAGGCTCGTCGCACTCAACCACAACACGACCCATTCGGAGGAAGAGAGTCATGGTGCGCCTTTCGACTGAACTCGCTTGTCGCGCGGCTCATCTTCGCGGGCTCGTGTCCACCCCGTTTTGCTGCGCGATCGTAGAGCACCACGTTCACGGTCGCAGCGAGGTTCAGACACACGCGCGACGGCAAGCGCACGACATCGCGGCATCGAGCGATCACCTTGTCGGGCAAGTTTCCGTCCTCGGGACCGAAGAGATAGTACGCGCTCGGTGGGTGCGGGAACGTCTCGAGTGGCTTGGCACCTTCGACGATCTCGATCGCGATCGGCACGCAGTCGAACGGGATGACGCTCAACAGGTCGTCCACCTCCACGAGCGGAAGATGCCTGTGCGCGCAGCACGTGTCCGCTCCGTGCCGCTTGTATCGCGTGCCAGAGATGAACACTCCAGCGACGTCGAACGCGTAGGCTGCACGCAACACGCTGGCGATGTTCGGGGGCGTCTTCGGATTGAAAAGTCCAACGCATGCGTAGCCACGTGCGGTCGTCTTCACCGTTTCCTCGTCTTCTCTTCTGGCCACATCCCGGCGGCTTTCCGTGCGCGCTTGGAGAGGCGGTCGCAGACACACGACTTGGCCGTCACCATAATCCCGCCGGCTGGGTTCCGGACACAGCACAGACCGCTGTGCGGCGCCCATCGGCGAATCACTTCGCGAAGCACTTTCTCAGCAGCGTTCGATGTCATCGCGGCTTCTCCATTTCCTTCTTGATGCACGGTGAGCACGCGACCTCGTCGCCGGAGATATGGAACAGCCAGACAAATTCGGGCGGGAGAATCGCTTCGACTTCGCCTGGATGCATCTCGCCCGGCTTGCCACAGATCGCGCAGTTCAGATCGTCCTCGTTTGGATTCATCGCGCTCCTCTTGCTTCGCTAGGCAGTCGCCAGTCGTCGCCATCGACACGTAACGCCCCACACCGACCGCACCAAGTGACGCGATAGCCGCAGACCCCAAGCATTCTCACGTTGTCGTGCGAACATGGCTCGTCTCTTCCGTGGCTGGTCTTCCCTGCATATTCTGGGATCTCAAATTCGTCGTCGCTCATCTCTCTCCCGGGGGAGAGGAGGCCCGCCCGAGGCCTCCTCCTTTTTAGGGCCTCACGCCGCTTCGCGTAGGCGGTCCAGCAATTCGCGAGCCTTCTGGTCGTCATCGTGAAAACAACCCACCGAATACCGGAGGCTGTCGTACGCCCGCCCCGCGGCTCGGCGATCGTCACCCTGTCGAAGAAGCGCGAACGCATCCTCCAAACAAAGGCGAGCCGAGGACACCATGGTTCCGCTTCCGATGTTCTGCTTGGCGAGAAGGATGAGGTCGTTCGCGATCATGTTTGCCGTGTTCATGAGAATAACTGTACGGACATTATTATCTAGAGTCAAGAGATTCTTGTCCGGACAGAAATCGTGTGCTATCCATGGCTTCCATGGCAGGACAGAAACGGGGCGCCGGTCGGCCGCGCGTCCGTGACCGAAAGCACCTAACCTCCGAGGCGCGGATCGAGTTCCGCGTTGCTCCGGCGGACAAGCGACGGATGGAGCGGGCCGCGTTGCATGACCAAAAAGACCTCTCGGACTGGCTCCGAGATCTCGCGCTCGACCGGGCACGCGAGGTGGAGTCTCTCGAATGAGCGCGAGTGACATCAACGTGCTCCCTTCTTCACCTGCTTCGCCTTGTTCGCGTTGTCGATCCGGTGCCGATACGCCTTGGATGCGCGCTCGAAGGCTCGCATCGCGCGCAGGAACTTCGAGAGGTCGGGATCTGGAATTCCGTGAGGTTCATGCTCGAACCAGACACCAACGAGGTGGAGCGCCCACGACTTGTTCGCCGAGCAATCGCCGAACGCTTCGATGAGAGCCCCGTCCTCGGTCCGCAGCTTCAACCGATAGGTCGGCTGATACGAGCGCGGCTGTTTTTTCTCGGCACCCTTGTTCATGAACTCGCTCCTTCTTCGATCGGCTCCCATCGGTGCGTCATCCAAACCTCGTCGTACGCTCGCCAGTATTCGCGCCACTCCAGGAAGCCGGCCGGCTGCGCATTGGCTATGAACCGCACTAGGCCTTTGCGGTTGAGTGCGCGCAGCGACGGAGAGGCACGCGACCATCCGAACTGCGCTTTCAGTTCAGCGTTCGTCGCGCCTCCGCGCGCACGCAACCACTCGAATAGTTGTCGCTGGTTTCGATTGAGTGCGGCTGCTTCCTTCGTTTCCATTTTCATCCTCTGCTTGTTTCGTGCGCGTCGCGTGTTCGCATGCCTGCGAGCAGCGCCAAGTAACCCACGAGATCTAAAAGCGTATCTTCGTCTGTCGTGTCGACGCCGAGTCGAGATATCCGCGTCAGTTTTTCATCTAGCCTTACGCGGATGCGCATCTCCGGTGTGCAGTCGGGCGCAAAAACCTCGACCTTGTGATCGTCGATCTTGCCGTAACCGGCTTCTTTGGCGACGAGCGTCTGCATCACTGCGCCAAGGAAATCGAGCGCGCGTTTCAGCGACTCGGCTTGAGGTTCACGTCCGAAGCGCACCGTGTAGTTATCAGCCACGCACAACTCCATCGCGTTCCATGTTTCCACCACCATTCTCCAGTTCGTTGCCGATGCACGTCCACCTCGGCCGTTGTTCGCGTGCGAATAATTCCAAGTAAGGCCCTTCAACAAGCGCCTCCACCATTTCATGCAACTTCGCAGGCTTCGCTGAATGCTTTGTCCGCGGAGAGGTAAACCAACTCGGTATCGAGTGATCGCGCACGAGGCGGCTCGCCTTACCTCGAGCGCCGATAAGCACCAACTCGTGCGCGTTTCGCAGATACTTTCCCATCCCCAACATCGGAACCCCCTTCGCGTTGACCTTGCACCAGACCGCGGTCGACTTGAGCGTGTACTGCCACGCCTCCATCACCGCGAGTCCCTCGAACAGGAGGGCGCTCGGACACCAGATGAACGCGAGCGAGTCTGTCGCGGTGATATCGGAGATCGCGGATCCGAGGTTGCAAATGTCCTCGAGCGACATCAAGTCGTACGTCGGGGTGATACGACTTCCCTGGTCTTGAAATGACCAAGGCGGATCCGCGATCAATGCTGTGTACTTCTTCGCCTGCATCTCCACTCCGTGCTTTGCCAATATGTGCCGTCCCCGACCACACCCGTCCTCGCCTCGCCAAGCCTGCTAAACCGCGCTCAGCTACACTGAGCCCCGCCTTGCCCGTCCATGCTCTGCCGTGCCTGGCCTGCTAATCCCCGCACTGCCCTGCCTCGTCCTGACTGGCTGCGCCTGCCTATCCACGTTCCCGCCATGCCTAGACTTGCCTCGCCTTGCCTGCTTCGACTACGCCTTCTTCCGACTGATCGCCGAGATCTCTTTGTCGGCGGTTCGGATCGCGACTTGCGCCTTGCGGTAGCGCGGCGCGTTTCGCTTATCGATCTCTTGAAGCTCCTCGACGTAACGCTGCACTGCCGCGAGATGGTTGCGCGCTTCTTGACGTGACCGCTCGAGACGAGAGGGCGACTTCGCGAGCGTACTCGCGATCTCGTAGTGCCCCTCCTCCTGCATCGTGATGCTCGGGACGTGAAAGAGTGTCTCCTCTTTTCCGTCTTTGATGATGAAGTGCACCGTCTTGATCAAGGTCCTTGCTCGATCAAGACGGTGCGCATGCGCCGCTTTCGCATCGTCCCACTCGAACGAACTATGCAGTGGACTCTTCTCGTCTCGCGCTTCTTTGACCACTACGGACGGCTTGAGTCCTCCGTGTTTGCTGTAGAGCCTCGCGAGCTCGTCTCTGACTTTGCTCATGTCTTTGTTACCTTTCGTTTCTTCGGCCGGGCCGTCACATCAGCGATGCGGAACGTTCCCCAACCCATGCCGTGACTGTCGCGACTATCTGGCCGACCCTCACCTATGCCGACCTGCTCACCCGCTCGCCACAATAGGTTGCTCACGTCTTCGGCGGAAAACTGATCGGCATCGTATCGGACACGTACGATCGCACCCCACTCCCGCCACATCGGCCGAATGGCGATCGACGCGACGCCCGTCGCGAGGCGCACGGCGGATTGATTCATCTCCGGCTTGCCTGCGATCAGTTTGACGAGGGGTGTTCCATCAGTAGCGTCGAAACCGTCAGCCTCGACGAACACCGAGATCTTGGCTTTGGTCATCGGAAAGCCGAGCAATCGACACGCAGAGATCATCGCCGATCGAAACGCGGGTGCCGGGATGCCGACCCAACCTTCTTTGGAGTAGTGGATCGCGGCTTCCATCTCTTCCTTCGGTTTGCGAGGGCTTCGTTTCTTCGACTTTACACCCTCCTGCATTTGAGTCTCGAGCATGCCGTTCAACGCTTTCTGCGAGAACTTGTGCTGCACAAAAGGCGCGGTGCCTTCGATAGGAATGCCGATAACCGGGAGGTTAGGTTTAGAGATACTTATTTTCTGTGCTTGGAATGCCATTTCGTTTCGTTTCCTTTTTAGTTTCGGTTTTAGTTTTTAACGCGCTTTTTTCCTTTTTAGTGCGCGTGCTCCGTGGCGTTGGAGACGTCAGGCACCCGCTGCACCGTTCCACAATCGTCGCAGTACCAGCGCATGCACTCCCGAATATCGTCGCGGTCATTGACGAAAATGATCGCCTGCAACTGCGTCGGTGGATCGAAGCAATACAACTTTTCTGTCACAGGATCTCGAAAGATCCAGCGACCCGGCCCTGATGCGTGCTTACACAGAGGTCCGCTTTTTCGATCGTAGAAACGCACAAGTGCTCCGTATGCGATTGCGTGCTGTGCATGGAGTTGGACGCTCAGTTTCAATTTCGTTTCCCTTTCGTGTTCATGAGTTTTTCGAGCGCCTCTCTGAGGAGAGCTGCAGGAGTCTTGTTCTCGCGAGCCGCCAGCGCTCGAACGCGTTTATCGAGATCGGGCGGAATGACTGTAGAGAGGACTTTGGTAAACTTCTCGCCGGGAGGTTTTTTCGCGCTCACACCTAGACGTGTAGAGCACTAGAGCGAGTTCGTCAAGCGCTAATCGAATTTTAATTGGGTGTTCATTCCAAGCGCGCGCAGATGCTGCCTGATTGGTAGGAGTGGATACGGCGACGGTAGATCGAAATCGACATCGTGAACGAGCTCGCGGATCTTTTCTGCGAGCGCGTCGAGCCGCGCGACACGTCCAATCTCTTTGAAATCGGACTCTTTGAGCTCCGCGATCGTATCCTCCGCATCCAAGAGCTCGCTTTGAACTTCTTCGAGCTCTCGAGAAAGAACCTCGGCCCTGTCCAAAAGTTTATCGAACTCCTCAGCAGAGTAGCGTTCCGCGTGGTCCACCAGTTCGTAAATAAAAGTCTGCGCTTCGTCCGACATCATCTCGATCTCTTCCAGGAGCGCAGACTGCCTCGATCGCAACTCGTCTTTAGCTACCATCCCGCCACCGCCCTGAATGCAGCCGCCGCGAACAACACAGCGGACACCAAAAACGTAAGCGCGCCGAGCGTCGCGACAGACACACGCCAGATCACGACGCACCTCGAATCACAATCGTCGCACGCGGAAGAAGAGCCTCTAGCGCAATGGCGCCCAACGGCGTCTTCGTGTCGACGATGATCGCCGAAGGCAAGTCCGCGCGCCCGAGCCCCTCAACGATCAAACCAGGACCGTTTCGGAAGTCGTGAAACTGCCAGCTTTTGCCGGTCTCTTGCTTGATCGTCTCAAGCAACGGCGCCGCGAACGCTTCGAGCGTCGTCGCCTCGAGCCCCTGCGTCGGTGCGCAGTTCAGAAACAGGTAAGAGCAACCGAGCGGGCGTGCGGCAACCGACGGCCGCTTCACTTCGGTCCGCTTCACTTCGGCCGTTTCTACCTTGACTTCCGGCATAACGATCTCGACCACGCGCTCCTCGGCGGGCGTCGGAGCAAGTCCTTGCTTCGCCGCGCGCAAACGCTCGAGCGGTGACTTCGAGTCGACCACGCGCTCCTCGGCGGGCGTCGGAGCAAGCCCTTGCTTCGCCGCGCGCAAACGCTCGAGCGGCGACTTCGAGTTCGGATCTGCGGGCGTCGTCGAAGTAGGCTCTGGCGCGACCTCGAGCGCTGCGAGTTTGGGCTTCGTCGCGGGGGCCATATCTTTTCGCAAGGCGTTGAGCCTCGACTCAACATCGGTGTCCGCGGCGGGCGTCGCAGCGGTAGGCTCGGGCGTAATCGAGCCCTTTCCTTGATCACGTCGCTTTTGAATTTTCTCTGCAATCGTTGTCATCTCTTTTTCCTCTTTCTGCGGTGAGCTCGAAAACATCGCCGACATGCACGCAGCTCGGTATGTGCAACCGCCCCAGCGTTCGCACTCTCCGTTCTTCATGCCATCGGCCGGCACGTCGCCGACCTCTTTTGTTTGATAGGTGTCCATCTCCGCCATGACGGCGAGAGCTTCTCCCCACTTCTTCGTGATGTGTTCGCGTGTGACTACGGCGTGCGTCAATACGGCCGACGTTCCGCCGCGCGTTGGGATTGCGTTGTGCTGCAGCTTCACGTGCGTCGCGTTGGGGTGTTGATTGATCACCCACCAGCCGTACACAAGCATCTGCGTATCGTGCTCAAGCTCTTGGCTCGTCTTGGCGTACTTTAGATCGCTCGTCGTTTTATGATCCGTAACAATAGGCAAAGCCGGGTTGCGAATGTCGAGATGATCGATGAAGCCGAGAAAACCGCGCGGCGTACCGTCGGCAGCATTCGAGAGCGGGATGTTGATCTCGCCTTCGACGTGAACACCAGGCTCGCCGAGCGCTTCCGTAGAAAGCACATCGGCCGCATCGTATCCCATCGTCGCGAGACCGGCCCACGCGCGACGATCTGTCGGGGGCGTTCTGCTTTTGATGAACGCCTCGATCTGCGCGTGGATATCTTTACCAAGCTGTTGACTCGCCGTAGGCTCCGCTTTGATTCCCTGCACCGAGTTGAAATGCCACTTGCGCCGGCAGCCTTTAAACGTGCTGATCTGACTCGCGCTGTACCTGTAGAACGCCATCAGTTTCGCAGCCTCCAAAGTCCGATCCCAATGGCGTCGAAAATGTTGTGATGGAGTCCTGTCGCGCGCGGCCAGTCGATACGTCCGAACTCTTCCGGAGAGAGGAGCTTACGCACGCGTTGCTCAGTGATCTCTTTCGGAGTGGTGCCCTTCCACTGGTGTGGTCTTACGATGAGTGCGCTTCGCGCGTACGTGCGCGCAGCAGCGAGAATGCCTCCGACGACGACAGCGAGATCGATCAGGTCTTGCTGATCGCCCTTCTGATGTTTCGTCTCGTAAACTTGAGGCACCTCGACGAGGAGCGTTTCGATCGAGCGCGGGCCAAACGCTTCGCAGAGACCTTTGAAAGCCTCTTCGACGCCGTGCACGGGCTCCATCAACGGGCAAATTTGTCCACCGAGCCCGCTCGAGTATTCCGCGTGCACAAGCTCGAGCGCATCGAACGCCGCAAGTCCGCAACCGTTCTTTCCGGGATCTATAGAGACGAGAAGGCTCAATGCACCACCTCCTTGTCGAACCTCGCCAAGAAGGACGATCGCTTGAGCTTGCAGCCGCCTAATTTCGGATGGTCAATGTACGCGGCCCGGACTATCGGCTGCGCAAACTGATCAACAAGCTCAACACTCTCGACGATCGCCGTAACGCCTGGATCATCTCTCCGTACCCAGATCGAGCCGACTTCGATAAGTTGATCCCAGCGCGCCGAGTCCAACACATCGCCGCAATAGCAGCAGAGCACGCAGTCATCTCGTAGACACTTCGCATGATCACAACCGCTCACGCCGCCACCTCCGGCTCCCACACTACCAGCCGTCCGTTCTCATCGCGGATCTCTTCCGCCGACTTCGACCAGATACGCGCTAAGTTCACCTCGGCAGCGGCTGGGACGTCAGGGAGCCATCGCTGCTCGACCTCGAGCATGATGCGCTTGAGCTCCTCTCCGACTTCGTGACCCTGCTCTTCTCTGCACTCGAGAATGATCTCGTCGTGAATGAATAGAACAGGCCGCACGCCGTAGAGTGGCGATCGCTCATCGACGTAGCAGGCCTTCGCGACTTCCCAAAGCGTGTCCTTGGCGAAATCGGCGACGAGTCCTTGAAAGAATGAGTTCGCCGCCTGGCAAAAGCGAACGCCACCACGTACGCGACCCGATCTGAACTGTTCGATCCGATGTGAACCGAAATCTCCAGTAATTGCTGCGATGCCGTTGAAGTATTCAGGCATCTCCGTCCACTGCTCAAGCCAAATCCGCTTGAGCTCGACGGCGCGCTGACGCGAAACATCCTGTCCGTAACCCTTCGCAAACGAAACAAACGAATCGGGACCGAGGCCCCCCGGAAATCCGAAGTTGGGAATCTTCGCAAATTGACGCGTTTCTTTAATACGCGGATCCTTCTTATTCTGCGCAGCCTGCTCGTAGGAGATATTCAGAATGCGCGCCGCAAGCTCGAGATGCGGATCGCGATCGGCCAAAAACGCTTCCCGTAGTTTGGAGTGACCAAGCCATGTGTAGCAAACCTGCGCGAGCGCTCTCAACTCCGCCGCAACCCAATCGCACGAAACGAACAGGCAACCAGGCCTCGCGCGGAAGCATTCGCGCGCACCTTTTTCGCGTGGGAGTTGCTGAAGATTAGGCTCGTATGAGCTGACACGGCCGGTCTCAAGAAGGATCTTGTAGTTGTTGTGGATAGGGTGCTCCGCGCCTCGACGCAGGAGAGGTACATAAGTCTCGAGCAGCTTCCCGAGATGGGCGTAGTCGGCGAGCGCGATCAGATCGGACGAGCCCGACGCGCGGAGCGTGTCCTCGTCGTACTGCACTTGACCGTCGGGGAACTTGCCAGAGGGTGCCGTACGTGGCGCGCGGTCGCCAAACGCCTCGAGTACGAGCTGACGCGTGCGCTTCGCATCGCGCGTCCCGTTAGCGCGCACGATGCCGGCTTTTTGCAGCGTGCCTAAATAGAGCAGCGCCTCCTCACGGAGTCGGATCTCGAACAGATCGACAGCATCGGGATCGGTCACAATACCTTCGGCCGACATCAACTTGAGAGCGAAGTCTGCGCGACACTGCAGCACTTCGTCGGGGCGGTCTTCTTGGCGCTCGAAGATCTTGAGCGTCGTCGCAGCGTCGGCAGTGGCGTAATTACGCGCTCGTTCCGGCCACGTCTCGAGAGGCTGCTCTCGAAGTTCCCCAAAGCGCTTGCGCCACCCGTCATCGCCTTTATCGAGCGCGATACCTAGATGCTTCTCGGACAATGCGCCGAGGCCGAGCGAGCCTTCGATCTTGAGTGTCCCCTTTGCAATTCGCGCGAGGGCTTCGCGGATCAACGTGTCCCGAATGCGCCCTTTCTCGTACAGATCGAACACGAGCGGCACGAGCTCGGGGTCGTGCATACACAAGACGCCCGCGTCGTAAGCGATGTTGTGGCCGACAATGAGATCGCCGCTATCCCGCAACGCGCCGAGAAGCTGCGCCGCGTCTTCGTGTCTGACGAGGTCGGCGATCGACCCCTTCGCATAGCTCGCGCAGACGAGCGCAGGCAGCGGCTCGACTTCTGAAAACGGAAGGGTCTCGGTATCGAACGCCGTCACACTCACGCGAACAATCCTCCATCGATTCGCAATGAGCCTTTATCGAAAACGGGTTGTATGCCGGACATAAGCGTCAGCGGAAAAGAAAGATCGCCACGCGCAACCGCAAAGCAGTCAGCGTCGACGCCTACACCGAAACCTGTCACCAGCCAGATGCCGTCGTTACACCGCGGGAACGTGATGAGCGTGTTGTTCAAAACGTCCATATCTTCGATGCGCCAGCACGCGGGCGAGCGCTCGATCGAAACGCGCTGATAATCTCGATAAGCCAACTCACCCTTCGGTCCGTGTAACGAGATCAAGAAATGCGAAGGATACGCGAAGGCCTTTTCCAGAGGCGCCGCCATCGACACGGTGGTGGGCTCTGCGCGTGCTGCACGTCCAGAAAGCGCCTCGACAAGAACGGGCGCGAGACCTAGAGCCTTGAGCAACTCTCTTCTGTTCACGAATCCTCCCACTCGACAGAGCTGTAGATCTTTGCGGGCGTCGGTACGCCGAGACGGCTCAACGGAATCACGATCGGTTCGCCAGTCTTGAGCCCGGCCCACGTTCGATGTGCCTCGTACTTATCGACTCCAGGAGGGATCGCGTGCCTGCCGCAATTACACAGAGGCGGCGGCTGCGGGCCGGGCAAGAAGTCTTCGGCGGGCGTCGGTTGAAACCAGTCGGAAGTGAACGGCCAGCGCGGTCTCGGCGCGCGCGGAGTCAGCTCTACTCTGAGGAACTCTAGAGTGGTGGAGATCTCAGGTCCCCCGAGCTTTAACTCTCGACGAACACAACGCCACTTTTCGCCAGCGAAGAGGTAGACGTGATCCCTTTCATAATCGTCCGTCATTCCTTTCACCACGAGGCGGATGTGATTGTCGGACCCTGCGTGTTGCTGAATGAAGCGTTCCAATCGAGCGTTTAAATCCACGTTACACCCCGATCTCTCGATACTCGTAAGGTTTCCGAGTTCGCGCAGCACGATCAAGCGCCGCATTCATTCCCGGCGACATTCCGTAATCGACATAAAAAAGAATCGCATCTGCTTGATCCCACCACGCATATCCGGCGGCGATGCCTGCTTTGCGTTCATCAGGGATGTCGTCATCGAGCACGTCCGGCTGCGTATAGAGAAGATGCGACGCGTACGGCGCCTCTCCACGCTTGAGGCAATCGCGCATCGCACGACGTGCGTAAGCGATGTTACGTTCGACGTCGCCAGCGAACGGCGACTCGATTATGACTCTACGCATTTGCTGCTCTCTTTCCGTTCGGCCTCTTCACGCTCGAGGCCTTTGAGCAAAACGATCAAACCTTTCGCGCCTCGAAGTCTCGAGGCAATATCGATGCTGCCGTAGTAGTCACTCTCGAGCTGATCGAGTTCATTCACGATACCCAGACGGCGGCGCATGAAGGCGATCGCGTTCATGAGATGCGCATCAGACATTTCTTTCACATCCAACACACGACCGTCTCGCGTTTTCCATTTCATCCCGAAACCCTCGTTTCGACAAGGCGCACGACCGCAACTCGCACCACGCGGCGAAAGTTAGCTCGGCTTGTGTTTAGGCCGTGCGCCTTGTCGAAGATTTTCTTTACGCTGCTTTAAGGAACGACCACGACATCTTAGTGAAGTCGGTCCCGCGCTTAGTCTTGACTGTATTGCCTTCACAGTTCAGTACGACACCGCGCAGAGGTTGACTGTCGTGGACGATCGCGCTGCACGTCGCTTCATCGACGTCCTCTTCTTTACAATTCAAAGCGGCGACGACGAACGTCTTGAGGTTCGAGAGTGCACTCGGGTGTTGGAAGTTCACCGCCCACGAGCGCTCGCTGCCGACGAGCATCGCCGGATTAGAAGACTCTATGACGTTGAACACGGCGATAAACATATCAGCGTTTTTTTGTTGCGAGCGAACAAGCTTGCACTCTTTGATCTTTAGCGCGTGCTTGCCTTCGAGCACGTACGCGCCGCCGAAGTTCAAAGGGGCCTTACCTACGCCAGCGAACGGATTATTTGTTTGTACCATTGTTTAGTTTCCTTGTTTTGTTCCGAGATGTGATCGCTTGAGTACGGTGTGTGTTTCGTTTTCAAAGACAACAGCGACATTTCGATCATCGACGACGTGCTCGAGTACGCAGTAAGTCGCGTCTCCCCCGGCAAGGCGATCGTATTGGTGCCGGTATTTCTCTTGAATTTCGTAGATCGCCCCCTCTGTGAGGCTTCTTTTCTTTTGTTTGCGTTTCAAATCTTCAGGCGCTTGCTCGAGTTCGGTGTGCGCTGAAAAAAGCGCGGCTTTTGCCTCAGAAAGGCGATCGTCAATACCGAACCCGAGAAGCTGGTTCTCTGCCTTCTCAAGACGCTCGAGCAGTCTGCGCATACGCGCCAGGGCCAGCGTCTTGGGGGGCGTTCTCGTTCTTGTTGCGTTCATGTTGATCACTTCTTGCGCTTGCATCTTCGTGCTCCTTGAGATGTTTGAGTCCTAATTGGGTCGTTCGATAACGATAGGCGCGCGTGAAGTTCTCACGACTCAACTCTTCAAGGAGTTTTGATCGCGCGAGACTATAAACGCGCTCGCGCGTGCATGACTTAGAGAGCGCCGTTATCGGTTGAATCTCGGGAACCGTGCGAGGCTCCTGACAGTATCGGAGAATCTCCAAATGGAGAGAGTCGAGCATCATCATTTCGCCACCAGCGCAAGCGCCGCCGCGTAGGCGAGGAAAAACACCGCGCAGATCGTGGCGCACACCGCCACCGTGATCGCTCCAAGAAGAATGAAATCCGTCAACCGACGGATGGCGCGCGCGTGTTGTAGTCTCATCGAGTTTTCCGTTCGACGCGTCGAATCCGTGCCTCCGTACGAGGGAGTCCGATGTCGACAGCCACGCGCAAAACATTGCTGACTGACACGCCGGTTTTGCGGGCGATGCCCCGAGCTCGTGTTCGCGTTGCGGGAAGAAGTGCAACCGCAGTGGTGCGTTTGCGTAAGTGGTTTGGTTTAACGTGACGACCCATAGGCTTCGGATAGGTGGTTTAAACAAAAACAAAACGTGTGTCAATATCGCCCTAAACTTTTTTTCATGTCATCTTCGGCCACTCCACAACAGCAAGTACACGCGTGTTTCAACAGCGCAACAGAAAGAGGTTTGAAAAATGAAAGTCGACAGACACAGCTTCGCCGCAGAGGGGGCGCACTGCCCTTTTCACGGCGCGTATCTCCGGGCATGCAGCGTCTGTGATCTCGCGTGGTGCAAGCTCTGCGATCGTGACGATTGTCCGCAGTGTGGAGGTATGGCATCTCGCGCACAGTCGCCGGGGTACGCCAACACACGGCGCGAAATCGAGGTGCGGGACGATGACATTGTCTAACCACGAACGGAACGAACGCATACGAAACGGACTCGACGCCCTCAATGCGTCACGTGAGCTCCATCGGGCAATAAGCCGAGTGTGGTTCCTCGCAGAGGGGACGCTGGTAGCAGAGCATTGCAGCGCGCTCTCGAAGTGGGCCGAAGAACAAGTCAGAACTGCACAAGCGAATCTCGATGCAATCTTCGCTACGCCTATAAAAACGCCGATATTTTGCGAAGAACCTCACGACTGGACCACCGCCGACGGCTTCTATGTTTGTGCGCGATGTCCCGCCGTCCGAGGTAGCGTGCGCTGCATCCACGGCGTGATCGCGGGCGAATACTGTAAGCCTTGTGAAGGATAATTATGAACGCTGAAGATCTGATCGCCGCATTAAGTCAACTCAATCCGAAATGCGTTTTGAAAATTGCGATGTGGTACGGGCCGGGCTCGCCTGATGCCGAGTGCTACGACATCGTCGAGACGCGAAACTTTCCAGGTCAATTCTGGATCTGCGGCACTGATGCGACACGTCGGACCAAGGGACGCGGCGTCAGCGCTGCGAAACTTGCCGCCGCGCAATCGCTCTGGGATATCGCCGATCGCCTGCGGCGTGAAGGCGATAAACTTCTCGAGGAGACCGACAGGTGATCGATCTGAAAGCGCTTCGTTTGCTCGGCGTCTCGTCACCACTCAACATTCAACCCGCGCGTAATCCGGACAAGCCGCTGCCGGTGCGATCGCAGCCTGTTTCGTTTTCGCGCGAGCTCGAGCGGATCTGCGCGCTACCTCGACACCTCGGATACAGCGACGCGGAACGCGAGGCGATTGAATCCGTGCTGCGCCGGCCCGGTGGATCGATGCGCTTGTGGCCTCATCAAGCCGATGCGTTACTTGCGGCGTTAGATGCGGGTGGATTGTTCGCGCCTTTGTGCGTCGGCGCCGGAAAGACGCTTTTGGCCTTCTTGCTGCCCACGGTGCTCGAAGCCGCGCGCGCCGTAGTGCTCACGACCGCCGCACTCGCGCTGCAGATGAAGAAGATGCGCGAGATGTACGAAGAGCACTGGCACATCCGAAACGATATGGTGATCGAATCGTACGCGCGCCTTTCGCACGCGAAGCACGCCGATATACTCAAGAGACTACAGCCCGAACTGATCGTCGCCGACGAGGCGCACGCGCTCCGCGATCCGAAGTCGGCGCGCACGCGTCGTTTCAAGCGGCACTTTCGCGAGTTCCCAGAGACGAAGTTCGCCGCGCTGAGCGGGACCTTGTGCAAGCGATCATTGATCGACTATGCGCACCTCACCGAGCTCTCTTTAGGGGAGGGGACGCCTCTCCCTCGCGACTATCCCACGCTCAAGGAGTGGGCCGAGTGTTTGGACCCTGGCGGCTTCCGGCCCGCAGGGGCACTGACTCGATTGTGCGCGCCAGGAGAAGAGGCCGTCGCCGGTTATGCGCGTCGACTGCGCGAGACTCAAGGCGTCAGCTCCTCTCCGCCAGAGTCGGTCGGATCGACGCTCATCTTGAAGCGTGTCGAAGGGCCGGCGTCGGTGCTCATCGACAAAGCTAGGCGTGCCGTGCAGAAGACGTGGGAGCGGCCGGACGGCGAAGAGCTCACCGAGGCGATGGAAGTCGCGGCGCTCGATCGCCAGCTTCGGTTGGGCGGCTTCTATGGCTGGGCTTATCCACCGGCCGTGGAGTGGCTGCGTGCGCGTCGTGACTGGAACAAGGCCATGCGGGAGTGGCTGCGCGGACGCGCGCGCGAGGGTTGTGATTCGCCGGGGCTGCTCACTGTGGCGGTGAGGGGGGGCTTGGAGGGGGGTTCGATGCGTGAACTTTTGTTGGCGTGGGAGAGCGCGGCGGCAAGGTATCCAGAGCCGCCGCGGGTGTGGACGTGGATCGATCGAAGCGTCGCCGCATGGGCGGGGGAGTGGGCCAAAGCCAACGTGGGGATCGTCTTCGCCGACCTCGTGCATCCGGCGCGATTAGTTGCCGAACTCGGAGGACACCCATACTACGGAGAGGGCTCCAAAGCGGCGATGGGCGTGCTCGGCGAGTCCGGTAGCCGATCGATCGTGTGCTCGCTTCAGGCGCATGGACAGGGGCGCAATTTTCAGATGTTCGATAGGGCCTTGGTGTTCTCGGCGCCGCCTACGGGTACGGTTTGGGAACAGATGATCGGGAGACTTCATCGCAGCGGCCAGCTCGCCGATGAGGTGGAATTTTCTGTACTCGATTCGTTCTGGCCTGAGCTCCAACGTGCAACAGACGATGCGCGCTATATCGCGGCGTCGACATCGATGCAGCAGAAGTTACTTATCGCCTCAGTGCTCACGTGAGCTAGGGGGGCGGCCGGCCCCTCAGAATTAAGGGGCCGGCCACGGGGGACGTAGAAAGGAAAAGCAGCATGAAAACTAACACAATCGGCGGGAGAGGAAAAGAGGCAACGAAGTGATCACAATCAGCGTGGGTCAAGGAAAGAACAGGCCTCTTTGTGAACGGGTGGATTGCGAAAGCTTGATGCAGTTGGTCGAGAGACCTCGAGGCGTCGAGACGTGGTGGTCGGGGAATTTGTGGAAAGACAACTACCGTCGGACCGAGACGTGGGAGGCGCTCACCGTCGCCATGGCGGATATCGACTTCCGCGTAGATGACGTGCATGTCGAGGTCCCCGAAGAGATACGCGCACGCGTCGTGCTCGAGGAGCTGCCGGGCTCGTTCCTCTACCACACGCCGAGAGGGCTTCGCGCCGCGCGTGTGCTCGATGTACCTGTTACAGACGCCGACGCCGCCGGGCGGCTCAACATGGGGCTCGCCAGGGCTGTGGTGAGCGCGCTCGAAGCGCGGGGAATCTTCGGCTACGAGCCCGATCGCGCCTCTAAAGTAAGGGCGCAACTCTTCTACATGCACAACGCCACCGTCGCGGGAAAAGATGGCGCCTTGGTGGAGAGGAACTCGCCGTGCGTCGTCGGCGTCGACATTTCGATGGATGAAATGATCGCGCTCGGCGCGGATGCGGGCGAATCGCCCGACGTCAACGTCTCGGCGATCTTGGCCAAGATGCCGGCGAACGGCCAGAACGACGGATCGATGGAGCTCATCTTTGCAGCGAAAAAAGCGATCGGTCTCGGCGTTTATGATGCGATGGAGTTCGTCTCCGTCGCATCAATGTGGAACGCCAAGCGACAGGTAGCGTGGACAGATGAACAACTCATCCAACGCTTCTCCGATGTGTATCGACGATGGGAAGCCGCCGGCATGGCAGTGGTCGGCGCGGGCTCTTACCGGATTCAAGACCTCCACAAGATACTCAAAGAGGATCGACTCTACGCCGGCCGGTTTGCGTGGGACGTACGCGAAGCAAAAGCGCGACTCAACGGCGCGCTCCTCGAGGATTCAGACGTCACAGGTCTACGGGTAGATATTTGTCGACGCTACGCGTATCCGACGATCCCAAAGAACGATGTGTTTGATGTTGTGCAGAACGTCGCCAAGGGGAAATTGTTCGATCGCGTCAGCGAATACCTGGCAGAGCTGCCGACGTGGGATGGACAGAGCCGAGATGTCGAGCTTGTCGATGCCCTTTCCATTCTGCCGGAGCAGCGCGAGATTGCCGCCGTTTATCTGCGAAAGATGCGCATCGCTGCGGTCGCGAGAGTGGTGGAGCCAGGTTGCAAACAGGACAACGTGTTCGTGCTCGTCGGCAAAGAGGGTATGGGAAAGTCGAAGTTCTTCGCAGCGCTCGCGGGCCGCGAGAACTTCTGCGATACACAGATCGACCTCACCAACAAAGACGCGTATCTCCAAATCCTCGGGACTTGGATCTACGAGTTCGCCGAGCTCGAAGCGGTCACACGTAAAGCGGATGTCGCGCGTGTGAAGTCGTTTCTCTCGAGCGCCGTCGATAAATACCGAGCACCTTACGATCGCGTCACGGGAGCACACCCTCGTCGAGGCATCGTCGTAGGGACATCAAACTCGCACGACCTCGTGATCGATGCCGACTCGAACAGGCGTCTTTGGATCAGCGAAATCAACGGCGAGATCGATGTCGCTTGGGTCGAACAAATGCGTGATCAACTCTGGGCGGAAGCCGTCGAGGCTTATGCTCAAGGGGAACCTTGGTGGCTGACTACAGAGTGGGAAGAGATCCGGCGTGGGGTTAACGCAGACTACGAACCGGACAGGCCACTCGCCGAAAAGCTGCCGGCGGCGCTTGAAGAAGTCTTACAAGCAGAAAACAGAGGAAATTGGTTCAAACCGGAAGAGCTTTATCGCGTTTTAGGCGTTGATACGGGAACAGCAAATAACGCTATTTTCACGTTTATCAATTCGCATCTAAAACGAGCAGGTTTTCGACGTAGCAGGCTGCGCCTAGGCCAGTTCAGAATGACCGCGTATCTGAGGGCCGGCGCCATCGTCAGTGACGAAGCCCGAAATCGAGAATTTGAGATGCTCAGATCTAAGGCCAAAAACCGCTTAACTATCGTCCAGGGACCGGCCGAAAAGTAGCTGGTCATCGGGTCGTCCCTTCTAACTACTTGAAATTAAAGGCCCGGACAGGTGGACACGGCTGGGCCCATGGAAAACGTATTTTCCTACACGTGCCTGGCACGGGCCCCTGCTTATGCGCTTTTCGCGTTAGCGTCGCGCGCGTTATATTAGGTTAATTAACTTTAGTTTTTCTTCTTCTATTAAGTAATTAGATATGACCATAAGATCCAGATCTGACCGGCCTAGTGGTTTCAATGAGTTACGAGTGATCGATAGGATATGACCTTTTTGACCAGAGTAGTCCGCCGGACTGGCCTACGGCGATCACCCTACGGCCTACGGCAATGCCCTGCGGCAACGGCCTTTGTTTGTTTTTTTTCGGTCAGCGGCTTGCGCTTCATCACGGCGCCTGGCACAACGGCGGCATGAACGCAGAAGGCATTACCGCCGCGGCACTCGAGCTGCTTACCACGCTGCGATTGTGTCCGAGCGACCAACACACGCTCGATGCGTGCAAGGTCTTTGGCGACAACGTTGTCGCCGCTGCCGCTGCGAAAGCCGCACCTCCTGCCGCTGCAAAACCGCCGACGGCATCCGCGTCGAAGAAAAAAGAGGAGCTCTCGTCGTCGTCGCTTTCGTCGTCGGCTGCGTCGGCTGCGTCGTCGGCTGAAAGCAGCCACGGCGCGGCGTCCGGCGATAAGCGCACGCCATAGCTTTGGCCACGAGGCGCCTAGAGCTGTGGTGGATTCAAGACACGATGGACCCCACTTGTGGCCCTCAAAAACTAGGCGTTGTTGATCTCGAAGTTAAACACCCCATCGGCATCGACGAAGACGCGCTAAAAGCGCTCGACGACATGCTCGGCGATATACGCGCAACCGGCATGCACAACAGCACCACCGTGTGGCTTGAGCACGGGAAGCCGAGGCGACTTCCTTGAAAATCATTCACGTCGGAGCGAAGGGTGGCGACGTGCGCATGCGGCGCGCGGCGCGTCTTCAGCGTGATCAAGGCCATGACGTTACGCTGGTCATGGGTTGCATACATTCAATGGAAGAGCCCGCTCTTCTCCGTAAGAAAGAAGACGCCGACAACTTCCCTTGGTTTCAAATCAACCAACGGCGACCCGGCAATTTGCGTGCAGAACTTGCAGCTCTTCGGCCCGACATCTTGCACGTGCACGAGCTCGATATGCTGTTCTACACAACAGCAGTCTGGACACCAGAAGCCAACGAGCGGCTCCTTGATGAGGAGTCGGTGCGCTACGCCGGTTTCGACTTTGCGTCGATGCCTTGTCCGATCGTCTACGACACGCACGAGTATGAACAAGGGCGCGCGTACCATTACGCAAATCAAATCACGCTGGCAGAACAGGCGTGGAAAGAGCGCGTCACGATTCCGTACGCAGACGCAGTTATCGCACCTAGCCCGGCGATCGCGACTCGCTTACGCGGTGATTATTTCTTGCGTGACATGCCGACGGTTGTACTCAACGCTCCTTTTGCTCCCATACGAGCGCCCAACATTCACAGAGACGGCGTGCGCGCGCATTTCAAAGTCCGAGAGGGTGATAAGGTGCTTGGCTTTGTCGGCCACGTGACGCGTGATCGAATGCTGCGTCAACTTGGACGCGCGTTCGCGAAGCTCGGCGAAGGTTGGCGGCTTTGGATTATGGGATCGACTGAAGATATGGACTTGCGCGCGGAGCTCGACTCTTACGGCGCTGAGTTCCTCGGTGTCTTTCCATATCCGTGGCCTGATGTGCAGGAGGCCGGTCGCGATCTTCCCGCTTTGAATCTCTACGACGGCATTGCTGCGTGCGATGTTATGTTCGCGGGAAGTGACATCCGGGGCTGGCCGTCCTGGCGCATGGCGGCGCCAAATAAGTTCTTCGAGTACGCCATGAGCGGCGTGCCTCAAGTGATGAGCGAGATGCACGACCCGCTCTTTTGGGCGGAGCAACTCGGTTGCGGCGTCTCGTACAATCAAACCGTGGGAGGCCTCGTCGAGGCGATCCAACGCGCGAAGGATCTAACATTCGATCGCGAAGCGATCGTGCGCCTCTTCGCTTACGAGACACAAGCCATCCCCCTTGGCGAGGCCTACGTGACAGCGTTTAGGCGGTACGCGGAGCGCACCCATGGCGACTTACGATCGGAACCGCCACGGCTCGCCCACGAAGCCGAACACGTTGAGCAGGCACAGTAAGAAGATCAACGCGAGCACGACCAGCGCGATCTTGTTGAAAGGCGCCGGCAGTGGGAGCATTGTGATCACCCACGCGAACACTCCGAACACAACGGCCAGAACCAGAAGTTGAACAAGTAGTGCAATCATAGGACACTCTCTAGCAGTCCCTATGGTGCAAATCAAAAAACCCTGCGCGTATCCAGCCTGTCGAAAGACAGTCCCACTCGGAACACGCTTCTGTGAGGTCCACAAGGCGCGCCAAGCCGCTCGAGACATGGAGAGAGGCTCTTCGGCGGAGAGAGGCTACGGCGCACGCTGGCAGCGTTACCGCGCCGACTACTTGAAGAGGCACCCGCGCTGCGTTGAGTGCGGCGCCCCCTCAAATGTGGTCGATCATGTTGAGCCGCATAAAGGGGACATGGTGAAGTTCTGGGTGACGACGAACCATCAAGCCGTGTGCACTTCGTGCCACAATAAAAAAACTGCGAAATTTGACGGAGGATTCGGTCGATAAAAATTTGAAATTGAGTTGGACGTTTTGTTTTTGGAGTTTGAAAAGCAGGCCGGGATCGATCGAAAAAATTTAGCCGTTTTTTCCAAGGAGTCTCCGAGTCCCTGAGAGCGAGTTCCCCGCGAGAAAAAACGGTCGAAAAACTTTTCCACGACCGACTGGACGGTCTTTTTTCTGGTTTTCGGTCAGGCTAGGCGCGAACGCGCGGGATTCACGCGGTGTCAGAGGGCGCGGGATCGTGCGTCTAAGGGGTCATGGAAAAACGACGGGCGAAACGACGGGCGAGGTTAGCCTACCGCCGGGAGTCGACCTTGCGTCGACTCGACACCTTGATCCGAGTGCATGGAGTCGGGGCCTACAAGGCGACAAGCATGCGCATGCTTGCGCGCGTTGATTGGCTAGCAGAGTTGATCGAAGCAATCGATCGGGGATGGGATGAGGGTTGGAACGATCCTAGATCGTGCCCCGATAATGACTTGTGAAGGGTGCGCGCGATGCGCGCGGCTAGCGCTAGAAGCGCTTGGCAAGCTCGGATAGGAGCGCTCGGGCGCGCGCGACTTGCTTCGATCGGAACGTGCTACGTGTAGCGTCTAGAATGTCAATCGCTTGCGCGAGGACTTCGGCCGTAGCGCGATCGCCGATCGGGTCGGCGGTAACCTCGTCAGACTGACTCGGACGTTGAGATGCACGCGAGGAGACATAGAAGCATCCTCGATTGTGCGTTTTTCCGATCGCGTTCCACGCCTTGTGATCTCCGACTCCGGGCGGGTGTTCGGGCACTAGGCCGATAGCCCCGCACAGATGGCAAGTTGTCCACGAATTGAGATCGCTCATTTCGCATCCCCTTTCCAGAGTAAGACGACAACGATCGCGGTAACGATCACGATCCCTAGAAGTAACTCAGCAAGTGCACCGATCACGCGCACACCTCTTTCTCGAGAGCCTTTCCATATTTTCGGATCGCCTTGAAACATACGCTCTCGACTAGCCTGATAGCATCGAGGCCTGGTTTTTCGGCAGTCTCCTCGCGTTCTGTGAACACCTCAGGGCGTACGTGGTGATCGACCTTGCGCGCTCTGACCTCTACTGCGCCGATAGCTTGCGCGAACCGATTCACGATCTCGGGATAGGTGCGCGCGTAACCATGCTTCTCAGTCAACGCGCGCATCTTGCGATCGATCGTGCGTAGCGTGCGCGCCATGTCTTCGCACTCCTGACGATCAGCGCTGAACACCTCGGAGTAAGTGACATCGGACCCGTAGAGGTGTTCGAGGTCGGTTGCGTTGCGCGCGTTCCCTTGACACGTCAACCGAAGGTTTTGAATTAAGAGTCCATTGGCGCGCTTCGGAGTGGTCCACGTGTATCCGGCTTTGATATTCTGTTCGTCTTCTTCGTTGCCCGAATCACACAACCGGCCAACACCGGCCGACACGTGGAAGTAATCGCGCGAGAAGTCTCGCGAATAGGGTGTGACAAACACGATCAATCGGTCGCGTCGTTTTTTCATTGGTTCAATTCTCCAATGTACGAATGCCCGTCGTACGCGCGGGTTAGAGGGTCAAGAGTGCGCCCGAGCAGTCTCGGGCGCACGATGGCCGTCTAATCCTCTGACTTGAAGAACCGATCGTAGTGCGCGATATCGGCGACGAAGGGATCCGCATCGCCCCCGGGAACGATGCGCATGCGCGCGGTGCCTCCGATCAGAGTGGCTTGCACGTAGACAGGCTCACGATCGAAAGGCGCCTTGTAGTAAACCGGAAAGCCGTTATCAACGTGATCGATAACCGCCCACCATGTCTCGAAAGGTTTGAAACCGTCTAATCTTTCGACCATGTCTTACCTCC
>JAAOEI010000085.1_pt1 | contig 35495 bp, 61 predicted proteins | sample 7059261 | NCBI WGS metagenome assembly JAAOEI01 (sample SAMN14008812, study PRJNA610033) | viral metagenome | isolation source: viral particles filtered from seawater | place: China: Hangzhou Bay, Yangshan Deep Water Harbour | collected 2017-10-31 | reverse complement strand
AATTGAAGTAGGCCCATTATTCGACACTCACCGCTCCTTCAAGAAAGCTGTTTATTGTCAAGTATGGCTGAGAGTTAAGCAGTTTTGGGATGAGGAACGATGGATAAGGGTTACTGACAACGAGGATAACATTAAATTTGTTGGTCTTAATAAACCAATGACTGTTGGTGAAGTGCTGAAAGAAAAAGCTGAAGATGGCGATCAAACAGCACAACAAGCCTTACAACAGATGATCCAAATTCAAGATCCACGACTTAATCAGGTAACTGAGATTAGAAACGATGTTGCTCAACTAGATGTAGATATAACAATCAGTGAAGTAATGGACGCGGCTAATGTTCAGCAAGAACAGTTTGAAATGCTTGTTAACTTAGCTCAAACATATGGGCCTCAATCTGTACCGTTTGAAACCGTTGTGGAGATGTCGCAATTACGCAACAAACGAGAGCTATTAGACAAGCTCAAGGGCGATCCGCAGGAAGCAGCTATGCGTCAACAGGTACAAATGCAGCAATTACAAATGCAAATGTCCAGAATGCAAGCAGAAATTGACAAAATGGGCGCAGAAACCCAAAATAAGCAAGCAGGGACACGCAAGATTATTGCTGAGACTGAGAAGACAGAACAGCAGGCAATACAAACAGCGGTAGAGACACAAGTATTAGCACAACAGCCTGTAGATAGTGTGAGTGTTAATACATAGATTTGCACAGCGATGACAGCTAAAGGTCAATTAGGTGACGACAACCTTAGAAGGTCGTTTAACGATGCCGGTTATTCGGGCAACAAGAGGAAAGCGAATGAGTGATTTAGATGCAATCTTAAATGGTGAAGAGATTGAGCCTACTGAAGCAGTTGAAACAGTAGAAGAGGTCGAAGAGCCAAAGGGCGAGGAACCAGAAGTTGAGACGGAACCTGAAGCGGCTGAAGATAAGCCAGAGGAATCGACGCCAGATCCTAAGAAAGCTGAAGACACAAGTTGGCAATTTGAAGCGTACAAAGACGAGAAACGAAAGCGGCAAGAGTTAGAGAGGCAGATACAGGAACTTAAACAACCGAAGGAGCCAGAGAAGGCACCAGACGTGTTTGAGAACCAAGAAGCTTACACTGACTACATTCAAAGCCAAATACAGCAAAACAGCTTGGCAATGCGGGCAGAGATGTCTCAATTCCATGCTCAACGTGAATTTGGAAAGGATGTGGTGGATCAGAAGTTAAGCCAATTCAGAGAAATGGTTGCAAAAGATCCTTCGTTAGCGGCAAAGGTTCAAAGCTCTTCAAGTCCAGTTTATGAAGCTATTGATATCGTGGATAAGGCTGAGAAACTAGCTCAATTGGAGAATGTAGATTCGATTGAAGCTAAAATCAGGCAAGAAGTTGAAGACAAGATCCGCGCCGAATACGAACAGAAATACTCTACTAAAGCCGAAAAACGTTCGTCTGTTACGCCATCGTTAAACAATCAGGCTAGCAGTCAAAGCGCACAAGTAGATGATGATTCATTAAGCGCAATATTAGGAGGCCGTTAAGGTCTAGATTGCTGGCCATAATCTGAGGATTCAGAAATGGCTAATAGCACAGTGAGCAGCGGTAACGTTGTAACCAAATTCCTCTCAGACTTCTTTAAAGAGTTTGTACGAGGTAACGCATTTGCACCTTATACTGGCGTGGGTTCTAACAACCCAATCGTGATCAAAGAAGGTCGCCAGATTGTATCAATCCCTTTAACTGCAAAGTTGAGTGGCAATGGTGTTAGTGGTAATGCAACTTTGGATGGTAACGAAGAGTTACTAGCTAACTACGCATATACCCTAACACCTACTTATCGTAGGAACGGTGTTCGATTAACCCAAGAAGAGCGTGAAAAGCCAGAAATCGATATGATGCGCGCTGGTCGCGAAGCTCTTATGGATTGGTCTACTGAAGTCATCCGCGACGATATCATCAAGTTAGGTCTTGGTTCATTGACTAGCGCTGGAACTCGCGTAACTGTTGATGATACCACAGCAGCAATCAACACAACTGGTGATCTTTGGATTGTAGATAACGCAGACCGTGTATTGTACGGTGCAGCGACTTCAAACTTATCAGCGGGCGATCACTCAGCATCTTTAGCAAATGTAGACACTACTAACGATAAGATGACTGGTGACATTGTTCGCCTGGCTCGTGAGATTGCACGGACTTGTGATCCTATTATCCGTCCTATTCGCATTCCTAATGGTCGTGAGACTTATGTAATGTTCGTGGGTACTGTAGCTTTCCGTCATCTTAAAGAAGACTTGGAAACTCTACACAGCAATGCCGGTGAGCGTGGCGACGGTAATCCGTTATTCATGCCGGGTGATTTGATGTGGGATAACGTGATTATTCGTGAAATCCCTGAAATTTCTACTTTACTAGCCGACTCTACTTACTACGCTACAGCGGGTAACTCTTCTTCTAAAGTTGAGCCGTATTTCTTATGTGGTGCTCAGGCAGTAGGTTACGGCCTAGGTCAACGTCCAGCTATGAAAACTGACAATCTCAAAGATTACGGTTTCCAACCTGGTGTTGCGGTAGAGCTTAAACACGAGATTGATAAGCTTGTTTACAATTCAAAAGACCATGGCGTCTTATCAGGGTTTGTAACCGGAGAGTAATTGTGAAAGCGTCTGAGGTTAAAAATTACTTTAATTACGATGAATCAAATTCGTCTAATCCTTTAGTGTTAAAGAGGGATTTATGTACTCATAACAAAAAAGGTAAAAGAGTTGGATATAACCACAATGGTTATCAAAGAGCTTCTTTAAACGGGCGTAAGATTATGGTTCATCAGTTGGTTTGGGCGTGGCATACAGGTGAATACACTGGCGATATGGTTATAGATCATATCGATCACGACAGATCTAACAATTTGATTAGTAATTTAAGAAAAGTGTCTCAGGCAGATAATTGCAGAAACGCAAAGCTAAATAAAACAAACAGCTCAGGCTTGCACGGTGTTTCTTTTAATAAAGGTAAATGTAGATGGTATGCATACGGTCATGTTGGGAAAAAGCAGATACCTTTAGGAAGCTCTAAAAGTAAGTTTGAGGCTGTTTGTTTGCGAAAATCATGGGAGTCCTCTAGAGGCTTTCATGATAATCACGGAAAATTAAGGAGATTGAACAATGGCTGATTCAAGCGCAACACAACGAAGAAGTGCAGACGATTTAGCAGTAGGTCAAGGTCTTGGCTATAGCGTTAAGACCTTAACGGCTACATACAACCAAGCAGCAGCGAGCGCGAACGATACGATCACTTTTGGTCGAATTCCTTCTAATGCTCGCATCTTAGGTAACTCAGAGTATGCTAACGATGATCTTGCATCTACCGGTGCACCTACGTTAGATATCGGTTTATTTAATGTTGATTCAAACATAACTGATGACGATGATGCATTGAATGACGGTATCGACCTAGCGAATGCTGGCAGCGGTAAAGTCGTAAAAGACCATGCTAACTACGGTAAGCAGGCCTGGGAGTTTGTAAACGGTCAATCTAGTGATCCAGGCGGCGAATTCATAGTTCGAGGCACTATTAAAGACGCAGCTACAAACGTAACGGGTGATGTTACCTTAGAAGTTATGTATGTGATCGACTAATCATAGGGGCCTCGGCCCCTTTTGAGGACTTATGAAATACAAATATCGTGGCAATAGAGCTAGACGGTTTGAATTAATTTTAAATCCAGGTGATGAGCTTGTTATCTCTCACAAAAAAACCGAATACTTGATCAACCGTTCTCCTAATTTTGAAGTGGTCGAAGAGAAGAAACCTAAGCGCAAGGTGAAATCAAATGGCAGTGACACGAGCGGAAATAGCAAACAGAGCACTGAGGCGAGCGGGGCGGTTAGCGTACGGACAGACAGCGACCTCGGAGCTAAGTAACTCCGCATTACAGGGTTATGATGAGATTTATGACTATCTCGAACGGCTAGGGATAGTTGATTGGGGTAGCACTGCTAGCGTCCCTAATGAGTATGTGCCATGGGTTGTAGCATTAACTGCTTACAATAAAGCGGATGAATGGGGCATTTCAACCGACCGTTATGCTCGAATAGCTCAAGACGCTAACGCTGCTGAAAGAGAGATTCGAAGGCTATTCAACGACTATTACACGTCAACAGAAGTTAGGGTGAGCGATTATTGACATTGATATCCCGTTAGTTGGTGGTACATATCAATCGCGATCGGTTCCGGTCGGGAACCAACACACTCAGAATTTCTATATCGAAGCAGACCCTCAAGGCAACGAGCCTGCTTTAATGCCATTTCCAGGTTGCAAATCGTTTGCCACGACTGGTGCTGGATACCAAAGAGGTATGTGTGTTTACAACAATGAACTCTATACAGTTGTCGGGACTACGTTATATAAAGTAAGTGCATCGGGAGCAACTACGACTATCGGGACAATATCCGGCGGTGATCGGGTGGTGATGGATGTTGACGAGGCCAATCTAGTAATAGCGATTGGAACGGGTAAACCATATCAATACGATGGAACTACACTTACACAGGGTACTGATGCTGACCTTCCGAATGCTAACACGGTTACCTACATCAATGATCGAATGATCTACGATAAGGCAGACGGTTTAGCCTTTGCTGATTTAAACATTCCATTGACTGTTAACAGTGCTAACGTATTAGACTCAAATACGAGAGCCGATGGTTGTGTGGGGGTTATTACCCATAGACAACAGGTATATGCCTTCGGATCGAAAACGATTGAACCGTCTTATTTTACCGGAACCGGAAACCCACCATACGCTCGGATAAATAACTCGGTACAGGAGATTGGAACAGATGCGCCATACTCTATTGCTAGGAATAAAGAATTTATCTACTTCCTCGGTTCTGATCGCTCAGTATATCAGATGTCAGGCGTACAGAGTCGCAACATTGATAATCCGGCGATTGGAAATGCCATCCAAAATTATAGCGTTGTTAGCGATGCGTTTGGCCTCACTTTTAACTTCGATTCTCAGTACTTTTATATGCTCAGCTTCCCAACCGAGGGGGTGACGTGGTTGTACGCGCAGAATACTAACGCATGGACGAGCTTAGAGTACTACGGTGATGGTGGAGCATCTTTAATTGCGTCCTATGCATATGTGTATGGTAAGCATATAGTTGGTGATCGACGTAATGGCAACATCTACGAATTAGACTTCGACACCTACACAGATAATTCCGACGTTATCCAGCGTGTAAGGACAACAAGAGAGATCAAAGGTAAGGATTTTGGATTGCCTGATCGCCCGTTATTTATGAGTGCTTTGGAATTACGCATTGAGCCTGGAACGTCCTTAGTTACTGCTGAATCACAAATTATCATGGAATACTCAGATGATAACGGTAAAACCTGGAGTTCTGAGAGGTTCGCTGATATCGGAGAACATGGCGAGTTTGACTATACATTGACGTGGGTTGGTCTTGGTATGTTCAAGCGCAGAATATTTAGGTTCACAATGTCAGACGCAATTAAATGGGTTTTAGTCTCATGTAGTGCAGAAGTGGAGGCTGGCTTAGGATGATTGACCTAGATTTGTTTAATGAGTGCTTTTATTTAGATCAGGAAAATTGGACTTTAGTCTGGAAAGATAGGCCAATTCATCATTTCAATTGCGAATCCTCAATGAAGATGGCTAACACTAAGTATTCAGGTAAGAAAGCGGGATATAAAAACAAAAGGAAAAAGGATAAGACTGCTTATATTATGATTCAAATTTCGGGTAGGATGATTTCCGCTCATAGGGTGATATACGCTATGTACCATGGGCTGAAATCGTTTAACGGAATGGAGATAGACCACATAGATGGTAATGGACTAAATAATAATATAAGTAATTTGAGGCTAGTTTCTTCATTAGAAAATAACAGAAACAAAAGCCTTTTAATAACAAACAGGTCTGGAGTTACTGGAGTAAGGTACGACCACAAAAAAAACAAATGGTGCGCATCAATATGGAATAATGGCAAAAATAGGCATCTTGGGGTTTTTGATAATATTTTTGACGCAGTGTGCGCAAGAAAATCATCTCAAAACGCGATAGGATTTCATTCTAATCATGGAAGGGTAGAAATTGACTGATGTCGATCCGTTTGTAATACCGATTCCCCAAGAGTTTATGGGGAGCGAGGAGACCAGGAGATACTACGAATATCTTCATAGGTTCTTACATGACTTGTGGCAACGGACAGGCGGCGGTGATGATGCGATTCAGGAAGTGCAAATTGGTGAGCTTTACGAAACTGGGATCGAATCAGCTTTATCATCAGAGATCGAACAGGACTTAAATGAGTTTGATTTTCAGCCTATAATAGAGACCGAAGATGATGAGGATTCTTGGCAGCCTCAGATTGAAAGAGTCTGGAATAAGAGGCGGATTAACAGTAATACTTATGCGACTGATTACGATATGTACTCGGTTAGGGATGGTAAAACTATTTACCTGCCTGAAAATCCAGACATCAACTCAGAGGTTATTGTCATTAATGAGGATGGCTCGAATATTACCGTAGATGGTAATGGTAAAAAAATTAAGGTTCGAGTTTCAAAAGACAACTCTATTAACTGGTCTAACGCAGGCCAATCAATTAACTTTTACTGGTTCGAAGATGGGCCGTGGTGGGTAGCGATATGACTTATTTTGTGGTTAAAGGTGTTTCTAAAAGCGGTACAGAGACACAAATAAAAGCAACACAAGACGGTGAATTAGAGGTTAGGGCGATCACTGAGACAATACTTGAACATGCTTCTAGCAAGGGCGAAGCGTATGCTTGGCGGTCTACTAACAGTGATATTGACGCAGGCGACACAAGACTTTTTATCAAAAACACTTCAGATAAATTTTTAGTGTTATCTTATGCGGTTTTTACCCCGGCTAACGTGGTTTGTACCTATGATATTGGCATAGGTAGCGACACTACCACGGCGACAGGAACAGCGGTAACGGCTACTAATTTGAATGGGACTATTACTGTATCTGAATCTTACGAAGCTTACGACGATGAAACAGCGGTCGCAGATGCTACGCCAATTGTTTCTGTTACATCAAACACAACAGAAAGCTATATATTGCCGTTGGATGGTTATGTTTTAGGTAAAAATCAATACCTGCAAATTAACCAGGAAACAGAGTCGACTAGCGGGCGTGTTACTGTATTTGGTCACTTTGAAGAAGAGCTTATTTAATGTCTTTCAACGTTGATGACAAAGAGCACGAAACGGATATAAGGGCACTGCTATCTCAGCAAATTGATTTGCTCCAACAGATAGCTCTAGCAGCAGATCCGTTAGGAGCTTTGCCTGTTAGATTGATGGGTGATGGTACTCAACAGGTTAAAGTTAATGAGGCTGGTGAGCTACTTATATCAGATGGGCCGTATGATTTAGCGACCTTTAACGAGCTGGGAACAGTAGACACCGCTTATAATTTCTTTGGGCCTAGAGGTCGAGAGCAATTTGTTATAACAGGGTTCTTGATGTACGGCGATAAACAAGTTAATAGCTCGACTAATGCAACTGTTACTATTTATGAGTCTAGTCAAAAAGATTCAACAACAGAGGACAGGGTTTTAGTTCAAGTTGAGGTCGGTCAGAACCAAAGTATTCCATTTCCTAATATACGAATACTCTGTAATAAGGGCGTTTATCTTAACGCTAAGACGGACGATGACGATATCCACATGACAATATTCGGTCATTATGTAGACTTACAAGGTAGAGGTGAAACCAATGGCTAGAACACCTACTAATTTTACACACAACAACCAGCTATCAACGGTTGCTGAATCACTATATACACCATCGTCAACAAGTGAGAGCGCTACTATCCGTAAGCTGAGCTTTTATAACTCAAATGCGACTACAAATAGAACTGTAACGGTTTACGTGGTCGAGGCCAGTGGGGCAGCGGACACGGGAACAACATTAGCAGTCAGAACTATTCCACCGTTGAAACCCTGGAATTGTGTGGAAGCACAAGGTGAAGTGATAAGCGGTGCAATGAGCCTTCAGGCTAAACAAGACGCTGGAACAGATGTAAACGTTAACGCATCAGGAACACTGATTACATAATGTTAAACGAACTAATAAACATTCCTGAAACGCCCCTATCGAAAGAAGACTATAGGGTGTGGATAGAGTCCTTGCAGGCTGATATCTGCAAGATAGACGGGGCCATGGATCGGCATGAAAGTATTAATCACGGCTACACGCTCGAAGAAGCGCTTACCCCAGGGATTTATGTTCGCGAGTATACGATGCCAGCGGAACAGTTAGTAATCAGTAAGGTTCATTTGCAAACACACCCTTTTTTAATCACAAAAGGGAAAGTGAGCGTATATAACGGTGAAGAAGTGGTTACTTATGAAGCACCGTATAAGGGCGTAACACCAGCAGGAACTAAAAGAATCCTGTATACTCATACAGAGACTTCATGGATAACATTTCACCCTACGGATAGTGATGAATTGGAAATTCACGACAAAAACGGTGTCATTACTTGCGACACGTTTGAAGAATATGAAGAGATAACTGGGGGCAAAAAATGTCTTTCGGATTTACAGCAATAGCCGGCACCGCATTAGTGGGCAGTATATATTCAGGCAGGAAGGCTGAAAAAGGCGCAAAACGAGCAGCAGAGGCGCAGGAAAGAGGCCAACTAGCTTCTATTGAAGAGCAAAGAGCGGCTAGACAGGATTTTAATGAACGTGTTCAGCCGTTTATTGATATCGGCCTAAGTGGCCAGGACGAGCTGCTGGCAGCTTTAGGGCTTACTAGTAGAGATGAATTGTTAGCCCGTCGAGAGCGGTTTGAGCGGTTTGAGCGTCAGCCTTTGGCGCTTGGAGCGAGAAAGTTAGCGCGAATAGACAAGCTTTTAGGTTTCGTGCCTGACATTCCAGATAGACCAGATTTAGCAGCATTGCCAGCAGCACCAACAGCATTTGATCCTTCAGCGGTGGCTGATAACCCTATTTATGATTTTCTTCTTGAAGAAGGTTTTAGGCCTATTGAAGAGCGTGGAGCGGGCGGTGGTCGTAACGTAGACCGTGATTTAGTCAGGTTTGCACAAGGAACAGCAGCGACATTATTACCCCAACTACAGCAACAGCAATTTCAACAGCAAGCGGGCTTAAGAGGTCAAGCATTAGCCGAACAGGCTGGTTTAAGAGCAGATGCGCTAAGTGAACAACAACAAAGAATAGGCAATTTGCTTTCTACGCTTGGCATTGGTCAGTCTAGTGCGGTTGGAGCTGGCAACGCAGGATTGCAGACGGCGGCTAACATCGGTACAGCATTGGGTAACATTGGATCAGCACAAGCTCAAGGCGCGTTAGGAGCGGCACAAGCAAATCAAAATATGATTGGTAACATCCTTGGTGGAGCAAGTATTTTGGCTGGTGGATTGGGTGGATCTTCACCGGCGCTAGGTACAGGTGGTTTCACGACTCAGCAAGCCCTTGATCCTAACCTGTTTAATTTTAGCTCAAGAGGTCTAACCGGATGACAGATTTTTTAGGTCAAATAAGCAAAGGCTTGGAAATAGGTGAGCATATAGCGCAAAGGCCACAGCGTGACGCGCTAGCGCAACTTGGCATTGAGAGACAACAGCAAGCGCTACAAGCACAACAAGCTCAGCAACAAAGAGCTGGTACAGAGTTTGAGCAAGCTCAAGCATTGCAAAGAGCCAAGATTTTAAATCAGTCTGCATCAGCTTTGAAGAGATTACCTTTTGAGCAAAGAGATTCAGCTTTTGAGAGACTAAGGCCAAGACTTGAGCAGTTCGGTATAGATGTCGGCCAATTAGAAGGCGGTACATTAACCGACCAGCTACTAGACCAATCAATAGCCAGTACGCAAGGGTTTCTGAGTGATCCTTCGAAGCTTCTAGCAGAACAGCAAAAAGGGCAGCGAACAGAAAGAAGCCTTGACATCCGAGAGAGAGAGCTTGAATTAGCGCAGCTGGCTGAAGAGAGGCAAAGCAAAAAGCTATCTGCTGGATTGGAGAAGGAGCTTTTGCGGTCTCAAGATGAAACGGTCTCATCGCAACGGACTTCAAGAGAGTTTGATATTTTAGCAGATCAAGTAGCAGAAGCGGCATTAACAGGTGGTGTGGCTGCTAGCACGTCGGAAACATTTAAGGCTTTGCTTGGCACCCAAGACGACGTCACAGAGCTTAGAAGAAGGTTTAACCAAGTTAGGCTTAGCGAGGGGCTTAAAAATCTACCGCCAGGGCCAGCAACCGACAAAGATATGGAGCAGGCATTTAAGGGTGTACCGCCGGAGAATGCGCTAGCATCACAGATTGAATCATTTCTTCGTGGTGCCGCTAAAATGGCTAGGTTCGATGCTGGATACAATCAGTTTAAATCAGACTTCATATCAGAGAACTCCACGGCTAAAGGCATGAATAAAGAGTGGAGAAAATCAGTTAAATCTAGTGTTCTTGGGCGAGAAGTAACTATTGCTGAGATATACGCAGAGGCAGCGGCGGAAGGTTTAACGCCTGAAGAAGTCAAAGAAGAGCTAGGGATTGAAGAATGAGTCTATTAGCTGAGGCAAGAGCAAAAAAACAGGCTAAAGAGCCGCCTAAAAGATCTAGCGGGTTATTAGCTGAGGCAAGAGCTATTAAAGGTGTGCCACAGCAGCCAGAAATAGACCTAGACGCCTTTAATCCTGCTGATTTTGGCGAGACTCCAGCGGATGTTGTGGAACCACAACCAAAGCCAGGGTTTTTTGATCAAGTGAAAGCATTGGGCGAGACTGGATTGACAGCGGGGACAGCTGCAACTTTTGGAACTTTGGGTGGTATGGCTGGATTTCTTGAGGGGTTAGCGAAAGAGATTTATTCGGGGAAGTTTGGTCCTTTGGCTGATAGTCCTGCTGAGGCTATGGCGGCAGCTGAGCGAATAGCTAAAAGATCTCAAGAAAGGGCAGCGGGGAACGTGATACTTCCTGAAAGTGAGTTGGGCAAGAAGAGACTAGAGCAACTAGGCGAACTTACTGAACCGTTAGCCGCTCTTCCACCCGCTATTGCTGAAGCGGGCGCTATTAGTCGTGGGTTTAGTGCAGTCGCTCCAATAGCTACCGGCAAAGTGGCTGGGGGGGTTGATGATGTTGTCGCATCATTCAAGAACAAGCTTCAGGACAGGAGGAAAATATATGGGAGAAACCTTGCAAGCGCGGCTGAAGTTGATTCGGCGCAACAGAGACGCGAACTCGCAAAAGAGCTTCCGGTTCCTATAGACCTTACAGAAGGCCAAGCTACTAAGGAATTTGGTCAACAGCAATTCGAAAGAGAGACAGCAAAGCTAGCTGATGTTGGTAGCCCGCTAAGAGATCGGTTTGACGATCAAAACATGCAATTACAACAAAATATTGATTCATTTATTGATGAAACTGGCGCAACTGCTTTCGATTTAAGAGAAGTTGGCGAAAGTGTTGATAAGGCGTTAAGAGGTAAAGTCGCTAGGGATAAAATGCGAATCAGAAAATTGTATAAAGAGGCCGAAGCATCAGGTGGAATGAAAGACGATGTAGATATTAACACTATTGCTGACTATCTAAATAAAAACAGAGCTGAAAGAGAAGAAAGTGGATTAATGGTTAAGGTTCAAAGGCAGCTTGAAGCTCTAGAAGTTTCTGGTGGTGACTTTAAAGATGGCAGTCTTTCAATAGTTGATGTAGATCTTAATCAAGCTGAACATCTTAGACGGTTTATTAGTAGAAATATTAAAAGCGCTGATAGTAACGATTTAAGAATAGGCTCTGATCTTAAAAGAATTTTAGATCAAGCAACCGAAGGCAAAGGTAATGATAAATATAAGGCAGCAAGAAAGGCAAGGCGCAAACTGGCGCAAGATATTGAAAGCACAAACCTACTTAAACAATTAACAACCTTAAAAAGAGGTACGGAAGAAAGGTCTATAGCATTAGAGGATATTCTTAGGAAGTCCGTTATCTCTAAAACTGCCTCTAGAGACTCATTACATAAATTAAGGAGAGTTTTACAAAATAGCGGCGAAGAAGGTCAGCAAGCCTGGAAGGATATTCAAGGCGGAACGCTTCAGTATATTCAAGATGAAATGCTCAACACTGTTAAGCAAAATAGCAGGGGTGAAACGGTTGTGTCTTTCGCTAAAATGCAAAAAGCCGTTAAAAACCTAGATTCAGGTGGAAAGCTTGATCTTATTTATGGCAAAAAAGGCGCTGAACAAATAAGGCTTTTAACTGAGGTGGCAAGAGATGTTTTAACTTCGGCGGAGGGGGCTGTAAACTACAGCGGAACAGCTGCTATTTTGGCAACTATGATGGATTTGGCGCTCACGTCACAAACCGGAATACCGGCACCAATCGCGACAATAGGGAATGCAGTTATTCGTAACGTTAAAGATAAAAGATTGCGGGTAAAAGTAAAACAGGCTTTAAGTTTAAAAGAGGATCAATAAGATGGCATGGACAAAAATGTCATAACAATTTGCAGCTAGGCTAGCTCCCGAAAAGGAGGTTTACTCGCCCTCCCTGCTGCATTCTTAACGCGAGATCATTGGAGAATGGCATGTTAACACAAGAAAGAGTTAGAGAGTTGTTTGATTATAATCCCGAGACAGGGGTTGTGGTATGGAAGAAGAAATCATCAACAAGAGCCACAGCAGCGAGAATAGGCAAGCGTGCTGGCAGCACGTCTGCGCATTCTGGGTACCGTAGCTTGTGTGTTGATGGTAAATATTACCCAGAGCACAGAGTTATATTTGTATATATGACCGGAAAGATGCCAGGACAGCAGGTTGACCATATTAATGGGGTTAAAGATGATAATAGATGGTGCAACCTAAGACAAGCTACTCATTCTGAAAATCAGCGCAACAAGAAGAGAAGCAAGAAAAACACGTCTGGAAGGACTGGCGTATATTACAGGAAAAATAGAAATACATGGGTGGCGTTGATTTGGGTTGACCGTAAACTTATTGGTTTAGGGTCATATAAGACCAAAAGAGAGGCCATAATAGCTAGAGTTAAAGGTGAAAAAAAGTATGGGTATCACAGTAATCACGATAGATATAGGTAAGTGAATATGGCAACTTTTACGAAAATGAGCACAGTTCCCAACCCTATCATAGTAGATGCGGCTGGTACTGCGGGTAGTGGATACGTTTTAAAATGCTATCTACCTGGGACTACTACTGTAACGAATATAGCGACTGACTCAACTGGTGGAACTACTGTTGCGTCAATGACAGCTAATGCCAAAGGTAAATGGGAAGTTTCAGGAAATGAAGTAATTCCACACATAGACCGTAAGTGTAAATGGGGAATTTTTGCTAACTCTACCGATGCCGCAGCAAATACTCCATTCTATATGGGGCCATTCAATAACGTAGAACAATCCTCGTCTAGCACCTCTGATAATCCTGTACCTGCATTTATTGAAACGCAATTAGGGTCTGCTGCTGTTAGTCGAGTATTTACCCTTACGCTATTCGCTTATCAAGTGGGAGCTACCAATACAGCTAATTTGATGGTGTTTAGAAACGGCCAAAAACTTACTAAAGGTGTTACCGCAGACTACACAGAGACAACAAGCACCACTGTTACTCTTAATTTTGATCCTAACGCTAATGATAGCTTTGATTTTATCGCGAGTACCTCTGTATCCACAGCTACCAGTGATGCATCTACAGTAACTTACACCCCAGCAGGGTCAGGAGCAATTGCCACTGATGTACAGACTAAACTTAGAGAGTGGGTGTCAGTTAAAGACTTCGGCGCGGTTGGTGATGGGGTTACTGATGATACTGCGGCTCTTAACCTAGCTTTAGCGGCATTCAATGGGACTTTACATTTTTCAGATGCTGCTACATATCTGATAAGCTCAAAGCTTAGCGTAACAGGGAAAACCGGCTTCTCCATAGATCTTGCAGGGTCTACCATCAAGATGGCTGACGGTACCGCTGTTGCCGGTGGCTATGAGCTTTTGTTGGTGCAGAATTGCCATAAGTTCAAAATTGTTAACGGTATATTTGATGCTAACAGAGCTAATAGAACCCCGGCGGCTTTCTCGGCTCAATCTATAAGGTGTTTAAATGTATCTGACTTCACTTTTGATAATGTGAGATCAATAAACGCAGTTGTAGATGGTTTTTATTTTGACTCTCCGACTCCGGCTGACACAACAACCCACGCTAGAGATGGTGTGTTATTAAATTGTGTTGCCGACAACGCATGGCGTAACGGCATGTCCATTATACAAGGTCGCAATATTCAGGTTATGGGTGGCAAATACAACAATACAAATGGCGGCAATCCTGGCGCAGGGATCGACCTGGAGTCTGACTCAAGCAACCCCGCTGCATCCCTTTACAATATAAATATTTTCGGGATCGAGGCAACAGGAAACGACGGGTATGGAGTTCAGATATCTAATGAAGCAAACCCAAGGAAAATAACAGTAAAAGCGTCCTCTATAACGTCTAACTTAAAAGGGGCTATTTTCTTAGGTTGTGCTGACGGAACTATTGATGATAATGATTTTGAAGGCTACTCAAACGCAGCTCTAGTAAATGTTATAGAGACTGGATTCGTTACTGGAACAGTTGAAGGGAACACGATTTCAAATAACCGATTTAGAAATATATCACCAGCAGATACAACAAAGTCGTGCATCGCATCCGACTCAACCGGCGGAGCGCAGACCATTTATGGAAATAAATTTTACTCTTTAGGTTGCCGAGCTGCTGAAATACAGGCAACAGGAACTCGTTATACAGAGAACGAACATTACAACTGCACTGAAAACAATCTAGTCTCTGTTCCTAGAGACGGTGTTATAGTTAGAGAAAACTATTTCGATAATTGCAGTGGTTTTTCAAACATTAACGTTAGCGCTGATGATGTTGAGGTTTCTTCCAACAGGCATATTAACCAAACAAATGTAGCTATAAATTTTGCTACGGGTGCTGAGCGGGGCCGAATAAATGATAATTACGTTAAATTTACTACGTTAGGAACAAATAACGGAATCACAGTTAGAGAGTCATTCCGGTCTTTACAAGGCAATATAATTGAGAATGCAGATACCATAGCTACAGCATATACATTAAGTGGTGGTGCTTCTACTGAAGCCATAGGTTATAAACGTAGAAACCTATGTATAGATGACACTGGAAACGAGCGCCTAGCGGAGAATTAACTATGACAACTAAATTAGCATTTAACCAGATAAACGGCAACGTAAGACGCCAAATTAGACAACGACGATAGAGTGACTCGCGCTCGGTAACAGCTACTCAACAATAATAACAGCAGGGCCGCTGGGTTTTAAATAAACCTGAGTCGGCTCTGCTCCTATAAATGCGAGCTTAGACCAATCTGATACCATGCCCGTTTTCATCACAGTTCTAGCTCGCACATATCTCATTGATAGAAGCCCGTCACGTTCCTGTGTGGCCGTTCCATCTTTGACTGATACGTTAAACTCATCATCACAAATATTGGGATCTTGATTTGATACGCAGACGTTAAACTTATCTATATCACCTACTAGTAGCGGTTTGCCATTCTCATACGTTTTAGGCGGCTCAATAGTAATAGTATCCGCATGAGACTCACTACACTGTATAACCACCCATACGCTTAATACTGCAAATGTAATAACTTTAATCATTTTACAACCCTCGATATGTTTTTAAAAACCTGTGAATCTTTCAACTCTTTAGCTGATAACCCTAGTTGAAACGCTATAGACTCAACCGGATGACCTTTCTCTAATGAATTACGAAGATAATTTAGCTGCTTAGGTGTGAGCACTGTAGAACTGCGTCTAATTATATCAAACTTATTAATCTTACCACCCTTCGCTAGAAACTCTTCTGTTTGCCGTTCTATTGCCTCCCTTTCTTTATTCTTGTTGCGCACGCTATAAACGTTTGTTGTTGTAGATACAAATAAATCATCGTTTCCGCTCATAAGCTCCTCCTGCGCTTAACCTATCAGAATAGAGTAAAACATCAAATAACATTTAGTTATTAAAAATCATTTCTTATGAATATTTGGTATTTCAAAAACAAATAAAAAAATAATATAGTTAACTCATCAACTAACAACGAGGGCGAGAAAATGAAAATTAACTTAAAAAACGAACTTAAAGTAACTGAAACTTTAGACAGTGTACAAAAAAGATGCAGTGCTAGGTTAGCAAGCACTCACACAATAAAGGCTAATTTAACGGGCATCGAGAGACGATTAAATCTAATGCTGGGCGGTAAAAAGAACTGGGTAGGAGTTAGGGTAACTATTGCTGAGAATTTTGGCACTAAACCAGGAGCTTATAAGGGCATCCCTGAAAGTACTTGTGCAGTTATCGAGTATTTCCCTTCGGGCTGGTTTTTAACATCAGCCGAGAGAACTTATTCTAGCACTAATCAAAAAGGGGATTGGGAGATTCTACTAACCGACGAGCTTAAAAAAATGGCCTCTGAATATATGTTATCCACGTTAATTCACGAAAACACTTAGGAGCTAACAATGCAGTACGAGAACGAACTAACAATTAGAGGTCTTAAAGTCACTAAAATGAGAGTTAATAAACTGAAAGACTTTGCAGACAAAAATGAAAATTATGACATTGTTAAAGTCGAAGGCTCCAGATATCCGGCCAATCAACATAGATATTCAGATTGGGTGGAGATTGTAGAGACTTTTGGCAGCGAGGTTAGATATTTTGCAGTCGCGAACCGACCTGAATCAGACCAGGTATACATTGAGCGAGCTGAGAAACTAATGGCTGAGATAGGCAGAGGACACACTAGCGCAGTAGATTCTAGGCATTGTATAACGATGATAGCGTTTATGAGGCGCGTAGGAGTCAATGTCTATGTTCGCAAAAAGTCGCGTAGGGAGCAAATTAGACAGCCTGGAGAGCGGTATTTGTTCGCAGAGGGAAACTATAAATTAATGATCACTAACATTCATCCTGAAAAGTCAGGGCTAAAAAGGGAGCGGTTTTATGGACTCAACTAAGATGCTTAATCGGCTGGGAGTATCGCCATTTCAAAGACGTGTGGACAAACTGGACGCGTTTTTAGAGCGACACCCAAAATGCAGATTAATAATAGACGAGTACGTACCGCATCCAGCATCGTGTTATTTATACTCTCATTACGAGCCTATCGCGATGATAAATGAATGTAATAATCGAGTGTTTGCAGTAGTAGATAGGCCAGCTAGTGATAAAAAATACATTCTGCGAGCTGAGAAAATAGTGGGAGAGGCACTAGGAGATGTAACACGGCGGTATATCGCACGATATGTAAATGTAGTAATAGATTACTGTAGAGAGATGGGGACAAACAAAGTGTACATTGGAGAAGGGGGAAAGATTATAGAAGGTGATTTACATTTATTAGTAAGTGACAACGTTAGATTTTACGCAACTACAAGGACGGTAGCTAAAAATGGAGAAAAACTATACGGGTTATGAGGACTTTACAATCTGCAAAACATGCGGAGCAGAGATAACCCCAAACGATCAAATGATAGACAAACATAAATGTTCAGAGTGTAGATTCGAGGAGCTAAAAGATGATAAAGACGCTAGAGCAAAAAAGAGAGCATTATTGGATGCTTAGAAAGAAAGCTAAGCAAGAAGCGCAATTCATAGTGGCAACATACTATGAAGGTATTATAGAAGGACTTAACGAAGCAATTAGGGTGTGGACAAATGAAAGAATTTAACTTAGAGCGAGCGCTAGCGGGTGATCCGGTTGTAACTAGAGATGGGCGGAGAGTAAGAGTAATTTGCGGAGATCTTAATAATGATGACTATAAAGTAGTCGTTTTAATTGAAAATAATGGCAGAGAGCAGGTGCGGTTTTATGAGGAAGACGGGAAGATAAGAATTGCCCCGCACCCCGATGATTTATTTATGATTCCTATAACAGTAGAGCGGTGGACGATCGTCACCGCGTCTGGTGATGTTTCGCTCGGTCTATTTAGTACAGAAGAGGGTGCTATTGCGACGCAAGAAGAACATTATAAGGGTGGGCGTGTTGTTAAGGCTGTCATTGAACTATAGGAGAAGGTTATGAGTGTATTAGAGCTGTATTTGTTGAATTTGTTGTTTACATTCAGGGAGCTGTTGTTTTCTGGCGCATTAATAGCAATGGCTGCCTGCATAGTATTACGCACATTCATTCCCACGAAGGAGGCGGCTGTATGGATCGCTGAAGGCTATATAGCTACAAATATAGAAGGCATTGAAGATATGCCTGCAAACGCTGTAAAAGGGATTAATTCATTTTTAGAATCAGTTAGCGAGGAAGAAAAATGATCTCATTCGTGGCATTAGGATTTTTAATAGCAGAGTACACGACAGGCCAAACTAAACAATGTGTTTATGAATCGCTGGGTAGTCAGTATGTGTTAACTATAAAATCGTACCAAATTTGTCCCCTAAATATTAAGAGGTAAAATAAAAAAGGCTTGATCGGTTAAGAACAAGCCTTTAATATTGAAACATTGCCGCCTGGTTTGCAGACCAGCGGGAACAGATAGAACCGAATACATCCCCGCCTTGCGGCAAGTAAATTCTAAACTATCCCTTCCCAAATCTCAAATCTAGCGGCTCAAATTAATCAAAGGTGATTTATAAATCCCGAAATTAAAGTGTATCTTGTTGGCGCATACGTCAAGAAGCAAAATATACCGTTTGTCGCCAGATTTAGACCGCTCGTCGGCTAAATTACCGATTATCGGAGTATATGACCGTTTATCTCAAACAGGGTAAACGGCAAAGTAAAGCAGGTTATTATCTGCATCGAGTTAGCCAGACGCGCTTAGTTATTGGTCAGTTGTGCCAGATCGTCAAAAAAGCAACAAATAGCAAGTTAAGCCGGCTTTGTAGGGCAAGACAGCTTCAGGAATGGCTAAATATTCGACTAAACCGAGGGGCATATTTACTCAGAATCCCCAGCCCGACCCAACTCATATGCATAGAGCGGTCACAAACGAGCTTACGTGATATCAAGGCTTCATCCTAGCCATAAGGGATGCTATCAGTGGTGGTGCACTATAAAACATGCTCGGAATACTCGGTTTAATGCGTCGTAATGTCTGCAATGGCATTAGAGAGGAACGATGAAGAACAAGCTAACCTGTTCTATCACCTAACGGGGAAGTTACGTCTAAAATTTAGGAGTGGGTAATTATGAAAAAACCAAAAAATTACGATTTAAAAAAGGATCTATGCCAGGATGCGATAGTTGGACTAAAGGTTTATTACTACCAAACTGGAACCGACACTGCTGACACGGATTTGGAGGTTGAGTTTTGGAATGGTAAAAAAATAAGGGATAAGGCGTCAAAAATACGCCCGTTAATACAGTTTGATATATCGTGGGGGTCGATTGCTAGCGTTAATCATCAAACAAAAAAAGAAGTAAGAGGTTGGAAAGAGTACGCAGCCAAGGAGTCTGACGAAATCAAGGAATACGAAAGGCTAAAAAAGAAGTTTGGCTATTAATATATCAAGAGTGATAACTAAACATTATAAAAAGATAGTTACTATAACATATAAGTATAAATAAGTTGTTGTTGCAATGATTAGCCTGAGTTATAGTTACTACATCAACTAACGAAATACATTGAACGATAGGGAGTCCAATTAGAAATGCGAAGAGTAAAAGATGTCAGAAAGACGAGAGTCAGGCTAGGTTTAACACAAGCAGAGCTGGCGGATGAGATAGGATTTAGCGTTCAGCAAATATCTAATTTAGAGAATGGTAGGAAGGCGCTACAGAAACAGACATCTTTAGCTTTGGAATGTTTGCTAAGGAGAAAAAGGGATGATTGAACGATATCTTTATAAAATTTTAATCGTACTATCGGTGGTTGGGCTAGCTCTGGCATTGCATGCGGACAAGCACCCTGTGATGTATTACGGAGATATTATGCTGTTCGCAGTGACATTAATCATTGCACTGAAATGGCATGGTGAAGCGTGATGGGGTGTTTAATAGTCTGGTTTACAGTTGGTTCTATCGTTGCAGTATTAGTGGGTAAATTAATTAAAGAGGGAATGAAATGAAAGAGTTGATAGCAAAAACTTTAGAGTGGGCAGAAGAACGAAAGATGTTTGATTTAGATCACGGTGCTACCGCCTTAAGTCAGAATTCTAAGTTACTCGAAGAGGTTCTAGAGCTGAGGGATGAATTGTTTTTTAACGAGTATTCCAATGCGTCTATGCTGGAGCTTGGGGACTGTATTGTAGTATTAATAATGATTGCTGAATTAATGGGCACATCATTAGAAGAATGCCTAGAACTTGCTTACGATAAAATTAAGGATAGGAAAGGGGAGATGAGAAAAGGAAAATTTGTTAAGGAGGATGACTTGTGAGGCTATTCAGACCACAGCTAGTAAGGCGTGGTGATCACTACGCGATTAGAAAGTTTAGTTTATTTTATTTAGACTATGTGTATTTAGATTTAAAGAATCATTGGTATTGGTGGCGACGAGGTACTAAGTTTTTCGAACACTGCTTAACAACTGAACCATGTCTTGCTTTGCTCGTATATGATGATTGGAGCGCAAAAGAAACGGTAATCAAGAGGCTTTAACTTATGAGGGAGCTTCGACCGCATCAAGAAACAGCTATAGAGATGCTACGGGACTCTATAAGAAGAGGTTTAAAGCGCCCTATTCTCGCAGCTCCCTGTAGTTTCGGCAAGACAACAGTCGCTAGCCATCTTTTACAAAGCGCAGTCGAGAAGGGTAAGCGCGGCATTTTTATCGTTGATCGCGTAGAGCTAATAGACCAAGCGGCAGAGCGGTTTATTGAAGATGGTTTAGAAGTTGGAGTAATGCAGGGAGATCATCCGCTAACAGATCCTAGAAAGCCTGTACAAATAGCCACTGTACAGACACTCAGGGTTAGGAATAGGCAGGATTTTGACTTCGCATTGATTGACGAGTGCCACACTCTTCACAAAACTCACATTAAATACATTGAGGCATATAACAATATACCGTTTATTGGGTTATCTGCGACGCCTTACACTAAAGGGCTAGGGATGCACTTTAACAATTTAGTAGTGCCGATCACAACGGCTGAATTGATGGAGCAGGGGTACTTAACAGACTATGAATGCTACGCGCCGAGTGAACCAGATTTAAAGGGAGTGTCAATAAAACGCGGTGATTACGATAGCGGTCAACTAGAGGATAGATGCAACAAAGCTAAGCTTGTGGGAGATATTGTAAGCACGCATCAAAGGCTAGCAAAAGGACGCCCAACTGTATGCTTTGCCACTTCAATCGCGCATTCAAAGCATATATGCTCGGAGTTTAGAAATGTTGGCGTTAAGGCGGTACACGTAGATGCCTATACCGATTCGGACACTAGAAAGCTAATCAACGAGCAATTCAAAGCTGGGATGATTGATTTGCTATCTTGTGTGGCAATTTTTGAAAAAGGCTGGGACGCGCCGATAGCTAGCTGTTTGATAATGGCGGCACCAACTAAATCAATAATGAGATATGTGCAGCAAGTGGGGAGGATATTAAGAACGCATCCAGGTAAAACAAATAGTATTATCCTGGATCATGCAGGTAATACGGTTAGACATGGTTGGGTTGAAGAGATTATTCCGTATCGATTAGATGATGGAGATAAAGACCAAAACCAAGTTGTTAAAAAAGAGAAAAAGAAAAAAGAGCCAAAGAAGTGCCCTAAATGCAGCCATTTGAAAGAATCGTTTATATGTCCTAAATGTGGTTACGCTCCATCATTTGAAGAGAGATTAGAGACTGTAAACGCGGACTTGGAAAAGAAAGATAAATCTAAAAAAGTCACACCGGAGGAGAAAAAAGAATGGTATGGGATGTTCCTAGGGTACGCAAAGAAGAAGGGGTATTCGTCTGGGTGGGCTTATCACAAAACGGTAGAGAAGTTTGGCGCAGCAGTACGAGATACTAAGAGCGTTAAGCCGGTTGAGCCGAACCAGGCTTGTATTAATTACATTAAACATTTAAATATCAAATATGCTAAACGTAAACAAAGAGCAATGGGTTAAAGATTATATCAGAGGGTACTTGGACGGGAAAAAGGAGGAACTAGAACTACTAAACGCAGAAGAGATGCACGATAAGATAAACGAGATAACAGGGTACGCCAAAAGCGTTTACGATCAATTTAGAATGTTCCAGGAGCTATGTCGTGCCGAAAATAATCAGAATGGAATGGAAACCAGGTGAATTTTTATTATTAAATGATCCTGAATATATTAAGTGTAAATCTATTAATATGCGCGTAGCAATTCAAAGCGCGAATTATGCAAGATTATCCGTTGATTCGATAATTATGAAAATGATGGGAGATGCCAGATGTGCAAAATAAAAAGCAGAAGTAGCGGGCCAAAGATAACTGACTATATACAAAATACATGCGAGGAATGTGGATGGCAGGGTGCACTGCATTATGCACATAACGACTATCAACATTCTAACGCGAGACTTGAAGAGAAAAGAAGAGAGGTGATTTGTGGGCGACGAGTGGACAATAAATAGTGAAGAGAAAAAGAAATACTTTTTAAAGCACTTTGAAGAGCAATGGGAGAAGCACAATCACTTAACTGTGAAAATCAGGACAGGGAAACAAAGAACGCTAACGCAAAACGCAGCTATGCATAAGTATTTTACGTTAGTGAGCGATGAATTAAATAATCAGGGGCAGACGGTAGATAGTGTTCATTCAAACCCTATCGAAATGGAGTGGACTCCGATGCTCGTTAAAGATCTATTGTGGCGAAAAATACAGTTAGCTAAATATCCTGAGATTGAATCAACATCTAAATTGCAGCGGGAGCAAGTTAGTGATGTATACGAGACATTAAGCAAATTTTTAGCTAAGACATTGGGTATAAATATACAGTTTCCACATAAGGGGGAGTGATGGCTTCTTACAAAGATGTAGATGACCTTGTTAGAAAGGTAGAAAACAAGGGGCTTAGATGGGATGTCGGAATGATAGGGCCAGAAACATATGAAGCCAGGATTTGGCGGTGGCCGCACGTAATCGGAAGAGCAAGGAGGCATGAAATTGCAGATATATTTAATCTATTGCTAGACGCGCTAATAGATGCAAACGAAGATTAAAAGCTATAAAAAATAAATTCTAATAACAATACGGTATTTCAAAAACCAATAAATAGGTTATATATTTAAATAACACTAACTGAGCATAAAGAGGGAGTAATATGGAAGAAGTATATGATTTTAACGATGTGGTCAGAATAATGTTAGATGAAGGCCATGATTATAAGTTTATTATCAACAAGCTTAAAAAAGAGATGACATCACAAGCGCTAACCAGGACTCGAGGCAATCGAGCACATGCGGCTAAAATGATCGGAGCTAATCGAGGGAGTTTTAAGACATGGATGAGCTATTAGAGCATGATACGTTGTATGTATTAGAGTTTGCTACAGCGGGTGAGATACTTGATTTAATGATAGACACATTGTCTAGTATGGACACTGATGATGCCAAAGATGAGCTGCTTATGTTAATAGGTAATAAGGCGCTACCAAAAATCAATAAAATGTTATTGGGAAAAATTAAGGAAGAGGAGTATCTTTTAAATAGAGCGGCAACAGCTTATCAAATAAGTTTAATGGAGTGAGAACGATGGGTAGAGTAAAGGGGCACACCGATACGCACACGTTTTACACGGCAGTAGAATATCCAGGGATGGAATCTATCCATTTTTATTTCAAAGACCATCACAAGCGAGCTGTAGACAAATTACTTCAATTGCGGAGGGAGGATGAAAAGAGAAAATTACATAAATTACATTGAGCGTACAGTAGTATTTTACAGGTATAGCAAAATAGAAGTATTTACACGGAATCAGCTTATCAGGAGGCTAAAGCGTGGATACAGTTAAAATTATACTAATAGTATTCGTGGCTCCAATTTTGGCGGACACGATAGCGTGGGGGATATTATGACACAGCAAGATGAAGAAAGATTGCACCACAACCTAACGTTCTCTAAGCAAGTGTGGGAGACATTGAGCGGCGTAGATGTCAATCAGCATGTTCAAGAGAAAAACGGGCTAAAATTTCTTTCGTGGGCGTGGGCTTGGGGTACGTTAATGGATTACTATCCATGTTCAACATATCAATTTAGCGCACCTGTATCGTTAGATGATGGGACAATGGAAGTTTGGGTTACGCTAACCATTAGTGACGGTGAAGCTAAAATGGCTCGGAAAATGTGGCTACCGGTTATGGACTATCGAAACAAAGCAATTGAAAACCCGTGTGCTAGGTCTATTAGTGACACTAGGATGCGGTGTTTAACTAAAGCGATGGCTATATGTGGATTGGGTCATTATATCTATGCGGGTGAAGATATTCCCAGGGAATCTAAAGATCAGCGGGACAAGTACGACAGAATCGCGGGGTATATTATTAACGCTTTACATAATAATCAATACGACATGGCAGCAGAAGCTTGGAGGGAGTTAGACGAGGATGAGCAAAAAGCGTTATGGATAGCTAAAACAAAAGGCGGGTATTTTACGCAACACGAAAAAACACAATTAAGAGCAGCACTAACAGGTGGCGGTGATGAAGAAGTTTGATGTGGTTTATGGCGACAAGTACGTGGATCGAAACGGAGAAGAAAAAACAAAGTGGAGCAATTGTGGCGCAGTGATACAGACTAAAAACGGTTATGCGTTGAAGCTAGAGTCAATGCCGATAAATTGTAACGGCTGGTTTTCATTGTTCGAGCCTAAGCCGCGAGACAATCAAAGTCATGGCCAAGCAACCCCGGCGCAGTCTAGCAATGATCTATCAGACGAAGATTTACCATTTTAAAATATAAGGGAATATCATGGATATAAACAATTTAACAATCGGTCAAGCTAAAGAGTTGGCATCAATGTTTGGTGCCGCGCCGCAGCAAGAAACAATAAATTCAATGGTGGGGAAAAAGTGCATCGTTAGAACATATAGCGCGGGAGTGTGGTTCGGTGAAATCGCTGAAAAATGCGGAGAAGAAGTGATCGTTAAAAATGCGCGTAGGATGTGGCAATGGTGGGCAGCGGAATCTATATCATTGTCTGCTGTAGCGATACACGGGATAATTCACGAAAAAAGCAAAATATGTGAAGCTGTGGAAAGTGTGTGGCTTAACGCCATAGAGCTTATACCCTGCACAGATAAAGCAATCAAATCAATAGAGGGCGCTAAAATTGTCAAAGCTGAATAAGCCCGTAAACAATGGCAATGGCTATGGCAATGGCGATGGCTATGGCAATGGCGATGGCGATGGCTATGGCTATGGCTTAGGCGATGGCGATGGCTATTGCTTTGGCGATGGCGATGGCGATGGCTCTGGCTATGGCGATGCCTCTGGCGATGGCTATGGCGATGGCTCTGGCTATGGCTATTGCTTTGCCTCTGGCGATGGCGATGGCTCAGGCGATGGCAATGGCTATGGCGATGGCTAAAAAGAAAACAATAGCGCAAATGGTAAATAAGGCGGCGGAATTGTTACAACTTCTCCGTCGTCTTGAAGAGTCAGACGATAGCGGCTATGTGTCGTGTGTAGTGTGCGGAGTAACAAAGCACTACAAGGACAATATGCACGGCGGCCATTTTATATCCAGGGCTAGGACTGCGACAAAGCTAGATGAGCGTAATATTTGGCCAGAATGTGCGCGGTGTAATATGCCTGGGGGCGGACATGAAGCTGGATGGGCGGCATTTATGGTAAATAAGTATGGCATAGAGGGAGTAGAGGAATTACACGCATTATCAAGAACGACACGTAAATACTATAGGGGTGAAGTAGAGGATTTGATAGGCGAATTCAAAGAGCGAATAAAAAAGGAGGAAGAAAGAGTAGTCACAAATAGTCAGTGATAGCAAAGTGCTTGTAAGGTATTATTAATTTAAGTAAAAATCATTAGCTGCTAAACTGTGATCAAAACTGTTGGAGTCATATTGTGACTGAGTTGATCAAAGAATATCTTTTAGAGGGTTTAGTAGCTGGATTGTTTGCTATAACGTCCGGGGCGCTGTCAATGGCTGTTTATTTGATCAGAAGAGAGATAAACTCTAAATCTGACACGCTAACCGGAATTGAAGAATTAATAACCGGCAATAAAAGTATGCTAGGCTTAAAAACGCGCATTGAGTTAATAGAAGAGCGATTTGATATTTTAGCTAATGATCACGAACAGGAAATAATAGAGCTAAAAGCTGCTGTAGAGAGTATTCAAAGGCAGATAGTTGAGAATCAGCTAACACTAACAAAAGACTTAAGTGCGCACGCACAAAAAACAGACAGGCAGTTAGGGGAGATAATCGGCTATTTAAAAGCCAAGGGAGGTGATAATGGGTGATATAATTAAATTTCCTGAGCGCATGGAGCGAGTAGAAGTAGAGCGCAATGTTATTAAAATGATCGAAGCGATACAGGATTATATCGAGGTTGGAGAGTTGACAGGTATAGCCATAGTCGCAAGCTCAGAAGAGGGTATAGTTAGGGGCTTCGTTGCGGAGGATGAAAAGTCAGCAGTATATGTACTAGAGGGTATGAGCGATTTATGTTCGGAGATAGCTGATGAAAGTAAGTGATAATTTTATCAGGTCGGAATTCGGGTGCCGATGTGGTTGCGGGTTTAATGCAGTTGATTCGGTTCTAGTTCGGGCACTAGAAGAAGCAAGGGCGCATTTTAATAAACATTACAACAGCGTTAGATGTGAGATAACATCGGGTAATAGATGTAGAGAGCATAACAAGTCAGTAGGCGGCTCAGAAAAGAGCCAGCACGTAAACGGCATGGCAGCAGATCATCACTTCTATATTAGTGGGGATAAGAGAAGCAGAGTGCCAGCACAAGAAGTATACGATTATTACTGCAATAAATACCCAAATTGGTTCGGAATTGGTCTATACTCTAACAGAGTACATATAGACACACGTTCAAAACCTGCTCGATGGAGGAATGTCTAGTGGCACCAATTTTAAAAGGTATTTTAAAGGCAGTAGTTAGTCGTAAGCTTGTTGAGAAAGTTGGCAAACTGCCAGCACAGCCGTCCACAGCGGTCGGATCGAGTGCTGTAATAGCAAGTATGATTCCTGCTGATAACCTAGCTGAACTGGGCGTCGCTTTGCCGGTCGAATATGATTTGGGAATTAGAATTATTACTCTAATTGTGGGGCTGTATTTTGTAATCACTGAAAAGAAGTAATTTCCCTCGCGGCTCACCTCCTGAATCTCCCTAGAGCCGCTTCAAGACTGGTCTTGTGGCCGGTCTTTTTTTTGCTTGGAATAATTGCGATAATAGGTATATTAATCAAAGAGGATAGATAAATGTCAATACCGGCAGGGCAGCGCCCAGGGCAGTTAGCGGAATTATTGCAGAACGCGTTTTTATCGCTAAGCAGAGAAGCTGTAGCATTAAAAGCTAAAGCGGATAGCGGCACTATGCAAGCTAGCGATCTAATTGCTAGCCACTTAGCTGCATTAAAGTTTTGCAACGACCAGATTGTGGAGTTATCTGCAATAAGTGGTGTGGCAGCGGCTTACGAGGCAAACTATTCCACCTCATTTACATTTGAGGCTGAGAAAAACGCAATCTTAACAGCACTAGCCACTCTGATGTCAGGTATATACAACGCAGCCCCAACGAGTGTGGATGGCTATCTAGAGGTGTTAACTCTAAATCCTGACTACTCACTAACACAACGAGAGATAACGGCAGCGCCGTTTCTGTCTCAGTTAGCTACAGGCTGTCAGGCAATTATCAATCTGATTGACCTAACTAGCTCATAATGGCAACTCTACGGCAGTCTGCTCAATCAAATTTTGCTGGCGCAGATCCAGCAACAGCGACACTGGCTTCGAGTCCGGTCGAGGGCAACTTGTTAGTGCTAGTTGCAACTGAGAGGTCGGGCAACAATGCGTCATCGTACACAACAACAGGCATAACAGGTTGGACACAGGAGATATCAAGGGATGTTGAGTTAGCCAACGGGACATATCGCCGTAATTTAATTATCTGGTGGAAAGTTGCAGGTGCTAGCGAGTCAACTAGTGTAACTGTTGATAACGGCACTTCAAGCGCTAAATGGGTAAGTATACATGAATATGAACATGTAGGCGTTGACGAGGATCAATGGAGTCTGTTGGACTCTGCTAGTAACGACAACGGTACAACATCATCAGCAACAACGATAGCTACGGGCACTACAGCAAGTCAGTCTGGTGAAATGTTCATTGTCGCGGCTGGGTCGGTTAAGAGGGGTAATAATACTCTTAGCATAGGTACAGTTACATTCGATAGCGGACTATCTACTGATACAACATACGATCCCGCGACCAGCGGTGACATGGCTCATATTATCGGTAGTGACGCTAAGGATACTGCAACTGGTACTAAATCAAGTACGATGACGCTCGGTGCGTCGGCCAATAACATAGGGCTAACAGCGGGCATTATTGTGTTTGATGTTGAGAGTGGTGGAGGCGGTGGCGCAACAGTACCCATATTTATGATGAATTATAGACGGAGGCGATCTTAATGTATTTGAGGCAGAGTACATCACAAATTATAAGGTTTGGGCCGTTCCTAGACTCTACAGACGGCGTAACGGCTAAATCGGCGCTCACTATTGCACAAGCAGACATGCAGCTATCTAAGGATGGCGCGGCTTTTGCTCAAAAAAATACCACAGGGAATGCTACTCACGATACAGATGGCTGGTACTCAACAACACTAGACACAACTGACACAAATACGTGCGGCATATTGCTATTACAAGTTAATGTGAGCGGATCAGTGCCAGTTTGGCATGAATTCTATGTTGTTGAAGAGGCTGTTTATGATTCGATGTACGCAGCATCAGCAGCAGGCCCATTACAGTCTACTACGGCAGGGAGAACGCTTGATGTGACAGCAGGCGGAGCGGCTGGGATAGATTGGGGTAATATTGAGAACAAAACTACTGCCAATGATTTGAGCGGTACTGATATTCAGCTTTGTGACACAACAACTACAGTAACAAACCAAGTCACGGCAGATGTAACAGCGATATCGGGCGATAGCGTGGCAGCAAATAATTTAGAGTTAGACTATGATGGCACAGGTTATAATAAAAGCAACTCAACCATCGGGACGTGTACAACCAACACAGATATGCGCGGCACGGATAGTGCATTTTTAGCAGCCAGTGCACCTACTAATTTCAGCGATCTAGCAATTACTGCCACAACTGGTAAAGTCACGGTGGGAACTAATGACGACAAGACTGGTTACTCAATCAGTGGAACTAAAACAACATTAGACGCATTGAACGATATCACGACGGCCAACGTTAACACTGAAGTCTCAGACGTTCTAAAAACTGATACTATATCGGAGATGGCACAACAGGCACCGCCGGCGACTCCGACGTTTGAAGAAGCGGTAATGTATCTCTATATGATGTTAAGGAATAAGGTTGATATAACTTCCAGCACTAAGGAATTCCACAATGATTCCGGCACAGTTATATGGAAGAAAGCATTATCTGACGATGGTACTACATACAGCGAAGCTGAAGGCGTAACGGGGCCATAATGGCTATTGATTCGAGAGAAAAACGGGCATCGGTGGTAGGGATAAATTATATCTCTGCTGCTTCTGTTACTCCAAATTCTGGCAAGGATCAGGAATGGCGGCAAGAGTCTGGCTGGGGTTATCCAGGGATACTAGCTGATAATCCCACACCATCCACCGGATTTAGTATAATAGATCTATATTACAGGACGTTATTGTCTAATTGGTGATCGAATGGAAAAGAATGTAGCGGGTAAATGGGTGGTATTTGCATTTCAAGATGAAGGCGGAGCAAACCCCGGCGAGCCAGTGACTGGCGATGCAGCCAACATTACAGCTAATTTAAGAATAGATGGCGGTGCAGCTAACGCAGTTGATGACGTTAACCCCACTGAACTAGAAGATGGTTATTATATATTCGACATTACAGCAACAGAGAGTAACGGTGATTTGCTATTAATCGCTCCTGCGTCCAGTACGGCCAATGTTAATGTGATAGGAGTTCCTGGCTCGATATATACCACACCGCCTAATTTCAATGCATTAGGCATAGCTAGTGACGGCGACATATCAGGCAATGTAGATGGTAATGTGGTTGGCAGTGTCGCAAGTGTAGCCGCTCAAGTCACTGCAAACGTGACAGCAATCAGCGGAGACACAGCAGCAGCGGACAATTTAGAGCTTGATTACGACGGTACTGGTTATAATAAAAGCAACTCAACCATCGGGACGTGCACAACCAACACAGATATGCGCGGTACTGACTCAGCATTTTTGGCAGCTAGTGCGCCAACTAATTTTAGTGATATGTCAATCACAGCTACGACTGGATTGGTGGATATCACTCAGGCCGGAGCGGATAAGGCGTGGAATACTACGACCAGAACGCTATCAGCAGCCACGAATATCACTAGCGATGCATCAGCTATTACTATGTCGTCTAGCGGTGTTGTGGGTACTGTTAATCTAGTCAACACGACTACAACTAACACGGATATGCGCGGTACTGACTCAGCAGCAACAGCAGCAGCGTTAGCAACTGTAGATTCTAATGTTGATGCCATCTTAGTAGATACTAGCACAACAATACCGGCTCAGATCACAGCTCTTAATGACATTTCAGTGGCAGATATATTAACTACTCAGATGACGGAGGCTTACGCAGCGGATGGCACGGCTCCTACACTTTCCCAAGCGTTATTCCTAATTCAACAAACAATTGGTGATTTTGCAATCAGCGGGACAACGATAACGGTCAAGAAACTGGACGGATCTACAACAGCGGCAACATACACATTGGATGACGGCACCAGCCCAACCAGCAGGACTAGGTCAACATGAGTAGCTTAGTTGTTACAGCCGGCTTTGGTAATGGCACGTTGACAGGGTCAATAGCTAAAGTTGTTACCAGGGGTTACGCTATAGCTGAAGAAGCAGCTATAACTATACAAGGGGTTAGGATGAAACCTAGTCCGATACAGCGTATAATGACACCAACACCGGTTAAAAGAATAATGGTGATTAATCGTGCCTAGAGAAATCAAAATACCATCCTATGAACAGTATAAAGATTCGGTCTACACGTATCAGATTGATACCACATTGATTGACCAAGAATTAAGCGTCACTTCATCAGCTGTAACTTGGTCTACAGAAGACACAACAATCGTGAGTTTAGGTACTAGTGCATTTACAAACCCTACAGCTACGTGCCCTATTACTGCCAGCAATCCAGGTACAGCACTAATTAAGGCAACAATCACAACTGGATCAGATGATGCGCCTGTGTATTTTTTCAGGATAAACGTATTAGATCCGGCTCAAGAATCATCCAAGAGCTATTACAGATGATTAGTAGAGAGATAGACGAGTTAATCAGCAAGAGGCAAATAGATGGTGTATCGCTCAGCCGTGAAAACTATAATCTATTTCTTAGTGAAGTAAGGCAAGGATTAATCAAGCTGGATGAAATGTGTTCACCAACACGAGCAATATATAAAGGGATCTCAGTAATAGAGTCTGAATATATCCAATGCAAGGAGGGGTAATGGAAGAGGTGAAAAGCAGCCCAAACAGCAGGATTGTCGGGTTGCTAGAAGATCTTTTAGAGCACGCAAAATTAGGTAAATTGCAGGGAGTCGCCGTTGCTGGGGTTGAGGATTCTTGCTCTACGTTTAACTGTTTTGCCGGGTATTACCCTATTTATTTGCTAGGCGAGATAAGAGTCTTAGAAAGAGATTTAATGGATTTACAGGTTGATATTAGGCGGAAGCCGGTTTGGGAGGTGTGCGAATGAGCGATGAAGATAAAATAAAAGAGCTGATATTGGCGTTAAATCTCGCCAAAGAAATGCTTATTGCGAATGATGTTTTAGGTAGGCACACAAACGAAGTAATTTTAAACGCTTTACAAAAAGCTGCACACAATTAAATCAAAAGGTTAGTAGAGTTAACTATGCCAGGTGGAGCACCAAAAGGTAATCAAAATGCGGCTAAGTCTAAAAGGCTTTCAGCTCATCTACAGGCCAGGATTGAGGAGCGCAAACTAGAACCTCAATTAATGGATGCATTACTGGAAAAAGCACTAACAGGTGATATACCAGCGTTAAAAGAAGTGTTTGATAGGTTAGAGGGTAAATCTAAGCAAGCAATGGAAGTTCAGGCCACTATTCAACATAAAGACGCTAAAGAGATGACGGATGATGAACTCGCCTCTATCGCCTCAACAAGCAGCAAGTGAATTGTTAGCTAGAAGACAGGCTAGACAGTCATTACTCTCATTTACCGAGTACACGTTAGACTCGTTTGAGTCAGCAGAACATCATAGACTGATATGTGAAAAGCTTGAGGCTGTAGAGCGTGGCGAGATTAAACGTCTAATGATTACTGCTCCACCACGGCATACTAAATCAGAGCTATCATCAAGAAGATTCCCGGCATGGTATCTAGGGCGCAATCCTAACAAACAGATCATAGCTACAACCTATGGGCATGAGTTTGCTAGTGACTTTGGTCGAGATGTCAGAGCAATAGTACAGAGTGAAGAGTACAAAAACGTATTTGATTTAGATCTACGTGCAGACAGTAAATCAGCTAACCGCTGGCACACAGATAAGGGTGGTGTTTATATCGCTACTGGTGTCGGTGGATCAATAACAGGTCGTGGTGCTCATATTGCATTGATAGACGATCCTTTTAAGAACCGTGATGAGGCTGATTCAGAAGTTCATCGGGAAAAGGTTTGGAAGTGGTACACCTCGACACTCTACACACGATTAATGCCTGGGGGCGCTATTATCATCATACTAACTAGATGGCATGAAGATGATTTAGCAGGCAGATTGATAGAGGCCGAAAAGCAAGGTGGCGATAAGTGGGAGAAGATCGACCTTCAGGCTATCTCTAATGAGAACACTGATAACGAGAAAGCTTTGTGGCCTGCTTGGTATCCGCTAGAGACATTAAAACAAATACGTGATGTGGTTGGTGTTAGGGATTGGTCGGCACTCTATCAGCAGAATCCTAAGCCTATCGAGGGGACATTTTTTAAGCGGGACTGGTTCAATCGGTATTATATTGGTGAAGAGCCTGAACAGATTAATAAATATATGTCTTCCGATTACGCGGTGGCTGATGAAGAGGACTCGGATTTTACGGAGTTAGGCATTACAGGGATAGACACAGATTCTAATCTCTGGTTCTTAGACTGGTGGTATGGTCAAAAGACGGCTGATGTTTGGATTAATTCCATGCTAGACCTTATTCAACTCCACAAGCCGTTGTGTTCGTTCGGTGAGTCTGGTGTCATACGTAGAGCTATTGAACCGTTCTTAACCAGGGAGTCTAGAGCTAAGAAAATCTACTATCGGCAAGAGTGGATCACACGTACTGGGAATAAGGCGGCGATGGCAAGAGCATTCCAAGCTATGGCAGCTAGCGGCAAGGTTTACATACCGTATTGTGATTGGGGTGATAGATTAATCAATCAATTGTGTGAATTCCCAGCAGCTAAGCATGATGATGCTGTGGATGTGTGTGCATTAATTGGACTAGCGCTTGATATGCAACATGATGCTATAATTCCACCAACGGAACAAAAACCCAAGAAAACTGATACTTGGGGAAGACCATTAATTGCTGAGAGGTCGTCATGGCGGACGATGTAAAAACCTGGAAGGATATTCCTGGTTACGAAAAAAAATACCAAGCATCTTGCTGTGGATGTATAAGGTCTCTAGATAGGGAGGTTGTTGATAGTAAAGGCCATATCAAAAGATATAAAGGTAAGCTATTAAGACCTACAAAAAGCGATAACGGGTACTTAACAGTAATGCTCTCCAATGCAGATAAAAAACTTAAAAGGATTACGGTTCATAAGTTGGTGGCAATGACATATATGGGTGATCCCAACGGGTTAGAGGTAAATCATATTGATAGTGATAAGCATAATAATACAGTAGCTAATTTAGAATACTGCTCTAGGTCAGAAAATATCAGGCATAGGTTAGTTAATAGCTCTGGCAAAGATAGGATGCTACCGTCAATGGTTAAGGAGATTAGAGAGTTATTAGGTGTTGGGGCGTCTGTTTGCGATATTGCGAGCAAGTTAGGGGTATCTAAATACGCAATAACCCAAATTAGTAAAGGGAACTCTTGGAGCTATTTGCTATGAGTGAGTGGAAAAATCAATTTCAGAATTGGGAACATGTAACCGACCAGGCTCGGATTCATGCGCGTAGAGATCGTGATTATCGCGATGGCTATCAATGGACTGATGAACAGATTGCAGCATTAGAAGAACGTGGGCAAGCTCCAATTGTCATTAACCGTATTGCTCCTAAAGTTGATTTTATGATCGGGGTTGAGCGGCAGAATAGGCAAGACCCGAGAGCATGGCCAAGAACGCCAGATCACGACGATGCAGCGCAGGCAATAACGGACTCTCTAAGATACGTCATAGATAACAACAACACTGATCAAATATTCAGTGACTGTTTCGAGGATCAACTAGTAGAGGGTGTTGAAGGTGCTATTACTGAGTGGATCGATGAAGAGATTGTCACTACTCGGATTCCATATGATCGAGGCTATTATGATCCTCACAGCCTAAAGCGTGACTTCTCAGATGCCAGGTTTAAAGGGCTATTCATTTGGATGGATAAATCCGTAGCTGAAAGAACCTTTGGCGAAGATAAAAAGGAAGAGATCGAGAACGCATTTTCAGAGAATGTTGCTACTGATGCAGGCATTGAAGATAAACCAATGTGGGTGGACAAGAAGCGACAACGGTTGAAGGTCTGCCAACACTACTACCTAAACGATGATGATGTTTGGCATGTAGTCTACTTCTCAGGCGATGCAGTATTAATTGACCCTAAAGAATCTCCCTACAAAGATGAGAATGACGAACCGATGTGTCCTATTGAGTTCCGTTATGCCTATATGGATAGGGATGCCAATAGATATGGTTGGGTAAGGCAGTTTATCGACCTACAGGACGAGATTAATCACCGCCGATCTAAAGCTCTTTACCTGCTATCACGTAGACAAGTTATTGCCGACCGCGGCGCAGTAGATGACATTAATCACGCTAGATACGAATTAACTAGGGGCGATGGTGTTATCGAAGTTACTCCAGGAATGCGGTTTGATGTCGATCCGGGCATAGACCTATCAGCAGGTCAGGCTCAATTGCTGCAAGAAGCCAAAGCAGAGATTGATCAGATTGCTAACCGTTCTGTGGTCGCACCAGATGCCAGCGGTAGAAGCCGGTTGATGGCAGACAGCAAAGACTTAATTGAAGTAGGCCCATTATTCGACACTCACCGCTCCTTCAAGAAAGCTGTTTAT
>JAAOEI010000084.1_pt1 | contig 35532 bp, 40 predicted proteins | sample 7059261 | NCBI WGS metagenome assembly JAAOEI01 (sample SAMN14008812, study PRJNA610033) | viral metagenome | isolation source: viral particles filtered from seawater | place: China: Hangzhou Bay, Yangshan Deep Water Harbour | collected 2017-10-31 | reverse complement strand
GGCAAACACCGTCGCGCTTACCATCATGGTGCGCGTGGCCCACATGGGTTGACTGGGTAGCAGTTGCGCGGGATTGGCGCGAATGTTGTGGAACCCCTTGGAAACCAGCGGGCGATGGTTCTCCTCCAGCAAAATCAGGGCATACAATAGTTCGGACGCCTTACGGCACAGGCTTTCAGAGTTCTCGCCTGCAACAGCGCGGGTTGCCACCTTGGCGCGAATGTAGAACCGCCATTGCAAGCGTAACTGGATGTTGCGCGTAGCCTTGGTAACGACGCGGTGCATGACTGTGGGTTGCGCGACTTGAATGATACCAAATCCAAGACCGCCAAGTTCCTGCCCAACGATGGAGTTTTGAATGGCAATGTTTTGAACTTCCGGGAACACGACGGTCTGCTCCTCGCCTCCCACCGTGCAAAGCGTATGTTCCTCGCCGTTGAACCAGCCGGTCAACCATTCGTGCCAAATCTTCATGGGCGCACTTTCGATGGCGTAAAACGTCACCGGCGGAGCGACGAGCGCATCTCCATCTTCGGGTGTCCACGGGTCAGGCATAGGTCAGGCAGAGCTAATACGAATGTTCACCGCGTCTTGCAAGGCTTTCGTGAGCATTTTCACCACGCCAGCGGGGTCGTTCACCATGAAGTGAACCCACGCAGCTTTGATTTCATTGATGAGCTTGTTGAAATCAGCGCCTGGTTTCTGGTCGTAAACCCCGGCAAATGAAGCCAAATGGCTGTCTGTTGAATCGGACGCAAATTGTTCTGGCATTGGTTTGTTTTTGCGCGTTCCGTGAATAATTGAGTGAATCCTTTTTGCGAGACCAGGTTTGCCTTGGTTTCTAACAATGCTTTCATCTGCGTATGTTAAATCCTTGAATCCAAGGTCAATCCAGTCCTCAATGGTGCCCAAGTCTAAAGACGCAAGCCTTTGTTCTGGCTTCATTTCCCACCATTCCTCCCAACTTCCGCCCGCTGGTGATGTTTCTGCGTCTCTCAAAGACTCGTGCATTTTTCCACGTTCCCCTTCGCCACCTTTCAACAACCCAGTGAACTTCATGGCGACACCATGTGCGGCATGTCTTCCACCAAGCATTTCCCAAATGTCGCTGGCATTGGTTGGGTGATATTTCTTCACCACCCCGTATCCCTCCTTGTTTAGATGGAAAGTGTATATGTCAACACTGCGCCCCATGACGCTTTCCGATGCCTCACGCACCACGTTTTGGTCAATCCCGTTCAACATCGCTATGGCGCGGTCAATCGTCATGTCGCCCTCCGCAAAAGAATCGGACGGCTGAACTTCACCCCGGCCACAATCGCATCCCACGATTTCGACAACGCTTCACCCACCGGCTTCTGCACGTAACGCACGCTGTCGATGACGAAACTCTGATCTTCGTTCAACGATTCCAAGGTGCATGTCGAATACGTCGCCACCCCAGACAAAGGGAACGATTCCGCCAAGTCGCGATTGGCCTGGTCCACATGGTATTTGGTGTAAACCTCACCCGCCGTCAGGGAAACACCAGCCAGATAAACGTCCCCGTTGTCCACCACCCGAACCAATGGCGGGATGTAATCCAGAATTACATCCCCAGTCTCAACCTCCTGATGCTGGACATACTTCGTCAACGCATGATCCACCACATGCACCATGCACTTCAACAAGGTGGTATGCGATTCCGGCTGCAATCCATTACCATCTTCATCCGCCAACGTAGCCCCCGTGGTCGGGTCAACATCGGGACGGCTTTCACTCGGCCAAAATGGGGCAATAGCAACACCGGAAAGATACTGCCGCCACTCCGTCCATTGCATCGTGATTTCCGTGCCAAACTTCTTGGCCATGATCTGCCCCCGCTTGTTGGCATGATTAGGATGACTGAATGCAATCATAAGTCCTGTTCAACAATCGTTGGTGCAGTCAATCCGTTCTGGCTGATGGATACACCGCTCAGAAGCATCTGGTCTGTTGTGTCCGGGATGTTCTCCTCGTTCACGCGGTCAACATACAGGATGCCTTCCTTGCTCAACGTCGCCACCACCACCGGAACGCTGGTCGCTTTACGAATGAACTCGATATAAGGCACGTTCGCCTTCTTGGGTGCGCCCTTGTGCGTAAGCGTCGGAATCGTCACCTCGCCGCCATCGCAACTCATTGCCGCCGTCCCGTTCACCACGAATTCTGTTGCGGTAATCTCCAATCGTCCATCCGCATAGGACGTGGGCGTGTAAACCCGCGTGGCGCGGTTGTAATCCATCACCCGCACGTTCTCGTTACCGAGTCGGTAATTGATGTAGTAGGTGGGCGGGATCACAACATCGTGGAGGTAAAGAATTGCGCCGTAAACGATTGTTCCTGATTGAACTCCTCGACCCCTTGCGAATCCATGTTCAACGATTTCGGTTTCACGTTGTAATACGTGCGTTCAACCACGCCGCTACCGCTGGAGTTCACCCATTGAATCTTGAGCGCATAGAAGTTGTCGCGTTCCGGCAGAAACTCGCCATTGTCATCATCCACCACCGCCACTCGCGTCAGGTCAATCGTGTGCGATTCGTTGACATGATGCGGTATTCCGTAAGGCACGCCAGTTGGATACGAGCGAACCTCATCCCATTGATAACCCAGCCTGCATCCGTTCGGGCAATACCCCATGAAAATGCCAACGCCAGATGGCAGTTCCAAGCCGGATGGCGGCGCGTCGTAAAACGTGATCGCCGCCGAACCAAGATGCAGGACTGTTTCAGGCATAAAGTCAGGACATCATATCGCCATGTTCCAGCCGGTAAACATCTTCCAGCAAGCCCATCACAAGGTCAGGCTTGGCTCCAAAGTTTTCCGAGAACGCACGGCTGCGATAGCTGTAGCGCGTGAACTGTTGGGCAAAGAACTTCGCCGCCTTGTAGATGATGAGCGTGTATGCCTTCGGATCGGTGGCAACGTCAATGTCGGGACTGATCTGCCCGGACACAATCGACAATGTGTTGCCGTCGTCATCCGTGATTTCTTGACCCAACACCGCCAGCTTCACCGCATTGTCGATCTGCGATGATTCAATCAGCGGAATGTCCGGGTCATGGTCCCCCAGCAAGAATCGAACGTAAGGTCTGAAATCAGATACGGTTGCCATAAATTGAAAAGGGGGCAGCCTGTTAAAGCCGCCCCCAGTTGAGTTGCTACCACAAGGCGAACCAAGGGAGCGTCTCGAATTAGCCCAGTTCCTTGTCGCTGGTGTCGTTACCACCGCTGTCCAAGACGAGGCGGCTGAACGGGCCGGACATGGAGATGGTGACTTCGCCATCGCCTTCCGGTGTATCCTTCTCGAAAGAAGGTGCCCAGTCGATGCAGTATTCAACGCGCACCTGGTTGCCCTCGAAGTCTTCGGTGACGAGTGCGGCCACGCAACGCTTGTTCACGAATTGAACGGCGTCGTTGGCTTCCTCGGCGAAGTCCAGGCAGGTCACGTCCAGAGAACCAAGCTCGCGCCGGGCAGGAACCATCCAACGGGCAGGTTCCAGACCGCAGGCAATCGGCTTGTTCGGACTGATCGGATACTTGATCTTGTTCGTGCGAACGCAACCAAGCGGTGTGTAATCGCCGCCCATTCCAGACCAGACAGAAACGCCGGAAGGGGTGGATGGAGTTGTAACGGTTGGCACCCCGCTGTGCGGAATGTTGTCCGTATCGTCGATTTCCGCCAGATACAATCGCGTTTGTGCGCCGATTGTGGGGGCGGTGGTTACATTGGGTTGTGCGGATAGAGGCATAAGCTTTGTGTGTTAATGAGTTGCGCGGTTAGTCGCCTCCCGCGTGGTTGAGTTTCGATTAAGCGTAGCGGATACGCAGGGCACGCGGGCGATGCTGGCTGATGACCACCGCACCGTAAGCGGTCAACTGATCGCGGGTTTCCCAACCCGTGCGAAGGTCCGTCTCGACAAACTCCTTGTCGAAGCTCGGCTTGCTGTAGCTGATGCCGGGCAGGAGGTTGAAGCGCGGGAAGCAGAACCCATCTGGGCAGTAGGCCGAGTCCGGGATGAAGTTCCACTTGCGCCCGAGATACATCACGCTCATGTAACCGTTGTCAGCAATCTGGCTCTGGATGGCCGACGTGGTGTTGTTCGCGGTGATGAAGTTCGTGGTCGCATTGGTCACGATCTCGTCGGACGGCATGATGATGTCGCCGGTCGGCACCAAACGTCCGCCACCCGGCAGATTGTCGCCCCACTGATTCGCGTAGTGCAACACGGTCAAGATGACCTTCTGCATGTCGAACGCCGTGAGCGAACCGAAGCTCATCGGATTGTTCGTGGTATTTGCCGCTGCCGTCAGATTGATGTCGTTGGTCGTCGGCAGACGGGACGTGTCAATCGTGGAATGCGGCACGTAGATGCGGGTCGATTTGTTGGTGCGCCCCTGCTCGTAGGAGAACACGCCAAACGCGCCACCATTGGCGGTGCTCTGGGTGAGCACGTTGTAATGCTCGCGGTCCTTCTTGATGGCAAGGTCACGGGCGATGTCGATGGTCTTGCGAGCCATCTCGCCGATGTTGCCCTTGTACAAGTCGTTCACAAGGTAACGAACCTTGGCGGAACTCAGGATACGCAGGCCAACCGTGGTCTTGCTCTGGCTCTTGACGACGCGGACGGAATCCGGTTCGCCGCCCTCGCCGAGATGCCCGATACGAACCTCTTCCATCGTTTCGTTCGTGTAAACAGGTTCGTCGGCGGGTCCGAGCGTGACTTGGTTGAAGAATCCGCTCGCCCACTGGGACGACGCGGAAACGTAGTTCTGCACCTGTTCGATGCGAAGCGCGTTCAACGCCAGCATCTCGTCGGTGTTACCCTTGCCGTCGCGGCCATAAGCCTTGAGGATGAAGGCAGCCTGCTCCTTCTCGTTGGGTTCGGCAGAAGCGAGGGCTTTGAGGAATTCGGTGCGGGCCTTTTGAGCGGGCACCTTGTTGCCTTGGGCGTCCAGGGTGTAACCCTGAAGCTCGACCGCCTGTGCAATCAGTTTTTCGATGTCGGTTTTCATTGGTGATTTGGTTTAGAGTGGGTGTTGTCCGTGTGTTAATTAAACGAGGTAGCCTTCGATCTCCGCAACCTTGATGCGCGTTTCGCCTTCGGTCTTGGGGGTCAGTTGTGCCACCAAGCGGAACTGGGCATACTCGTTGGTCTGCGCCACGCGGAACTTGCCGTTGAGGAAGCTCAGCTTGGAACCGGCAGCCGTGTTGGTGTCGATTGCGCCGACGCCAGACGAGAGCACGTGGTCATCGCCTTCGGCTTCAATTTCGCAACCCCATTCCAGCGTGCCATGACGCCCGCCAGTGAAGGCGACCTCAAGACCCTGGTTGTAAAGGATTTCAGTGTCCGTGCGGGGATTGCCGTTGATGCCGTCTTCCGGCACAACGATTGCCCGCATGACGAATCCATCCGCCACGCCAGAGGCAAGGGCGAAGGTTCGCTCGCCGGTATCAGCGTCAACGCTGGCCACCTTGAAGGCGGTCCCGACGGGGTAAGCGGCGTTCGGAAGAATACCCTGAAGGGTAACTTTCGCGCCACGAGTAATATCGAAGTTGTTCTGGAGCATAGTGTTGAGTTGTTAGTTGGGTTAAATTACAGAGGTCCGAGTTGTTTCTTGGGTGCGCTGGCGGCAGGAGCCGGAGCCATGAAAGGATTTCCACCAGCCGACTTGCCAGAAGACGGAGGAGCAACCGCTGCGGCACGAGCGGCGGTCAACAGGCTCACGGTGTCGTCGAATTGCGCGTCCGGTGCAGCCCAGGCAAGCTGGGTGATGCGTTCGGTCGGCAAACCGAATTCCGACAGCTTGGTGACGCGCTCCTTGGCCTTGTCCGACTTCGCCTTGAAATCAGAATCAGCACCAATGAGTTCGGAATCGGCGGGAATTGGCAGGTTCGCGGAGGCAAGCTGCGTGCGGCGATCCGACACAATCTTCACTTCCTCCAACACCGCCTTGCGAGCCGCGCTAACTGCATCCGCAATCTTCGTGGCGAGAGATTCTTTCGTGAGCAGTTCGCCAGCGGCAACCTTGGCGTCAATCTGCTTGCCAACCTCGGCAGGAATGCCAGCCAGAGCCGTCTGCTTGTCTTTCAACGCAACCTCCGCCTCGTTCTTGCACGCCAGCATGAGTTCTTGCGTCCCGCGATACATCTTCGTGAGATTGGCAATCGCCGTGGCATGGTCTGCGCCGGGAGTGACCGGCTCGTCCTCTTTGGGAATCGAAGCCAGAACGGTTTCAACCTCCGTCTTCACGCCAAGAAACTTTTCGCGAAGCGGTTCGGAGATTTGGTCAAGACCGGCGAAGCACGACAGAATCGTTTCGCGGTCCTTGTTGGAGAGCTTGAAGCCAACGCCGCTGGCCAGAGCCAGTTGCGTGTCAGGGTTTGAATTTTTCATGTCTGATTAGCTGTGTTGATGGTGGTTGTTATACGCGGTGAATCCGCGTCAAGCGGCAAAGTGAATTATTTTTTCGGGACTAGTGAGACCAGGAAATCGGTCAACCCGCGAAACGGTTCAATCACCAGTTCCGCCGTGTTATCTGAAGCCATCATGCGGCTGATACCCGCCTTGCTTTCGGCGGCATACTTGACCAGTCCAACGCCAGCGAAATGCACAGGGCTATCCAGACCGCCCATAAGCATGGTTACTTTTCGCCCCTTGTAATTCCCGTCGATGCGTCCCTTGTCCTTGGAAAAAACGGATGTATCCCAGACGCCTTCTTTCTCGTCGAACCAAGCAAGGTCGGTGGGTGCCTGCGAGATGGGAGCGTAATCGTAACCTGCCATCGCCAGGTCGTCCGGCGTGGTTGCCGCAAGTTGCTTGAGCGGGCCGCGATTGCCGCGCTCCACCGCAAAGCCGACTTCGTTGAAAGGATATTGCACCTCCATGCTCACGGAATACCGATGTCGCCCGCTGGAATGCGCTCCCAACACTTCTTCCATCCCCTTTGCCAGCTTGCTGTAACTGGCCAGTGCCGTGATCTTCGGGGCGGTTTCAGCATTGGCGTTCACGCGCCAGCCGCCATGCGGTGTTTCAGGAAAGTTTACCCCATGAATCGCGCCCAGGATGCGGTCCTCGACGTGGTTCGCCATCCCCTTCTTCTTGTGATACGCGGCAATCTGATGCTCCATGTTGAACGGCTGGTAGAGCATGGAGCCGTAGGATTTGGCCAGCACGTTGGGGTGGAGTGCGGTGCCGTAAATGAGTGCGTTTGGGAAGGCGTTCGCCAGTTCAAACTTCACAAACCCCTTGGTGGAATCAGGAACGAACCGTTGCTTTTGCCCGGCAGCAGAACCAAACGTGGACACGAATTCCAAACCGTCATCACCGGCAAGCTCAAGTTTAAGGTCTATGATTCCGCGCATCTGCCTTCGCTAATGCGTTGTGTGGCAACCACGTCAACGCTAAAGTAGATTTTTCCTGTTTTTTCTCGCAATTCGATTCTGGAAATGTTGTACTGAAAGACATGCAAAACACGGTGTCCAAGAAACTCAAGATGTCGCATGACGACATTGTTGAGTATGCGAAATCGAGAGGACTGAAAAACGTGTCGCTTACGCATCATCCGACGTTCGGGTGGGAGTTGTCTGGCGATGGCACCGCGAGCAATGGCTGGCCGTTGGTGTGGCAGGTATGCGAAGAACTGAGGATGCAGTGGGGATGTGGCGACAGCAACAGCCATCAATGCCGTCCTGAGAAGGCGAGGGTTCCGGTCTAATCAAAATGAAACCAGCATCCCAATGGATCGAGGAATACACCCGCGACAAACATACCGGTAACGAAAGACTGCAACAATCGCGAATGGAAGAATTCATCACCGCAATTCAACGCGATGCGATGGATGCAGCGCATGATTCGGCGGCAAAGCGGCTGCGTGAAGTGTTGCTATACTGCAAGCTTTGGACAGAGGGAGACGTAGAGACGCTGCACCTGCGACCGGAAAGAAAGGTCTTGGAGCATCGAATCCGCCTCATATCGGAAGCTATCCAGCTTTTCGATGCACTGCCGCAGAACGACAATCTCAGCGACGACGGGCAAGAAAAGCCATGAAAACGACTAAAGACGCAATTCCTCAGTTCGGTGCGGCTACTGGTTCGGCGCGGTGGAAGTGCAATAAATGCGGCAAGCTGGTAACTCGCAAACTTGGATGGAAGCTCTGGACGCCATCCTACTGCGAGCAAACCGGAACAATGGCTCGACTCTACCGAGTATCAGCGCCGAACAAAAAGGTCAGCGACTCGCCGCCGCTGGCTTCCGACAACACGAAAACCGCGAACGGCGAGTTCGCTGCACCGCTTGGTTAGGCTTTATGAACGAACAAATCGAAATCGGCTCCGAATGGAAGCATCGCAAAAAAGGCTTCGTGTATCGCGTGACGGAAGCGCGACCCGCGAAGGATGAAGTATATCTGCAAGCGCAAACTAAAGGTGCTCGCTCGACTTGGAAATACGGCCCGCTTGTGCCGTTCGACTACGAACGGGTGCAAAAGCCTAACTCTTGATATACGACACGCTGTCGCATATTGGCTCCCCCACCCCCCAGTAAATCAGTTTCCTCTTGAATATTCTGCCCTAACGCATTATCCAAGCGTTTATGAAGACTATTATCGAAACTGATAATCCAGTCGTAAACGCTGATCCCGAACTCGCGCTCGCGAGCCTGGATGAAGTGGTGGTGCTGCACGTTCGCAAGATTCACGCATCGTCAGATAACGACGACTCCGAATCCAGCGAAGCGATGCTCGCCTTCGGAATCTAGCCCCCCGATTTCTCCCGCCAGTAATTGATCTGGGCAACCTCGTGCTCGCGTGTCGCGATTTTCAAAGTGTGTGGAACCGGAACGTCTGGCGCAAGCATTCGGGGAATGCCGTTGAAGGGGAGAAGGTATTTTTCGTGGCCAACCACACCTCCCCACTTGGCAACATAATACGACTTGTTCAGGAGAAAGTTTCTGTCGTTATCGCGCTTTGAGCCTTGGTGAATCGTGCGGGAAACGAAGTGAAAGAAGGCAGCACCACTTAGTGTGCATCCATCCACTCCAGCTAGATCGGAAACGCGACAGTAGCAATTATCACCCCAGTACGAGTTAAAAGCGTAGTTTACATCGAAAAAACCGATCTTCTCAAACACGCTTCGCTTGAACAGGCACAAGTTTTGGACATCCGCTTTTGCGGCCTCGCGAATTTCAGGCACAACCGCAATGGCAGCCTCTTTGTGCAAATCCCAAGGTCTTGAATCGAAATCTCGATACTCCTGATTTGGTCCGACAAAAAACCGATTTGCCTCCGGGTAATCACGAATCAGAGATTTTGCATCATACTGGCTTGCCGCAATCCATTCATGTTTGGTTGTTTCTCCACACTCAATCATGCGGTCGATTGCGTAAGGATAAGGGATTACATCATTCCCCATGATGATGACGGCATCGTAATCACCGTTCACAAAAGCGTGGTCGTAAATGTCGTTAAGGCTGCCGCAAAAGCCTTTGTTGAACAGGTTGATGATGACGTGTATGCCGCCGAGTCCGTGAAGGTATTCGACCATCGGAACATCGCCGGGCTTGGCCACCACAACGGCAATATCTACTGGCTTTGTGACGGTTTCGCGGATGCCGCGTAACGCGAGTTTGAGGAAGTCGATATTCCCGTAAGAGACGATGCCGATAAGTGTTTTCATGTGGTTTGCTTCTGCGAATCCCCCCGCGCAACGCGGTAGCTGTCCGAATCCTTGTGTGTTGTTGACACCTCGATGATGGTGGCGTTTTCCAATGCGTGAATCTGGTGCGGGCAGTTGCGCGGAATGTCAACGATCTGTCCGACACCCAGACGCTTGGAGCATGGCGTAGCATTGGTGAGGTCGAACCAGTGAAGTTCCACGGCACCTTCAGAAACGTAGAACGTCTCACGTTTCTCGATGTGGAAGTGCATGGAGAACTTTGCGCCCGCCTTGAACTTGAGGAACTTGCCGCAGTATTCGCTGTTGTTGGCGAAGACGATCTCGCGACCCCAGCCTTTCTCGACGGTTTCAGCCAAACGAAATGAAGGTTCGAGTTTGGTTTCAGGGACGCCGAAGCTTGCTAACTGATCCCCAAATACTTCCTTCAGATTAATGTAGTTGTCCATATTAAGCATCCACAGCGCATCCACATCCACCCCACTCGAAAGTATCAAAAGTCTGTTGCGACTCAATGCGCTCACGAAGCTGGCGCAGTGTAAGTGTTTTCGTTGTTCCGCCGGTTCTGTCTCTTAATATGCTGTAATCTCCTACTTGCTGCCGCAGTTCTTCTTCTTTTTCTTCGTGCCATTTGTAGCGTTCCGGCATCATGCGGAGCAGGTGCGCGAAGTGCGCTTGACCCGCCTTGATACAGAACCCGCCGCAGTTGTTGTGAGGGAATCCCATCGCATAGAGTCGCGGCGGGCGGATTCCTTCGCTGGTCAGCCAGTCCATCATCTGCGCTTTGCTCATGTATGGTGCTTCCGCCATCGGTGCATCGTATTTCCACGGAGCACAGGCGTTTTTAAGCCTGTCCACACGGTGCTGTTCGTCCCACGACAGCCCGACATAGATCGTCGCATCTGGAGCACAATGTTCGTTGCGCCACCCGTCAAGCAGTTCGCGCTTCAATATCCGACTGCACATATCCATTCGCGGCTTTGCGATACATTTATTGTCTCTCATTACCTCCCACGGAGTCCGTCCGTCTTCGATCCTAACGAGAGGCGCACCGATATTCTCCACAGCTTCACTTAGGAACCGATACAGGTCTTCATCTTCCATCTTCGTGTCAGCGAACAATAATGTTACATTTTCAGCCCCCTCTTTCGCAACCACACGCTTCGCCGCCGCCCATGAACACACCCCACCAGAGAACAGCACAAGATGCCTGACCGGTCGTTTAGAATAACATTCGGCTGTGTGGCAAGCCATTGGTTCGATAGCGTTCATTATTGGATAGCGGTGTTTTCTTACTGTTACTGATTCATGTAGATCATCACCCTGCTCGCCTGTCCCTGCCGCACCAAGTCCAGACCGCGATTGATCTCCGCCAGCGGCAGCCGTTCGGAAACGATTCCGTCCAAGCTCAACAACCCGGCTTTGTGAAGCTGCACGTAACGGGGGATGTCGATATGCGGACGGAACCCGCCACCTTGCGTGGCGCAAATACTTTTCCCAGCACCATCAAACATGTGCCGAGCATTGGCCATCTCCAGAGAGGCACCCGGCTTGGGTTGCCCGACCATGACGTAACGCCCCTCACTATTGAGACGTGGCAAAGCCGCTTTAAACACGTCTGGATGCCCCGTGGTGTCGATTATGGCATCGAACTGGCCGGATGCGCCAACGTCCTTTGCGTCCACGTAGAACGCGCCCATAGACTCAACGAGAGGTTGCTTGGAAGGATGCACGTCGCACGCCACAATGCGACCAGCTTGGCGAAGCTTGCAGGCGCGAATGAGGTTTACGCCCAGTCCGCCAACGCCAAGAATCAGGACGCTCTCTCCAAACTTCACGCGGGCATCGTTCTCGACTGTGGCAAGGGCTGTGGACAATCCGCACCCGAGCAAAGCACAAAGGTCATCTGGCGTATCCATCGGAACGGCAGTGCAACGGTTCTCGGAAACAATGACTTGATCCGCGAACGTGACTACCTTGCCGCTGGTAATCTCGTCGTAATGCGATGGTGTGGAATACCTGCTCGTTGGCGATGGAACGACATATCTCGGGAAGTCAGACTCTATGCCGGAGCCGATGCGCCAATGGAGCACTACTTTTTGTTGAGGCTTCACCGTGTTAACACCAAGCCCAACTGCTTCAACAATGCCAGCCGCTTCATGCCCAATTAAACGTGGCAGTTTCGCCAGTTTTTCACCGCGAATCTCCTGGAGTTGTGCACCGCAAATGCCTGATTGCGTGACGCGAACGTGAACCTGTCCAAACTTGAGTTCGGTAAGCCCGTATTCCGTTATCTTCAACGGAGCGTTGAGTTCGGTGAGGATGGCGGCTTTCACATTTCGATGATTCTACGCCCGCCTTGAAGTTTGTTGACGGGTGTTTTTGGTGGAGGCTGTTGGATTCTGTCCGCTCGCGGTGGAGACGACACGTACGGTTCCACGGGGGGTTTGTTTACCTTGTATGCGTCCGTGGCTGTTTTCCATGTTTCACTCATGGGGCGAGTAACATTTGCCGCCTGCTGCGGACCTTTAACATCCTTGTGCGTGACCATCCTCCCCGGGTCTTCAACCCTTGCATATCCGCATCTGGCGCAATGCAGTGCGTAGCCTGCCTTTAAGGCGTCCACGGTTACATCATCAAGCCTTTTCGCCATCGGCTCGTATCCAAAAACTCGAAACGCGGAAGCAGCAGGCGAGCATTCGTAGTATCCCTGATTGGTGTAGGAGATGCCACATTTTGAACTCTGAAAACACCCCAGCATGTAATCTTCACCGGTATCAATCGCGGCAACAGAAAACGGAACGTGATAAGAAACATTTGGGTCAGCCACCTTGCCACTTGACTCTGGTTTCACGCCATAACGTGCAGCGACCCGCATTTGTTCACGCACTCGATCACCGTGTCCGTTGGTGCAAACGAACAGCGATACGTCCCGATTGTGCTGATGTTTGTAGGTCCGCAGAGCGGCGCATACATCCTCGAACTGCGGGTGCATCGTCGGCTCTCCGCCATGCAGAACCAACCATTCCCACGGCCAATTCAGGCGAGCGGAATCGTCCAACATCTCCTGCAACTTGGCAATCGTCATGGTTTCGTTCGATGGAGCCTGTGTAATCAAGTTGGAACAATGGTTGCAGCGCAGATTGCACCGATACGTGATGTGAATTTCCAAGTGGCGAATGTTTGGAAGATGGTGCGTTGGAATGGCGTTGCTCATAACGGCTTTACCTCCGGGTTGAATTTGATGATGTGCTTGCACCCGGAACCAGCGTGCGGATACGTGGGCGTGTAGGAGTAACGATATACGTGATTGTCGCCCCAAGGGAATCGTTTATCCGTCCCCCAACGGTCTTTCATGTTCGTGTCCACCTGCCGGTCGTTGTCCTCGATGACGAATGTGCAGGGCAAGTCTTGTCCTTGAACGTAACGAACCGCCTCATAGAAGTGCCCGTTGTCCTCTGCTCCATCGCCAATGAAGCACCAGACGTGCGCCTTGGACCCGCTCTGTTTCAACTGCCACGCGACACCAGCCGCGATGCAACACGTCCCGGCCAGCACCGATGACGTGTAGAAGTTGTGCTCACGCGAGAACAGGAACATGGAATCGCCACGCTTGATGCGCTGCATCACGTCATACCACGGCATCCCGGCCAGCAGCGCGTGGTAATGAGCGCGATGCGAGCAAAAGAACCAGTCGCCTTTATTAGCGCGTTTGAAAATCTTTATAAGCTGCTCTTCATTACCCCCCGCCAGATGCAGCAGGAACGGGAGTTCGCCAGCTTCCCACATGTCTTTTATGCACGTCTCGAAATTAACCAAATCAGCTTTAGTTGCGTGGTTCATAGCAGGGATTTGAATTCAACGAGCATGGTTGACCGAAACTTGGTGCTGGGGACGCTCAACGCTTCGTGCGCCAGCAGGTATTGCGGGACGATTTGCTCCGCCTTTTCAAGCTCCATCACCGGGAACTCGACGAGTTCACGAAACGCCCAAGCGTGATTGCGGGTGTGCGTGACGCCCGTGTAAAGCGGCTTGTCCGCGTTCCCGACCACGCAACGGAAGATGACGCCCGGATTGAATTCGCCACGGGAAATCTGTCGTGCCTTGTCCAGATGATTGACGATGGCATCGGCAGCGTTCAGCGCGAAGTCGAATCGCTCAAAGAACACGACCGGCTTGCGTCCGGCCAATGAAAGCCCGGTCGCCAAACCAGCCATCAGGTTCTCGGCAACCGGGGTTTCGATAAGCATGGAATCGGGAACCGGTGGAATGGTTCCAGCCGCACGCCCTTTCTTGAGTCCGTAACCGATGAAGATGACGGATGGATCATCCGCCAGGAACTTCATCGCGTCACAGAGAGCTTGTTTGTATGGCGTCACAGGATTCCCACCTCCCCGCAAACCTTCATGGCAGACGCAAGGTTTACCGCATATTTCTCGTTTGGCATCAGGTTCATATTCTCACCATTGTCCCGTAGATAAATCCATTTCAAAACGTGGTTCTTTGCCCAGATGTTGAACGCGGGAAACATTGGAGCATTCACGATCCCGATAACCACATCCGCGCTCATTGCCAGATGGCCGATTTGCACGCAGTTCAAGCCGAAGTCCCGGGTGCAAGGAACGCCGGTCTTTGACGTTTGTGTGGTGATAACGCTGTTTTTCACGGCCAACGCTTCGATGAGCGGGTCCAGATAATCCGTGGAGTCGTAGGCGCGAAACTGTCCCGAGCATGGCTGCGCGTTGTTGATTATGATACGCGCAGAGGGTATCTGATCGCGGTTCGGGAGCGGTTGTTCGATGGCGGGAATATCGAACAGCAGGTCTTCCACAGAGAGGATTGGGCAGGCAAGTCCCATTTTTCTGGCGTGGTGTTGAAACCAGTCCAGATGGAATTCAGCCCATCGGAAACGGTGTTTGTGCCGCTCCCAAAATCCCCCTGCGTTCTTCCAGACGTTGACTGCATCTTCAGGTTTGTTTGCGATTGGGTGGAGCGTGACGTTGACGACATCTTCGATAATCGGATTGAGTTCAGTAAAATAATTCGGGTGGCAGTAAAACCGAAACTCATGCCCCGTGTAAAGCTTTGCCAGTCGCCGCAGGAATAAAATGTGCGGCATATTATCGCCCAGGTGGAAATCGTTATAGTGGTGGAAGGTCATGCCAGCATCAACTTTGAGAATTCGCCCGCGATCCGATCCCAATTCAACCACGTTTTGATGGCGTCATTTGGTGCCTTGCGAGCGTGAACCAGCGGCATTGATCGAATGATTGCATCACCGGACTTGACCACATCCACCGGGTAACGAATGCGGCTGTTGTCGCGCACGTTCACCAAGCCGCTCTTGGACTGCGGCAAGAGAACCATCTTGGAACCGACCCCTCCGCCATCTTTTTGCACGACATCGTAAATCTCGCGGCAAGCGGTGTTGTCTGGAACCGCCACCAACGGCATACCGGACGCCAGAGCTTCGGTGATGGGCAAACCCCATCCTTCACCAAGGGAGGTTGAAATCAGCACGTCGCAGGCGTTGTAAAGCCGGTTCAACTGATGCTCCGTCATGCGTGTCTTGTCCGATTTCCAGTATGGCCCGGTATGCTTCCAATGCACGTTCTCGCGGAGCTTCAACTGGTTTCCGATTGCAACCAAGTCGATCAACTCCATCCCGTTTTGCGGAGCCATGTGCATCACCAATCGGGAAGGCAACCCGCATTCCATCATGGATTTCTGCACCTGCAACGTGTTCGCCAAACCTTTGCGCCGTTGATTGGTGGATACATTGAGCATCACCATGTCGTCGTCATTCACCCAGTCGCCGAAGACAGACTTGCGAAGCGCGGTGCGATCCTCCTGAATCGGCTGGTACACGTCGAATTCGACCCCATGCGGGATGACTTGAATCTCGCGCTTCACGCCTGCCCGAAGCATCTGCTGTTTCCCGTATTCCGTGTAGGCGACCGTGACATCGGCGGCTTTGGCGAGGTTCATCCATTCTGCATCCACCGGGGCATCGACCGGAACGTAAAACATGAGCCGCGTTCCAGCCTTGGCGCAAACGGCGGCCAGGGTATCAGCGAACTCGCCCGTGACGTTGAAGTGATCTTGAAGAATGAAGCAGTGCGAATACCTGCCGGTTTGCGCCAGACTGATGAAGCGCGACAAATTCTTCGGGTCCGTCCAGTCCATCCCGCCGCCGGGGTAAAGCTGGTAAAGCCTCTGGAGCGGATGAGGAAACCCGCCGTAACCGATTGCCCAGTAGTCGATATTGTCAAAGATTCCGGTGGGCGATTGCGCTTTGTGCCAGCGTTTGCACAGATTTTTCAGCACTCGCGCAAACCCGGTTTCGCCTGTTGGCGTGTCTCCAAACACCAATAAATTCACAGAATCGTTTAACATTTGCGAGCGTTATACCCATTGCACGCCGTTGCTTGCAAGTGCAAATATTCGTTTCCGATTGACATTTTGACGGGTTGGTGGTGTAATCGCGGCAGCATGACAACCGTTACCGAAATCCCCGCCGGACACGCAAAAGTCCGCATCACTCACGCCGTTTACGGCGATAAAAAGCAGCACACCGTCCGATTCTTCGACGGCGTGGAACACAAGGCAATCCGGTTTACGCACGAGGAAGATGCCTTGGCGAAGGCCCGCGAAGCCGTGGAACTCATCAAGCGCGGCGATGCAGCCGTGTTATCCCTGACGACCGCCGACAAACACGCCTACGTGCGTTGCCAATCGTTGCTGAAGGCTATGGAAACGCCTGTAAGCGTTGCCGTTGAGGAGTATGTCCACGCCAAGAACAAGCTGCCGAAAGGCGTCAGCCTCACGGAAGCCGTTGAGTTTTACCTCAAACGCGGTGCCGTCAACGTGCCGGACAAGACCGTGCGCGATGTCGTATCCGAATTCCTCGCCACCAAGATTCAAACCGGCGCGTCGGAAGCGTATCTGAAGGGCATGGAATGCAATCTTCGCCAGTTCGAGCGGGCATTTCCAGAAACCAACTTTGCCGCCATCAATGTTGCGTCTGATGTCCCGAAGTATTTGAACGAGAACAGTCCGACACCGGAGACGTGGATTGTGAAGTTTGGCCGTATTCGTGCCTTGTTCGCGTTTGCGGTGAAGCGCAAATACATCTCGCCTGAAGCATTAGTGGATTACGACGGTGTGGATCGCCCGCTGGTTGCACCCAAAGACATTGAGGTTTACACCACGCAAGAGCTTCGCCTGATTCTTTCGTATGCGACGCCTGAAATGGTGCCGTGGCTTGCGCTGGGGGCGTTCTGCGGCATTCGCCACGCCGAGTTGAACCGTCTTGACTGGAGCATGATCGACCTCAAGGAAGGGCATATACGCTTGAGTGCGGCCAAAACCAAGACCCGTTCTACCCGCATGATTCCGCTGTCGGACAATCTGAAAGCGTGGCTGACGCCTTACGCCAAGGTTGCGGGTCCGGTATGCGAAGTTGAGGACAGCACGGAGGCGTTGCGTTCGTTGACGGAGAAGATTCAACGTGAGCATCCTGGGTTCGCGTGGAAGAAGAATGCCATGCGCCATTCGTGGATCAGCTACAAGCTGGCGTTGACGAATGACGAGAATGCGGTGAGCCAGATGGCGGGCAATTCACCGGCCATGATTCACAAGCATTACCGGGCGTTGGTGTCCAAGTCGCAGGCGGAGGAGTGGTTTGCGGTGATGCCGTGCTAAACACAGCCCCATTCAAAGCCCTCGCGGTCAAATGGTCGAAAGACGCTGACGCATACCAAAAGCTTGTCGAAGAAGCGCGTCGCTCCAATACTCCGAACGAACAAATGCTGTCGCTGATGACGTGCTACCGGCTGTGCGCCAAAGAACTCGACACGCTGATAAAACAGGAAGACGAAACGAAATGAGCATCACCCTCCACTGCAAATGCGGCGCGGCCATGACCATCGCCAGCGACAATTCCGAAACGATTCACGAAGAAGTGAGCCTGTTCCGACGCAATCACAATTCACCCGGCTGCAAGGTGATGAGTGAGGCGGAGTTCAACAAGAATAAGAAGTTGAAGAAGAAAAAGAAGAAAGGTAAGCGATGAGCAACCAAGGCACCACCAAGCAAACCATGCTGTTCGACATTGTTTACAGCGATGTTGACCAATGCTACATCGCCATCCCTCACATTGGGAAGGAATCTGTAAAAGATCACTACGACCGCATCAATTACGGCACATCCGGGTTGAGCGCATCTTTTCGGATTGAAACGAAAACGGTTGTGAAGTTTCTAAGCACGCTATGAAAAACGACACCCAAAAATCCTTTGTCCCAGACCGTTACATTTCAAAGCCGCATCCCTTCACCGAATACCAACTCGCCACCATTCGCGAAATCAGGCAACTGAATTCCGGTTTGAACAAGCTGTCCGACTGCCAACTACGAGAGCTTTACGCAGAATGGTCCGAGGAAACGGCGTGCGCTAGATGGCTTTCGTATAGCAAACGCTCGATTGAATACTTCGTCGAATGGGCGACCGTAGCCCCTTGTGACCGGATGAAAAAGGTCAGGATTACACAGGCAAAAGGATAACAATGGAACCCAACAACACACAACACCCACTCGATTCCGTCCGCAAGTTCATGCTCACGATGAGGCAGTCGTGCCCGTGGAAGGCGGAACTGCCGGACACCGGAACTCGCGGATTACGCCACAGGCTGATCGACGAGGAGAACGATGAGCTTTGCAATGCTGAAACAGTTGAGTCTGCGCTGGACGGAATCTGCGACCTTCTTTATGTCGTCCACGGTGCCGCCGTCGCCTACGGTTTCACCAAGGAACAAGTCGATGGCGCATTTACCGAGGTTCACCGGAGCAACATGACGAAGTTGTGGACGAACAGGGAAGTTGCCGATCTGCCACTGGAACGAGTCAAAGAACTGCAAGTAATCCGCGTAAGCGATGATGATTCGGAACGTCCGTGGCTGGTTAAAAACCTGGTCGGGAAGGTTCTGAAGAGTCCCAGCTATTCGCCAGCCAATCTTAAGCCGTTTCTGAATCCGTGACATGTATCGCAAGGCTTACTACAAAAAGCGCAAAATCAGGATCAAACTGGTCGAATCGCTGATCTTTCTTCCCCCGCACCAGCACGCCTACCTTTGCCTGACCGCCCGTGAGTATGGCATCAGCAAGGCGAAGTTTTATCATGCCATCATCGAAAAGTGCATTTCCTCGCCCAACTTCGTGCGGGAAGCCATCGTGGAAAACTGCCCTTCGTATCAGCATGACGGGAACTATCCGAAGAGTATTCTGATCGAGTGCGTCGAGTGCATCGAAAGTCTCGCCTTTACTTTGCAACGGGTTTTGGAATCTACTTCCGGTCAGAACGCAGACTTTGACCGCAACGTAGCCGCCGATGCGCTGGTCAAGGCTGCTGGAATACTCGAAGATTCAAAACGTAGGGTCCACAAAACGCAACCGCCACATGCCGCAAAAGTGCCTTGATTGCTGGGGAAAAGGGTATCGCAAGGTTCGCAACCCGGCGTGTCCGGCAAAGACGTTGCGCCTGCCGTGCGACCGCTGCAACGGTTCACGCATTGACCCCGGCCCGCGAGTCGTCACCAATCAAACCCCCGAAGACCTGGACGTAATCGAACATCGAACCGGCAAACGAAGTTTCTAGTCAAATACCTCGCCCTAAAGGGCGAGGCTTGCAGCTAACCTAATTATGGATTTAGCCATAAAAAATAGTCGCCACGTTTGGCTGTTTGACAACAGCCGCACCATTGCTGGTGCTGATTGGCAAGTTTTCACTCGCCGGGTGTCGCGGGACTTCCCACCAAAACCGTTGCTCGGATTGCTCCGAGTGCCTTGCGACAAACAAAAGATACAGGAACAGATTCACAATTCAAGTAAAAAACCAAGTCCCCCTAAAGGGGGAGGTTTCCACCCACTTTTTTAATGAAGGCAAAACACAGCAGGACGTGGACAATGAAGTATGAAGTTTACGCCCATTACAATGGCTATCTAAACGCCAAAAAGGTGAAGTTTTACGACGCCGAAGCCACCGTTTGCTCCGAGAACCCCAAGTGTATTGCCTTGCAAGAAGCCGTGGGGTTGGTAACGACGGCAGCGGAGGCCAAGAATTTGCTCAAGCCGGAGATCAGGGTGTTGGTGTTCGAGGAGGAAGCGTAACGCGGCTAGGCTTGACTTTACCGGTAACGCCGTATAGTCGTCAAGCGTGCCGAATGTTAAGCTCGAAGCCGACTGGCGGTATTTAGCCAAGTCCGTTGTCATGCGTGCCCTGAAAAGAGGCGGGCAATGGCATTGGATTCTGAAGGATTACTACGAGGAAACGATAGCGGAATCAGGGAGGTTGTTCAGGACACGTAGGCTGGCGGAGATTGCAGGCAAAGAGGCGATGGCGGAATACGTGTCGCAGTTCAATGCCAGGGTTAAAACGAACAAGTCTGGAGGGGGTCGCTGATGCCTTCCGCGTGGACACCTATACGGGTGGACGTGACGTTCCCGACCGCGCATCGTGGCGGGACAGGAACACCGGCTGCACCACGCCAGTTCTACGCGCAATCCATCAACTACACGCAGGCATGGGGATCGGAACCGGCAACGGCGGAAATCGTTTACGTTGGAGGCGCACCGCCCGTAACCGTCGGATACCACCTAAAGATTCAATGCGGCGGGCATGTCATCTACGGATTGTGCAAGAGCGATACCGGCGTGTTCTCGGCAAGCGGCGGCATCAAGCGAACGCTCAAGTTCGTGGACATGCGGGAATATCTGGACTGGGACAACGTGTATGGCGCATTCAACCTTGCCGACCGCCATATTGTCAGCGGGAAAAGCGAGCGGCGTTACAAGCATCTGCTGCCTGCCAACTACAATTCGTGGACGTGGACATACACCAACACGCCTTACACCGCTTCGGAGATTCTGGATTTCATCTTCGTCTCGCAAACGACCCAGGACATCTGGACGCGGGTATATCATCAGGACCAGTTTGATTACGCGGTTTACGATTTGGACTTCACCAGTGGCAGCAAGCTCAAGGCTGCCCTGCAAACGATCAGCGATGCCCAAGGATTGACGTTTGCCGTGCTCCCGGCCAATCCGTCGCATGTCATCCCGTCGGACGCCTACCGGCTCGTTTGGGCGCGTAAAGGCGAGGGGATACTGCCATCGTTCACCGCCGATTCCGATGATCGCGAGAGCGGGTTGACGCTTTCCGATCAGCCGACTCGCGTGCGGGTGTTGGGCGACCGGAATCATTACATGGTGTGCAATATCACGCTCGAAAAGGATTGGGTGACGGCGTGGGAGGCGTTTTGGGATTTCCTGAGATTCTGGAACGATATTTACGACCGTGGTTCTCACCCTGTATCCATCACCATCACGGCACCAGACAACAGTTCTTACCAGTGGCCAGCCAACACGCCATACGCGACCATTGGTGCTCACGCCAGCGACCCGGAACAGATTGTGGCCCGGCAACTGGCAATGGCGCGTGCGAAAACCATCACGCTCAAGGAATACGTGGCTCTCAGGAACGATGCCGTGCCGGGAGAAGGCGACCAATATGCCGACTATCGAAAGTATAACGGCAGGCCGAGAATGGACATGCCATGCTGCCTGTATTTCGACAACATCCTGTTTCGCGCCTTCCGAATCCCATCGGATTTTACCTTTGTCAATAAAGGCGGGCAGACGGTCGGAATGACCGGTGTTCGCATCGCGGACAAAATGGTGGCCAGCGTAACGCACGACATGGAAACCGGAACCATGACGGCAGACCTGACGCAAAACCATGACGGCAACGGATACGCGGTGGCGCAGGGGTATCTGGTAATGACCGACCTGTTCAAGACCATTCAGCCGGAAAGATTCAACATAACGGAATGGACTCGCTCATCCGACCTTTGGGAACATGTAGAATTTCAACTCGACGACTCCGGCGAAGAGCAGAACCAGTTTTTGATTTTCAACTCTCAAATCATAAAGTCTGAAGACCTGTTGGAAGTCCAAAATGGACATGCTTATTTCAAGGCTCAACCAACCATTACAGTTCCAGAAGTGAAGGCGACCCTGACCCTTGAAGCCGAAAAGTATTCCTACATCAAAGGCACCGGCAATCGCGATGATTTCGAGAACGTAGGCGGGTTGTATGGGGAATACGTGTGCGACACGCCGACTTCAACGCCGGTCGAGCAGACGTTTGCCGACGGAACTTACGCAGATGACAAGGCGGACGAAATCGCCGACACGCTGTTGCAACGGCAATACTCGCTCTATCGCGGTTCCATGAAGCGGCACATAGTCCAGAACCCAGACGGAAGCTGGCCGACCGGCACCCAGATAACCGGCATGATTGATCGCGTCAGCATGATGATTTCACCATCCGGCTATGAAGAAACAGTTTCTCTCACCGCAGAATACCCGCGTAAAACCTACATTCCATTGCGAGACCTGGAGAGGCAGACGAAACAGAGAACTCTGCTGCCGGGCCAGAAAGAACTCCAAATCCAAGCCAACCAACTCCGCATGTACGCAATGGCTTTAAAAAACGATCCGGCTGCGAGAAAGACAATCTCAGACGCCATCAAGGGCTTTCTGGGGTCTGGCACTCGAACGGAAAATGTAATTCTACCATGAGCCTCCCCGTCGGAACTGTATTATGGCGCGAACCAAAGACGGTCGCAGCCAGTGGTGCGGCGCAGAATACGCGTCCAGTATTACCCGCTGATTCCACGTCTGCCCACAGCGTATTCGCTGGAATCGTATGCCGTGATGGAGAGCCGGAAACGGGCGTGATTACGGTGGCAACGGGAGGCAATGCGCTGGCTTTGGTGCTGGGTCCGGTATCGGCTGGAGCCACGGTTTACAAGGTGAACGGGGTTGGATACCTCGGAACCGATGTCACGGTGGCGGTTGGCGTCTGCCTTGAAGCTGTGGCGGCTCCGGGAGTTCCAGGAACCCCAACGCTGGCGAAAATATCCATCAAAGAATACGCTGGCGGATCATCCTCGTTTGATCTTCCGGTTGGGTTGATGACGCTTCGCACGATTGAAGTCATCGGCGGAGTCGCCACACCGAAACATCGTCAATTCATGTGTACGGAATATTTCTAACCGTCGATGCCTGTCCCGACTTCAACCAGTCCGATGACGATATTTGCTCCGTTACAGGCGCAACCTACGCTCGGCTTTGGCGGAACTGGATACGTTTCGTGGTCAGGAAGAACATCCAGTGACGCTCCTTACATCCCAGGAACGGATACCGACGCATACGATACGTGGAGCCTTTTCTGCGGCGACATCTGCATACCGGATGACGCTGGCGTAATCAGTGTGCCGTTGGGGGCGATTTACCCAAGGTTCGCACCCGGACTCGGCGGCTACAGCACCTTCCCGTTGCACCCGATGTTGAGCAACGGCATAGACCTTGCCAGCGGGGTTAACACGCCTCTTTACGATTATGACGTGACGTGCGATTACGAAATCCTGCCTTACGCCGACCCGGACCCAAGCGGGGTGTCGGCAATTTCAGGAACCGATTTCGACACGTCCAGCGGCACGTTGACATTTCAGTATCCAAAGTGTGGGTATCAGGATGGCTACGTTGACGGTCCTTTTGAGGCCGGAACTCGCATTGCCACGCTTTCAATCAATGTTCACGGCATCGGAAAGTTCTACCCGCAATTTGGTCCCACAGCGAACAAGAACCGGTTCAAGGTTCGCTTCACGAATCCGATTGCAATGAACCTGCCTGGGTTCACGAACGATGCCATCGCGACCAGTTACGAGCTTACCTTCAGAATACTTGGCACCACTGCTCCTCCGGTTTACTGGCAGGATTACGGTACGGTTGATTGCGGGCATGTGAGGGGGCACACCGGGATAGCGTTAAATTACGACAACCTTCTTCCCGGTCAAGCAGTTCGCACAAACTGGATAGGGACAATCGTTGGCCAAATGGGCGTTGCCGGTGCGTCATCTGCATACAACTACGTTCCAGCGCAGTTCGCGCTTCCTTTCACGGCAGTTACGCAGGTCACTGAAGGCGAAACTCTTTACACTGTTCCGCTCATACCGATGATGCCGAATGGAAACAGCATCTACGGTTATCGAGCCGGGTTGGTGCATAAAGACCTAATAACGGAAGATGATGGCAGCCGGTATCTTACAACTGAGTTCGAGTCAGACATCAATGGAAGCGGTGTTTATACGTGGGTTCCTGGTAATGGTTTCATGCCGCAATACGAAACCTCGGTTACGTTTCCAAGCTGCTACCTTGAAAAGCCGACAGTTACCATAAACGGTAATTATGGAGCCGGTTCAGGCGCGACCGCTGAGGTGGATGAGATGCTTGTTTGCTACAGCTTTAACAGCGACTTCATCGACAGCCCGGGGTCAGGTTATTCCGTTGGTGATGTGGTAACTCTGGACGACGGCACGGCATTTGAAACTTGCGAGATCACGATAACGGAAGTTGGAACATCTGGCGTTGTGGTTGATGCGCAAATCACAGAATCAGGGTCATACGACCCGGACGATCTACCGACTGGTTCAGCCGTTGGCGGTGGAGGGTCCGGCGTTGCGTTCAATATCAACTACGGCGTAAAGCACCTGAATGTTACATCTCTAGGGTCTGGATACACCTACGGAGCGACCATATCCTTTTCTGGATTACAAGAAACGAACCCAGGTCATCCATCATGGGAAACTGAAGGCCCGGCAACGGCAATATTTTACGGAAAAACAGCAAAGGTTTCTGGCGCAAAATACTCTGCAACGCTTAACAGGTATTCCAGTTCGGTATATTCTGAATTCAGGTCTGACAAAACAAACGATCCTGGATACGTGGACTCGTTTAGCGGATTTTACGAATTGGTTGGAAGCCAGCTTTACAGCATTAGTCAAAACCTGATTGGCAGGCCAATTCCACAAACATCCGAATACACGATTGACGTTTCTCCAAGCGGCCTGCTGGTGAAACTTCCGACGCACGGAGGCTTTACTGGATTTCCAAGCGAGAACACAATCACATCCGACATCATCGGAAGGAAATCTTCCCCTTACACCGTGTCTGAATTTCTGGATGATTTCGCAATCTTGAGCGGGCTTCTGATTCCTGTTTTTGGAGAGCACAAAGCGGTTTGTTTCGATGCTGAAGGAATTGGGATGATCCCGCAAATGCTGGGTTATACTCCATCCAGCACGAGGAATGACGACGGCAGAATTGAGGCATCCATACTTTCAACGGTTAACGTCACCAATGGCGGCTCCGGCTATGTTTCTGCGCCAATTGTTTCTGGGGTTATTACCGACACGTATTACACGCCAGACTCGTTTACCATAGTTAACAGCGGGGTAAATTATCTGGCCGACGACCAGATTATTGTTGCCGATTCCGTTTTGAACGTGGATTCGGTTGACCCTCAATATTACGAGGCAACTGACATAGTAATCACGACGCCGGGAAGCGGTTTTTCGGTTGGGAACAGATTTAACGATGCTGGCGGCGGATTGGATATTTCGGTTACATCGGTGGATGGCAGCGGCGGAATAACCGGTCTTTACATCAATTATGCCGGGTCAACCCTGACGCCGCCATCCAACCCAATTGACCTTGGCAGCGGAGCAACCATTACCGTTACGTGGGCGATTAATCCAGATTCCGCAGGACCAATAAGCGCAGTTTCGATTGTCACGCCAGCGAACGTGTTTGATGTTCCAGCAAACCCGATCAACTCATCGTATGGCTCTGGCTCTGGAGCAACCTTCAACGGAAGCTTTACGCAGGTTGACGACGACACATACACGAACACGGGGTTGATTGCGGTTTTAAATGAGGTCGGCGTTGCCAGCATCACGCTGGATACGCCAGGGGACTGGTTCACGGTTGCGCCAACCATACGCATTGAAGGCGGTGGAGGGTCCGGTGCAACCGCCCATTGCGATCTAGTTCCAACCTCCGTTGCAAGCGTCACACTGACACATCGAGGGACGGGCTACACTTCCATCCCATCTGTTGTTGTTGACGGGAACGCAACCGCAGTTGCCGTTCTCACCGCGACCGCCGTAGATGATGTCACGATAAACGATGCCGGGCGTGGTTACACTGCAATCCCAACGGTTTCGTTTTCTCCTTCCGGCGCAACCGCCACCGCGTATCTGAAGATGGTTCCGCAACTTGCACCTAATCCGGCTGTAATCATCGCTTCTGCCGGTAGCGGATACACGGTTGGCGACCTGCTTTACATCGGATCAGGCAGCCCTGATTTGGTAACGCCAGCCGTCATTCGGGTCGATACTGTGGACGGCTCTGGCGGCATTATGACCGCCAGCATTCATACTGCTGGTGTGTGGAGCATTGACCCTGGCGCAAACCCGATCACGTCCAACGGAGGAGGCACTGGGAGCGGAGCATCGTTCAACGTAAAGTGGGGCGTGTCGCATGTTGTCGGCCCAAACTACGGAGATTACACCGACATCGTTGGCGAGTTCGGCGGTTCGTATCAGGACATTCCGACCGTCAGCTTTGTTGGCGCGTGCGATTCCGCAGCGACGGCGACAGCAGTTCTCAAATGCACTTCACTGCAAAGCATCACGCTCACGGACGGCGGTAGCGGCTACACATCCAGGCCGACTGTAACCATCAGTGGTGGTGGTGGTGTCCAAGCGCAAGCCGTAGCGGTGCTGACAGGCACTCCGATTGATTCGATTACGCTGGACTCATCTGGGTCTGGATACTCGTCCGCTCCGACCGTTTACTTTGATTACTACGGCATCGTCACGGAGCCGACTGCGACCGCTGTTTTGCAAGGCAGAAGCGTTGACCACATCGACATCACCTATCCACAAGGAGCAACGGAGGAGCTTGTGCTTACCGGTGGCGGTGGGGCTGGCGCAACGGCTGAAGGTATTTTTGAGACAGCAAACATCTCTGTAAGCAATGTTGAAACAACCGAATCCGGTGTGGCCATCTGGTCTTGGTCTGCTCCGCCCTCGGGCGTGTCCACATTCACTACCGACATTAATTTCACACGCGAATCTTACGCCAATCCAGATGAAGGACACGGGACGCCTTCCGAGCTTAACGAAACAGTCGGAAACTCCACCCTGGCATACAGCTTTTTCGGAATTGTTGGTTGGTATTATGGGATGCCGCAAAACGAAATCGACCAGAGAATCACATACCGTTCGCAACGTCGCGGCATCATCGGCAGCACGGGAACATACATCGGACACGAATATCCCGTGAAAGTGTTCGCCACCATTATTACCTGGGCGTGGCACCATCCCACGACGCATGTGTTCACAACCGCATTGGTGAACGAACTGTCCAGAGTTACGGTTGATATTACAGAAACAGACTCCTACATTGTTGAGCCACCGGGTGCCGGACCATACGGAACTGGGGGATTCAAGACCGTCACTTTCGAGTACGTCGTCCAAGCGCAAGCAACCGCCCCAGGACCAACCTCATACCCGTAAAGCGTCCGCAGGCGGAAGCGTGGGAGAAGGAACACGCCAACCGGCTTCAACCACCGCGCCCTAAATGGGCGCGGATTGCAGATGGGAACACCTGTGGGTTTTGCCACAAGCTATAGCCTCCGCGTCTGGGTGGTTGAAAGCACCCGCGCCAGCCAACATCTCCAAGCCTTTAAGCCGGATATTCGCCGCGCCGTTCCAGTCAGCATTGGTCGTGTGCCCACACTGCTTGCAGCAAAACTCAGCTTGCGATTTCCGGTTTGCCTTCTCTGTGTGTCCACACTGATTGCATCTTCGGGAGGTATTCTTCGGGTCAACCTTGACCATTGGAATGCCCGCCATCGCTGACTTGTAGGCGATGAACGCCCCAAGCTGCGCGAAGGCCCAACTATGCAACCTAGCCCGTTCCCGCTTTCTGGCCCGTGCCCTCGAACGGATGCCGTCAAGATTCTCGATGGCTATCGCTCGATTTGTGCGTTGCGCGGTCTGAACTATGCGTTTGGAAATTACGTGGTTCGTGTCGCGGGTGAAGTTCGATTCGCGTTTACTTCGCTTCTTCAGGAGCCGCTTTGCCGACTTCGTGCCGATGCGCTGGAGCTTTCTGCGAATAGATTGGTTGCGGTTGCGAACCTTGTTCAAATGGGAACCGGAATAGTTCGTTCCATCTGAGTCGTGGGCAACCTCCACGATACCCATGTCCACGCCAAGTACGTCGAGCGCCTTGATCTCGCTGGCTTCAGGAACCTCCACCGTCACATTCAGGAACCACTTCGACTTGCGAAAAATCAAGTCGGACTCTCCCTTTGGAAGTTCCAACAGCTTGCGCTGCGCGTCGCCGCAGACAAACGGCAGTTGCTTCAGGCGTACCCTTACCGTCCACAGGCTAACCGTGGAAGCCGGGAGTTGGAAATCCAGAATGCGAGCGTCGTAGGCGATGCTGCCCAGCAGACGAAACTCACGCTGAACCTTGCGGTCGAGCTTGTAGGCGTCGGCCACCTTGCCGTTGAGAAGACAAACGATTTGAGAGGACAGCGGGAACTCCGAACGGATGCGACGGTAGAACAGCTTGTGCATCGGGAAGCGGCGGAACTCCTTCGCCTCCCACACCATTTCCGAAAGGCGGTTGGCGGCGGCGTTGACCATTGCCAGCGTTTCATAAAGCGCTTCGGCCTGTGCCGCATTTGGTTTCAGCTTTATCTGAACAGTCAGTTTCACTCGGTATAAATTATCTCAAATATTTGATATGTCAACCACGTTACGAAGAAATAATCACACCACATCACAGCTAATGGTTCGATTCGCTTCGGTTCACGGATGCAAAGGCCGCGCCGCCTGCAGGTAATTGAATGCTGCCACACTTCGTTCCAAGAAGTCAACTCCTTTCATGCCGTTGCTTGCGATTGCTCTTGACGCGGGACGCCCACTCTCCAAACCCGTTTGCATGGCAAACATGGTTGCATTTGGTAAATGGCTGGACTCGATAGGGGTCAGCCACACGACGGGTTGGCGTTGGAAAACGTCCGGCTGGATCAGCACCGTCAACATTTCCGGTCGCCTTTACGTCACCGCCGAGTCCATTGAAGATTTTGAGCGACGCGCCAAGGCGGGCGAGTTCTCCATTGAACATAAAACACCTGAGAAGGAGAGCTAATACATGGTATTCGAGTATGTGTTCGACAACGAACGCTGGCACGTAATCAAGTTCGGCTACCTGCAAAGGTCGGTGCCGATTGAACTGACGCCCGCGTTGATGGCTGAGTTGCACGAATTCGGCACCCGCGAACATGCCGAGGCGTGGCAATTGTTGCGGCTGATTTACGGGGCACGCAAGATGGGCAAGGGTGCGGATGTGCTGGGTGAAGTGTGCGAATCCGTAAACAGCGCGTGCGCCGTCACCAACATCTCGCCGGGCTACCTCAAGATGCTGTTGTCCAAGATGATTCAGGGATTCATCTTGCGTAAGACCGGCAAAACCGACGACACCACAAAGCTCAAGCTGCCGTCCGCTGGCCCTGGACGCCCCAAATCGCAACGCTCAGGCATCATCCCGCAAAACAGGCAACCCAATGCAGTCGCCAAGACGGCACCGATGGCGGTGAACACTCCTACGCTTGCGCCTGCGCCCGTGGCGGATAAGACGCCGGAAATCAGCGCGGAACCGAATCTGGAGACGATGGACAAGGTGCTCGCCTACTTCAAGTTTTCCGAGGACATCTTCGATTGCGACAGTCCGCGTTCCGCCTTGGAGAAGCTGGAGGAACAACGCTGGTTTTGTGATCGGCTGAAGGAAATCCGGCGCATCTTCGACGAGCCGATGACCAAGGGACTCGCACGGCAGGCCGTCATCAATGAACTGTTGTTGCGCCGAACCGACGTGGCGATGACCAAATCGGACGTGTCGAGCGAACAGTTTGCCGCCCTGCAACAGACCAAGACCCTGCTGGAACAATCGTATCGCTCGCAATGGGATCAAATCGACCAGATCATCCCGTATGCCAGCGCGGTGCAGAGCAAGACCACGTTCGCAGGCGTCATCTCTGATGTCATCAAGGCAGTTCAAAAATACAAGCAGAGCAACGAAACCACGCTGATTGACGGCATCTTTACCAAATACGAAATCGAAATCCTGATGCGTCAGGCGGAGCAGCATGAAATCCGCTATCGCCCGTCGTTAACGCTGTGCTGGCTGGAGGCAAAGCGGCATCTGTGGGATGCGAACTACAAGTCCACCCTGCCTGTCCGCGTCTTGAAGTTGCTTGACGCCGGTTTTCGTGAGGGCGTTGCCAAGGTCAATGAATCCGGGGAAGTGTTCCTGCCAGACCTCGAAAAAGACGGACCCGAAGGGGAATACTTCGATCTTGGAGTCGGCCCGTTTGCGGGGGAGGCTGAGACTGGCAACAAGCCACAAGCCGTTGAACCGCCCAAGGAATTGCCACTGCCGCCGGTCGATAATTCTCACGAAATTCTTTCCAGCTAATCGCCATGCCCAGCCAGTTACATCGCGAGAAATTGATGAAGCAACGCCTTCTGGAGAAGGTGGAAAATGCGATGGCCAAGATGACCGGCATCCAGATAAACGTGCCGTCCATACCGCGTCGTCTGGCCATTTCATCCTCGCTGATTGACGAATTCCTGCTCGACCCGGTGATGGGCATTTACGTGGTGTTCAACGAGGTGTTGGACGAGTTCCAAAAGGTGCGGGCAAGGCTTTCGTGGTTCACGCCGCGCCTCATGGATTCCAGTGGTCTTTCCAGTGCCAAAACGCTGAACCTGTTCCTGACGTTCAACCTGCGCTGCGTGCTGATGGAAGGCAGGATTGCGGCAGTTTACTACCCGTCTTGGGGTCAGGGACAAAAGACGTTCTGGCGGCATTACACAAATTACCTCAAGAAAAGCGCAATCTTCCGGGCGCAAGTAGGGCGCATGTCAGCGGACCAGGGCAAGGTGGAGGGCAAGGCGCAACTCAAAGGACCGTCCTGCTGGTCGATGGAGTTTCGGAACAACTCGCAAATCCTCCTGCCCGCACCCGGATTCTTGCAAGACGCCAAAACACAGGCTGGCTTGCGCTTGAACGACCTTGGTATTGACGAAATCAACAAGGTGGCGGCAATGGGCACCACCGGCATTGATGACCAGCTTATCGGACGTTGCACACTCGCGGTTTACAACAAGAACCATCCCGTCTGGCAGAACAAGCATCTGTTCCTGTCCACCGCCGAGGACACGATGCACCCCGGCTATCAACGGTTCAAAAACTTCAAGGAACAGGCAGACAACGGCAACCCGGAATACGCCGTGTTCTCAGGTTCGTTCAAGGATTACTCAAACCTGCTTGGAAGCGACGGTCGCCCGTTCAAGATTCATCGTGAAGACAACATCATGCGGGATTTGCGGATCAATAAATCCCGTTCCGCCTACCTGCAAGAAGCTCTCGGCATCTGGTCGGACAACGGCAAGGCGTTCTATGCCCAGGAGTATATCGACAACGCCATGCGCTACGGAGCCGACCGGCAAGTATGCGTGGTGTTGAACCGCGACGAAGACCCGGAAGCCAAACGGCATGGCGAGAATTGCTTCTATTTCCTTGGAGCCGACCCAGCCAAGGCGGACACACAAAAGGCGGATGACGGCGCAATGGTGGTGTTACGAGCGGTGCCCAAGGCGGAAGTCGGGTCGCAAGAGGTGCGCGACTGGTTCCTAGACTTCGTTTGGGCGCATCGGATTCGCAAAGCGGACGCAACCCAATGGTCAGGCATCATCCATCGCAAGGAGGAAGACTACCGGATGGCTGGCATCATGCTCGACCCTGGCGGCGGCGGGTTGTGGATTCGTCCCGAGCTTCGCAAAGGTGTGCAGCTTATCAACGGGCAGATGCGTAACATGGTTCCCATCGCGTCGCCGGAGGATGAACGCGACATGCCGATTCGCGGCAAGTTCATCCTGAGCATGTTCAAGCTGATGGACCCCTCGATCAAGAAGACGTGGGGCGACATGAAGCTGGCCAATATCGACGGTCTTTACGACGTGGCGCACACAGAGTTTCAGGAAGCATGGTCGCTGGGGTTGTTCAACCTACCACCGCGCATCAAGGATTTACCCAAGGACGCCACGAAAGACTGGCCCGCCGAACGGTTGGAAGCTTACGAATTGCTGGAAACGATGGGGAAACAGATTGTCTCCATCAACCTTAAGACGGATGAAAACGGTGCCACCAAGTTCACTAAGAACGGTGCCAAACAGTTCATGGCAAAGGGGCGCAAGGACTTCGCTTATGCCGGGATGTACGCTTACATCAAGTTCCTGACATGGCTCAAAGATCACGGCGACGACTTCAACGTGTCCAAGGATGACGAGGAGATGTGCGGTTAATTTGGCTTGCAACGGTTCCATCAATCTAACCAATCCGTCCAAATGGCTCGACAACCGAAAACTACGGCGGCTGACAGGCAGTTGGTTCTGGCCGCTGGCGAGCTTGGTGGAGCCACCACCACGCTCAATTACACCACCCACATAGCCACGGAGAAACCGGATTATACATCGCTGGTTTCCATTTATGATCGGTGCCGTTATTTCGCCCGCGAATCGTCTTTTTTGAAGATGTTCCTGCCGCTCAAACGGAGCGTTTACAACTACGGACTCAGCATTGTCGCGGCAGACCCGGCGCAACAGGATGCACTGGAAGAATGGCTGGATCAGGATTCGGAAGTGTTGGTGGACAAATTCGTTGACCCTTCCACACAGGAGACAGTGACGGTTGAATCCACCACCACAAATCGCGAGATTGTGGAGAAGTGGATTGAGGATGCGTGGACAAATTTCATCCTGTTCGATGCCGACATCGCCACCTGGCAGGATGACGTGCAAGGGGCGGTTTCATTGGCTCTGGAACGCTGTCAATACACGGACACGATGGGGTTGGAGATGGTCAAATACACTCACGGCTTGTCGCGCCAGCAGTTGCAGCAGCTTTCCAAGGACTCACAGAAGATTTTCGAGAAGCCGACCATCATTCTGAATCCGAAGAACAAGATGCACTTCAAGGTGCTCAAGCGTGCGGCTCGCGGCGAGGGGCTTCCGGTGCCAAACCTGTTCAGCGCATTCCGGTTGTTTGGCGAGATTGAATCCAAGGAGTTTGGGCAACACGCGCTGGCGTTCGGGTTGCGGTCGGTCAAGCGGGTTCATAAGATCGGTCACGAAATCAAGAATGGTCAGCACGCGGGCAAGCCGCATCACTTTTACAAGACACCACGCGCCACGGCCATCAAACGGAACTGGGTGGATTTGATCGGGTTCGAGGATTACGTCTGCAATTTTGACGAAACGATTGAGTATTGGCTTCCCGACCCGAAACTGTTTGACACGGTTATCTGGAAAGGCACAAACGACCGCCTGACGCAATGGGCTGGACCAATTGGGCAAATGCTCGTCGCTAAGGGGGTGATGCCGTATCTGAGCAACGTGCTCAAGGCGGTGGTAGCGGATGATCGCGAGAAGTTCGGGCGTTACGCCGCTTCGGTTGTCAGCCGAGCCTTTGGTGCGCCGGGTCCGGTTAGGTTGTCCTTCTCCAACGCCATCTTCTCTGAATCCCGTCTGGCGGCTGAGATGACCAAGTTCGCCGTGCAAAACGGGTTGGTGTCATGGACGACAGGCACGCAAGAAGCCGGGTTTAGCCCTGAAGTGGAGCAGAACCGCAAGGTTACGGAGGCGGATGACGATGACGCGATGAAGAAGTTCGCCCCGATGTATGCCGCCGCGCAAGCGTCCATGCCAGCTTTGGGCGAAACAGCCGGTAAAATGGCGGAACAAAGGTCAAGCCAACCCGCTCAACCCGGAGCCAAACCCAAAGGACAGGCTCCAGGCGCAACTCCAGGTCGCAAGCCGGGTAGCCCGAACGAAATGCCAACCGTGTCCTAATCCATCATGGCGACGCTTAAAACTACCGTAGTTGACGCCATATCCAGCCTCGCGGCTGCGGTTAATCCGAACGATCTGGTTCGCAAATCAGAGTTTGATGCCGGGATTGCAGGCATGGCACCGCTTTCAGGCGTTAACAATGCCATCAGCCTCGCGCATTCCGCATTAACCGTTCCGGCAACCAACGAATCGCTGGATTTCTCACTGGCTGGCCAAGCGTTGACGGGCGAGGTCAAGCTGCCAGACCAGACTACTTCGCAAGCTGCCGATACTGGACTTTCGGAAATCTTCAACGGACCCCACGCCGCTGGCGATACCATTTCTCTGGCCAAGACCAAGGTTTCAAACGTAACGGTCAAACGCCGATTGATTTCCGACCATTCAGACATCGCCACAGGTGTTGCGGATACCGATTACGTTTTGGATTCAGAAGCCGGAACCGTGCAGATAATGACCGGCGGCAATCTGGTGGCAACCGGAGCGCAGGAGATTTACGTCGAGTATGATTGCGCCGAGATACTAGATGGTCCTGGATTGGAGATTGTCCCCAGCGGGTTACAAAACGACTTTGGCACCGGGTATCATCAGGTGGCTCGCGGGGATCATACCCATTCTCTGCTTCACCGCGCTGCCACAGCGGACAGCGGTTCCATCACCATTGACATCAACATATCCGAAATCCAGGAGGTTTCCGCTGAAGTGCGAATGGCGGATTCAAGTCTGTCCAGCGGTATATCCGGCATCTACGTCAACACCAACGTCATCGCAACCAAGGCGAGCGTGGACGCACTGGATGTCCGCGTAACCGCACTGGAAGATGCTGTCCCTGATTCGGGTGTTCTGATTTCCGTTTCCGATACCGATTCCATTGACATGACGCGGAACGAGGAGACGGGCGAGATGTATGCTGATGCGGTGCTTGGGACTGGGCTGCACCTGAGCAGCGGCATTGCGGTCGATTATGATATTCTTGACTTGCGCTACCCAGTCACTTCAGTAGGCACAGGAACCCCGGAAGGCGTCGTCACGGGCAATATCGGCCACCGATTCTTTCAAACGGACGCCACTGACGATCTTGGCAATACCATGATAAAGATTTGGGAGAAGACAGAAAACGGAACGAACACAGGCTGGTTCTGATCAACTACGTCGGCCTAAAGGCGCGACGTTTGAACATGACATGAAAACTTTACTCACACTTTTACTCACCGTTCTCACGGGATATTCCGCTACGTATTCCGGCGTGGTTTCTGGCAACAACCTGGGCAACCAGAATTCCACAGGGACAAACATCACGATCAAAGGGTTGAAAGGTTGGTCAACGAATTTCAACGGGACCAACATGACGTTTGTGGGGGGGTCTTTTACGGGAGCAACAAACACAGGTGGTGTTTATTCTGGTGGTGCTTATACCGGGACATTGACCGGGACCAACGCTGTCCTGACGACGCCTTCGATTACTGGTGGGACGAACACCGGCCAGCTTATCACCGGCGCGACGATCACGGGCAGCCTTACCGGCACGAACGCCGTCCTCACCACCCCGAGCATCACCGGCGGCACAAACACCAGCAGCATCATCAACTCCCCGACAATCACCGGCGGCACGGTCGCCTCCGCCTTGACCGGCACCAACGCCGTCCTCACGACCCCGGCCATCACGGGCGGGACGAACACCTCCGGCCTGTTCCTCAACTCCACCCTCTCCGGCTTCACGTCCGCCCTCCAAACCAATACCGACCTGACCGCCTCCCGCGCCCTCGTCAGCGATTCCGCTCAACGTATCACCAACTCCGCCGTCACCAGAACGGAGCTTGGCTACGTGTCCGGCGTGACGAGCGCGATTCAGACGCAGCTTAACGCAAAAGGCGCGGCGACGAATGGGACGTTTAGCGGCGGGACGTTCACTAGGGCGACGAATGTTGGATTGACCGTGTTCGGTTCGGCG
>JAAOEI010000083.1_pt1 | contig 35533 bp, 64 predicted proteins | sample 7059261 | NCBI WGS metagenome assembly JAAOEI01 (sample SAMN14008812, study PRJNA610033) | viral metagenome | isolation source: viral particles filtered from seawater | place: China: Hangzhou Bay, Yangshan Deep Water Harbour | collected 2017-10-31 | reverse complement strand
AGCAGAACTCAAGTTAGCATAACTCTTAAAAATCTCCTTCGGGTTTACAGGTCTGAGTAGACGTATTGATTTGAACCTAGCCTTATCTGTGTCTTCTCCAAGTAAATCTTTACCTTCAGCTTCAAAACAATTTCCAGTGTATCTTCCATATTTAGGACATAGTATTTTCATTAGATGAAGTCCTTTACCACATGGTTCTGAGTTATCTGATATGTTTTTCTCTGTTATCCATTCTGAGGGTTTCCATTTACCATCTTTCATTATTGGAGATGGGTAGAAAAATTCAGGATTGTGATAACTAGCTAGATTAAAATCTAGAAATTTAAAATATTTTTGTTTCATATCTAAGCTAGTTTGTTTTTTGTAATTCTCTGAGAACCCATCTTAAAGCGTCTTCATATCCTGAGAAGTATCTGTTAGGATTCACTTGATTCTTGTTGAGTTTGTTAAACTCTTCTATCTTCTTACGAAGAGATGTTTTAGATATCATATCTAAGCTAACACAGAATCTACTTTTTGCATCAGTAGAAGAGCTTGTCTGTAGTTTGTGGAATCATGTGTTATGAACTGAGTCATTTCATTGAAGGCTTGATATTTTGTCATTGAGTTATCCACATTGTATTTATCAGATTTTTTATCATAGCTTCCAAAAGAGCATTTATCTAAAACGTATTTTGGAAGTGATTGAATTAACATAATTCCTTCTGATGTGGAGAGTTTTGTTTCATGCCATTGTCTGTATTTTTTAATTATGTTCAGACTGTCTAATAGAACATTTTGAATCATCTCAGCTATTACATCAATGTTAAGATTTGATGTATGTCTAGCGTATCCAGTTCTGATTCTTTGATCAATCAATGCTGATCCATTTTTAGCTCCACCTGTAGCTAAATGAAACATTTGATTGTCACAAGTTAGTCTGTAACTTGCTGATCCAAATCTTACAGCTGACTTTCCAATAATATCTGACAGTCCAAAGAATCCGACTTTACCAAAATCTCCGTTACCAGTAAAATCATATTCTTTAGGTAACACAAAAGCGAATGAAGCTCTAGTCTGTTCTTTATTCAGAAATAATCCATCTCCGTTATCTGTATACCATGCGTTCTTTCCTTTTGGTTTTAATGGAATTGGTTTCATTCCATCTACTTCAACATGAGATACAGCGTCTAAGACTGTCTTGTGAACTAATTCATTAGGAATCAAAGTATAGTTTGATGTTAATCCTAGTGATACTACTTTGTGGTTCTTCTGGATGATTTGCTGTCTTGTATCCTTTCCATTGACTACTAAATACTCTGACTGAATATCATATTCTGGATAACAGTTATCGGAATTTAGTAATGTAGTAAGTGTAGAAGATTGTATGTCTATCAATTCTTAAAAAATTAAAATCCTCTCTAAAGACCAGTATTGATCAATAGAGTAGGAGATTGAAGTAATGTGTTGTCTGGAAGTATGTGAACTCTTTGATAGTTGAATTTCATGTTCTTTTGAATCAGGTTTCTTTTTTGTAAGTCTTCTACATTTTTGGTCTGAAATAAAACATGACCATTATGTAATTCATTACTGTATGAAGTGACTGTCTTCAGTAGTTGTTTAGCTAGTTTTCTAGACTGTGTTGATATCTCAATTCTTCTAGTCTCGATATCTTTAATCAGTTTGGTTCTAGCATCAAAAGCTTCTGTCTGTTCTTTTGATTCTGGAACTGGTAGAAGTTCTTTCTCTCCAGTTGAATATACAACTTGAACAAAGTCCGTTCTTGTGTCTGTGACAATAGCCTTACTCATCATTTCTGACGCAAGTTCACTGGCTAGCGATCCCTTGAAAATTATGTTACCCATTTGGGTAAATGCTTGTTGTTTTTTCATATCTAAGCAATATTTTTTTTCGAATTGATGAATATAAAGTACACTGATGATCGTTTAGATCGATTAATCAACAAAAATTAAGCTTGAGTAATAGATACTTCTTTGTTTTCTATCACTAATTGTTCAATCATTTTATCATAAGATCCATTCTCAAGACTTGATAGAGTGACTGGAAAGCGAATAAGATCGCAATTTCTAAGCTTCCAATTTATAGTAAACCTGAAATCATTAATTTGTTTTGTCTTCATCTTCTACTCCTAGAGACTCCTGATCCGTTTTTTCTTTTTTAATGAACTTTTCTTTCACTCCTCCAGATGAAGCTCTCTGTGTTATCCCATGTGTCACACAATAGATATCATCAGACTGTCTTCTTCTGAAACATTTATTCTCTCTATGACTACCAAAGAAGAAACATCTTTCAGGATCACTGAATTTTAATTTCTCAGTTACTCCATCTGGATAGTATTCTTTATGATTACTTCCTACGAATTTAGACAGTCCACTGGATGATATTTCATCTACTTTGTTATTGAGGCAGTTGTGAGGTTTCCCATCTAACTCTCTGACAGGTAAATCCCCTTTTTTGTAAGGGGTGTTCCAAGTTAATTCTTCTTCTGAAGTACATTTTCTACACTTCATTTTTTACTAATATCCAGCTTTCTCAAATTTTACAGAGTATCTTAGATTCCTTCTATTCCAGTCTGCTAGATGTATCTGACATAATTCTCTGAACTCTTTATCTGATATCTGTATTCTTTGAACTGAATCATTAAAACATAATGAGCATTTTTTTTGTTTTTTATTATTAGATGTCTTATGTTGAGTTGGAAATTTTACTTTGATTGAAGTAACTCTCTGATCTTTTCTTCTATTACTTCCAAAGTTTTTTCCATGCTCTCTAGCGTAATCTTCAGGAGTTAAGCCAAACATTTTTCCATCCCTCTAGTTCCTTTTGAGGCGTGTCTCTTTGTTCTAAGTATACAGTTACAGCATTCACATCTAGTATTCTCTGTTATGAGAAAGAACTTACAAACTGAACATCTCTTCTGTCCATTATGATATCCTTCAGGTCTCTGAATGTGAAGAGGTTTTAATCTCTCACAATATCCAGTACAACAAAACATTTTAAAAATTAGCTTTTAGACCGTCTGAATATTTCAGACTATAAAGTATTCCAACTAAACAACATTCAAGAGGAGAAGCTTCTATCTCTATCAAATATTGAATTACATCTGGAGATATAGCTCCGATCAATACTTTATTTTCTTTGTATGTTTTTACCTTGAACTCATCTTGTAGAATTACTTTATTCTTATCATGTATTGATCCATTTGATTCTAATACAAAGTTGTTTTTTCTGTCTATTAGATCAGGTCTGACTCCAAAATACTTCTCGTTTTGACTAGGAATTATACAGGAAATACCATATTTTTTTAATATTTCCTGTATACGAATTTTGATTTCAAAGTCAGTTCCTCCAGTCTCATTATTTCTAAAGGCTTTATGGATAAATGATTTTTCAGACATTATTTTTATTTTGGAATGAAATACATTGGATTACTCTCACATTGAATTTTATAGCCTTTCTTTCTTAATTGAGAGATAACCTGTCTGATGGAACTTTTTTGGAATCCAGTTTTTTCCATTATTGTTTTTGCTGAGAATTTCTCTCCAGTTGCTAATACATCTAATAATAATTTTGTTTTTGGAACGTGTGGCTGTCCATATTTTCTTCTAATATGTCTCAGACTTCTTGAGGCTGAGGTTCTACATTTTACACATGATGTAGATGTATAATGTGTTGGAGTAAAGACTATCTTACAGAAGACACAGTTAATTCTAAATGATCTTCTAAGCCATACAGATCTACAGTATTTACAGAAATTATATTTATTCCTCCTACCATTCTTTGAAATTCTGTTTAACTCATGTTCTGTTAGATAGTTTGGACATCCTAATCTAGGACATTTAGAAATATCTAATTCTTTAGATTGTATAATACTAGACAAAAATCTAAATCCTGTATTTGTTCAACAAAACAAAATCTATAGTAGTCACTATCAACTTTCATTTTTCAGTCATAAATAAAACTAGAAGAAGTCTTCTTAGAGTTGATTTCTTTATTCTGGATAATCCAGTTCTGAAATTATCTATTCTACTATGACAGGTATTACAGAGACAGAAGAATCTGGAAGGATCTATCACGATTGTAGTCTTTACATAAATCCAATATTTTACAGGATCTTTACTTAATCTCTTCAGAATGATCTTCTCTCCATTGAGATATCTTCTATGATGAAATGCGAATCTCCTTCCAAATTTCTTTCTACATCCAAAACATCTTTTATCAAAATAAAGAAAGGCTATCTGATCTCTCTCTATTCTGACTTCAGCTGGATTCATACTGATTTAGGATTTTGCTGGACTGAAGAGATAATCTTAAAGTCAGCATTATTGAAGAATTTTCCTGAAATGTCTACTCCAGAAGTCATATCCTTTCTGAATACCTTCATGTTAAATTCAGTCACTCCGTATTGAGTTAATTGATCAACTATCTGTAAAATCTGATTCTCATAAAGTATTCTGTTAGATGATTGAACCTCTACTACAGGTTTCTTTCTCCAGAACATTAGGATCTCTTCCTCCAAATTACTACAAAGTAACCATTTCTAGGAACAGTTACTTTCTTTTTTTCTCCTTTATGGTTGATATACCAGTCATTACCATTATGCAAAAAATGAGTATCTCCTTTCTTTATTGGTTCATAGAAAGCTAATCCTACTATACACTCTTCAGCATAGTTAGTACATAATGAGTTAGCTGGAATGATCATCATAATTTCCATATTGTCTTCTAACCACTGTCTATGAATTTCTCTTACACAATCTTCAGTTATTGAGTTTGGAATATTAGCCCATCCTATAGGCTCTCTAAATTGATATTCATTTCTAGCATAATCTCTCCATGAGAATCCAGATAAAGCATTTCTTTCTTTGTCTATGTAGATATCACATTTTGTATTTTGTTCAGTAGCGAAAATATCTATATTTGGAAATACTTGATATTTATTACATAGCATATCATAGAAATCTCTTCTAGTATCCCAATTATCAGATAGTGAAGCTTCTGAACGTGGTCTCTGATGTAATTGACTCAAATTATTCTATAATGTCTTTCTGATATAATTATCAGAATTAATGTTACAGGAATAACCATATAGACTATATCAGTTAAGTTCATGTTCTGAACAAAATCCAACATGAATTTCATTTCGTGTCATTAATTGAGTCTGACAGTCTGAGTGTTTACAGAAATGTTTTCCTCTCATTTTATTCTCCTAATTTTGGAGTAGTTCTAGTAAGAAGTATTCCTACAGCTCTTTCTAATTTCTGAATATTTTCTCTGACTTCTTTGAATTGTTTATCAAAGTATCTGACGTCTTCTGGAGTCATTATTTAACTGTCCAAATTCTGAGAGATTCATTATAAGATACGTCATTAGCTAGTAATGGAATGTATTTTTTGTATCTCTCATAAGTTGATGGACTGATTCCAGCTTTTAGAACCAAAGATTCCACTCCTATTTCTTTCTCTGATCTGATGATACTGAGAAGTTTAGAAACATTTTCTTTTATTGCTGTCATTTAACAAGTGTACTAGATATGAAATTCTGAATATCTTTAATGATCTTCTGTTCATTCTCGATTATCTTTTTGATTTGAATTTCTATTTCAGTAACTCTTCTGTTTAGATTATCTACTTCTGACATTTTTCTAACCTCTGAATCTCTTCTAAAATCAAATCAAATGTTCTAATTCTTCCTTGAATGTATTTCAGTCCTTCAATTCCAGCTATTTCTAAAAACTGGTTGAAAGCTAGAGTTCTCTGTTTCCTAATAAATGTCTGTAAAGCTCCTGAATCTATTAGAGTCATTGTTTTGAATAAATCCTATATTTTGCCTGTTCTTCTATTTTGTTTAGAGGGTTATTCTTTATCTTTCTCAGACATCTAGTTATAGATTCAGCTGGAGTTAATTTGTTCCATTGATCAGTTCTAAATGTATTTGGTTGCCAAAAATTCCAGAACTCAAAACAAACTTTAGTATTTGAATCATTTATCAGAGCTGGTCTATGAGAAATTAAAGTTACTAATCTCTCTTCTATCTTATTGAGTGACAATTTCTAATTTACAGTGACTCTTAACATCCATTCCTTCAGCCATACAGAACTGACATTTCTCTGAATGATCTTCTGTAACTGTGAGATTGTATCTAGTCTCTTTGTTGATTTTATGTAAATCAATTATCTCTCTAGTGTGATTCAGACAGCTGTATCTAGGAAGAAAAAAAGAATTAGGATGTCTTTCCGTTGAAGACATTCGCTAATGTAATACACAGTTGATTAGGTTCTATATCTGCTAGAAGTTTTTTATTTTCTAGAATTTTATAGAAAGCTTCTGTATCTGCTACTTTTTGTTCAGTTGTTCTTGGAGTGAAAAATTTCTTATTTCCAAATCCTGAACTTTGTGAACTTCCCTTCTCTTTGTATTCCTTCCATTTTTTTAGAGCTTCTTCTTTGTTCCAGTTATTCCAAGCTGGTTTTTTGAGACAATTAACAGCTATAAAATTAATCTGTTCTAGAACTTCTTCTTTCTCATTTAGAAGTTTGATACATTCTTCTTCTGATATATCTGATTTTGGTTTTAATTTTTCAGCTTTGAACTCATCCCATATTTCTCCATAGTGTTTTTGAATTTCATCTGGAGTAGATTCTGATAGAGTGGCTTTATACTCTTCAGTAATTCTTGAAGTCAAATCTTAACTCCTTTATTCAATTCTGTCTCATTGGCTACATTTGTAGTCTGGATTGATTGACAGACATCTATTCCATGCTGTGAATGTATTTTCATATCTAAGCAGAGTTATTTCAAAAATCTAGTATTTATCTTCAATAGCTTCTATCTGACAGTCTAAATTTATACAGTCTGACAAGTATCTCACCTCTCATCTATCTTCTATCTATCTATCTCTCTCAGAAGAAAATTATTATTATTATTATTATTATATTAAAAAAAATTTTTTATTATATGGGCTGAGATAGATAGATAGATGTGTGATGTGGGAGAAGATATGTGAGAGAAGAGAGAATATATACTGTTTTTATGGATTTAACCTTGTTTTAAATAGAATATATGATATTCTATAACTGTATGATGGTATTACCACAATATGTTTCATATCTAAGCAATCTGGAATTATGTTTATGGTATGCCATCATACACTAATTCACAGAATTTTATTCAATGATATTAAGAACTCTACTGTATTGTATTATCAGATACTTTGAATAAGTCAGACAGTCTATCTTCCATATTCTTCTTCAGTTCCTCATAAGCTGATCTCTCTATTTTGATAGAGTTGTTTTCAGCTCTCAATCTTTCACTATCTGAAACTGTAATTAATGGTATTATCTTCCTATACTCACTGAAGATAGTATCTGTATCAGGTTTGAAATAAACTGTATCTAATGGGATGAGTTTACTGGAATGAGATAAAAGTCTCTCAGCTGTATGAGGATTAATAAGATTTGAAGATTTTATTATTTCATTAAATCTATGTCTGAATCCATGAGAAGACGGAACAGAGAACCTAGATCCTATTCTATCTTTTGAATTTCTTAATCCAGCTTTCCTCTGAACATAATAAACTGATTTTGAAAGATTCTTTGGACTCGATATACTTCCATCTAATTTTAAGAACACTGGAGAATCTGGAGTTAATTTAGACTGTCTAGTATCTAGATATCTGTCTAATGCTTTTGTAGCTTCTGGAGTTAGAAATGTAATGTATTCTTCTTTACTTCCAGCATATCCAGTGATACAGTAACACTTTCCATATCTCTCATCATTAATTTCTTTTAGATGTTTGATTTTCAAGTCTTGAAATATTCCAATTCTTCCTCCAGATGAATTTTCAAAATGAATGATAGCTGTAGTTCTCAGACTGTCTGAGACTTCTAACATTCTTTGAATCTCTTCTGTAGTCCAGCCTCTTTCTACCTGAGATTTTATAGTTTCAGGGAATAATCTTCTCATCTTCTTGAAATTAATCATAATATCATTCATCTCTAGAAATGACTGGATAGGAAAATAATATACTCTGATAGAGTTAGGATGAACGTTTTTTCTCATAAAAAGGATGTAATCTTCTATACTTCTTTGTAAAATAGTAGGGTTCATTGACACAATATCATCATAAGATTGATTGTTTTCTAGATTTAGAAAATCTTTAAATTTCTTCAGACTGTCTAGATAAGATATCTTTGTGGATTCTGATTTGATAGAGGCTAAGAATATCTCCAATGATCTTTCCATGTCATTATTCAGAACATCTTATCTATATAAAGAACGAATAATTAAGAGAGAAAACAGTCTGTTTAACTATAATTATAACCCTTATTTTCTCTCCTAACACTTTTTAATTCATGCGTAAATGCGTCTTAGATCGCTTTCTCATTTACAGGCTCTTCTTTTACCTGTGATTTTCTCATAATAATTACATCTAATCTAGATATTTTACCTCTTAATTCATTCTCTATATTTCCAAGTCTACCTAGAGATTTCATTAATTCAGATTGAAGTGGTTTTAGTTGTTCTAATGTTAATTCAGATAATTGTTTATTATTTGGATAGTTCTCTGGATTTCCATATTGTATCTTTAAAGTGTTTAACTCAGATGTCTCTCTCTGAAATATTCTAGTTAATTCCTTTCTCATTATTTCTTTTATAATTAATTCTTCTTTTGTCATTTTTCCATCATCCTCTCAATTAGTTTCTTCTCAAATTTATTTGGAGATATCTTTTCATAAATTCCAGTATCATGATTAATTACTTTGATGGGTTTAGTTGTTTTCATTTTTACAAACATATCAATAACTTGCATTTTCATTTTATAAGGCAAATCCTGAACCTGATCCATAAAGAACAGCTATCTCAGCACTTGTTATTTTTCTCTTAAAAAATATAACTTCGTCTAATAATCCCTGTAAAGCTCCACCATAAACAGGATCCATAAAATATATCGGGTGATCTGGAGTGTTACCTGATGGGATTGTGGTGGATATAGTGCCTTTACTTACACCGTCACACCAAAGTTCTAATTCGTGGGCTGTATTATCATAAGTCACAATGTAATGCTTCCAGTTTGAATCACTAAAATTAGTGTTCCATGTTCCACCTACTCCGACAGTAGCTTTTGTAATTATACATCTAATATCCCCTGTATCCCTAACATCAAAGATAATTCCATTAGTAGCTGAAGCGTCACATGATGATAATATCACATTATCGTTAGCCCACTCAGGTGTAGAATTTTTAAACCATAATGAAAAACTCCAATCGTTAGCGTCATTTAGAAATTTCCAGTTTAATGCAGTTTGTCCTTTTGCGTAATCATTAACTCCATCAAAAGATAGACAAGTTCCTATTTTTCCAGCTACAGAATAAGTAGCTCCTGATACAGTAAGATCCTCAGCTTCTAATGAGTCAGTAGATCCAATCAATCTAGCTACGTTTACAATATTTCCAGACTGTTCATTAAATTTGTAATATGCTTTGATTTGATCAGTATCAAAATGAGCTTCTGGAACAAGTGGGATCACAACAAAATTAGGACTGGATAAAGTAGCACTTGTTTGAATGTACCACGTTGCAGTAGTCGGAGTAGATAGTGAATCTAAAAGTAAAAATTTTCCGTATTGAGGTACTTTGTTAGCAACTCCGACTGGTAAAGCTGTACCTGTCCAAACTACTACAGTATCTAATTTAGTTCCAGTAACGTTATTCCCATTGAATCCAGATTGTCCATCATAATCGGTCATTATATCACAGTTCCATTAACATGAGTTACAGCTACCTGAGCTGTCATTATCTGACCTGAAGCTATAGGCTTTCCAGTAAATGTAACTCTAAAAACTAGAATGTTAGAACCTCCTCCAGAATCAGTAAAACCTCCAGCTTCAGTAAGTGTAACATCTGAGCCAAAATCACTTCTTACAAAACTTCCAGCATATCTTTCAGTTTGATTGACTGTGATTTTCTCACTCCATGCCTTTCTATCCAACTCGTTTCCTAAAGCTGTATTTCCTAAAGCCTCAGCTGTAGCATTATCTCCTACAGCTATGTGAGAAGTTCCATTAGAGCTTTCAGCTGTTCTGTTTTTTGCCATGTCAGTCATTCCTACTGATGTTAGAATGTTATCCAATCTTTGATTATAATCTAAAATATATTCATGATCTACTCCAAATTTTATAGAAGCCTGTTCTGGAAGTATTGTAGTTTTTCTATCAGTGTTAGCTATTTCATGCCATAGACTGTCTAATTCATTAATTAATGATGGATTTTCAGGTCTAAGATATGGAACTTCTAATTCCTTCCAAGTAGCTACAGTCCATTTATTATTAGAGATATTAGAGTGACCTAATGGAAAACCATGTTTCTTTTGAAATAGTTCAGCTAGAGTATTCTCCTCATACTCTGAAAGTAATGGCATAAAATTGTTATTTAAAATAAAACTAACAGAACTATTCTATCCATAAAAGAATCCAGCGTGACTATTCGGAATAGCTTCTACTGAACCCATATACGGTATAGTAGTAATCTCCTCAGATGAAGATGTCTCATAATCAAGTATACCAGCTTGAAAATTAGTTCTCCAAGTAGAATCTACGTTCTTATCTCCTAGAGTCAGCCATGCCAAACAACATCCTGACTTCATTAACTGAGTTCCAGATGGAGTTCCAAATATTCCAACGTTGTTAGAAGTTGGATCATACACTCCTCCAGTAGAGATAGAACCCTGTGATACATTGTTTACAAAAGCCTCTACTGATGTGGAATTAATCTTTACAATTAGACAGAATAGAGTATCTGGAGTATAAGTAAATGTAACATCTTTGTTAGATGAAGAGACTATACTTCTACATCTAATCTGATTTGAAGCTGTAGCGTGTGCGTCTATCTGAATTAAAAATGAACCAGTCTTCTCAATAATTGTCTGAATCCCATCTCCTCCAGAAGTAGCTGGAAGTTTTAACCATAATGCTATAACTAGATTTGAAACATCAAAGTAAGAATGATCTGATATTATCTGATAGCTACTTCCGTTTGTTTTTGCCAATGCGTGAAACTTTGTAGCTTCTGATGTTGGATTAGGAAATGTTATCCCAATAGCGTTTGAATTATTATGTATTAAATCATAAGCTCTTACAGCTGATGGAATCCTCCTGAAATATCCTACTGGATCTACTCCATAGTGAGTCTCTTCGTGGTTTAAATCAGCGTCTCCAACATTCAGAGTAATATTATGAATATCGATTAGAGGAGATACTATCAGCCAATCTATAGTAAAATCATCATTTACTTTTGGGTTCATCTTTTGTATTCTAGTCTGTAGTTTTACAAATTCCTCTAATCCCAAACTAGAAGATACAGCATTAGAAATATCTGAAGATACCATGTTCTAGTAACTCCATTCCTCAATAGTTAGAACTATCTCATCAGCGTATCCTCCTTTACCTGATGTCATTTGATAGCCTATTAGATTTGAGTAAAAATCAAGTCCAGTGTTACCATCTTTGATTCTAATTGTTTTTCCTAGATCAAATAGATCCTCTGGAACTGAAGTGATAATGTTTGTGTACTGTCTTCTTGATTTACCCTTAGTCTCCATATATCCACCCAGAGCTTTCAACGCTGTCTCTTTATCTGGATAATCATTCATTGGAACTACAGTCTCTCTAACTCCAAAAGATTTCTTAGCTACTGTGTTTTCTCCTATTAGTCTGACTGATTTTCCCCAATAGGATCTTATTTTTGCGTTACCTGTTCTTGTAGTCCATGCTGAATTATCTGGAGAATCATAATAGTTACCAGTTCCAGTCTGATAGTCTATTGAAATATAGTTTACAGTGTCAGGATATTTCTCTATATTTACCCATATCTTTTGTAATGGAGTTACTGGTAGATTATCCATTGATATCTCAAAGTATTTTCCAGATGAAAGTTCTCTTTGTATTCTTCCTCCAGATACCACTACTCTCTTTCTAAGGTCTAATTGTTCTGGAGTAGATGAGCCATCAGTTCCAATAATATTTACTATCATATCCTTAGTTATAGTTCCAGTCTTTGTAAGATACAGAGCAATTTTTGATATAGTATCTGTAGTAGGAGTTATCGGAAATGAATTATGTAATGTTGATAGATTGATAGTAGCATTTGATGAAGTATTCTCATAATCTATAGTATGTCTGATTACTGGAAACGCATGGTAAATTGAATATCCAGAATCTAAAATAGAATCGTTGTACTCACTTGGAAATCTCTTAAGATATAGAATTTTTCCAGAATCCCAATTTTTAGCTACAACTGAATTAAATGAATTAGTTACAAGAAATCCAGAGAAACTTCCTTCTCTCTTTCTAAAAAAGAAGTCACCTGTAGGATCAACTCCATAATAACAAGCTGAGATATTAGCTAACTCTTCAATAGCTTGAGCAATACTGGAGTTAAACTTTTGAAAATCTGGAAGCTTGATATCTACTGTTTCTACTCCATTGACAGTCCATCCAAGATTTGATAATCCCTTATGTGATAAATGATCAGTATCTTCTATCAAATCTTTTATTATTTCTGAAGTCCTTGTAGTAGTATCTGATGTAAGTAATGTCAGACCGTCTGTGTCTTTAGCCTGATAGATTTTCTTATCTGTCTGTCTATCAGCCATATCTCTACCATGACCAATAGCGAAAACTCTCTGTCTACTAAATACTGAAGTTACTGTGATCATTGTAGTATCTTCTATGTATCCCCTAAACCATAGATTATAACTTCCAGAATCTTTTTTCATATAAACTTCAACTATCAATCTATGCTTTAGTTTTGACTTTCTTCTGACATCTGTAAGGTCTACAAGATTTTGAGATGGATCAAATATCATAAAAGCAAATCCTCCCCAATTAGAATTTACTCCACCTGATAAACTCCATCCTTCTAATACAAAGTCTTGAGTTCCTCCAGCGTCAGAATCAAAAGTATATTGTAATGTTCCAGCACTGTTTTTAATTAGGATTTTAGGTCTGAGTCCTCCTCCTAAAAATCCAGATGGAAATGTAACCATTATTACACCGTAATCATAGCTAGTGATTCTCTTTCCTTGAAAGCTATCATGTTTGAAATATCATTTTGAGTTAGAATAGAACTTCTTGAAGATATTACATTAGCTTGAGACAGTCCTAATAATTCAGCATTAGATGATATTTGTAATCTCTCAGAATTTATTATTCCCTGAAGAACAGCTGAGCTTAATTTGTACCCTGAATCTCCTGATATTAATCCCATAATATCAGAATCATAAGCTCCTAGAGAAGAAAGTGTAGACATTAACCCTACTCTATTATTTGCTTCAGATAGAGCCATTGATAACAAATCAAATCTATAGTTAGCTCTTCCAGACCTTCCTTTCTGGACATCTCTGTCTACTTGTAATCTTAAATTAATTCCAGTTAATGATTGAAGTGTATCTCTATTATCAAAGCCTCCAATCATTCTTTGATAAGCTATTCTAGCCTGATATTCATCATGTCTATTACTACCTCCATGTTTAGATGATCTTCCAGAAGCTCTACTTCCTCCATTGGACACAGAATTTCCTCCGTTTGTTCCCTTACCTATACTGAATTGAGATAATGCGTGTGATATACTTCCAAGTGTTCCAGATACAGTCTTACTGACAGAACCAAATCCTCTGATCCTTGCGTCATTAGCTGTAAACAATGAATTAGAATTAAATCCTAAAAATGAGAATCCTCCTCCTAGATTAGAAATTGTTTTTCTAATTTGGCTATTTTTTGCCATCTGTGATTCTAGACTTCTGAGAGATCCTGATAATGATGGAGAACTTCTACCTATCCTCTGAGCTTGTTGTTCTAAGTATATAGCTCCTTCAATATTTCCATTATCGTATTCGTCTATAGCTTGATCTAATATTGCTCTGATTATTGCTAGATTTCCATTATGAACTAGAACCTCTCCGATATCATCTAAGGCACTAGCTTTTTTTTTATCAGTTTTATCTAGTTCTTCATTTACATCTTTGATAGCTTCATAGATGTCTTTGAACTCTGCTACTGTGAACTTACCTAATTGTCTCATAGCGTCTACAAATTGATGAGCGTGAACATCTGATGTCTTATCTAATTCCAAAGCTACATCTTTGATAGCTTCTACCATTACAAGAGAGGCTCTCTTCCATTCCTGAGAGTTTCTATCTATTTGTTGATCCATTGAATAAAGAGATAGAGTAATTGTTTTGATTCTATCCTCTATATCCTGAGTTCCTTTACCAGCTAACTCCTCATTAAATGCTAGAATTTTCTCAGCTGTAGAAACATATTGTTTTTCTAATCCAGATAATGAGCTTGATAATTCATTTGTTTTTTCAGTGTAATCTTCAAGATATATCCCTCCTTCATCATAAGATTGACTAAGATCATTCTGTGCTTTTTGCTGAGAGTTTGTTATCTGTGTGTTATCTTGTTGAGCTTTTGAAGTTCCAAAAATAGCGTCTCTTAATCCAAATTGATTAGTAGAAACTAAAGCAATAGCTCCAGCGATAGCTACAGCTGTAGGAATTGCAAATAACGGATTAGATAACATAGCGAAAGTTTGAGCCCATATTGATTTAGTAGCTACTCCTGTAGAAACTGATAAAACTGTTTGAGAACCAGTCACAGCTGTCTGACTTGTAGCAAGTGATATGAGAGATCCTATTGCATTTGGAATTGTTACAGTAGCCATTGTTCCAAGATTGAGAGCAAACATTACATTAGCTTGAGAAGCGTCATCTTGAGCTTTCTTTAACTGATCAGCTTTAATCTTCAGACTGTCTTCAGTATTTACTAAATCCTGTTGTTTTGATTTTAATTTCTCAATGGTTAATCTATACTCATTTGTGTTTTCTTTTCCTTGAGATTGTAATTTATTTAATTTATCCTGAATCTGAGCTAATGCTATATGCTGTTTGTTTAATTGATCTTCTGTTTTTTGTAGTGCTAATTGAGACCTTGCTACTTGAATCTGTCTGTTATTGAGATTATCATAAGCGTAATAAGCTGAAGCTACATTGGTAGCTAAACCAGCGAATCCAGCTCCAGCTTTCAGAGCCTTTTGTCCTGAAGATAATGTCTCTTCTCCTACTCTATGGATTTTTCCACCAGTCTTCTCAGCTTCGTCTCCCACTTTTTGTAATTCTAGTTTGAGAGTTCCAGTTCCAGATTTTAATTGAGTTGCGTCAAGTGTAGCTACAAAACGAATCTGTTCTTCTGACATTATTATTCAGAATAGTTCCAATTAATAATAGAACTAACTAAGTCTTCCATTCCTTCCAACATTGATATAATGTTCAAGAGGAACGTCTCTACTTCCTTGAATTGTCTTCTGCATGAATGTAAAGTGTTTTTTTGCTACAGCTAAAACTATCCATTTAGCTTCTCTTCTTGTTTCTCTTTTTGCTGGAGATATGTGAGGTCTGGGTGGATATCCTTTATGCCAAACTGATTTAGCAAAATGCTGTAGTCCTGATTTATCGAACCACATTAGAAATCCTGTAGGATCTAACGGTTCAATCTTATGAGCTTTAACTCCAGATATCTCAAGCCATGTAGCTAGTAATGTTAATTCAGTCTTGAATAATATAGTCAGTTTCTCTCTTTCAGCATACCAAGAGTGAGCATATTCTCCAGTGTCTCTTGGTATTCTTTTGTCTAACTCTATGATGAACTTACCTAATAATGCGTCTAGACAGTCTGAAACAAAATTATCATTTTTCTTTGAGACTTCATCTAACTGTAGAAATATTTTATTCTTGTTTGTTTTCTCCCAAGTAAATCCAGACGGTCTGTTTATTGCACTCATTTATCTAATCTAGCTCTCCTGTTAGTCTCTCCGATTCTAGCGTATATGAAATCTAATAATATTCTCTGACCGTCTTCAGACTGTCTTAACTTCCATAGTTCAGGAATTGAACCAAATCCAAGAGTAAAAGCCTCCCATACTTCAAAGACTTTCATTCCATCAGGAACTCTAAATAATTTCTCAGGTTCTCTAAGTTCTATAGATTCTTTGATTACTGTAGCTCTCTCTTGTGTCCAACTGCCAATAAAAAAGTGTAAATGTCCTTACAAGCTGAGAATACAGATTTTCTTGGAACTTTCCTATCATCTAATATAACATCTAACATATCAGGACAGATGAATCCTAAAACTTTCTCAGTATAAATTTCTTCAGCGTCTAAAATATTTCCAGCGTCTTCAGGATCTTTTGATCTTAATGTTGTTCTAACAGTATCATCAAAGTCAGTTCCAATCTTTCTAAATTCTTTTGATTTTCTAAAAGATAATTCAGGAATTGGAATTAGATGATCTGATAGTTTGTAAATTGTAAAATCATCATTGAATCCTCTATACTTTTGTTCAAATGGAATCTTTGGCTCTTTTGGAATTTCTGGAGATGGAAGGTCTATAGATGGTTCAGGTTTAATCGTATTTTCCACTTAAAACACCTAAGAGAAAGATATAGTTCCAGCACTAAATGAAAGTCTATCCATAAGAGGATCAGCTGATGTTCCTTCAGGAATTGCTATTGGATCATCTTCAAAGACCACATCTGTCATACTACAAGTAGTTACAGCTGTCTTGATTACTCTGGATAATGCTCTTGATGTCTGAGCCTTGAAATCTGTTAAGAGTAAGATATCTTTTTGAAATACATCCATAGATCCTGAGATTGATTTTACTACAGGCTTAGCCCATAATACTTGACCGTCTCCAGAAGAATCCAGAACAGCAAGTTCTCTGTTTACTGATACAGAGAATCCCTTAGTCTTGTAAGTAGTTCCGTTATGAGTTACTGGATTTGAACCTCCTTCAGAATGTGTCCATGCACTTCCAGAAGAGGCTGAGGCATAAGCTCCAGTTCCTTTTGGATCTGAAGTTCCAATTAAAACTGGTTGAGCTACGAATATCTGTCCTGATAATTCACATAATCCCTTCTCTGGAATTGTTAGAGTTGCTGATAATGGAAGACATCCTCTTCCTCTTGTGTAGTTTGTAGTTCCAGCTACCTTATGAGAAAATACCATGTCTATTGATTCATCAATAGTTCCTACAGTAGATCCGTTTCCTTCATTGAATAAATATTTTAAAAATGGATAGCCATAAGTATCATTTATGAAAGTTCTAAAATTAATTAATGCTGTCTCAAAGACTTTAGTTTTACCATATCTTCCAGACTGTCCAACTTTCCTAACTTCAATAGCTTCTGGAATATATTTGAAATCCCATACTGGATTAATTCCAACGTTTAACCACGTTGGATTAGATAGAGCTCCAAACAGAGCTGGATTAGAAAGTAAACCTTCTCCTACATATTGTAGAGGATTAACTACATCTAATTGAGTAGATAGAACTTGAGTCATATTTAATCAGACTTCTCCTTTTGTTTCTTATCTGAACTATTCTCTGAAACCCATATTCCACAGTTAGGACATCTTAGTTTTTTAGCTTCAACACCATTATAATTAGAATCAAATTTTTCTTTGACTAAATCACCATTACATTTAGAACATTTAGTCATAAAATCTAAAATTAATCTTTAGAACTAAAGAACTAACTTCTACTTACAAAATAAATAACTTCTAAGATTGATTGGTGATGAACTCCGTTGAATATTTTTATTTCTTTAGGAGAGTTATCAGGTCTCCATGATAGAACATTGTCTTTGAAGTATGCTATAGCAGAATCCTGAGTTCCATTACTCTTCAATACCCTTCTATTTCCATTTGGATAAAACTCATTGATTATACTATTCATGTGTCTTCTAACAGCTGATGATTCAGAAGGAAGTTTGAAGTTTGTATCTATTATAATATCAGTCTTGTACGCTACTACTGAATCATCTACAGTGTGAAAGTCAAAATCCTCTATTGTATCTCCTTCATTGAAGAAAACTCCATAATTCTTAACTCCGTTAGGATATGCTTTAGTGACCTCACTTCCAAAACTAGAAGGATCATAAAAATAAGGCTCTGTAGGATATCCTACCACATCAGTCCATTTAACATTAAACCAGTTAGCTAAAGTCTTTGTAATTTCCTCCCAGCTTCCAGTGAGATGTGAGTATGTCTGAGTCATATTGGATTGTTCTCAGCTCTTGAATCTGTAATGTCTCTTAGTTCTAAACATGGGAGAGTAATTTTTCCAATATTTCTTCCAAAAATATTATACCTGTAGATATCCATGAATCTCTTCCATTTACCTCCGTCACTCATCTCATATTCCCTATCATGTACTTCTGTAGTGGAGTAGAATTGTTCAGAGAATGAATTATTCCAGCTCCTGTCTTTGTGTCTTGGAATAACTCTCTTTGATGGATAGAAAACTGTTAAAATAAAATGTGCTAGTTCATGTCCTATTGATGTCTTGAAGTTTTGCTGGAGTATCATGTCACCTGATTGATCATTTACATAACAGTCTACAGTCTTGTTATTTCTGTTAGTTACTCCATGAGGTATTCCTCCAGAGTTTAGGTTTCCATCTCCTTGCACTCCTCCAAAATTAATATCTGAAGATGTAGTAGGATATACTCTGACAGTCCATCCATTCATCTCTACAGCTTTTGATAAATCATATCTGTTTACATGGGAGAAAACATATTCCAGTATTGCTCTCTCATACTTCAGACGGTCTATGTTATTTGTGAAAAATTTAATCTGGAAGAAGTACAATATTAGTTCAAATAAAAAATAAAAAGAAAGGAACTATTCTAGCTTAGATTTTAGAAAGTTCTGATTCTTTGGATTGTGCTTTTCTGTAATAGAAAATTCCTATGGCTGTTACCAGCGTAGTGTAAGTTCCAAACATCATAGCAAGTATGCTGTTTTCTGATAGGATAGATGGATCTTGAAAGACTCTATGGAATATCCAGATATATCCTCCGAATATCATGGTAGTCAAAAAGTTTCTGAAGTTCAATCTTTCCCAGAATGATTTTCCCATTGTAATTGCGATCATAGTCGCAATTCAAGAGAACTATTGGATGAAATACTTTGAAAAACCTAATACTACAGACAGTCCAGATATTAGACCTAAAACCACAGTTATTTTTTTGTATTTATTATCTATTCTTGTTTGATGTTCTATGAGTTTATTTTTCTCTGTCTCTAAATGAGTATCATAAGATGTTCCTAATTCTGTCAAAGTGTTACAGGTTTCATCCATCCTTCTCTCAAAATATTGCCTATGTTCTTCCTGATTTGATTTAATTGTATTTAATTCCTGTAGAATAATTTTTTCAATGTCAGAGAGAGACATTAGAATACATCTCCTGAAACATCTCTTACATCCTCCAGATTAGAAACATAGAGTTCTACTTTTTTCTTATATTCGTCATTGAATACCTTCACTAATTCAGGTCTAAAATTATCAGGTCTTTGGAAGAATTTTGATTTCATTAAAGCGTGAGAAGCTTCTACTATTGTTTGAGGAACTGTAGATAATGGTAAGTCTGGAAGTGTTGAATTTTTATTCCTTCTTGTAATAATTTTAATTTCTTCATCTATCTCAGAATCTGCATTAGTGCCAATATTTGTTAGAACAGTATCATAATCAGTATTTGTAACTCCCAAGTCAGATTTTACAGTAGCTAAAGTATAGTATGCCATGTCTTTTAACCGATAAAATAAAAAAAAGAAAAAAGGAAGTGTTATTCCTATTGTTTAGAAGAAGCTCTGACGATTCCACCAGCTAAAAGCACAGCTCCAGCCACTTTGTGACGAGCTCCTACTTTGACAGCTGATAGTTCTACTTTTTTCTGTGCCTCTATTGTCAAGTTAGAACCGATACCTAAACCTACAGCTCCCCTAACCATGATATAGTTACGGTATGTATCGTTTGTAGTATTGTCTTTAGCTTTGACTTTGGAAGCTGGAACTATCTCAATTCCGTAACGCATTTCAACATATTTAGTAATGTCGTTATGTGCTACTGAGAAGTCTTTAGTAGAATAATCTCCATCTACTGCGTCAGCTAATTGCTGAATTGCTGTAGGATGTAAGAAGGCTACTACGTTTCCTCTAGATGTATCAAAACCTCTACTTGCTAAGATACTAAGGGCTTTTGTGAAACACTTAGGATCGAATGTCATTGAGGCTACATCATCTGTAGCTCCAGCCGATAGATCAGTTCCGTCATTAGCGTTGATCCATGCTAATTTTGTAGAATTTGTTCCGTCTGGAGTTTGTGCGTCTAGAAGAGTTGTTAGAATTGCTGTGTTCTCAACATTGATAGCTCCTTTGATTGCACTTCTATTGAAGTAGTCAATCAAATCTACATTCATTTCTTCGATATCTCCGACTTCTATAGTCTGAACAGATCTATAGATTGCTGGAGTTACGGTTACTTTGGCAATAGTTTGGCTCTCATTTGTTGGTTCAGTTCCCTCAGCTGTAGTGTCGTCTACATCAAATCCAGTACCTGTCCACCATTGGAAAGTTCTAGCATTATTCAAAACTTGAACATCACAATAAGGTCTGATACTGTAGACCATCTCTCCGTTAGGAAGGATGATTACTTTGTTATCGACTGTTATTGGTTTGTCTCCGTCTGTGATAGTAATACCTTCTACTTTCACTTGATCTAATGGAGTAGGACTTTTTAGACCTAATCCCTTGAGCATTTCTTCTTTTGGAACTTGCCATGAGAAGAAGTCAGAAGTAGCTTTCTCTGCTCTGATATCATTGAACCATTTACTAGCTGGTTGGATAGCAGATTCAAAGTAAGTAACTGGAACATCAGCTACAAGTGAAGAAGCTTCCTCTTTTTGTTTAGGAATTAATAGACCGATTTGATCAGCTATTAATTTTAGGCTTTCATCGTGTTGTTTCTGTGATTGTGTTAAGAATTTTGAGAAATCCTCAATTTTCATAACACCTTCAGTCTTTACTTCAGGAGTTGTCTTTGGTTGTGTAGATTCTGTTTTTACAGTTTCTTCATTTGTTTTTTCTGTTATTGTTTCAGAAGTCATGTCCTTGTTTGGACACTGACAGACAGTCTTAACGGAACTATCTTGAGAATTATTTGTAATGGTTTCTAATGACTCTCCAGAGATTTTCTTATCAAGTTGTTCTAGAATTGATTCAATTTTTTCAAATCTCTTAATGTATGATGTCTTATCCCCAGCTGGAATGTTTTGTAATAGACCTAAGCCTATTATTGTAACTCCTTTCTGAAGACATGAAGTCATATTACAGTCTTCACCTTGATATGGAATCTGTTCTATTGAGACTTGTTTGATTAATCCAGATTCAATCATTTGATTTACATTAGGATCTTCAATTCTCATCAGACCTACTACAGCTTTCTCTTCTTCATCCCAATCAGCTACAAGTGTAGAATTTTTGTAACTACCATCAGATTCATTTCTGTAAGGTAGCCATCCATCTACTCTATTATGATCCAGATTAAGAGGTCTGAAAGCTAATCCTCTAGCTGATAAAATCAGTTCTGATTCAGTGTATATTCTTCCATTACCTGTTCTAGTTGGATGAATCGCTCTGAATTGCCAAACTTTAGATCCATCAGCTTCCGTCTTGACACATTCTAATTTTACGTCTAATTCTATGTCTGAAGTCATTGAATGTTAGACGGTCTGGAAAACTAAACAGAACTATTCTACGTTAATGGATTACCATCATTATCTATTGGAACTACTCTACATCTACAATTAGGATGTGTATCATTTGGAATTACAGGAATCTCATCTGTAGTCTCATATACTCTTCCATGTAGTGGAAAACAGATAGGACATACTCTGGAATCATCTTCAGTAATCCACATCATTTTAAACGGTCTCTCTCTTATTGGAGAGTCTTCTGAGAAGTTTAGATTTGTATCAAGTATTTTGTTTCTCTGAGTTGATATTGACTGTATATCTCCATAGACCATTCCAGCTAGAGATGAATGGATGAATGACAATATCTGAAATATGCTAAATGATTCAGTCTTAACCTCAGTCTTCTTCTGAGATAGTAAGTTCCAAAACCTCTCAGAGTTGTTTATTGATCTTGATTTAATCTCCTCTATGTCCTTACTTGTAATTATTGGATATATTCCAGATGTATCCTCAACGTTGTTTAATGTCAATAGGTAGGTCTTTTGAGCTAATTCATGGTATAATCTAGTAATTCTCTTTCCATATTTGTTTCTGGATATCTCTATAGGCTGATTCTCATTTGATATTATCTCAAGTATCTTCTGGAGTTTAACTGTATAACGTGCTATCAGATGGTCAGCTGTCTTACTTGTTTTAGAATCTAATAGAGATTCAGATAGAATCTTCAGAGCTTTTGGTTTTATCATTGTAATCAGAAACTATATCCTCGATTTCATCAAAAGAACTGTCAGTAATCTTTTTGTTTAGTTCTTCCACTCTATCTTTTAGAATCTGATTGATGTGTTCTAACTGAGAATTTTGTTGCTGATAAAACACAGCTACCTTGAGAACCTCAGACGGTCTCAAGTCTCCAAAAGTTACAAGTTTTGATACTCCGTTATTTTGTTTGTTGAATCTTGGTAATGGAACTGAACAAGTGACTTTATAGAGTTGGTTTTTCCCTACATGAGTCTTTAGTATTACCATTCAGAATCTATTCTGTTTTTTCTTTATTGAGAAGTATTTTTAGTAAATCCAGAGTTAGAGATTCCATGTTAGGATCTTCTTCATCCTTTCCTGTATTCTTTTGAAGGAAATTCTGTAACTGTGGAATCTTTGGCTCTTTTGGTCTAGATGTTAATTTCTTTACCATATCTTCAGGTAAATCCCAATTCAATCTCTTAGTGAGAATATGTCTTACTATGTCCTCATCAATTACTCCGTCAATCAAAAGATTTCTTAGACCGTCTGGATATGATAGTTTGAATGAATCTTTTGTTCCCCATTTGAAAGATACTTTACACTGTTCAATAGATTTTCCTAATACATGAGGAATTATCACTTCATCCATGAAACGTCTGAGTTTTTCCATTATTCCCTTCACTCTTTCATCATCTTGTTCTCCAGCTTCTCCAGCGTCAGCCATAGCAGAAGGCTGAGTGATTAATCTAGATGAAGAAGATTGTAATCCAGTCTCTATCTCATCACTTAATTGCTGAGTAGCTTCTGTGAATCTAGTCTTTCCATCTACTGTCTCAGATATCATCTCAGGTTTTTTATTTAATAGTAGACGGTCTCCATGTTTCATTCTCTTTACTAATGGCTTGATGTGATTCTTCATTATTGAATCTGGAACATCAAAGAACCATATTGATTTAGGAGAACCCATTCTATGATGAATCTTTGAATTATCCTGAATTGACTGTCTGTATAATGATAATTGTGGAGTAGATTGTTTTCCATCAATATCCGTAAACGTTGTCATTAGACTGTTGTAAAGCGATATTCCCCAAGCTCCTCTTGATAGAGAAATGTATTTTGAATGAAAGTATTTATCAGCTTGTAACGGAATTATTTTATCTCCTCTAGCCTGTCCAAAAGCTGAAACTGTTCCAGATGAATCTCTTTTCAATCCTATGATAGTTTCAATTTGTACTGGTAAGTAATCTGATTTACCTATGATAGAGTTACCACACTGTAACCAATCCCTTACAATATTTTCAAAGAGAGATGATAGATGATATTTAGTCTCCCAATCTTTTAATTTCTTCATATCTGATTCAGAAGTTTCTTCAGCGTCAAAATACCAGTCTCTATTGATTACTTGGTTGATAAAACTCTCAACTGTGTTCTGAACCTTACCTACTGTTAGATAATATTCCTGACATTTCTTGAAAGGAACTACAGGAAGAGTCCATCCATCATAATCCTTAGAGTCATTTACTCCAGAAGATTCAGAAGAATCAGCTTCACATAGATAGGCTACTGAATTATCTGGATTAACATAATCTCTCACTTTCTGGAAGAAGTTTTTCTTCTCTACAGATTCTACCTTCTCATTAAACATAGAGTCCTCTTTATTCAAGTCTTAACTCCTGATTTCTGAACTGTTATCTTGACTGGTTCTGTAGGTGATTCCTCTCCAGATTTCTCTAAAACTACCTGAACGTAGAATATTCCAGAATAGTCTAATTTCTTAGTGTCAGTAAAAGAGAAAGTTCCAATTCCTGAAGTTTGTGTAGTCCATGAAGGAGTTATCTGATCAATGTATTCATTTCCTTCCACATCTGTAATTATTACTTCAGCTGATGTATAGGATGAACAGTTTAATGCTGAAGGAGTCTCATCATATATTCTAAAAGTTATAGTTCTACCATATTCATTTTCTAAAAACTCATACCTAGATAGCCTAAGCTGTAACATATAGTCTGAATTATCAAAAGATTACTAGAGAACTAAGTATTACAGAAATACTCTGTGTCATAATTACCTCCATAGTAATCAGAACAGAACCAATAACCTCTCACCTGTCTGTCTGAGTAGTTATCTGGAGTTAATTGAGTAGCTGTAGAAGATGTTATGTTAATCACTATAGTAGGCTCTGGAATGGTAGACTGTATGACATCATTAATTGAAAATACTGTAACCCATAGAGGAAAAGCCAAAATCATAGCCATTAGAATAGCTTGTTTCAATAAATTAGATTATTCTAACTCAATTAACTGAACTAATTCTCTCAATACATATCTTCAATGATAATAGATGAAGGTAAATCAAAACTCCTATAAAATTCCCATACATTACAACAGGATCTTTTATCACTATCCCAAATATTGTAAATAGAATCATAGCTCCAAAAACATTAATGATTAACGGATAAGTCAGACCTTTTGTTTCTTTAGTCCTCCATATCTTGAAAGCTTGGTAACCACTTCCAGATAGAACCATGATAGTAGCTATTATTCCAGAGATGTAAAGTAAGTCCATTAGAATACAGCTCTTCTGAATGGTTTTTCTCTTTGAATCATCTTCTCCTGATATTGGAATGTCCTATGAAGATAGTCTTTGGTTCGTAGAGTATCATCTCCCCTAATTTGTATGACTTCTTTGAATAATTCATCTCCATTAACTGAAGTAGATCTAGTTATGATTCCAGTCTTTCTGTTTTTGAATAGACAGTGAGCGTTCCAATAATCTATCTCATAAGGTCGTATCCAAAGTTTAGGATACCATCCATAACTCTTTCCAGTAAAACAGCTCCAGATACAGTGATAGTTTACTTTCTGATTTAGATTAGGAATAAAATCTCTTAGTAATTTCCAATTTACCTTAGAGAAATATTCATCAGAGTCTATTCTGATTAAAATGTCTATGTCTAATTCCCTGCATAAATCAAGATAGATTTGCCTCTTATCATGTTCTGTTCCATGAAATTCCTTATGGATAATCTTCATTCCATTTACTACTTCACCTAGAGAGATTAGATATTCTGAAGAGCCATCAGTAGACCAAATATTAGGAGAATCATTCAGATCATACTTTCCATCAATAACTATCCAGTAATCAGGTATTCCCTCTTGACTGATATCTATTGAATTGAATAATCTCTCTAATCCTAGTTTATCATTCCAGTAAGGAGTAGACAGAGCTATTTTCATAGAAAGAACCTTCTAGGATATTTAATATCGTGTACTATCTTAGCTGGAGAACCATAGACTACAGTGTTATCAGGAACATCATGTCTGACATAAGAGTTAGCTCCTACAATACAGTTTTTTCCTATCTTTACTTTCTGATGAATTACAGCATTAGTGTTAATTCTAGAATAATCTCCTATCTTAACATGACCTAATAATTTGACATTAGGTGAAATAATACATGATCTTCCTATCTTGACATCATGTGCTACTAGACAATGACAGTCTAGTTTTGTATTGTCTCCTATTACAGTTTCATTAACTGTTCCAAACGCTACTGAAGTAAATGGATTAAGAAAGACTTCATCTCCTATTATGATATTATATTTTGGTTCAATCTCTGTTAGATGTCCTGAATCGTCTTGATGAAATGAGAAAGGATAATTTCCTATCTCTACATTATTTCCTATCTTACATCCTTCACCTATCTTAATGGATGGAAGCTTCAATAAAGATAAAATAAAAAATAAAGAGAAGAGAACTATCTATTCATATTCATCACATATAGGTAACTTGACAGGAATTAAGACTGTCTTACCGTTCTCAGTCTTTGGAATCATCTGTGTCTCTAGATGTGATTTGATACAGACTTTCTCTGATTCATCTTCTAAAGGTTCAACATCTGATTCTATTTGAGTTACTTGTATTGGTAGTTCTTCAGCTTCTACAGTCTTCTGATTTGACAGTATTACAGCTGACATTGATAATGACATAGCTACTACTCCAATCAGGATATAGATTATGAAATTCTTATTATTCATTGATTTTATCCAAGATCTAATCTATTAAAATATAGCTTGAAAAAATAGGAATAGAGTGTTATCTCTTTGGAGTAACATCTGATTTGAAGTCTTTAGGTCTGTGTTTAGATATTGTATTTGCTATTGATTCAGCTAATGGAACAGCTTCATCTTTAGTATGGGTATCATCTGTATCTACAGGTCTGGAGAAGTTTTCTTTTACTATCTGAGACATCTTTCTTAATTTTAGACCTTCTAGAACCTTGATAGCTTGAGCTCTCTCATTTCTATTAAGTCCAGAATCAATATTGATGTCTTTGATGATTTGAGTTAATGCTTTAGTGTATTCTTCTAACACTGGCATTTTGACACCTGTTCTATGTGACATAAGCGTCAATGATCGCATTTGGATTATGAGAACTATCTGGACTTAATCTCTGATTATCTGAATCATAATGACCATTCTTTTCCATTTCTTAAAGAATATCCAGTTCTTCATCTAATCACTCCCAATGTTACTTCCAGAGAAATCAGATGATTCTTTGTTCTCAAGACAGCCCATCATAAAACAGTCTCCTTCATCAAAAGTAATCTTCTTCTTATCAGGATGTCCTTTCTCATTCATGTTGATAGATACTAACTGATGTCTCAATTCAGTGAATCCAGTATGAATCAACATAGTTCTATCTCTAATACATTCTAAAGTTCTGTCTACCATATCATCTAGTTTATCTTTGAACATTATCTTCTGATTAGTAATTGAATTAGCGTCTAGAAAATTAATCACTACAGTTTGAGCTCCATCACATACAACTTCACTCCATCCAATCTGATGTAGTTCCTTCAGTCTCTCAAAGATAGCTTCTGGAGAAGGTCTGTCTCTCTGTTCACAGTGTTTCACATATCCTATACCATTGATAAACTCAATTCCAAGTATTCCAAATTTACTACTCCCCCAAGCTGGATCTAAGAAGAGAATCTTCCTTCCATTGGATAATCTTAGATCATAATCCTGAATGATGAACTTTACAATACTATCTGGGAATAAATTACCTAGTCCTATACCGTATTCTAATTCATACTCTCTAGGAAATGATGGAGATTTCTTAGCTAATTCTATTTCTTTCTCCAGATAGATTTTATCTAATCCTATTATGTAGTGCCAAAAGATTCTGAAATAGATTGATGATTTCTCTTTCTCCATTCTATCAAAGAGACCGTCTGGAAGGTTAGGAGTAGAAATCCATACAATAGGAGGAGAGTTCTTTCCTATGTATCTCTCAACTGAGTCTCTAACTAATTTCTGTTCTTTAGGGCTGAAGAAGTCTCCTTCATCTACCAGTATAAAACAGACTTTAGGTAATCCTCTGATTGTATCTGAATGGTTAGATGGATAGCACTCTATTTTACATCCGTTAAGATTACAGACTGTCTCCTTCTCATCAAATAATATCTCTGGAAAGAATCCTCTAATTCTAGAGATTAAATCAATTCCAATCTGAACTCTAGCTCCTGTAATTATTACACATTGATATCCCTTCCAAGTATCAGATGAGAGAGCTTTCCATGCTATGTAACGGAGTAGAAATTCAGTAGCTCCCATTCCAGTAGCCTTCTTAATCCAAAGAAATAGTTCAGTCTCTAACAGTTGGAATAATCCTTGATGTAACTCTCCTTGATATTCATACTGTCCAAATTGATAGTCATAGATAGTATGTGTTCTTGATTCTAGGATTGGTTTCTTCTCTAATCTCTTTGTTACTTCGTTTAGTATATCCTGAAATCCTATGATATGTTTCTTCTCAGGTAATCCTATGTAATGATTGAAACAACAAGTAGACTGTCTAGTGATTGTAGTATCTCTATTACCACAAAAGAAAACCATACCAAAGAAGATTCTAAGGATTTCATCTCTTCTCTTACCTCTAATTTTTTTATCATGCTTTTGTTTTAATTGGCGTAAAGCAGATTCCAGCTTTTGAGTCAATTACTCTCCAGAACATTCAAGAGAACAGTAATCTTGATCTATTCCTTGACCAATAGACTCTCTGATATTGTAAGTCTTACCACATTTAAGACAGGTAGCATTAATTGAAATCATTCCTCTATCATCTCCTCTAAATCTTTGACCTTACGGAATAGAGCTCCATCTGCTATCAGAGAATCATAATCTTTCCTGAGTTTTGCTATACCTTCAGTGTATTCTTTGTAGAGTCTATCATCTTCAGGATCTATTGTCTTACGTCTGTTTTCTAAATCTATGATACATTGAAGATATTTCTTTAGATTGATGTTATGTAATGCTATAGCATGTTGTTTTGTTAATTCTCTATACCAGTCCTGAGCCTCTTCTTCAGCACTTGTGACTATTCGAGATAACATTGATTCTGTAATTCTATATTCTTCTGCTAGAGACTGTCTAGATTTTCCTACTGCTAAATCCTGTAGGATCTTCTCGTTTCTATATTGTAGTCTCTCCTTTCTAGTTAATCCTTGAGTGACCTTTACATCCTTTAGCCTTAAATTTTTAGTATCTTGAATAAATTCCTGAATTGTTTCTTCCAATAAAAATAAAGAGAGAATATGTCTCTCTAGAGAACTAATTTAGATTGTTTCTTACATTCTATCTCATGTAGATCCTGTTTTACTCTATCTAGATGATTTAATGATTTGAGACAGTTAGTACATACTGTATTCTTTAGAGTTCCTGAATACTGTGATTTAGATATACTTCCTGTCTCTTTCATTGAATATGACAGTGTTTACATTCACATATTTGTTCATACCCTGTCATTGTTTTACCATTACACATATCACATCTCCCCATAGCACATTCTTCAGATAGTATCGGTATTCTTGGAAGTTTAGAGAATATTCTATTCATTCTACCTTTCTCTAGATTTTATCATATCATCTACACAGAAAGGACATATTACTTCAGTAGTTTTTTCACATCTATACCAATCTAAATCATCTATTGGTTCTGTTTGACATATTATACAGGAATCAGTCATTTCAAAAATTGTTTTAGACTGTCTAATGTTTCCATAAACTTCATTCCTTTCTCAGTGGTGATATATGTAGTAGATATTCTTTGAATTTTTCTTCTATCTATATTTCTAGTATCTCCAGAAGTCTCTTCTTTTCTCATCATATCTGATTTTATCATGTTTTCTACTCGATCTTTAGCTTCCCAATGAGATAAGTTAGATCTTCTTGTAATTTGAGATATTAGAAGAGGTTCTTTACACACTTCCAAGATATTATATAACATCTGATATGTATCTCTAAATGGTTTCATTGTTACTTTGAATTTTATTCAGACAGTCTACTAGAATCAGCCTTGTTCATCTCTTCATTATGATTCTCACAAAAGATCTTTACAGCTGACATTCCATTATTATCAATGAATGAATCTATTCTCTGGATGTTTCTTAGAGCTTCCATGTTTTCATTGATTCTATTTTGTATGGCTGTTATCTTCTTCTCTACTTCTATCTCTTGATTTCTCAGACTGTCTATATTGCTTTGTAACATTTGGATAAACGCTTTTCTCTGTTCTGAATCTAAGATGATATCATGTACTGGATCTTCAGTATTCATCTTCTTCAGGATCTTTCTTACAGACGGTCTGACAGAATAAACAAGGACATTCTATCATTTCTTTAACCTCATATCATAATAGAGATTTACAAAAAGATAGGAGTCTCCTAAATGATATTCTATATTGTTTATTCTGATTTTGGTTTTTCTCAGCCAATCATTGATCTGTTTATCCACTATATCATTAGATAATGGAATTTTAGAAAAATCAAAAAAGAATGTCTTTGTCAGACTAATCATTCTTCTGAATAGAACTCTTCATCATACTCTGGATTAGAGTTATCATTACTGCCTCTTGGATCAATATTGGGAATTGGGATTGGAAAACTCATGTCTTCTTTTTACCTTCAATAGTCTTTTGAGAAGTGTGTAAAAGTTCTCATTCTCTCCAAATCTCTCAAAGAGTCTTCTGAATCCATACTGTCTTCCTATTGAGATGAAAGTGTAGATGATTCCTATGTAGATATTGAGTTCTACAAGTTTTCCAGTATCTCCATTATGAACAGCTTCAGCCATTGGAATAGCAAAAATAGGAAGAATGGATAAATTCATTCCAAAATTTATCCAAAATCCTACTCCTGTATTAACTCCAGTCTCAGTTAGTGACTTTCCTTTAGAATCCATTTCTATCTATTACAGACACACTTAGGCTTTAGACAGTATGGACAAACTATTACTTTTTGAATGGACTGTCTTATCTCTGAATACTTGATGTAGAGATAGACTAGATAGTTGATAGTGTCTTCTATTGTATCCTTTACTGATTCATCTTTGACAGCTGGGTTCTCTCTAGGATCTTTAGTCAGAGAAACTAATCTCATAAATTTATCAGATAGTCTGACTAAGATTCCCTGTGGAACGTTCTCTGTAATTCCCAAGAGCTCACATACTGACATATTGAATAAAGTGTCTTTATCTTGCTGTCCTCTATTGTAATCTCTTCCTTTTGTCTCAATAACACTTCTAGCTTTCTCACATATCTCCTGATGTATTCTCAGGACTTCATCTAGTTTTGTCATTTTAGAAAACCTTCAGCCTTCCTCTGGAATCTTTTAGTAATTGCTGAATCTTTTTGAAATATACTTCCTGTTCAATTTCATCTTTGAATCCATGAAGGTTTATGTAAAGATATTTTCCTTCAGCTTTTGTTTTAGAGACTTGAATCATTTTATTCTCTTCCAGAGTATCGTATGACAGCATTGAACACATTGGAATTTCTCCACCCATCCATTAGATTCTAAAAATTTTAGATATCTTGTCATGTGTGCTGTATCCATTCCAGTAATTTCAGATAATCTTCTATTACTGTATACTTTGAGATGTTTTAGAACGTTGAGAATCCTCTTTTGATTACCAGTTAATTTATCAAACTCTGACATCTTTTTTGAGATTTGTATTGTATGGGATTTTCTCATATCTTGATTGTCTTTTGTTTGAGCTTTAACTCGGTTAGATGTTCAATGATCTCTATCTTACCATTACTTTCCACAATAACTTCTATAGCTCCTATGTCTGGATAAATTCCTCCTAGTCCACCTCTTGTTAAATGACCGTCTGGATATTTCCAAGCTGGAGTAGTGAAAGCTATTGTATGAGCTGAATGAACTCTCATGTAATAATGAACATGACTTCTCACTATGACATCATATTTCATACTTCTTCCAGCGTCTAAGCTCATCAATGCCATCTCCTTAGCTAATGGAGTAGCTCTGTAAGCGAAAAACTTGGCATAAGGAGTATGATGTGTAAATGAAAATTTCTTTCCATTCATTTCAAGATTAGCCCAATACCAAGAGTTAGACTCTACACCTGTTATAGTGTCGTATTTCTTAGCGTTCATTTTATCAGCTATGAAGGATTCTACTGGAGTTCCTCCTACCTGAACGTGATATCCACTCCCTCTAATGAAGAGATACTCTTTAGCTGGTATTCTTTTGAGAAGTTTCATAGAGTCAATAGCTTGATCTAACATTGATGTAGACCATGATTGATTCCCTAATTGCTTTGGATTTCCTCCATCAATGGGTTCTCCGTTGATTACACAGATGTCAGGTTTTTGCTGAAGTTCATCTATTGATTCATTCCAAATAGAACAGAATTCTCTTTGAAGTGCATTTGGTTTATACTCACCTGTCTCTTCACAAACTGGTTTCTCTGTGCATACTGCCATAGTAGATCCACAATGTATGTCTGAAACGATATACATTGATTTACTGGATTTCTTCATTTCTGTTTTAAAAATAAAAAAATGATGTAAGAGAAGTTAGTTTGTGAACTTCTTACTTATCTTCAATTTTGTCTGAGTAAAATATTCAGTCAAGATTTCAGATATGTTATCTGGAGTAGTTCCCAAGTTTTCAGCTACAGTCTGGACTATCTTGGAGTCTTTGAATCCATTTTGAATCTCTTTCATGTCTGGAATTTTTATCTCAAGTCCTCTTTTTTCCAGTTCAATATTTTCATTAAACCAGTCAGCTGAGTTCCAGTCACACACGATACATTTTGATAGTTCTTCATGTGTTGAGATTTTCTTTATGATGTTCTCAGATCTTTCCTTATGTCCAATGTTAGCCCATTTAGCTGACTGATCTATTTTATCAGCTACTTCATGGAGAGATTCCACAAATAATGAGGCTCTCAATACTAGACTTTGGAATGGATGTATTTTCTCTCTGATATCATCTTTGGATTTTATGATGGAGAGTTCAGCATTTAGAATTTTTGTCTCTTCGATTAATTCAGGAAGAGGTTTCTTTGTTGTAATTAATTGCTGGACTTGTTCTTTGAGTCCTTCATACTTTCCACTGGATATTTTCTTTTTGATGTCTTTGATGATCTCATGTATTGTCTTAAAGTTCTCTTCACTTAGTTCTAGATACTCTTCTAATGGAGTAACTGGAATATCATCTTCAGATTTGTTATAGACTCTCTTGTAGTTCTCAGGTAGTATTCTTTGAATTGCTCTTCTCTGTTCAGGAAATATCTTTGTGAGTTTTGAGGCAATTACAGATTTATCTTCATAATGTTCTGATAGTTTTTCAGCACATTTTAGAAGTAATGGTTCTAATTTTCCATTTGTAATTATCTTATACTCTTTGATTTCTGAAGAGAGAATCTCAAAGTCATTGAGTTCCTCTATTGTCTGCATTAATAGAAATTGATTCATGTTTCTATATATTGAATGAATATTCTATCAGACAGTCTGAGACTTGTTGAAGTCTTTGATCTTCATTCTACAAAGTTCTTCCATGAGTCTCCATCCATTTTTCTCAATCCATTTTCTAGCTCTATCATCTGTAGTGTTATGTTTGATTTGAGGAGTATAGATTCCTTGACCAGTTCTAACTATCTTCACATCCAGAATATATTTTGGAATATGAATTTTGAATTTTCTCATTTCTCTATCTTTTGAAATACTGAGAATACTCTCAAGTCCTGATTAGGAACTGAAGTTACTCCTATGATAGCTATTCTCTTTAGATTTCTTGGAACTGAGTTTGGAGATATCTGATCTAGTATTGCTACAAATCCTCCTACTTTACAGACTCTAGCCATTTCTCTAATACATTTGGCTCTATTGAGTAATGGTTTTCCATAATATTTTTCAGAAGCTCTATCATTGTATGGAGTATCTGATTGAACCCAAAAGTAAGACTCATCTCTAATCTTCATGTCTTCAGCGTTGTTTAGATAGTCTGGAGAATACTTTGGATCAATATCTAATCTCATTCCTTCATCTGATGGAAGTCTTCCAGAACATACATGAAGAATATCTTCTCTGTTTGTTGGATACACTTCTTTGAAAGCAGATTTCACTCTCTTCATAAATCCAGCTGGATAAGCTCCAGAAAATTTATTCCCTTCAGAATCTTTTAGAGCAGATCCACAGAAGAATATATCAGCTATGATATTGAACTCTGTATTCTGATAATGATAGACTGTCTTTGTAAATTCAGTTATATCGTTATTCAGTAACAGAGAATTATCTTTGTGACATTGAATACATTCTTCAGGAATCATAACTCCATGCTGACAGAAATCAGTCATTTCTTTTTACCTCTCTTGTTTTTCTCAGAATCTTTCTCTTTTTTGATATTATCAAGACATTCTTTTAGAAGATCAGAGTTATCTCTAATGAAATTGATAATTCCTACTGGAGTGAGTATTCTGACGTTACCATCTATTGTGATTTGCACAGATAGATTCAATTCACTTTCTCCATCTTATCTATGAATTTCAAGCCTCTTTTTTCAGCCCATTCATCTCTCTCTTTGAAAATCTCTTCTACCATTTCAAAAAGTCCTTTCTGAGATACATCAGCCACATCAGAAGGGTTCTTGATAATTATTGCGTCTTGGTTTCCAAACGTCAGCTCTAGAGTAAAGTCTTTGAATCCGACTAGATCTTTTGGACTTGTTACATCTCCAATTCTGATTCTCTTTGAAAAATATGGAGATTTCTCTTCAGTCATGTTACTCATTTCTGTTTGAGTTTATCCTTTCTTTTGGTAGATGGATGTGTCTTGGTATGCTTTCTGAGATCTTCTACTGTATGGAATGGCCTTTGGCATTTATGACATCTGTAAATTGAGTTTGTCAATTTTAGATCCTCTTCATGTAGAACTCTACAAAGTATTCATTTTCTTTCTCATAATAGATGTGAGATTTTCTGATTACTCTGAAGAATACTTTCCTTCCTGATGTTTTTCTAACAATTTTGAAAACATCTCCTATCTCTAATTGAGATAGATCATCTATTGGAAGTCTTACTCTTTTTGTATATCCTCCAGTCTTCTGAGTCCAGAATACAAATTCAGCTGTGAAACTCATTTCTAACTCCTATAGACTACCTTAGAGTCTGGATTTGCATAACAGATTTTTTTCATGGTTAGACATGGAAGGCAAATTTCTTTATCTTCAAAAGTTTCCACTATGAACTTCATTCTGTTTTCAGAATCTCTATGTATTGCCTTGAATCCACAAGAACAGAAAGCTTCTAGATTACTAGATCTTCCTATCTTTGATTCAAACTCTGCTATTGAGTAACTCATTTCTAGATAGAGTTTGGATGTACTAGACATCTGAATAGTTCTATCTCTGTATCAAATCCCATGTATCCAGTAGATGAAATCTCTACAAAGTGGTTCATGTTACTCTGATGAATTGACTGAATCATTTTAGCCTGATTCTCTGTATACACTGAGAAGAATCTTCCTTCATCAATACAGTTCACAGTCCAGCGTTTCAAATCAGAAGTTTATCCTGTGCCTCAGATAACTGAGATTGAATAGTATTGTATTTGTTGATTATTCCAGTTCTAGTGTTTATCAATTCATCAGTAGTGATGTAATCCCTTCCTACTTCTTGAGCTGTTTTAATTAGGATGGATAGAGTATCTATCTGTAACAATCTCTCGTTTTGTTCTATCAGAGTATCCATCTCTAATTTAGAAATCTATCTTTACTCAACTGATGTTTCAAATCTTCATCTATCTGAGTGAACTTATTCCAATATGCTTTATCAATGTTAAATGATTCATTGATGTTTCTAGCAGAACGCAAGTTAGCAGAACGCAAGTCAGCA
>JAAOEI010000082.1_pt1 | contig 35823 bp, 32 predicted proteins | sample 7059261 | NCBI WGS metagenome assembly JAAOEI01 (sample SAMN14008812, study PRJNA610033) | viral metagenome | isolation source: viral particles filtered from seawater | place: China: Hangzhou Bay, Yangshan Deep Water Harbour | collected 2017-10-31 | reverse complement strand
ATCGCATTTATTTTGGGAGCCGCCAAAGCGCTGCGTCAGCGTTCACTGGCTCGGCCTCCGTAAACACCGGAGCCGCCACCTGCTCCGGATCCGCAACGTTCACGAACCCGGTCTACACCGCTACTGCGGCCGTCAGCGCTGCGGCAACAACGGCGTCTGGATCGGCAACATTCACCGCTCCGGTCTATACCGGATCGTCTGCTGTCACGATCGGAGCCGCAACCGCGAGTGGCTCTGCCTCGTTCGCCACGGCTGTGTTTCTGGCAAGCGGTGCAGTCACGAGCGGTGCTGCCACGGCGAGTGGATCGGCGACGTTTGTTGCTCCGGTTTATACCGGCACATCTGCACTGACTGTCGGCGCTGCGACCGCGTCTGCGTCTGGTACCGTCACGAATCCGGTCTACACTGGTTCGTCTACTGTGACGGTCGGCGCGGCGACATGCAATGGCTCGGCTATCTTTGCCTCGCAAGTCTTTGCTGCCACGGCGGCGGTCACGACGGGTAAAGCGACGGCGAGTGGTGCTGCCACGTTTGTCACGCCTGTCTATACGGCGTCTGCGGCTGTCACGACTGGGAAAGCGACCGCAAGCGGTGCTGCTACGTTCGTAGCGCCGGTCTACACCGCGTCTGCCGCTGTTTCGATTGCTGCGGTTACTGCGGCCGGGAGTGCGACTTCGACTGCTCCGACGTTTACTGCGTCTGCTGCTGTGACGACTGGTAAGATTACGGTCAACGGTGCTGCGGCGTTTTCGATTCCAACTAGGACAGCGAGTGGTGCTGTTGTTGTTGCGGCTACGACGGCGAGCGGGTTGGCGACGTTTGTTGCGCCGACGTTTACGGGAATAGGTGGAGCAATATGCGGTGCTGTTACTTGCGCAGGAATCGCGATTTTCGACACTGGAATATCTCCAACAATTCCAGGGGTAGAGTACACTGCACCAGACGACAGAGTTCGATTCACAGTGTCCGATGGACGGCTAAGATACACTGCGCCTGACGACAGGCTCCACTACACAGCTACAGAGGCGTAACCATGACGAAGATATTGCCTGGACTCCGAACGGTTAGCAGTGACGCAGTTGAAGTCGTGGCCATCGACGAGTCGTTTGAGTTGGATTCCGGCGAGACGCTGACGGGAACGCCGACCGTCACCGAGATTGACACCAGCGACCTGACAATAACAAACAAGGCATTGAATGCTTCATCAATGACTATCAATGGAAACACGGCGGCAATTAGTTGCGCCGTGCTGTTCAAGATATCAGGACAGAAAGCTGGCAAAATGTACAACATCAAGTACACCGTAGCAACGACGTCCACGCCAGCACGCACACTAGCCTGGATTGTTCGCATACAGTGCCGATGATTCCATCTCGCGTCTCAGGATCTGCGTTACCGCTCGTGTCGTCCACCTGTTGCCGCGACAGAGGATACGCAGCTTGTTCAGTCGTCGGCTGATCTTGGCGGGGTGGTGTCCCTCCTGATACCACGCCATCATCTGGTTGATCACCTGACGCTCTTCGTCGCAGGGTATCGTCTTCTTCTTGTTCGTCTGGTCCAACTTGCGACCGAACATCACACGCTGGCCAACACGATACCCTTTCGCGAGGACATGCCTGAGCGCACGACTGGTGCGCTCGCTGGTCTGGCGAGGTTCAAACTCTGCGAACGCCAACAGGACAGAGAAGATCATTTGACCTACTGCCGTCTTTGTGTTTAACGAGCATCCGTTCTGGTCAGCAAAATGCAAGTTTGTTTGCGTCTTCCGCAAATGCTCCATGACGGTGTGTCCGTCCAGAGACGACCGAAAGATACGGTCCAGCCTTGCGACCACAATGTGCTTGATGTCGTGCGTCTGGACGTAATCCATCATCTTGCCGCCTGACTCACGCTTGTGTACAGGCACCATTCGTGCGGACACTTCAGGGTCAAGGAACTCCTCCACGATGGTGAGTCCGGCCATCTGTGCGTAGGCACGGCAGCGCGTGACCTGCACCTCCAGCGACTCGCATTCGTCAGCGTCTGGTCTAGGCGAGAATCGTGCGTACAGCACGGCGCGGTTGTCAGTCGCAATCGGGTTCATCCCAGTCAGGTTTAGGTTGGTTCGGTTTTGCATAATCAATATCCCATGTAAAGTTGTGTTCCATACGACGCTCAAGCGTGTACGGCAGTTTCAGGTGCTGTTTCGTTTTCCACATTGGCAGTTTTTGGTCGATGTTGTCTCCTTCTGTTACGTGGTATTCAAACCGTCTGCTGTAGATAGTAGGAGTAAAAAAACGATACTCTCCTTCGACTACCTCGTTGATCGTGATATCTCCGTCTCCCATCGCAATAACCGTTTTGTACTGGCAAGCATCCTCCTTGCTAGAGTACGCGAGGTCACGCATGAACTTGTACTTGTACAACGTGCATTTTGGTTCCTTGTCAAACCGATCGTTCAGGTAGTTGTTTAGTTCTCCACTGCATAAGTGCTTGATCCTCCAGCACCTCCACGCATACTTCTCTCCCACACCCTTAAACTTATGCCAGTTTTTGAGGAACAAGACGCACTGCCAAAACTCATCGCCCTTTGGTGACACATACGGATACGACGCCAGTCCCGCATACAATGCCACGTTCCTCGTCTTTCTGTGCGGCTTGACCACGAGGATTGTGTGCAGCACCATCCAGTCGATGTCAATGCTTGTAGCCTCTTTAAGCTGGCAGCGTGACTTTACCCGCCTAGTTTTCTTCCTACTAGAAATCATCGGCCACCTCTTCGATGTGCTCAATGCTCTCCAGCACCTCGTCTACCACGCTTTTCTTTTCCATGATGGCGTTCATAATTGCCGCGTCTATCGTGCCGCGACATATCAGGTGGTACACATGCGTCGTGCGATTCTGACCCGGACGGTGGACTCGTGCCAGCGCCTGCTCGTACAGGCCCATGTTCCACGTCTGCGAGAACATGACGACGAAGCGGGCACGGGTAAGGTCGATTCCCACAGCACCGGCCTGATACTGCACCGCCATCACGTTAATGTGTTCCGGCATCTTTCCTTCGTCGTCCAGGTCTTTCCGATCTCCGCTGATCTGACCAAACTCCCTCCCGTACTCCTCAGCGACGCGCCTGACCGTATCCAGGTCGCGGGTAAACTGACAGAATACGACCACCTTCTCATCCTGCGGTATCGTGTCAAACAGTTCAGACAATGCGTCCCGCTTCTCGGTTCCCACCAACCTAATCAACGCATCGTTCATGACCGTGAATCCGCTGGTCATCTGCTGTAGTCGGACCATCTTCACGGCAGCGTTAGCGGCGGTGATGTAGTTGGACTTTACTGCCACAACCATCGTGTTGTTCATCGCGCGATACATGGTCCTGGCTTCCGGCTCCAGTTCCACCGTCACGGGCGTGTGTACGATCTCGGGCAGGTCCAGCACGTCCTTGGATTCGCAACGGAAAGAACGCTCGTGGAACTTGGCCCTCATTTCGTCCTGGTTAATCCACGCGAGAATCTTGTTGTGGTATATCTGGTCCACGATGGCGTATCGTTCTCGGAACGCCCTGTAATCGGAGCCAAACACCGTCCTGTCAATGAAGAAGAACTGCCCCCACAAATCGCCAGGGCTGTGAGGCATCGGCGTTCCCGTAAGTGCCAGCCGCCTCTTGGCAATGTCGTGCAGCTTTCCCATCGTCCTCGTAGTGTACGAGCGTGACGACTTGCTGCGGTGAGACTCGTCGGCGACAACAAGATCCCACTCCACGTCAGCGACAAACCTGCCCATGCTCGGGATGCGGACTGTGTCGTAGTTGACGACGACCACCTTCATGCCGTCGTACTCCTCGTCCATGAAGTCTTCCGCCTGCGTTCGTTTCTGCATCGCGTTCCCTGTCTCGCACGGCAGGATCTGGTAGTCCGACGAGCAGTGCTTGCGAAACTCACGACGCCACACCGGGATTACTGCCTTCGGGCAGACGACCAGCACCTTCTTGCACTTCCAGTTTTCTGCCAGTGCGATGGCTACGGCAGACTTCCCCGTCCCCATCTCCATCGCCAGCATGCACGCCTCCTGGTGGTAGGCGAAGTGGTACGCTTTTACTTGATGCCTCCAAAGGTCGTGCTTGCGTATCGGTGGCTGCGGAAGGTCGTCGGACTGCTTGATCGCTGCCGCCCGCTGCATCGACTCATCATGCTTCTGGCCGATGCTGCGAATGCTGTCGTCTACATCCCAGCCTTTGCGGACCAGCTCGTTGGCGAACTGCGGGTTCGCTGGTCCCCACCAAACCTTTTCACTACGCGACCAGCGGGCGTCTATCGACCTGCACACCCGATACCGATTGCCATCACCGATTTCCAGGTTAATCCTGTTTTTTGCTGCGTCGTACCTTGCCTTCATGTTTCTGCTGCTCTAGGTACTCCTTAATGGCACGGATGTGGACCAGCGTCATGCGAGGATTCACGCGGAGTAGATACTCCTCCTTGATCCCGCCCCTGACGATCTTCCGCCTCAAATACGTGTAGTGCAGGCCCATCAACTCAGCCGCCTCACGCACCGTACGCCACGGAGTTCCTTCTATGATTTCCGTCATACCATTCCCCCTTGCAAGGAATGGTAGCAAGATTGCAACCATAGTCAAGAGTTGGCTGCGGCTTTTTGCTTCTTGCGTTTCCTGGCGCGTTCTGCCAGCGTGTTGAGGAGTGCTTCCAGGTCGGCGGCTTCCTGCAACTCCTGTGGAGACATTCCAGCTTTCACGTAGTCCGGCACGTAGGCACGGACGAATGCCTTTCCACCGCTGTCACGTAGCGCAGATTGCGCCCGTTCACGAAGAATGGCTTCTGATGCCTGGGGAGAGATAGTCGCAATACGGACGCCTGTAGCAGCGTTGATCAGCTTGCTTATCGGATCTTTTCTTGTATCCGTCAGCGTGCGTGCCGTCGTCAGGTAGCGGCTCAGGGGGCTGTTGGAGATCAGAGACTCCGTGAGTTGACCGCCAGGAACACGATACGGACGCTCGTCGCCAGTGATGTTAGAGATGAAACGACCTAGGACTGGGTCCGCGTCGTACATCGGCCTGCCGCCTTCAGGCGTTGACTGGAAGAACGTCTGGCCCGTGAAGTATTCCAGTGGTCCCTTCACGAGCGGGTTCATGCGAGACAGCGTTTCCAGACCGGCACCCCTAATCCCTTTTCCGAAGAACGACAACGGATCTTCAAACGCCAGACCGAAACCAGTCAGGTAGTTCTTGTTTCCTTCCGCGTCCTCTCCGAGAGGAATGGACGCTGTCTCGGCCACGTAGTCGGGAGTCAAACCGTTCGGATCTCGCAGACGGTTCATACCCTTGATCGTGGAAGCAATGGCACCGCCCGGATGCTGGGCAATGTTGCTGAAAGTCTCGGTCATTTGCTTCCTAGCGAACGTGTAGAACGGGAACAGCGTTCGCAGGTAGTCCTTCTCAAACGGTGCGAGGTCCGAATAGTCAACGTGTACCTGACGGACACGACGTGCGGCCTCTGTTGGAGTGTATCCTTTGTAGTCCACGAGGAAGTTGAACAGACCAGTTCGTGCGTACAACTCGGCCTTGGCATTTGCCTTCTCACCCGTACGCAGTGCGAACTGATGACCTACCCGCAGCTTCGCGCGTGCCTTCTCAAACACGCTCATGCCGCTTTCGATTGCTTTCTTGCCAGCTTGAAACGACTTCGGATCTAAGCTGCCCTGTAAATAGTCCGCTGCCAGACGCACTACATGCGGCTTGTCTTCAAAGATCGTCGTCGGCGGCGTCGCACGAGCTTCGTTCAGTGTTGTCTTAAAGTCCAGAGGAGATGGAGGAAGTAATTCTACGGCCTTGGATATTCTCACGTTGGCCACGCCGCGAGACGAATAGCCAAACTCTGAAAGACCGTGAATAAACATCTCACGCAATCTGGCTGCGTGCTTGTCCGGGTTCTTCTCAATCTCGCGAACCTTGGCTATCGACTTCATCAAGTTCGTCACATCGTCCAGCGTGTCGATCTCGCCAGACATGTAGTTCATGAACAAAGTCGAACCAACGAAGTTACGGCTAAAGAATGAAAGGAACGGCAGCGTAAGGTTCTCTTTAATTACCTGCGTCCCGCCTTCGATCAGCGCCCGAAGAAGTTCTGTAGACTTCTTTTTTGTGCTGACATCCAGCACGGACTTGGCAGCATCGACGTAACCAGTGTGAACCATTCGCTGGTTAAGCTGGTCTACAGGAATATTCAGCTTTCGCGACAACCATTCCATTGCGTTGTCTGGCAACGTGAACCCTGCCCGTTTGATTGCTTCTGGCAGAAGTTCCTGGTTTTTGGTTACTCTCAGGGCTTCGCTTCTCGCTGCCTGCACCAAACCGGCCATCTGGATATCTGTAGGAGAAACGCCATTGTTGGCCGCTCTGAAATTTTCGATGCTTGCCTTTAGCAGCTCATCCATCGGCCCAGCAATATCCGAGGCGTCGACATGGCCGACAGCGCTTTTTGCATCTCTAGCAAACGCTTCCAAGATCGACTGCGCTGAAGATTCGACACGGTTGGCACCCTGTAAATACTTATCGAAACTGGTCAAGTAGTCGTCGTAAAGTGTTCCACCAGAACGAATGCGCTGCTTCACAGTCGGAGCAAATCCCCTGAACACCTTCACGATATCCAGCGCCCACTGCGATGGAGTGTCGAACTTTCTGACTCCATCGACATCGACTGGAACTTTAGGCGAGTTCGTGTCAAGCCAGCCACCGTACCGTTGAGCCACCGTGTCTGCGGCGCTGGACTCAATTAAATCCCTAGCACGCTGTTTGGCGTAATCTAAGACCTCTTTGGGGCTTGGAATAGCCCCATTAAGTCTCGTCAGTTCATCCTTGTAAAACGCTAGCTGCAACGGCTCGGTGGCTTGACGTATCGCAATTGCGTACGCCCTGTTGTTTAGCGATCCCCCAGGACCGTATGTCATCTGGTAGATGCGCTCAAGAATTTCTGCTGGAACATGACGCAGTGTTTCATTGCGCTGACGCATGAAGTCAGCGCTCATTGCGGTAACGCGAGGATTCTTGTAATTGTTCACCAGATTAAAAAGCGCGTCCCGCCCAGGGCTAGTGCTAATGTCACGCATGTTATATCGAAGATTGCCTTCGACATTAGTGGCGTCCACGAAGTCATCGACCTTCCCGACATCCACTCCAAGCTGCCTCAGTCTGTCGGCGCTCTGATCTACTGCGGCACGATTTGCGTTTACCAGATTGTCCAGACGATTTACGAAGTCTGGGCTAAACTTCCCAGCCATCTCTCCGTCCGGCATTCGGAAGAACTGTTCAGCAGCCTTGTCGACCGTGTCCGGCCTGAACCCGCCTTCGTAGTAGAACCTAGCAAATCGCGAAAGATTTTCGGACTGCTTCGCGGCAGTCTCCGCTGGAGTAGATCCAGCCATCGTCGGCATCCTACCGAACATCGAAACAAACTCAGGTTCCAGGTCACGCATTCCTACAGCCGCGTCAAACACATGCTCGCGCGCCAGTGGCTTCAGCGTCTGCTCAGAGCCGTACATCAATGAACCAAGTTCCTGACCCTGCGTGGTAGACAGCCCCTTGGCTGGAGCGTGGAGCAACTGCTTGACCATGCGGACTGGATACGACGCACTGACTGCACGACCCAATGCGTCCGCCCCAGCAGCATACGCCTGGGCCTTAGCACCTGTCCCGACAACCGCCTGGTTTCCCATGAATGGAAGTCCGATGCCTACCAAACCTCCCAGCGGTTCGTCTCCATGTTTCGCAAGGAAGTCTGCGCCAGACTTGTACCCCTGCTTCGTCGCATACTTTTCCAGGTTTGTTGTGAACGTAGAACCTACGTCATCAGCCGTCGAACGAGCGATCTCATTGAGAGTCGACATCATCCTGGCCTGACGAGGTCCGACTTTCGTAGCGGCCTCTGCTATGGATGTTCCGGCCCTGGTGGCCAGCTTTCCAGCAGCGATCTTCTCGGCCTCCCCCATTACACCGAGGGCCTTTGCCGCCTTCCCGCCCTTTCCCACGGCTGACGCACCTAGCGTCATGTACGTGAGCGGGTCCGTGAGAATGTCCACCGCGATACCCGACACGGTGTTGCCGAGCGTGTCCTTGTCGCCAGCCAACTTCAGATTGCGTAGCAAGTCTTTCCCGGTCGTGCGATTCTCCGACGAGAATGGCGTGAGTAGCTGGTCGAACGGGTTCTGGATGTTGATGGTGTCCATCACCATCGACTGCGGCAGGGACAGGAAGTTCCCGAGAGAGGCGACCCAGCCTAGCGACTTGTTCGCTAGGCTTTCGCTGATCTTGGCCTCCTGGTCGGTGGACACCCGTGGCGCAGTCTGGCGAGGATTCCTCGCAGCTTGTGTCAGCATCTGCGATGAGGAGACGAGTGCCATGTGTTAGCGACCGACGATGCCAAGACTGACAGACTGAATAACAAACAACAAAACCCTAGAGACTTAACGTTTTACGTCTATGTCCCAAACGCTTTTAGCTGGAGATGCAGGAGTTGGAATCTCAATCGTAACTCCTCGTAGCGGTCGGCTTAATCTTGCCCGAGGTGCAGTTGGCTGATCCATTAGCCACGCTGGCATTACAGATCGCACCCCACCCATAAATCCACCGTACACCTCTCGTCCATCAGGACCAACCTCAATCCCAGGAGGAAGTGTATCACCGCCTTTGCTGGCGCTTCTATTTTCTCCGGGGTACAAATTCGACAGCACTTGGTTGATTGCAGTGTCTCCGTAACCTTGGTCGCTCATATATCGATACACATCTTGCGGAGACCTGTTCTGTTTCATCTGCTGGACTTCTGAAAAATGTGTATCTGTTAGTCCGCCAGGATTGGTTCCTCTGACACCGAGCGGCCTAGCTGCTTGTGCTGGTGCTTGTGCCGGTTGAGCGGCAGCGCCGTTCATCGCAGGTTGCGGAGGACCACCCTGCTGCACGTTAATCAGCGGCTGGTGCCCACGATTCGCGTTAGCCAGAGCGATCTGCCTGAACATTTCCGCTTGGTACGCATTTGCAAAGCCAGCGTTTTGCGCTTGGCGGTTGGCAATGATATTTCCCCAAGCTGCCCTATCTGACGCATACTTGTTTTGCGACTCTTGACGAGCAGCCTGCCGCATCATGGCCCTTCTCTCTTGCTCGGGGATCAGGTCTAATCTACCGCTTGCATTTGCCCTGTGCGTTGGTATCCCCATCGTGTTGGCAACGTTTTGCCACGTCTGGCGGTTTCTGTTGTATGGAACTGCACTTGCAATTTCAGATTCAGACAACGAATTTGTTTTTGTTACCATCTTCGACTCGCCAGTGTCTTCATTCACTTGTGGAACCAATGTCTCTACACCTTGCGAACGAAGCTCTGCCCTCCTCCGAATCTGGTCCATGACCGCCTGCTGCGCCGCACGAACCTGAGGTGCTTCCACAGTTGCACCAGTTGTCGGATCTACCGTTGGAGATAATCCCCTGGACTGCGGAGCAGAAGCATTTCCTGGCGTGCTGAAATTGTCGATGGTGGTTTGGCCAGTCCTAGGATCTCTCGTGACAGACCGATAAGTCCTGTTTCCGTACGATGCCTCGCGACCCTGCCACGCATACTTGTTTGGGCCACCGTAAGGGTCTGTGACAGTAGGCATGCCAACGTTTGGATTTACCTGACCAGGGAACGTACTGTTCGTCGTGATACGTGGCATGACCTGTCGACCACTATCCCTGAATGAACTAGCGGCAAGATCCTGGGCCTCCCTGTCGGTAGGCAGTCGGTCGAACGTGGTGCCGTCCATGTTCTGACCCTGGAACCTTGTGTTCAGTGCATCGCGATATGCTTGATCACTGGCAGAAAGTGAACTGGATTCGCCAGTTTCCGACAACGCTTGGCGAAGGCGAGCAGCAGTCCCTTCTGGAGCAAGAGCGCCTCCAGCGTACACGTTGCTCAAGAATGTGGCAGGATCGAATCCTGAGTTAGACGGCCCCCTAACTGCTGGATAATCGCTGCGCAGCAGTTGGTCCAACCTTGCCACACTGCGATCTACACTAGAACCAGAGGAAACCGGAGGCGAAGAATTTTTCTCCGGTGCAACGCTTTCACTGGGTTGAGGCACCTCCCGTCCAGGTACTGCGCTTGGAAACCTAAATGGAACCATCCCACCGTACGGAGGATGCATTACTTCACCTGGAACTGCGCTTGGATACCTAAACGGGACCATGCCACCGTATGGACCTGCCGTTGCCCCTCCTTTGGCGGTAGCTGAAGCAGTATTCACAGATGTAGGTAGTGATGGGCTTGTGGACGATGGAGTTGCTGGAGCAATTCCTGCAAGCCAGGACGGAACGCTTTCCGGTCGCCAACGACCTGATGTTGTATCGACCAAGTCCGTCGGAATTGGCATTACCGAGCGCGGCGCTCTAGGATATCCGCGATAGCGATCTTCAGCCGTCATTGGACCGTAGTCACGTCTCTCCCACCCCTTACCTCCAGCACTTCTACGCACCTCAACATAAGGACCAGAATGTTTTCCCCAATCATATTGTGGATTTTGTTCTGGATCAGATGCACGATTTTGAGACCTGATTTCAACTTGGTTTCTTCCGTTTTCTGCTGGGTAAATCTTTACCCGTTCAATTCCCGTAGGTCCGCCAGGACGAGTAAATTCATAAGGCTGAAACTCAGCACTCCCTCTAAGCTCCCTAGTCAAATGAACTGGCGATGTATAGTAGGCATCTCCAGAAGACGTATATGCGGTAAATGGATATGCGTTTTGACGGTCGTTGAACTTTGCCATACATTGCAACCTTTCGCTACCTGTTATTCCCAAGATATCCGTTCACAATGTCGTCGTCAGAAGCACGCCCTTCCGTCAACAGCTTTACCAGCGCTGCACCACCAGCGAGTTGACGCACCGGGGTGCTAAACGCAGCACGTTCTGCAGCGCCCGGAATCGACTGGACAAAAGGAACAAAGTTGTTGGACAGCTTTTTCGCAAGCGTACCGGCGACCAGCTTTGCGTTGCCTGGATTTCGTGCAGCGTATTGTGCCATTGTTTTTGCTGCGCTTGCGACATTCTTGGTCTTGCTGACAAGGCCCAATGCCTTTGCTCCCTTGTTCACCAACCCGGCACCAAGATACGTCAACGGGTCAGTAGCCAGTTCCAGACCAAACCCTAGCGTAGAATGGTCAGGACCAAGCCCCCAAGCGTCCAGCACCTCCTGGCCAGATGCACGACCAGACTGACCAAAAGGGTCCAGAAGTGGTGCAAGCGGGTTGTTGCCGCTGATCAGGTTCCTAATCGCACCACCGGGGATGTCTGCAACGTTCCCCAGCGCCTCAAAAAGAGTTGCCATGTCGTGCCTCCGTGAATGGAACACCTAATTTTATCCGCTGAAACCCAGGCGCGGTAGTTAAACTTTCCAGCTTTTCTATGCAGCTTTATGTGATCGTGACGGTGATAGTCTGACCAGTCACGCCGCAATTGCATCCTCCATTTCCATTTGGACTTGGCGCTGGTATCGAATACACGAAATTGAACGGACTGCAAGAACAGGTGTCTGGGCTGCGAAAACCGCTGATGTCGTTGCATCCTGAACTCAGGTACTGCAACTGAAACTTGTACGAACTGCACGTCACTGTGCCTGTGTACTCGCACTTGAATGCCATGTCTGCCCTGACTGGGTCTGGGCAGTTAAATAGTAGCTGGTTAGAGGCTGACCATATCGATGCCGATGGACATGGAGTTGGAGGATCGTAACCTTGACATGTCAGCGTGATGTTCATGTCCAACCCAGCACCGAAGAAGTGCGCATTTACTGTCGGCTTGGACGCGCAGTTTTCACCACAACAACACAGGTCGCAGCAGCACGCCGTGTCCATGGCAATCTGGCTATTCCTGAACAATATCTTGTTGTTGTAAAAAATGATTCCAGCCATTACACAGATCGCTTTTTGGCTACAACTATTTGACCAATGTCCCAAAGCATGGAATCTACAACGTCGAATCCATGCGCCTCAATGTACTGCCTCAACGATCCATGACTAAACACACGCAGGTGCCCGCTTTGATGAGGGATTGGATGGCGGTTGAGAGTTGGAACTGGCGTCTGAATCATTAGCACACCGCCATCGCGAAGTGCTAGCCACATTTCGGCAAGCATTCCCTGCCAGTTCTGCACATGCTCAAACACCTCCCTGCACATGATCGCGTCAAACTTAAACGACCACATGGAGTGACTAAACGTGTTTGCAATGGCAATATTCCGTTCACTACTGCTATACCTGACTACATCAAATCCGAACGGAACAAAGCCTGCCCTTCTCAACGCCTCCATTCCATAGCCACGGAAACAGCCGATATCCAACACAGCAGCATTTACAAAAGAATGCTTCTTGATGATGTCAACGTTAGTGGTGTGATCTTTAATCATCTCTTCCGGGCCACGTTCATCCACCGCATAGCTCAAATACCTTGGCGTGTATGTAAACTCGTGCGCTACCGCTGTGTCGCTTCCGCACGATGAGCATCGATAAAAGACAGGCTCACCAACAAACTCAATCCTGCAATTTGTTGACGAACATACGTCGCAGGTCAACGTTGTTGCCGACGGCTCACTCTTTTTCGCGACCACACAATACGCCGTGCCATCGTTGACGACTGACACATCGCCAAATCCAGTGACAGACAGAACGTCTTCCAATTCGCTTTTTGAATAGAAGTGATGCCAGTGACACGCAGAGCCGCTAATCTGGTTTTTAATTTCTTGCCGCCAAGATGATGTCGCCTGTTCTTGGAATGGGAGATGCTTCGTAGACAGAACGTGAAATGTAAGCACGCCATTTCGTTTTAGCGCACGAAAACATTCGATGAAAAGGTTGTAGGCCAAATGTTTTGGTATGTGCTGTATACAGGCGGCGCTGTAAAAGCAATCGACGGATTCGTCTGGGAGTGGTATCGCGACTCCATCGTAAGATATGTATTCAAATGGCGATTGATCTTGATTAAGCGATCGACACATTGACAGCATGCTGTCGGAGATATCTAGGTCGATTATCTTTTTTAACGAGCGGGAGTGGCGACGCGCTAAGTCAGCCACCTCCCTCATAAGCCATCCGTGACCACCACCGATGTCAACTACAGTCGCATTATCCATCCACTCCATTTGCCCGTCGTCAAATGAAAATAATTTTCCGACGTACTCTTTGGCGCGAACCATCAGCGCTTCATCTCCGACCAGTCCGTCGTGGATATTTGCCGACGTTACGTCAATGTCTTTGTACATTTTCCAAACAGCGTCCGCGCTCATGTTTCCTCAGATAAAGTTTGCGTGAGTTCGAATTGACACCAGTTCGCTTTCGACGAACACGTTGGTTCCGTAATGCCTACAGAATAGCGGGCAGTCTTTGGTAGGTACGAAACCCTTGCTTGCGATGTGTCGCGACCAAATGTCTGAGAACTTTTCGGAATGCAGATTTCCGATCGCGTACGTCGCATCACCTTTCAGGTGGCAGCATTGATAGACAAGTCCATCGGCTGCAATAGCTGTCTCCATGTAAGAGCCATGGCATACTGGGGTTGTCCCTGTTTCGTGATGGTTGATCCCTTCAACCTTCGCATCTGAAGACACAACACGACTGTCTAATTCAGATACCCTGCGAACTTCATCCCACACCGTAACGCTGCTGTCTCCCCACTTCGCCTCCAGCGTATCCATCCTGGGACGAAACTGGATGTAGTCTACGGCGATGTCCGACCACAGTCTCACGTACGGCTCAAAGTCCTGAATCACGTCGGCAGACGCTACGAACCCGACTCCAATCGTGCAGTCGCTTCCAGACAACCTTTTTGCATCAACAGCCTTCGATACGTTGTCGATCACCCTGAGGAAGTGATTCTTTCTTCCGTGCTGTCGCTCGTATGTTTCTTCTGTTCCTGCATCCACGGAGAAGCGGACCCACTCCAGACAATCAACCAGCGGAGACACATCAATCACGCCGTTGGTTATCAGCGCGGCGTCCATCCCAATCTCAGACGATTTGCGTATCAATTCTTGGTGGTGGGGATGTACGGTTGGATCTCCTCCTCCGGTCCAAGTGATCGACTTGACTCCAATATCCTTGAGGTCGTCCAACAGCGACGACACATTTTGCCTGGAAGATTCAGCCATCTCCTTCTTGCTTGACCCTGACGCCAGCAACATGAACGGGAGTTCTACGCGATCCTTAAATCCTGCACACCATGGACACGCAGAGGTGCAGGCGTTCGTCAAATCAATCTCCACTTGGATCGGAGCGTACCACCCACCGTTAACATACGAGTTCAGTACCGGAAGATGACCAAGGATCTTATGTTTACGAAATGGAGAGTTTTGCACGATTGGCCTCCCTCCATCGATTAAGCGAAGGTCTTACAAACTCATTCCAGTATTGCACGTTGTACAGTTCCAACTCAGGAATTGACCCCTCGTAAAAAACATTCCCCGTTTCGTAAACTCGGAAAATGATGGATGGGTATGATTCGACTCCGTACCATTCATAGTCCATCAGATTCCAAGCGCGCGCGAACAGGTCTTTGTTTCTAAACCAGTAGTACGACCCACTGTAATGCCAATCCGACACGGAACTGGCAAACCCCTTTCCGTTTTTTTTGAAGCTGCCAGCCATGGCGTACTTGCCAAGAACAGAGTCTACGATTGGCAAGTAATCAAGCAGCGTCTCGTACATCACCTGCGCCCACTCATGAACCGTTACGTTGACGTGTACAGGATGCCGCACTCCTTTGGAGTGAGAAAAAAACGTCACCTCCTGGTCGTTGTCAGATGCAACTTCCTTGAGCATGTCAAAAAATGTAGCCATCTCTCTCAGCGATGAATTTTTTTTGACGACGACTTTATCCAGCTTTCCACCAAACATGTGAACAACATTTTGCGGGTCTTCAGTGTTTTCGTCGCAAACAATTCCAACGACACGCTTCCCATTGAAAATGTGAAGTCTTCTTGCCAATGCACTTGCCGTACGTCTCCACACGCCTTTCTTGTCTGGCATGACGTGGTACATCATGTTTCTAATAGGAGCATGCAAATTAACAGGCAACACTTCAGGGCCGGTAGCCATCCCTTGAGGCTGAATGTCGGGAGAATCGCGACCGATTGCATGTATTTTCTCCCACGCCTTTCTTGTGGAAGACATTGGTGGTGCTGTGACAGTTGAAACAGGAAAAACGTGATGCTCACACTTGTCGCAGCTTACAGCCTTAACCAGCTTTCGTTCGTCTCCTACGGTCCCGATTCCACTCAAGAACCCATCGAACGATCGGTTGGGAATACAGTACTCCGACGATTGATCCAGCGACAGACATCGCCTTACGTCTACAGTATTGCCACAGCAATTCGCCCCACCAGTTTCGATGCGAATCATGTCCCTGCTCATATGAACGCAGTCTGGCATTACGACCAACTCCTCGCTTCATAGCTACAATCGCCAAGCGCTTGGCGATATCCCGGTCGAACGGAATCCCCCTGTTTCGCGCTTCGTCCTCAAACCAGTCGACCACTGTCTCAATGTTGCTCAGTGCCCAGCGATATCCGAGAATGTCAAGATATGCCGCTCTCTGATGGCATAGGCAGTCTGGCTTGGCGTCAACAAGCATCAAGCTAAACATATCTTTAATTGCGCTGCCTGGACCCTTCATTATCCACCACCCGAGCCGCAGTCAGTTCCACAGATCATGTTGACGTACTCTCCATCTGATGCACACGGAACGTAAATCGTCTGGATGTATCCTTCGATGCACAGGTTGTTTTGCCTGATCGTCGACATCACCACGCGAGGCTCAAACGTTACCTTCGTTACTAGGCCGTTGTTGGCAGCGTCGTCAAATGAACACACCGTCATGGAGTTTGTCTGCAAGCTACAAGTTCCAGATCCACCAGAACCAGATCCAGCAACAGAGTCAGTTAGAGACAGGTCCGTCAGGAAAGTCTTCTGGTAGAACTGTACCGCTGTCTCTGTGATCTCATTACCGCAGTACATCACGGCAAACTTCTCAATCGACTTCTTGTCGATCTTGCACGTACCCTTGGTGACATCGGTGATCAGCTTCTTTATCTGGTGTGTCACCTGCAAGACGACCCATCCACCGTATGGATCGCCGCTTTCGTCTTTGCCCTTGCCATCCCATTGCAAGGCAACCTCAGCACCCGACGCACCAGCGAGCTTGTAGATGTTCTGGGCCTTCGCGATCCCCAGGCTGTTGCGGGAAACGTACGTCCCACTCACCGTCGCTTGTGTCGTGTCTGGACACAGTTCTGCGCCCAGCTTCCCGCGAACAACGCACTCCCACATGTCTTTGACGCGCACAGAGCCGCTAGGTCCACCACCTACGCACATGAAACCTGGCTTGCCTTTGGAAAGCGAGAACGAGTCCTTTTGCGTGCCGCACATGTCTCCCACATAAACAGACCCAAGCGCATACGCCGGAAAGTCGTACGTGACCCATCCATACCCACCAGCAGGGATCGGGACAAAGCTGTTGACCACACACTCAGGAAGTCCATGCGCTGTTGGCATGCCGACTCCAATCGTGTCCACGCCATTAGCGTCTGTTGAGTTTGAAAACACCTCGCAGACACCGAATGCTGGTATTTCAGATCCACCAGTGTTTTGCGCGTGAATCCAGCGTGACTGTTGAATAGGGCTGCGAACGTCTTGAGGGAGCGCGCTCATTGGAGCAACTCCCTATCTGACAACGTATCAACCCGCTCAAAGCGACGACGCCATTCGTATGACGGAGTAAACATATCGAACTCGTGGTTCCGGCTGGCTCGCGTGAGAGACGCTGAATTTGCAGTCGCCGACCACTTCACTTGGGCAATCGCACCGTCCAGTCGTATCGGGAGAATCCCTGCGTAACTTAGATCCTCGGATGGAGACGACATGTACTCGTTGTACACGTAGTCCAAATACACATTTGCTTCCGCAGAAAGATTGGCGGCAGTGTCCCATTGACCGTTCGTGACCGGACTCCGGTTCGCCACTTCCCACAGTTCAGGATGCTTCAGCACTCTCGCGCCAGCACCAACTTCTCGCCATGGCAATGTCCGCTCAAAATACTTGCTGACGTACCACTGACCGTCCGCTTTCCTAATCTTGCAGGTGGCAGTAGCGTACAGCTTCGCACCGCCGTACGATCCGTTTGTGATCTTGAGTACGGGGTAGTCAAACTCAATGATGTTCTTCCTGTCTGGCAATATCCTCCACCCAGACGATGCGTACTCTGTCGACGTAGAAGTTACTACCTCCCAAGCGCATTGAGGCCAGAACTCTCCGTTGACTCTTGCTCGCTGCGTCTGCATGAGTCCGTCAACGTCAGCGCCAGTTTCCAGCAGCACGTCCTCAAGTTCAAACTGGTCGACACTGCGAATCTCTTCGCTTACTCCAGGGACTGAAAGGCTTCCCGATGTACCCACCGCTTTCACGCGGTACCATCGAAAGACTGTCTTGTACGCGAGGTGGCGATTAGAAACGTCCACGTTCGGGAACTGGCACCACCAGTCTTTCGTCCATCCACCGCTTGGCTTGTAGCTGAGGTCGTCAATCTTCTTGATTGATCCGTCCGTATCCAGACCAACTGCCTCCAGTTCAAACTTCAGTTGGTATCGTGTTGGCCAGCACTCCACGCGTATCTTGTCTGGAAGTCGCGAGATCGACACTGGAAGCGACGGATTCACCTGCGAGGAGTTTGCTGGCAGAGCATCACCAACTCCAAGACGGTGTATCACGACACGGTCATAGAACCAGTCGTACACGATCACGCACGACACGAGGTCACATAGCGACTGTAGTTCAGAGGCTGGGTTCGCGTTCTCCCATTTGACGTGCGGATACACGTTCGTTGGCAAGACGCTGATGTCGTAGTTCCTCTCTCCCATCGCGCCTAAGCACAGCGCCGCAAGCTCCGCAAGGCTATGACGCAACTCTGGATGCTTACTGCTGTAGCGTATCATGTTGTTCGGAAGACGAACGTTGTACTCGCCGCTTATTTTCTTGTACCGCCACGCCCAGCGGCGATCCATGATCTGGACCTGCCAAGTACGTGGAGACGATCGCTTCATGGTTGTCTGGTGCGGGTGCTGGTCAAGCTGGAGCGTGTGCGTATTCACCGCACAGTTCGGAAGCATGATCCGTTCCGAACCGTACTCAATGACAAGAGTTCCCACCTGAGAAAGAAGCACAGGCTCGGGAATGGTTCGCAACAGACACACTCCTGGGGATATGCCACGCGAGAACACCATCGATCCACCGACAGTGTTCTGGATTCCAGTGAAACTGAATTTCCCCTGTGGGAACTGTTCGCCAGCCATTTCCCACCACTAGGAGATTGTGATCGACCGATTGAATCCAGGGTCGAAGGTGGTATCACTAGGCTTGCACCCGACAAACTGAACACCGTTCGTGTACGTCAGTGTCATGTTCGGGTCAAGAAACCTAGCACCCTTGTACAAAGATACCTTCGGCGTAATTGTTTTCGCGCGGGTATCGTACGTTCGGTCGTACGACCCAGTTGTGCCGACAGTAAGTGCGGTTCCGATCGTAGTTGTGGAACGATCAATCAGCGTACCGTTCCAGACGTTGGCAGTCGCTGGAGAGCCTGCCATATACTCCACGCTACACCCCGTCATCGTGAGCGTCGTGCAGTTGCTGTTCAATGTTACTGTGCCGTTACCAGCAGTGTTCACCGTCGTGAGCGTGGTTCCAGAACCTGCCACAAACTTTACATTCCCACCCTGCTCTGTGCCGCATCGCAGGGTAGCAATCGTGGACGTGTCGCCCGCAACAAACGCCACGCCTGCATCGCCCTTGTAGATCGTGAACTGATTGCTTGCGTGCGTACCTTTGAAGATGACGGTAGGGAAGTCAATCTCATTCCTCGTCGCAGTGTTGTGGATTATGACCGTTGACTGACCAGCGCCTGCGTCGATCTTGACGCGACGTGATCCGTTCCCGTCTCCCTGCCCGATTGTGTAGGTGCAGGTTACAGAGTTATTGCTGAACGTCAGGTACTTTGTACGGTACTCTGAGTACGTCTTTGACGTATCGTCAGCGTTTGTCTCTGCCAAACCAATCTTTCCTGTGTACCCCTGCGTCACAACCACTGACGCAGGCTGCATCGACGTTGTCAGGTTGTAGCGCAGATCGACTTCGCCTGTGTCAAACACGATGTCGTCGTTGTTGACCGGGACGGTGTTGCCGCTCCAGTTGTCGACGTTGTCCCAGAACCACTTCCCAGTGGCTGTCGTCGTAACACTGTGTGTTGCTGTGCCTGATGCGGCAGTATCACTCACTGATATCGTGACTGGCTTGCCAGATGTCCTAGCAGTGAGAGTAACAACGTTAGAACTGACCGTTGCCGTCACCTCGTAAAACTCAGGTATGACCTTGAAACCTCCGTCCGCAACGGTAGGAGACGAAGCTGCTGTCGTATCGGTCAGCGTCACTCCCTCCCACGCCTGCTGGAGCGTCGTTGCTACCTGCGACGTGGTAGTCAACGAGCCTACGGTAATCGTAGATTCGATGTTGTTGATCGTCACGGTGATTGTGTCAGCAGCCGACCAAGTACCAGTGATCGTGACCGTGGATACCTGCGTTACCTGCTTTGCTGCACCTAGCCAGCGTCTCGTAGCCATTGTTCACCTATCGTGGAATTGGCACGCCATTAACTGGAGACGGGAACGTGTGATCAAACTTCCAGTTGACTGCGTATTGCCTGAATGCGTTTCGGTGGCGAATCGGATGATGCACAACAATCTCTCGCCGGTCGACATGCTCATACTGCGGATAAAACGGATTAACGTGTACCAGCGGGTATCCACTCCAGCCAACTGCATGTCCAGTCTGGACCATGCGTTGCGGTGTTCTGAGAACTTGAAGGTCGAAACGTGGTCCTTCGTACGTCTCCGTAACGGTATATCTTGGGCCTCCAGTTCCGATGTAATGGAACTGCTCCGCATACGACATCAACTCTGACTCCACGTCGTCGTACGTCGCTTCCAGAACGATGTAGTACGTTCTTAGAGTTGCGTACTCTGCTTCGTCGCCTTTCGGCCACGAGCGCGCTTTCACCTGTACACCGTCCAGCGCATCAGCGGTTGTCAGTGAATGACGAGTCTTGGTTCCATCGTCGTGGAAAAAACTGAAGTCCTTGTTGTTCTCGCTGTAAGCAGTGATGATCGCACTAATCTTCGCTGCCTGCGCGGCCTGGAGTTGTGATGGAGTCGTCAGTGAAGGATCATTGACAATCAACTGGCCATGCAAATGCACCTCATACGACGTGCAGAACTTGGCGTGTCTAGGACTGTACTGCGAACGAACGTGGTATGCCGCGAGCGTCACGGTGTTGTCGTCGTGCCGATAGCTACCGTATGTTGCGTACATTAGAGGCTAGTCCTTAGCTGCATGAAGTAGCGCTCAATCTCAGCAAGGCGACTATTGTCCGTCCTTAGATCGTTCGTAATCGCTTCAAGAATGTTGACGACGCGACGGTTGAACATCATCACTGCGTCACGATACATGTTCGCTGCGGACTGCGTGTCTTGTAGGTAATCAGTGCCGTCGATGACATGCTTCATCACCGCAGGCATCTCGTCAAACGTCTTGTATTGCGGTGGCTTTACATCATCAAATCCAAACCCGTCAGCTTTCTCTTTTGCCCTCGCGTCAGCAGCATCACGAAGGAACAAGAACCGCTTGAACTCTTCCACGCTTGACGGCATTTCCGTATCCACGCCACTGCGGTATTTTTTCAAAACTTCGTCAGGCGTTAGGTTGGGAACCTCAGGAACCTTGATCGAAGTTGGCGCATTGGGGATCGGGAATGCGGCAGGAGGAGGCGGATTGAGTGGAGCAAGAGGAATTGGTTCGACAGCGACACTTCCAGTGCCAAGAGGTGCCAGTGGAATCGGCTCTATTGCGGCAATGTCTGTAGTGGATGGCGTAAGTGGGATAGGGACTACGCCTGAATTTGCAGGCATTTGCTGGAGGACATTGCCAACGCTAGGTGACTCCTGTGCAGGTTTTGGCAGTTCCACTTGCGATTGCTCGCTAGCCAACTGCTTTACAAAAAACTGCTGATTCGCTTCCGTTTGTCCAGCAGGTGACTGAAACGCACGCAGCGCTATCGCAAGCTCACGAATCGCACCGGCAAGCTCCTGAGAAGTGTTCGGTCCAGCGACCGGAATGCTCGTCGATACTGGACTAGAGTCTTCCGCAGGAATGCCTGTTGCATGCGGGTCAAATGCCATCCATGGCGTAGCCGCGCCTGCCGCCACTGGCTTGCCAGAAATAAACTGGGCCAGCTTTGTCAGGTAGTCGCGTACGAGGTCGTTCTGCTTGAAATCAGGCGATCCGTACGGCGTATTGGAAGAGTTGTCAGCTTCCGCCATGGTTATGCTGTGCTATCGCTGGTGGTTACGATTTCACGAGTAGTTCCGCTCATGCGAGCGAAACCGCCGAGTTCCAAGGTGATCTCTTGCTTGCCAGTCACGACTGGGTCGATGTTCTCAAAGTTCACAATCGTCAGAGAGAACGACAGCGACATGTTCCCGTTCGTAAACGTAAGCACCACCGAAGAGCCAGCAGCAGACTGATCCAGTAGCGAGGTAATCGGCGTGCTGGATGCAAATGGAACCCACACCCGAAAATAGACGCTACGACCTTGAGGGCAGATATCTGTTGCCGTCAGGCTGTTGGTGAACCGCACTTGCAGGTTGTTATCGATCATCAGCACGAAACTGAGGATCTGGCGAGACACTCCAGCAATCGTGCAAGTTCCGTCTTCAAAAATGTACGGAGCAGTGTTCGACGCTGTGGACAGGCTGACGTTCGGGACCGACGTTCCAGTCGCGCGAGACTTTCCGGCAAGTTCCACATTCATCGACAGCGGCTGCGGAGTACCGCCAAACTGGTTCGCCTGACCAGCGAACGTTGCACGACTGACGTAGCAGTCCTTGTATTCAAACGTCTGAGCGACTTTGTCGATCAGCACACCAAACGCTGGCAATCCTTCCGCAACAGGAAACACGTCTGTCGATTCAGTGCCGCCAAGAATGCGTGGCAGCCACAGGTCTAGCATGGCAGGATCGGGATTAAACAGGATCGATCCACCAACAGTGTACGGTCCAAGACGAGCGCGCTCGTACGCCTGCGATCTTGTGCCACGAATGCCGTTCGGGTGTACGACAGTTCCTTTCTTCTGGAGCGACTCCGACATGAACTCGTACGTTTCACTGTTCGTGTCGAACACATGCGGTGAAACGCCTGGTTCCACGTACAGCCTTGACAATGCACCTTGCGAACAAGTCACGGTTTATCTCCTTAGACTAGCGCTCTGGTTTCTCGCGCCCAGCAGCGAACAACGAGCGACGATACGTCGTTTGAGTTTTGGTACTCCTTTGCCATGAAAGGATCTCCTGGCTCAAACGTGCAAATGTAGACCTCTGGCACACCAGCAAGACGCTTGTTGTTAAACGCGCGTTTTACTTGCTGTCTCCAGAGTGTGATCCTGTCAATGTCCTCGCTCCACCCATGTCCCGTGCCTTGGCAAAACACAATCAGGAAGCCGTATCCGTAATCATCCCGAACATTCGTCCCCGGTGCCTCACGCTCAGGCACGGGAACAACTGAGATGCCACGAAAGATTGAATCCCTATCGCGGTACGTTTTGCGCAGCTTGATCTCGTCCTGCGAGATACCATCCAGAACGATGCCCTGGATAATCTCCACAATCGTGTCGCCGCACCGCTTTAGTATCGAATCAGTCATCAGTTCGATGTCGTCACGTTAGCGCGAACAAATGGTTCGTAGGTAGTCTGGAACGCCCGCGTTGCGCGCTGGTCATTCTCCATTGCAGCACGCACCGCGAGCGCCCAGGTCTGCTCGCGAATTGGCACGTCATTTCTTGTCAGCAATCTCGCCAGCTCCAGTTCGGCAAGCCGAAAGAAAGCGGTCATCATGGAAGTCGACTCTAGGTCGATGGGGTCGCTGATCGTGTACATCACGCCCGTGTACGTCGTGTCAATGGACGCATCAATGGTGATTGATGTACTGCTATTCACCTTCATAATCTTGCGCTGCGCCACATACGGGTTCAGCAGGTTGTCCTGGCGTGACCCGATCAGGCTAGTAGGTAGCCTTTGTGAACTGCTGGAGATGCGAATGATCGCACCCGAGTGGATGCTCTCCACCCACGACGTTCCCGTTCCGGTAATCGTGGTTGAACCTGCCGATGTCGTGACGGTGCCCGTGTTGTAGGTTTCGCTGCCGACCGTAAAGTCACGCGGCTTCGACTCGTACAGAACGTCATAACTTCTCGCAGTGCTTGGGGGCGGACTTAAAACTAAACTGAGCGTACCGTACGCCTCTCCATCGTTCCGCAGCGCCGCAATCCACGGCGTTCCAGGCGCACGGTACGTCGAATTAGCGGCCACATGCTGAAACAGGTCATCCACAATCGGAATCACCTTCTGATCGGATGTCTCCATTACCTGAATCAACTTGCGGAAATTATTGGGAAGCGGATACGACTCCCGAAAGATTTCGTACGGAGAAGCGTCGGTAATGTCAGTGCCTGGATTTGAATCCTCACTGAGAGTTACCACTGTGTCGCTCTTGCGCTCATCAATCGTGTACACGACGTTGTTAACGAGAATGCGACCGATTGCCGCCCACGTCGGGAACGTCCCACCAGACAGCGTCACCTGACGTTCGTACGTGCCTCCGGTGTGGTCGTACGTCACTGTTCCTGTCGTGTACGACGCTACGGTGTTTAACACGGCCTGTCTTACAAAGCAGGACCATGACCGCATTTGAGGAAGGTCGCGGTAAGCGCGAACCAGTGCCCGCCTCGCTTGTCTGCGATTGCGAGGAGACGGGTCTAGGTCGTACATATCAAGGACGTGCTCCACTACGTCCTCAAATGTATAGATGTCGATGACGCTCACTTGGGCTTCCTCGTGTGGCTGTGAACAACTCGCTCCACCACTTCTCTCATCCTCTTGGGGTTTCTCTTCACCTTCTCTCGCAAGGCCGGATCAAACTTGAGGTGGTTCTTCACACCGGCCCGAACAAGGTCAGGCGCTAGCTTGTGCTTCCTTGGTGCTGGGTCTTTGTCTACAGCCTTGTGGTTAATGACCCCTTCGCAGTGCAGGTTGCGTTCCTTGCATACCGCCAGCACGTCGTCCGCGCACGATACCCACGCAGCCGGGTCCGTATATTTTCCCAAGCTGCCTTTGTAGTATTTTCCCTGCGTGTTAATTCCAGCTTTATGAGCGATCTCATACAGCTTCTTCTTGTTGACCTCCGACATGCGGTCCATCTGCCGCTGCGCACCCTGACAGAACGCGCGATCCGTATTGCGCGACCCAGGTGCCTGCCGCAGCGCACACATGGCCGCGAACTCCATCGTGGAACCTTCCGCTAAACTCTGCTCGTAGATTTTGACGGCGTCCCTGCCAGCGGCACGAACCTCACCCAAAATCATTTGCTCACGAACTTCAGAACTAATCGCACCCATCGTTACCTCGGCACTTCCGTTACCCTGGATCGAAGCAATGCACGCTTGAGCGCTAACTCAATCGCCCCCTTCTCTTTCGCCTGATCCATCTCTTGATCGTGTCGCTCCTGATCCATCTGCATCTGCTGCTGACCGCGAGCGTGATCCATTTCCATCTTGTGCTGCTGCACTGACAGCTTCGCATCCGACTCGGCCTGCTTGGCCTGGGCGGCAATTTCCTCTGGAGATGGACCTTGCTGTTCAGGTGGAGGAGGCTGTGGAGGCTGAACGAAGAACTCGCTCGCGTCAAACTCCATTGCCTTGCCTAGTTCGTTCACATACGCATTCCATGGGCCAGGATTGCCTGAAACGGCAAACTGCTGGAGAACCGGAGCAATCACCGCACCAAGTTCCTTTAGTTGCCCGATGCGGGCACTCTTGTTCGGCTTCCGTGACGAACCGCCTTCGATGCGGAATGTGAAATCGCGAATCACTGCATCCACATCCTGGGTCAAAATCTGCTGCTCCCAGACTTGGGCCGCAATGTCACCGACAACCGGAGCGATATCCTGACCTCCAAGAACCCAACGAGCAGCCTCTATCTCCTTCATGCACGATTCGCTGATCCAGTCCTCCGTGCTGTTCGCCATGTCGTCTGGACGAACGGCAACGTTCTGGTCCTTGATCTGGGCTTCCGCCGCAGAACGCATTTGCGTACTGGTCAATCCATAGAGCAAGTCCGTCAATCCAGTTCGCTTGTCAATCGAAGCATTGACTTCAGAAACCATTCTCCAAATGTCCATAGCAAACGGAGGTGACTGAAGGAACGACACCAGTTCGTTCACGTTCTTGCCGAGAATGTCGGAAATCTCAATCACTGTGAACGGTGCCATGCCAGATTGAAGCTGATTCTGGATCTCAGCACCTGCTGCCTTGGCGACAGCAACAATCGTCTGGCAACTGCTGGCAACCTTGTCCGCAAGGAACGACATACACCAGTTCACAAACCGGAGTTCGCCAATGCACGGTTTTACTAGCGAGACAGGATAGATACTCTTTGGCTTGTCGTAAAACGTCAGCTTGGAGAATGGCCATCCGTTACTGCACATCTGGTCCTGCCAGAACGGAACCGGCCATGATACGCGAGGCATCAATTCTTCAACGGGAAGACCAAGAGATTCGCTAGGAAGATTCAGGAAGTACGGAATGCCAGGAGCAACGACGAGATAGCAGAAATCTCCAAACGGAGTAAAGTCAAACTTTGACTTGAGAGACTTCTTGTCCGTGGATTTCAAGCGGTCGCCAAAACCGTTCTTACTGTAGATTTTGTAGTACCACAGAAGGTCGTAGCTTTTTCCAGTCTTCCTTCGCTTAACTTGTTCTGCCTTGTTCACACGACCAGCAGCCTGAGAGTCCAGCGATTCCAGATTCCCCTTCAGAGAACCTTCCGGCAACCCGTACTCGCGCTCCACAAGATTGACTGGATGACAGCACTCGCGGAACATCCACTGGCAGTTCTCCTCGTACTCCGCATCGGGGTCAAAGCCCACGTCGTCACACGATACAAACGTGCTACGAGGAATACGGAAGTTTGATCCAGGCGGAGTGTAGATTTCCGTAAACAGGAAGCTCATGCCCTTCAAGATCGTTTCCACGATCGCCATGCGGGCATGCGCCTTCTTGTTCGTCTTGTACTGGATGCGGTTCGCGTATGCCTCCATGATCGCCGCGTGCGAACCCTTCACCGACTTGTCCATTTCCAGTTGCTGCATCAAGCCAGCAAACTGCTGCATTCCAAACTCGTCGGCCTGATTGAACCCTAGCACCTCGGGAGAAAACCTAGGCTCCTGGTTGACCGTCACCATGACGTTGGGGTTGCGGTAGTACAGCGCAGGACCAAATAGAGCAACGGCCTCAAACAGACGATTAACGGACATGCGAAAGCGGGGCAGGTAGGCGTTGCCATCCTTGGCCAGGAACCCTTGCTGCCCAAGCGCATACTCTTCCTGCCACATGAAATCGTGTGCGCCGTCGTAGAACTTCATCGCCTCAGCGCCGTACTGACCAAACTTCTCCCACCGCTGGCGTTTGGCCTGGTTAATCTTTTCCAGCCAAACGGCAACGAGAGATGCCAGTGGGTGCGTGGTAGCGTCTGCACTCATGAGCGCCATGCGCAAATCCTTCCGCTATTCATTAGCCCCATCGCCTAACGCTTCCTGCAACTGACTGACTTTCCAGTCATTTGCCCAAGCAATGCCGCGATCTGTTGCTTCCTTTCGCAGCCTAGATAGCTTGGTGAAGTAGCGCTCGTGATCTCCGCGTCCACGACGGTCAGACGCAGCGCTCTTGGCCTTATGCTGAACCTCTTGTTCCGCACGGTGCAGTTGGACCTCTAGTGTACCAATTCTTTCGACCAACTGAGAAAGTCTTTTTTCAATGTCGGACTTTATTTTTTGCTCCTGATACCATTCGTCCGTGAAATCCCAGGCACCAGCCTCGCGCTGGGCAGAGTTCAGGCTTAATTTCGGGTCGTCTACGTGCCGAACAGCCGATCGGAACTGGCCAGCCGCTGTACGCAAATTCACGTTCCGTCCGCTGGCTTTTACTACAAAAGCTATTTCCGTGTCCCGCCCGTCGCGGACGCCGAATGGAAACCATTTGACAGGCATCCCAGACGAAACCAACGGCATCACAAAACTCTCAATTTTCTCAATTAATACCGGATCAATTTCAGCTTCTGACATCACCAACTCCATCAACTTCCTCGCGGGCCTAAACTGATAGTATTGCGGCCACGTCCAAGACCCTTTGCACGCCTTGCCGCCTCACGTTGCTTGCGTTCTTTAATCACCCGATCGACATGCGTCTCTTTCCGCTTCTTCTCTTTAGGTCGCACATACACGGCACCAAACGCTGCCATGTATTCCAAACACTCCACCGCATGCGTATTCGACCTGCGATTCCCCTTGTCAGTGGGAACCTCCCTGCCGCCGATCCTAGTGGTCAGCTTGAGAAACCCATTCATTTCCCTAACCAGATTCGGGCAGCGTGCCACCACCACCATCAACTTGGTCGTGCCGTCCCGGCGAATGTGCAGCCAGTCCCGCACGCACGTCTCGCGTCCAGCCACATCGTCGCTGCCATCACGAAACTCAAACTTCGTGTCAACGCTTTGGATACCACGCTTCTTTAGTTCGTCGGAGTATCGCTTCCTGGGAGAAATACCGCTGGCGATTTCTCCAAGACCACCACCGTGAGCGTCAATGATGAACGCTTGGAACAGGCAGTATTCTTCTGCCATGACCTGTTCCACCATCGCACCGAATGTCTGCGCGTCACAGTTCCGCATGTACAGTTCGCGGTAGCAGATGCAGTGATCGCCAAACTCTGGAGGAGGCACGGCAAAGAACAGGACCGCACAAACTGTGTGGCCAGGATCAATCACCATGTACCTCGTCCAGTCGTTTGGCGGGATTCCGTTCCGCTCCGTCAGCACCTCCTGCACTTTGCTGCGTGGCTCCGAATGCTTGATAGCATCATGCAAGTCCTTGCTGAACGTCGGGTACATCTTGATGGAGTCGATGACAATCTCGCCTAACGCACGCTTGCGATAGACTTCGTCGCCTTCGCTTTTCCAGATGCGAATGTTCTCTTCGCGGCTGCGCTGTGGATAGTAAATGTTGTCGAACATCGTCGCCGTGATCAGCGTTGTCGTCGCGTTCTCCATTCCCTCCTGCTCTTCAGCACGACGCAGCATCGACATCAACTCGTCGTTCTGTGCATGAGGCAAAGCCGTCCATCTCAGGAACCCTTCGCGAATCGAAAGACGACCAACCATTTCCTGATACCATCCAGGAGAAGCAGTGTCCTCGTCGATATGTACGAGATCCGCCTGAAACCCCTGCGCCTGACTCGCATCGCCTGCGGTGTTGCACGCAAGAATCTCCCAGCCTGTCGTCAGCTTGACGTAGCTGAAAATGAACTCGCTTCGCTTGTCCCAACTAAAATTTTCGATGAAGCGCTTCGGTATCAGAGGCGGGGCATTTCGTGCTTCGTCCTTACGTTCCTCGTCGCCTTTCTTGCCGTTCACGACGTGCGCCATTGGCCACGGTCGATACGTTCGCCATTCGTTGGTATCAAGATCACGAATGATCCTGAACGCGCCAGGACGAAACAGGTATCGATGGATTACGCGGCCAATGTGTTTTTCCCCGTAGCCAAGACAAACCAGAAGTCCCTCTTTTGGATACTTGTTGTGTGGGTCTTGATTTGTCGCGGCACGGGCATCTTCTACAAAGCCGACGAGCGAGCCGCCTGCCTGGTTCGCCTTGCGAACAATAACTTCCTTTGTTTTGCAGGCATGGTATTTCTCCTGCCATCCCATTGGTTCGTACAGACTTAGCGCCTCCACCTTTCGCAGGTGCAGCGTCGTCGACAGGTCCAGATACTTCTTGATCTGGTACGCCGAGGCATTCGTCACTTCTTTCGCGCGGGCAATCGCCGCGTCAGGATTCGGATTCTTCTTCATCCGTGTATTCCTGATCTTCAATTTCGGAATCGTCAGACGTTAGCTTCGGAGGCTCAGGCTGCTGCACCCGCAACTTCTTGGTCATCCCTTCGATCATATCCTGGTGCATCTTTTCCAGTTCTTCAGTGGTCAGCATCTCGTGCGTGACCGTCGCCATGCCTGTAGTCGTGACCTCCTTCGACATCTTGTAGATCAACTCCAGCATGCGGGTGCGAAGGAATGAGCCGGGAGGTGCGGCGAGATACTGGGCCTTCAATCGTTCGGCGTAGCCTGGAGCGCCACCAAACAAATCCATGATGCAGTTGTAGACTTCGGCAATGTGCGGAGTGTCTGACCCCTTGTCAGCAACACGGTCCAGAGCTTCCAGAGATTGGTCGTCAAGCTGCTTGATCTTCTCGGCCAGCTTGGCATCCATTGCTTCCTTGGCAACGCCAGCACGACACAACTTACAGACAGCACGAAAGCCGTCCGGGCTGTTGTTATCGCGGTTGTAGTATTCCTTGGAGAGCGGGTAGTCACGCCCGCATTCCACGCACGGCCTACTTTGTAGGAACTGATGGTTCATCGCTGGCCTCCACTGCCCAGAAACATCCATACGGCTGCGAAGCGCCATACGACTTCACCCTGTCTCCAAATGCCTCCTTCACAGCCTGATCAACGCCTGGAAAGTTTTTGGTTCGATAGTCGTGTCCGATCATTACTCCATCTGGCATCAGGCGAGGCCACCACGCAGCAATGTCTTCCTTGACCGCCTCATACGTGTGATTGGCATCGATGAAGATCATGTCGACCTTTCCGCCGTCCCACTCCCTTGCAACATCAACGGACTTGCCGCGACGTGAAGCAATCTGACTTGCCACACCTGAATTTTTTACGTTTTCCAGGAAAACGCTGGAAACGTCTTCCTCCGAAGCACGTATAAGAGTGTGATCGCTTTCGCTGCCTTGCCATGTATCGACGCATGTAACACGGACGCGAGGATTGGCCTTTGCCATCGCAATCGCGGACGCGCCCTTCCACGAGCCAACTTCAACGATGTGGAACGTGTGACCACTTGTTTTCGCTACCCGCTGCTTCACAAACTCCTGAAGCTCGTCCAACTGAACTTGCGGAGTAACGTGGTCGTCAGCTAGAAACTGCTTACCGCCTTTCGGGGTAGCAACCTTGCTGCCGTGAATCTTCTCGTACTGTTCCCAGAAGTCGGAACGCATTTCCATCATGCGCTCGCCTGCTTCGTTGCCAAGTTCCACCGCTTGACGGAAGTTGCCAGAGATTGACTCCACCGAGTAGATACGTGGACGACCAACGCACCACGGCTTGTGATGCCCAATCCACGAGTCCCAGGCACAAAACATCGGGTTGTAGCCAAGCACCTGCATCCCGGCGAGCGAGATGTCGCGAGTGTTCTGAACGTCTTCAGTGCTGGCCTTGTCGCATGCCCAACCGTTCTCCCACTCGTAGTAGAAGTACCCCTCCCGAAGCGCGTTCATGGCCTGCGCCTTCGTCATCTCACCCTGCTTGTACGCATCCAGAACCTTGTCCTTCAGCATCTTCGTAGGTTCGATCAAATCGAAGCACCGCATGTCGTACATGATCATGCCTGTCGGAAGCGCAGCACACTCCTGAACGCCGGTCATTAACGCTGCTTCTTCTCGCGTGTACTGCTCCAGGCGAATCGGTGTCTCTCTTCCATGGATGCCGTCGTTTCGCCACACGAAAACGTACACACTCTCCGAGCCTACCTTGAGGCCAGGAGGACCACAGTACGGAGCGCCAACGCAGGTGACTTTGCCTTTCGTGTAGCGCTCGTACAGAAAATCGAAAGCCGTCTCAAAAAACGGCTTCCAATCTGATTCTCCGCGATGAAAGTTCGGAGACTGGTCGGAATCGACCATCACCATCACATGCGCCCCTGACGCCCGTGCCAGTCGCACGAACTTGTTGCGCACCATTGTGACCGGCGTGTCTCCGATGACTTTGGTGGTTACGCTTCCGATGCGGGGATCATCCCGCATTTTCAGCACTAACTCTGCCCACCATTCGCGGATATCAGGATGTTCGCTAGAAATTCCGCCGTTGCCGCCGTAAGAAGGAAACCCGAAGAAAATGTCAAGGACGGTTGCTGGTTTCGACATAGGCTCCAAATACGAACTACATAAGTTCAGGCCGACGCCCCTTGGCTTGCAGATACGTCTGGCCGCAATACACACACCGCTGAGTCTGGATGTGAAAGCGGTGGCTGCACTGGCCTGATTGTTGCATATTTGAGTCAGTCAATGCAAGAACTTCTTTAGGTATTACATACGACACGCTAACGTGCTCAGGCTCCTGAACCTTAACAACAACTTCCTGCGGTGCATGAACTTCCGTAGGAACCGTGCTTTTTGGACAACACTGCGCCAAACATTCGCATCCGTCCTGAAACTTGGACAGCGCAATCTGCTGTTCGTGACTGGCATCTGATTTCTTGGAGATTGCCCAGCCACTGTATGCCATCAGGATTTCCTGGTTCGGCTCTTGGAATGACATGTCTACCTCATATACCAAGGCATGCCGTTGCTTGGTCCGTAATCGTAATACGAATTTTGAGGCTGCGACGGATTCATTCTGTTGTACAGAGGTACAATCGGATTTGGATTTTGATCGTCAACACCATAAATAAACGGCATGTTCTGCACACCAGGGCCTTGATCGTCCACTCCGTACCTAAACAACAAGTCGCGAAGGTTTGTGCTTGGATATCCACTTTGACCTGGATAGGCACCAGCGCTAGCCGCAGGCTTTTGTGGAACACCAGACTTTACAGATGGATCGATTTCCATCTGCATCTGCCGCTTGTACTCTGAAGATCCGTAAGGCACCTTGATTGCTTTGTTTGCGTATTGCGGAAGTATCTGATCGATGTTTGCGGCGCTAGGCATCATGCCAATCGGTGGCTTGCGAGACATCGACTGCCCTTGCATGGCGTCGTAAAGAGATCGGCTGTACGGATTCGGCATGTTCTACTCCTAAATGAAAAAAGCGGGCGCGGGGAATACCCGCACCCGCCCCCAAGAGCACGAGAGAGGTGATGGAGCAACCCCTCCCGAAACTGCTTGCGTCAAGTTTGTAACGCCTAGAACAGGCGAATGCAGGCGTTGATCAGAATGTCCGTACCAGCCGTTGACTCCTGCGTGGTGCGGGCAGATAACGCCCAACCCACAGCATTCGCCGCCATCAGATACGCAGAGGTAATGCCAGTCGTAGCATTCATGGTTACGTTTGACACGCGACCTGACTGCGTCACGCTCTGGCTTGTCGTACCCGTGCTGTTTACCAGCATGTTGCCAACCGCAATGTCACCATTGAAGTCGGCACCGACCGCAGGAACCAGCACCTTAACCGGACCAGCGATGATGCCCCAGAACAGGTCATCGTCAGCAACGCCAGTGCTTGCCAGATACTCGTCGATCACCACGATCTGACTGCGATTGCCCACACCACCAGCGGCGTAGCCATCGCAAACGTGCATGCCGTCGTAGCCAGCGGCAGCAGCCTGATTGATCACGCCAATGCGCTTTCCGTACAGTCGGATGCCCGACGTGTTACGCAAGCAAATCGCCTTGATCGTTTTGCCGCTGTAACGACTCTTGTTGCCACGATTGTCCGCAGCACCAACCGTCTTCGCAGGGAACTCAAAGATCGTTCCAAGCAGGTGGCCGTTGATGAGCGTCGTGCCGTCACTGGCCGTGCCGTCCAACGTTTCACCCAGTTCAAAAGGAGGATTTTCAAGATACATCGCAAAGTCTCCAAAATGTGAATTGCAGTAATGAACAACTCGCTACTAGGCGAGCGACAACAGTTTGAAGAAGTTGCGCGGTGATGCGAACTTCAGGTTTGACAGCGTCGACACGACGGCGACGAACGCTTGACTTTCGATTTGATACTCGGGGCCTTCACTGCGGAACAGCGAGTCATCCATCGACAACAATTGGATGTTGTTGATGTTGTAGCCGTAGCCAACGTTCGTAGGCACGGCTCCTTCCCAGCTCACATCGACTCCGTCGAACGACACCACATTCTTGAACCCGAGGGTCCGCAAGCTGCCTGCGGCAGGATCGCCAGGAACAACTTGGATTTGCTCCTTGCCATCCAGCAGATTCAGAAGGTCCATGTACAAACCACGAGCAAGCACGATGTTCGTAATTTGTCCATCCATCGTGGCATTGCGCTGCGAGTGAATGATCGCATAACGCATTGCTTCGTCGCCTTGAGCAACGAACGTATCGGTCGCACCACTGAAACCAGTACAGGTGTAGTTGACCAGGAGTGGCGACCAGAAGTCGTACTCAGGATCAGCGACGCCAGACGGCCACACCACGTTCGATTCGTTCTCACCACCGTAGTTGCCCAGTACGGTGGACAAGCCAGCGTACGTGTCGTTCGGGTAGCCAACGAAGTCAGCAGCGTTGGCAGTGCGTGCAGCACCAGTCGAACTGTTGATCGTCTGCGTGCAACCGAACATCGATTCCAGACCGTGCCACGATTGCTCGTTGCCCGTCGCGGAACCGTCCACGTAATACTCCGGTCCAAGACCCTGCTTCATCGACTTTTCAAGCCGCTGAATGAACTGGTCGTAGACCTTCACGATTCCTTCAGGACCGCGATTCTCAAGGAACTCCTTGTAGAAAATCGCATCGCTAGCTTGATATCCACGATATTCCAGACTAGCAGTTTTCCACAAGTTGCGACGTGCGAAGTTACGCGCCGTCTCGCCCGTGTTGCCTTCGATCGCGTGCAATCGATATTGCACCGGCCAATCAAAACCACGACCGCCCATGTTCGTCACAATGCGACCGTTCGATTCCAGAAGGGCACCCATCTGGAAATTTTTCATCCACGCATCTTCCTGCTCGCGAACGTGTCGCGCCAGGCTCGTCGCAGCGCTACGGGCGAAATCCGTATTCGAAAAGCCCTTATAACCTGCTACCGTCATAATAGCACCTCATCAAAAAGTTAGTTGACCAATACTCCGTCCGCCTCCAGTTCTGCCAGAAGCTGCTGCCCTGGAGAGAGACTGGTGTTCTGTGGTTGCGCTGATGCTCCAGCGCCGCGTGCAGGCTGAGAGCCGCCGCGTCCCGGCAATGCAGTGTTCCCACGAGTAAGAAGCTCCTGCTTCTTCTGCTGGGCTACCTGCGCCGTGTTTGTCTGCTGAGATTGATTTTGGTAGGCGTACTGGGCGTAGTCTGCCGACATCGCACGCTCCACGTATCTCCACTGCTGCTGCGGACTTTGAATGCCCATCTGCATTGCTTCTTGCAGATAGTTCATCGCCTGCTGGCCAGCCTGCGTAAGCTGTCCTTCCATGATCTGGTTCGTGCGAGGATCTCGCTGGTACATCCAGTCTGCGTGGTTGGTCTTGATTTCCGACGCCAACCGATCCACTTCCGCCTGCTGCTGGATCGATCCGTACCGCTCGTCGAAATACTTGTCGAACTCGGCACGAATGATCTTGGGAAGCACCTCCTGCGGACGACGAACTAAGTCGTCTGCCCACTTCTCCAGATACGTGGAGTGTGCTTCTACCGATGCACGAACCTCTGCCGGCGTGTTCGCCTTCCACTCCAGACGCTGCTCGCCAGTAGCCGGATCAACCTTCACTTCCCGATACTTCTCTGCCAGCACCGGGTCGTACTTCGGAGGCGACCACCAGTTTTCTTCCTGCGGCTGCGCTTGCGTAACGTTCGGTTGTGCTTGAGCCTGGAACTGCTGGAACGCAGGATTCTGCATCAGTGCCAGATACTGCTGACCGTATTGCGCCAGAGGACTGACCTGCTGGTAGCGACTGGCGATATCCTCCAGTTGCATCTCGCGCTGACGGTAGGCTTCGATCAGCCTCGCGCGTGCGTCTTCCTCAGACTGAAGATCCTGAAACCCAAGTACCTTCATCTCGTCCAGGAGAGACGCTGGACTCGCGGAGTTAGGCTGTGCAACTTCACCCTGTTGTGCGACTGGTTCAGCCGCCGAAACCGGCGCACCATCTACTGCGGTTGTCTCCGCAGCAGCGGGTGTCTCCGCGCCAGATTCGGGGCTGATGTTTGTTTCTTCTGCGGCAGCAGTTTGCTCTGGAACCTTCTCTTCCGTCTTCTCGGGTTCAAGGTTCATGCCTTCCAGCAACGACTTGCCCTGGTCGCTGATGGAATACTCACCGATCTTTTTTCTACCCATGACCAATTCCTCTCCACCTTGTGCGAACACCCTTGGTCACGGCACTGTAGAAATACAGGAAAAAACGAATTTGCTCAGAATTGGCAAATGGTGTGAGAAGTTGCTAAAGTGTGTTCGTGGCTGGCAAGAACGCTGCCGAAGATAAAAACAAGAGGAATGCAATGCCTATAGACGTATTGACGGAGAGGACGTATCCGATTTCCGACCTTGTCAGGAAGCTGCCGACACGTAGATCCAAAAGCACTCTAAAGAACTGGTGCATCCGTGGCGTGAAGGCCAGCCACCATTCCGATGAGAGAATCAAGATGGAGTACGTTGTGGTGGGTGGAGTTCTGCACTCCAGCGTGGAAGCATACAAACGCTGGACAGAACGTTTGACCCACGAATGGAAGAAGTACCACTAGAAGATGCTAGGTCTGCCTGCCGTTACATACACGTTGTCCCGTGTGGCGGCTGTCGCGGCAGGCTTACGAATTGGTTCAGACAGCCGGTCTATCCCGCGTCCAGGTAGAACGGGACCACTGCACAACAGCAACCTGGAGCAGTCA
>JAAOEI010000081.1_pt1 | contig 35936 bp, 46 predicted proteins | sample 7059261 | NCBI WGS metagenome assembly JAAOEI01 (sample SAMN14008812, study PRJNA610033) | viral metagenome | isolation source: viral particles filtered from seawater | place: China: Hangzhou Bay, Yangshan Deep Water Harbour | collected 2017-10-31 | reverse complement strand
TGTAGATACTTTGTTTTTCCATAATCCTGATGAAGTTTCATAAGTTAATACATCGTTATTAGCAGGGCTAGTTATTAAAACATCGTGAATTTCGTCTAATTCATAACCATTCTGTATACGATAAATAATCTTACCATCGGTAGGAGATGTTTCTACTACAAATCCTACATATACAAGGTGGTTGGGGGCTACTTGCTTTGTCTTTGTGACAAATCCAGCCGTTGTTGGGTCAAGATAAAGCACATCACCTGCAGCAAGAGTATCTGAAGTAAATGGATGTGTAGCAGTACTGCGAGTATCTAATCCATCTACAAGACCCGAACTTAATACATTCCCTGTTGAGTTATTAGCAATATCTTCGTAAGCTACGCCAAATGTTCGTGCTGAGTGAGCATCTGTATCAGCTTGGGCTTTTACTATATCTGGATTAGAACCTGTTGCACCTGATAAATAAACGATTGTGCCTTTATAAATAGTTGCACCTGTACCATTATGAACTGTTGTGAATTTAGTTTGGTCATCATAAATTAACTGCCAGTAAGTTGTATTTGTTGGAAGATTGCCAGTTGTAGCTTGCCTAGCTACATAAGTCAAACCATTATATGTTACTAAATCCCCAAGTGCATAAGTCGTAGCATTATTATAAGAACCCATTGGGTTGAAATTACTTGTAATAGATACTGCTGGGTCAGTTAATTTGACTAATTGAAATCCCATTATGCGTAACTCCCTGATGTTCTATTGTTCCAGGCAATGTTAGTAGCTTTTAATCCACTAGCATCACTAGAACTAGATAAATCATATTTATAAATTGTCCAAGATGCTGTAGAAGCCGATGTGCCTGGTGCTGCAGTACCTACATAAATTGTAGTTGAACTAGAATAATCATATCGTTCAATAGCATCTTTTGCACCAACAGCTAACGTACCATCTGAATTAGCTTGCATACGATATAATGCGTTGTTGTATTCCAAAACAGGTATCGTAGCAAGAACTTTATATACTTCATCAAAACTCCAATTCTGAACTGATTGTTCTGATCTATTTATATCTGGTTTTGATTGTCGGTCTGGGGCTGACATTATTTACTCCATTTAATTGCACTACGTTTAGCTTGATTAATTCTATTTTCAAATTTAGCATATTCAGCTAATCTAGTTAATTTCATATTTACTCTATCAGTTTCCTCTATTCCAGATAATTGTTCAAGTTGTTTTAATTTGGCTTTTACAGCATCAATAGTGTTATCTATTTGTCCAGTATTAACTAAATCTTGTAAGTATTGAGTAATTTCATTTGCTTCCATATAAGCTTCTGGATCAACTTTGTAAGTGTCAGCTACATCAAAATAATCAATAATATAAGGCACACCATTGTCAACTTCATAACCAATAAAAACTCCGTCTGCTTTTTCGCTAGATTGAATTGGTTGATTGCTATCTGTTTCTGGTAAAGGGGTTATTTCTTCTGGTTCTGCAGCTACACGAAATGGCTCAGTTTTGATAGTCGTTTCTTCGACTGACGAATTCTCGGATGTCATTTATTTCCTCTACGTTTCCATCCTGGTGTGCTTTTAATAAAGCAGCACGCATTGATTTAACTTTTGGTGATTCGTTTCTAATCTTATGGAGTTGAGCTTGCAATTGAGCTTTTTGTCTTGGGTTAAGATTAGGGTTGGATAATTCTTTTTGAATTAATTGTATGTCGTGTGTTCGATCCATAAGTGGATTATAACACAAAAGCTCCCCAGTCAAGAGGAGCTAATGTGAGTTAGGCTACTGCTAATTAAGCAGTTGCACCAGTCTTAAGAGTGATAATCCAGTTGCTGTTAAGAACCTTAGCAACGTAACTACCAGCCCATGCGATGGTTGAGTACCTGTCGGCAGGGTTGCTAGTGTCGTTAGCACCAGGAGTCTTAATGTATAGCTTTGGAGAATCAGTGGCTAAGTCTAGTACACCGAAACTTTCTTTACCGTGAATAAAGTTAGAGTAAACAGTAGCAGTTGAAGTAGCACTGTGTCCGTTGTTAGACATAATGAATCTTACTCCAAATAGTTCACCTACTTCACCCATGTAAAGGTCTTTTACATCACTGTAAGTTTTAGCGTTAACCCAAGTTGAGTCACCGACTAGGTCATACCAAGTGTAAGGTTGAATCTTACCAAGGAAGAAACCGTCATCGTAACGCATAGCGGAATTACCTTCTAGGGTACGTACAGCTTTTTTGATTTCTGAAGCACTTAGAACATCAGAAGCAGCAACAGCAGTAATGTTAGACTTGCCACCAGCAAGTTGAACGGTACCACCAGTTACTAATTCGTCACGACATAGTGTGTCTAGAGACTCACCCATGTTCTGTCCGAATACTTCAATTTTTTCTTTGTTGTTTCTGTCGATTGAGACAGTGCTCAAGAATCGAGCAATTTTAGCACTGCTACCACGTTCTGCGATTGTTGCAGAAACGGTGCTTGCAGTTAGGTCAGTTTCGCTAGGGTTACTACCTTCAGATAGAGCAGCGGTAGCTACAGCCAAGGGAGTGTAACGAGTAAAGTTTATAACTTTACCTTCACCAGCTGGCATAGTCTTTCGCTGTGCACCCTGTTCGTGAACAAGGCTTTTCATTGCACGAGCAAGAAAAACTCTTTCGTAGTAGGTAGAAACTTCAGCTGTTAGACCTGAGGTTGTCTGTGCAGCCATTATAGTTTCCTTTCGTTAGAATACTACTGGTTAAAACCTAGCTGTTCTTCCATCTCTTTCAAAGAAAGATCAGTGAAGTCTTTGTTGCCAGAGTCTTTAGAAGTAGTATCAGGTTTTAGTGTAGTTTCTGCAGCAGCTTTTGCTACAGATGCTGAAACTTCGGCATTAGCACGGTTAGTTTGTCGAGATGCAACATCCATTACATCATCCACAATGTCTCGCAGTCTAATATCAGGGTTCTTTGCACTGAGTTTTTCGTACATCGAAGCAATTTTATTGCTTAATGCTGAATCATATTTATCTCCATCAGCATTCAGTTCCGGATATTTTCGCTCGACTAAGTCCACATCTCTTTCAAAGTTTTCGGCTATTTGCTTAGCTTGCTGTTTTTGCTCAAACTGCTGTAGCTTGAGGTCAGCAATCATTTCAGCCTGCCTAGCTACTTCTTGGTTATAATCATACCCTTGGTTAACATCCTGATATGGTTGTTGGTAAGGATTTGCTTCTTGACCAAAATAATTAGTTGGTTGTTGAGCAGTTTGCTCAGACAATTCCCTAATTTTGCTAGACATTTGTGCAAATCTTTTCTCTTGACGTTGAGAACGTTTGCCCAACTCTTCTTTGGTTGATGTTGCTTCTGACTCACCCTCCGTTGGTACGTCACTAACAACTTCAGATTCTTCAGATTGTGGCTCAACTGTAGAGTCCGTTTGTTCTTGACTTGGGGTAGTCTCAGTAGTTTCGTCTACTGGTTTTATGGTTTCTTCTTCCATAATATCTCCCTGTTTTAATAGCAGCCCACGTTTGGCTAGAGCCAGGTTCTTGGCGACACCTTTGAAAGGATAGCGAATCCGTTTCTACTTATTTTATATAGCTAATAGCTTATCTTGTCAATGATGGGCAAGCCTTTTTCATCGACACCTTTCAGTATGCTACCAGGTTCCAAATAAAAAGAATGTTTGAATGGGCAAGAATCGCATACAACCTCTGTTCCACGCTGAATCCAACTATGAGCAGACATAGATGCTTTGGCTTCTGCCCACATACTTTGCATCTGCTCATCAGAAATCTCTATTGATTCTGGTGTTGGTTCATTTTCTTGATTCTGCATTGTTAATCTCGTTAGCTGTAGTTTGTACAATATTTAGAACTTGTGCAAGTTCATCAGCTACAAGATTAGATACAATGAATTTCTGTCCAATTTCTTCTAGGGTTAATTTAGAAGTATCAAGTCCACTCATTTTTTTGTAGTAATCTACTTTATCTTGCATAATTTTTTGTATTTCAATCCAACCGGGGTGATCAGCAAGATTAGCAATTTGTTTATCTTTTAGCGTAGCCTCTTGCTGTTCTGGTGTATTGTCGGGTAAAGATATTTCTAAACCTTCTGTTATTGCATCTGTGCTCATAGTTGTCCTCCGAACATTTCATCAGCTATTGCTTTTATTTGTGGATCTTGAATAGCTGGGTTAATTCTTAAACTTTGTGGTATATATCCAAATTGTCCTGTATCAGCATTTGGTTGTGCTGGTATAGTGTTAGGGTTTATACCCTCTGGAGCTGCCATAGAGGGCATCTGAGCCATTTGTTGTGGCGATTGGGGTTCTGCCATAGCTGGAGGTGTAACTTCTCCTCCTGGACCTCCTGCGGTCTGTGGCGGTTGGTTAAGATTTCCCTGACTTTCCATTTGTGATTCCATCATTTCTTGCTGATTCATACCGACAATGATTTTGTCATAACCTTCTACACCAGAAGTGGCAAATATGCGTTTCATATGCTCACCTACGTTATATTTAAGTCCATTCTTGGCAAGTTCTTGATTTAATCCTGGTATTTTAGAAACTGCTACCAATAAATTGGTTAATGCTTCTGATTGTTGCGCATCATCTTTTCTTAATGTTGAGTTTGCATCAATGTAGAATTTATATTTTGTGTCTCCAATGTCTTTTGAACTAACTGTAAGAAGTCCATACTCACCAGATTCAGAAACCTGTAAGATATCTTTGACATCATCGTGTAAAGAAGTTATCTGTTCTATTTCTTCGTCAAATAAATCAATTTTTATTGGTTTTGGCTGTTTAATAGCTACTAAATTAACAAATCCATCGTAAAGTTCTTCTACTGCTTGTTCCATCATAAACCTATCCCAGTTATCACGGGTATTTTCACGTGCTTGTAGTAGTTTTAGGGCTTGTGGTGTCTTACCAAATCCAGGGTCTGAAGTAGTATCACTACTGGCTGCAGTATCAGTAGTACCATTTTGGTTAAGAATTGACCCTATAAGGAACTGATAAGTAGATTGGAATGTAGAAAGACCCTGTGGGTTAGTGTTGTATGGGCGGATTGAGTTAGGAATGTTCTCTAACCAGCGTGCACCAGGGCTATATTTAACAGTTGAGGCTACAATTCCGTTAGGATTCATAATAGTTGGTGGGAATACTGACATCTTTACACCATCTAAGTAGAGATTAATCAAGGAATCCATTGCGTATTGAAGGGTTTTTCCTCTTTCAAAGTCACCTAGACCATAGATTGAGTCTACAAGTGGGAAACAATACTTCAAAACTACGGGAATCTTACCGTTTTTGTGCGGGTTAGGTATATCACGAATAACTTCATTGTCATAATCTGGGCAAAACATTATCCAACGACCATCAGAACCTGCTTCATAACGGGTAACTATCTTAACTTGAGAAGCTTTGCCTTTGCTTTTTGAACTATCTTGATTTCTATCGCTTTCTACATAAGATTCATCACGTGATTCTTTTTGCATCCTAGAACCTTCTTTAGCAGAGTTGATAACTTTTTTAAGACAAGCTTTATCCCAATCGCCTACTTTAGATTTAAGTTTAGTTTCTAGCCATCTCACAGAAACATAACTTTCTACGTGGCAGTAATCTGAATCCTGTATAGAAGTTTTGCCTCGTTGTGGTATCCAATTCCTAATTGGTATCAACCAGCAGTCTGGTCCTACATAGTCATCATCTATTCGGTAGTCATACATCATCGGCATCACACCATATACCATTGAGTATAAATCCCACATCCTTAACTTTGTAAGGTGAGAGTATTGCGAGTTGGCATTTGGCTGAATGTATCTCTGTAAGATAATATCCATCAACATTGATTTGCCTTTATCTTTGATAGATAGGGCTTTTACCATACCAGCTGGAAGTTGTCCCATTACTCGACCTGCTCTTTCCCATATAATTGTGGAAAGTCTAGAATCGGTTACTTTAGATTTGAAACTCATTGAGTCTTCAACTTTAGAAATCAACATTGATTCTTTTTCGTCAAAGGTATCTACAATAGTTTGTATTGCATCTTTGTCTGTTTTATATTCGTCACTTATTTTTTTTATATCCATAATTCTCCTTTATTAGAATCGTGGAGTCCCTCTCCTATGATTATATTAACTATAAAATTAATCCTGTCTTTGGTCAATGTTCTTATACTCTATTTGCATATTGTCTTGCTTGATAAGACGAGATACTTTGCCTTTATTGAGAACTACCGTAAAAGATAATGAACCTGAATAGTTAGCTTCTGTGGCTTCTTTTATTACTTGCATAATAATAGCTGCTGCATTGGCATTATCTTTGGGTTTGTGTGATTCGTAGGCGTGGACAATAATCTGGTGGGTTTTTTTAGTGTGACGTTTAACAGTCACCATAACATCACCATATTCTACGTTCTCAATGATTTCCGATAAATCGTTTAAATAATTCATCGGTAGAATCCTCCATCAAATAAATCTTGTTCTGGAAAATCATAAGTTGGATTGAGGTCATATTGATAGTAAAGTGCGGCATAACGTAGGGCATCTAATCCGTGGTCATCTTTTTTCATTGGTTCTTCTTTGGAGTTTTTATCTGTACGAGATTGTGGGTAACGATACTTTTCAAACTCCTCGATTAAGTTAATACAGGTTGAGGATACGAATAATTTGGGTTTGGGTTTGCCGTGCAGCTGTTCACGTGGTTTGAGTTTATCTTGAATGATATTGATACCTGCCGGGATGGAGTCTTTGCGTTTTGATACGGGAACTGCTGGAATGTTTTGTTGATTAAGATTAGCTATGTGTTCAGCGGCTTGGGAATCCCCTATGTAAGATAAGATGGTTTTTCCTGCTGATTTTTCTTTGATAATTAAAGCAATGTCATTAATCGTTCTGCCACGTTCATATATCTCATCATATACCCACCAGTTCTGGTCATAGTCAATGAGAATATAAAGGACAGCGGTGGGGTTGGTGAAACCAAAGTCAATGCCGACTACGTGTGTTCCTGTGTGAGGAACTTTATCTGGAGTGACTACGTGTATGCTCCTATCAAAGGTTTTATATACCAACCCTTCCATCTTCTTAAACTCTGCCATATACTCTTGGGCAAATTGATCTGGGTTGTTTTCGTTTCTGATGCGGTCGATTTCCTCTGGGGAGATAATAGGGTTGTCGTATGGCGTAGCGTGTGAATAGAACCACCCAGAACGCCCTTTTGGGTGAGAATGCTTAAAACCCCCAGTCTCTGTCTTATCGTAGCCCTGAGCGTACATATAAAGGTCATAGAAGTGATTAAATCCATTAGGGGTGGAAATAAACATTGCCCAACCTTTAGTTGTAAGTAGCATTGGCTCAAAGACAAGTTTCCAAGCGTCTGGGTCGTGATAAGCGTATTCGTCAAAGACCAGACCCATAACTTCCGTACCACGTAACTTATCGGCATCATCAGAACCTTTTAATTCAATGGTGGAGTTGGGTAGGCTGGTATCGTGTTTGATACCGTTAGACTCATCATCAATGTAGTTAAGAGTAACTGTTAAATCAACATTGTTAACTTCCTTAATAAGTTCTTTAGGGATCAATGTTTTTATATATTGTTTCCAGTAAATGTCTTTGGCTTGTTTGTAAGTTGGAAGGACTATCCAGTATCTACCTTGCCTGCGGAGGGCTTCATAAAGGGTGTATTCTAGGGCAAACATTGATTTACCAGTACGTCTACCCCAATTAAGGACTTTGAACCTATCGGGGGAGTCGTGGACTTCTAGCTGTTTGGGATGGGGGGAGTATAACATTAGAAGCAGCTTTCGTTCTTGGCGTGGAAGTTATGACATTTCTTACAAAACTTTTTCATTGGCAACCTTTCTGCATACATTTATCACCGGTATAGAAATGACCTTTCTTACATATCTTGGAAACTTTGTATTGTTCTAAAATAATTTTTTTGGGACCCCTATTAAGAGGTTCTATATTTTTCTTGGGAGTCCCATTAAGGGCTTTGGATATGAAGTCGGATTTATTTTTTATGGAGTCCCAAAGGGTCTTATCGGTTTCTCGTATGTAGATATTATAGCGTGGCATATACACACATACTAGCATAGTGTGTATAGTGTGTATACACACACTCTCTGTATAGGCTGGATTTCTCTGTGTAGGTGAAGACTACAATTATAGTATATATAATATATATATAATCAATTTATCCTAAAGCCCATAACAGGGGATATACCCCCCCATAGGTGTATGGGCTATTAGGAGGGTGGGCGAGCATATCACCTAGCCCATAGGTGTATGCGAGCCCGATGGGAGCAGTTGCTATACAGGTGTTACTGAATAATCCTTTCGTTGCCTTTTCCAAGTTCTATTTTTACAACCTGTGCCACTTGCTTTCGTTCTATCAAGTGTCCCCCTAGCTTTGCGAGTAGTTCTAGAGCTTTTAATCTGGTATCGTCTGGGGATTTGCTATTTGTTTCATTGTTAAAACTAGCTATCCGTATTAAACTCTGAACAATATGGTCTAACTTATAATCGCTTAATATGTTACTATCTGTAATCCATTTATGAGCAGTAGTTCTAGTTATTTCGCGCGCTGTGCTTTCAGCGTAACCCGCACTTACAGCCGAGCGATAAGCGTTTCCAAAGTGTTGTGATTCTGGGTTCAAGTAATACTCTAAAAATAATTTCTGTTTTGGGTTGTTTGTCCATTGGTTTGGGCGTTTATCCAATAACTTTCTATCATTGTATTTTTTGCCTTTGCGTTTGTCTTTCATATCTTTATTATACACGACCGGAGGTCGTGGCAATATTCTAAAGAATACGCTTTGCGTATTCGTTCATAAATCGTTCGCGTAGCGAACACCGCTTTACGCCGGCGAGCAAAAAGCTAAATCACCCTTTAGGGTGATCTAGCGTTTGCGAGTATTTAGCACACTTAAATTACACTATAATTATACTTCTTTTGTTTTTGTGTTGTCAAGTTCCGGGGGACTTTTTTAATGCCTCACGAATTTCAAAATCGTTGTAATGTTTCCCTTTACAAGTTAGATAAAACTTAATTTCTCTAAACTTAAAATCCATTAAATTATTTTTTATGATGTATTTTTTTAATCGTTTTATTCTGTATTTTCTCAAAATCATAATTTTCACCTGTAAGCGTAATACTCAAAGCGTAATTCCTCTAGGTAATCACTCAATATGTCAATGTTTTGAATATCGTTTTGGTCATATGCTTTTTGTAATTTTTCGCTGATGCGTTCCATTTCTGCTGATATCATTTTTTGGTAGTGGGTTTCATAACTTGTAAAAGTATCAAAATACTCTTCGTAATCGTGATAATTTTCCCAAGTGTTTTGTGTTTGTGTGGCATATTCATAATTCGGAATTATCAATTTGCGTTTGGTCAATTTGTTTTTGTGTAGTGTATAAAGCGTGTCAGGTTCTATTAAAAATCCCCTGCCTTCACTTCTTATTGTGATGTTTTTGTCTGTGATGTGGCAATATAGGGGGTTTGTGTTTCTGCCAAAATATAACTTTTCGGATGTGTAAGCTATAAAAGCAATTACGCCCTTTGCGTGTAACTTTCTTTGCTTGCCTGCGAGATATAAAGCGATATCATAAGCAAGTGCCTCGCTATCGTTAAACGTTCCATCGGGTTGTTCTGATGTGTAAGTGTATCCCAATTTTTCGTGCTTTTCTTTTAGCTCGTATTCGTTGCTTAAGTATCCATTATGAACAATAACAAAATCTTTATTGTCTATCGTTACCTTAAAAGGGTGGCAAGCGTTCAAAACGTTTTTTGTGCTAGTTGGTAATCGGTGGTGAAATAATAATTCTGTGCTGTTGTATGCTTTCAATTTTTTCACCATCTCCCTTTCGTCGGTTTTATGGGTTAGACTTTTTCTGTTAGGGTCAAAAAATCCGAATCCCTCAAAACCTCTGCTCCGTTGATTTTTGTATAGCTGTAAAACATCTATGCTGATATTTCTATTTTCTAAACTTTTTCTATAAACTATCCCACACATTATAAACCTCCTTTCAAAATTGTGCCTTTTCTCGGCATAAAATCTTTTAATGTTAAACCTGCGTGATTTCCCTCGTTTGTATATCTTTTCTTTATCAATTTTACAATTTCCTCCCTGCTTGTGTTTGCTATATCCCGATATGTTGGGGCGATTCTTTTATATTCGTTATCAAGTTCTATATATTCTTTTGCCATCATTGTTTCAATTTCCTGTTCAATTTTATTTTTAATGTTGTGGGCTTTCATAACTTGCTTGTAATGTGGCAATACTTCCTGAATAGATGCTTTGTTTCGCTCAATATATCGTGAATAGTTCTTACTAGCTTGCCATAAATCTGGGTTTTGGTGTTTTGGTTTTTTACTTGGCTTGAAAGTTATTTTATATTTTCGGTCAATTTCTTTTAAACAAGTTTTCAAAACATCATAATTATTTTGGTTTTTGTATAATTTATAAACTGATTTTCTATATCCTGTTGGGTATTCGTCGGTTTTTATTTCAAATTCTTTGTAAAGGTTTTTAACTTTTTTATCGCTGTAAAACTTCAAGCAATTCGCAATAACTCTTATATAGTCCAAAACTTTTTCTGGGTTATCAGCACAGGGGTCAAAAAATCTAAACTCAAATCCACCTTTAAGGATGTGAATAAAGCTATATTTATCAAAATCTATCTTTGGTAGTCTAAAGCCAAAACCTCTCGTTTTGTTGTGGTTACTTCCCAAAAGAATCAGAGCTGGTATAAGTTTTTCCACTTCATACTTAAAGTTTTCAGTTTTGTCGGTGTCTAGTTGTAGTTCTGGTTCTAATCCTATTGGGTAACTCCCCGATTTTAATACTGCTATGTGATAACCTGCGTTGCGTGTGTTGTAATACTCAAAACAATTAGTAAATATTCGGCTTATTTCTGGCACAATTTTCACATCTTTTGTGGCAAGCGTAAAAGTTAATTCATAATCTACTGAGCCATCGTGGTATATATCCCAATATATCAGTTTGTTTTCCATTTTCATTTCTTTTAATGTTTCAAAGAACATATTTTGTAGTCCCTCATAATCTGTGCCTGTTCCGCTACACTCATCACACCTATCATAATCACCACTATCTGTTTCATATTCTCCCCCATCGCAATATTCGCAAGAATAAACTTTTGGTGTTCCGTTTAATTCGATTTCAAATTTCATAAACTCAAAGTCTTTTTTAATTTTGTTGATATAGTAATTCATAAAAAAATCCTTCTTTTAATTATTTAATCACTCACCAATTTTTTTGTTGTTTGCCTCCTTTCTTTACTCTTTAATTATACTAGTAATGCTGTCATTGTGTCAAGTTAATTTTCTAAAAAAAATTTTACATCTTTATTATAAAAGTCCATTATTTTTTCTTTTCGTTTTGCGTAGCAAAACACCATATTTTTTTTCTTTATTTTTTTCGGGAAAGTAACATAAACGAATGACTATATAATTATAAAATTACAGCCATTTAGCTCGGACTTTCGATTTCCCAGCTTAAGATCTATAAACGAATGACCGAATCATTTAATTATTGCGGTCTGATTTATTTTTTCTACGCATTATTTTTTCAAAACTTTGTATAGATAAACCAAGATTCAAAGCAAGATCAACAATGTCTTCGTCTTTAATGAGATTTTTTTGTTTCTGCATACGTTTTTTATGAATATGTAACAACATAGCTAAATCGTCTAGTTCTTTCTGATCCATATCATCATCGGAAAAGACATATAATTTCATAAATCCATTATAACAAAAAGCCCCCTGAATTGGAGGGGCTTTTTTAGATCAATGTAGTTCTGACAACTTGGAGTGACAAGTGTTTGAGTGACTACTAAATTGAAAGAAGGTGATATATCAACATATATCTGTGGAAAATCCACGACTATATAGTATCAAACATTTGTCTAATTGACAAGAGTTTTTTTATGCTGTATACTACTTTTTAACTAATAGATTTACTATTTATTAGTTAAACAAACACTCTGCAGAGTTATAACAACTAAAGAAAAAACCCACCTATAAGGCAGGTTTCAATAGATTTACTATGCCTAAATTATAGCAAGGGTAGATTGGAGTGTCAAGTGATTTCCGCTAAAGAATTATTAAAAAATAAACACATTAACATTAACAATGATAATCTCAAGTATAATTTAACTTCATCAAAATTAAATAAAAACATTAACATTAGGAATGTTAATAAAAACAATGATAATGTTAATAATAAATTAAATAACAATGTTTCTATTAATAGTTATATAGAAGATATAGCTAATAACTTAGTAGATAAACTAAACTCACCTCAATCTTATAAGCTTTTTTGTAAGATAGCGCATAACAATCCTGAACCAATCATTAGTAGATGTCTTGGACTTACTCTTGAATCCGTAGGGGTGCGCAATAAAGGTGGGTATTTTGTTTCTCTTATAAAGATCTATGGAAATTACTAGCATTAAAAGTATTGACACAGCATTATAACTTTGATATACTGGTATTGTAACGAAAGGAGGTTATATGAATGAATGCAAGATGTGCAAAGGCTCATCCGAATTAATGCCCGTTCCAGAGATTGTTGGCGGGTTATGTGAAGCGCACTATGACGCTGTCCTAGAAATAATTAACGATGAAAGAGGTGATGAATATGGAGAACTATGACGAGCTATTAAAGCTCACACAAGAAATACAAACAACTTTCTATGCTTACTACATAGACTACAAAACAAAAGCTCAACTAGCAGGCAATATAATGATCGATACTAGACCAGAAAAAGTTAATGACAAACTCATTGAACTTAGAGATAAACTACAACTTTTAGTTGACAAACAAAACAGAGAAATTAGGGAGGCATACGATGTTTCAAAGTAAACTTAACACAGAATTACAATCCAGCATTGTTGCCACTATTCGCAAAGAATATGAAGAAAAGTCTGCCTTACACGAACCAAGTGGCAAACTTTCAGCAGGACAACTAGGTAAACCATTGCTTGAACAAGTATTAAAAGTAATTGGTGTTCCACAAAAACCAATAGAGGACTACGCATTAGGTCTTTTTAGACGAGGTGATAGTGTCGAAGAGAACATTATCAGTCTATTAAAACCAGACAAAGAACAAGTAGAAGTAGAATATAAAAACGTTGTAGGTGTAGTAGACGCAATAAAAGATAATGAAATATTTGAAGTCAAATCAATTAAAAATTCACAATTTCAATATCTAGATCCAGAAAACCCAAAACAAAAACGTTCAGTTAGTGGACTAGTGCCGGTATACGAGGGAGTAAAGTACTCTCACGCCTTACAGGCGGGCTTGTACGCCCTTGCACTAGGCAAAGATAGGTTTACTATCATCTACGCCAGTGCAGACGATTTGAGGACTTTACCGCACGTCATAGAAACAAATGCAGTAAAAGACGAAATAGAAAAAATAATCAAAGAAGTATCCGATGTTATACATTCAAAGAAGTTACCAGCTTGGACAGCACGTGAAGAGTGGCAAGCTAAATACCCACAATACTCAAGCTATCCTGATTGGATGACTTTAGACCCAGACCTAGCTATGGAAAAACTTAAACGACAATATCCAGACGCATATAAAAAATTAACAGGAGGTGAATAATGGATGAACAAGAAAAATTAAACCTATTCGTAGTATTAGAAAATATCATTGATGATCTGAACTACGTAAAAGACAGACTAACTAAATTGGAGAAAAACAATGAATGATTATACAAAACTAAGTAGTTTAGTTAATGGCACATTTACAATACAAAAATTCAACGGATACAAATGGAAGATGTGGGATAACGTAGAAAAGAAAATGCTCATATCTGACACTTGGCAAAAAGATTACCGTAAGGTATATCAAGTTGAAACAGATAAAGGTTTGTTAGATTTATCTGCTAACCAAACAGGTATTCTTTTAGAGGCAGTAGTCCGTAATGGCATAGCCGATCTAAATAATCAGACCTTTCAAGTCAAATCTAATGGCAAAACAGGTATGGATATAAGATACTTTTTTAATGTCGTTAGAGATGCAGCACCTAAACAAGAAGTGGTTAAAGACGAAACTTTAATTGACGACTTAAAAGAAATAGACGAAATCAACTTAGACGAAATAATGTTCTAATGAAAGTTGAAGATGCTATTAAAGGTATTGTTACCTATCGCAAGTTGATCCACGAGGAAAACTACTGGAACAACCCAGAGCGATTAAGTGATGTGATGGCAAAGTTAGCAGTATACAATGCTTACTTAGCAGATAACATAGCAACTTATCATAGGTTAACAGACGATAAAGTATCTACGGTTTTTATGAACGCTCGTAAACTTGATGTTGGAGTAACTGAATCAGAACGATTAGCAAAATCCGAAACAACGGTAGAACGGGAAATGTATGAGAAATTAAAATATATTTATACCGCCACAGCTAATCTCATAACAGTTCTCCAATCAAGATTGAGAGTAATAGAACAACAAAGAAGAGATGAGGGAATATGAGACGTAAGAAAATCAAAATACACAACGATTTAGAATATAGTCCAAACTTATTGGTGATTAAAAAACCAAAGTTTTTAAGCCACATCATATATCATATAAAAATAAGATTAAGGAGGAGATAATATGGCAGGTACAAGAGAAGGCGGATTAAAAGCCGCAGCAAAAAACAAAGAACAATACGGTGAAGATTTTTACAAAAGAATAGGTGAGCAAGGTGGAGCCATATCTAAAGGTGGTCTATTCCAAAAAGACCCAGAGATGGCATCACTAGCAGGTAGATTAGGTGGTCTAAAAAGCAGAAAAGACGGATCTAACTACCAACCAGATTCTGAAGAAATAAAAAAAGCACAAAGAGATATTAAAGAACGTAAAACATATAGGAAATACAATGGTAGCGATATTAGACGGTGATACTTTATACAAGAAAGAAAAAGAAAGTGCAAAGCTAAGGATGGGTGGTGGCAGTTGGTCAATCAACATAGACCTACAAGATTTATCAAAGATTAAATCAATCATCTATCAAACAGAAAAACACAAATACACAATATCTACTAGCGATGCTATGGAACACGGATTTATGCGCATACTAGGTGGAGAAAAAAAATTAGTAGTACCAATTAAACATTGGGATGTACAATGAAAAAGCAATATAAACACTTAAAAGAAAAAGACTTTGATTCTATTAAGAAGTTGTTGAGTACATTAACAATTCAGCAAACAGCAGATGTTTCTGGTCGCAGTCGTGCAACAGTACAATTTATTAAACATTCTGAAACTTTCAAAGATTATAAAGCCATTAGAGGCAATTATGATTTGAGAAGTTACAGAACTAAACAGGAGAAAATTATGGCTAAGAAAGATTACAAAATGACTGGTGGAGAAAACGTATGGTATTACATTATTAATATCTTTACCTGGGGAAGTCTTTACTTTATAAAGACCGCAGTTAAAAAAGCATTAAGTGAAAGGGAGGATTAAAATGAGATTAGCAGTTTTAATATCAACTTACATTGTGTTAGCTTATTGTGGAGTAGTAGAATTGGGGCTTATCGCAGCCGATGACCCTTCAGCAGGCATTACTTTTGTGGGATTAGTAATAATATCTATTCCACTTGTATTAAGTCTTATCTACGCACACAGCAAACGGGATAAGTAATGAAGATCATTGGAGGGTTAATTATATTATTACTAGCAGCTATTACTACGGTAGCAATCATAGTAATACTAGATAATATGATTACAGCAGGTTGTGAAAGACAAAAGTTAGACACTATGTCACAATACTGTTATGAAAGAATTATCAAAACCGATTAAATTCTTTGTAAAAGGTTTGCCGCCCAGTCCGAACAAGATAGGTCGTTCTCACTGGGCTGTGCAAGCCAAGAACAAACGAGAGTGGCAAGAGAAGGTATTATGGCTAGTTAAGTCTAAAAAACCCTCAGAACGCCTGAAACGAGCTCACATAGCATTTATTATATGCACAGGAGACAAGCGTAGACACGACCCAGACAATCTTAATTGGGCAGTTACCAAACCTACGCTTGACGCATTAAAAGAAACTGTCTTAGTAGATGACAGTATAGATAACATTGTTTTAGAATACAGTTATACAAGGGAGGGTGAACGTGGCTTCACAGTCAAAATCACAGCGTTGGATACAATTCCGTAAACAATACTTAAAAGATAAGAAAAACTTTGAGGGATACTACACTTGTGAACATTGTGGTCGGTGGAAAGAATACATAGAAGTAGACCATATCATTAAAAGAAGTGTCGCACCCCACAGAGTTTTTGATGAAACTAATTTAAGATTGCTTTGCAGTGCTTGCCATAGAAATGTAAATCCTGATTATAAAAACCCCCGTTAGATCCAGAACGAGGGTTGAGTTCATATAGTAAAACTTAGCCTAATGCTTAAATTTCTCAGCTCTTATATGTAAATTAAGGTTGGAAACAAGGAACAATACTGGCTTATCTTTTTTAGTATAGCACTTATGCAATAAAAAGCCCCTAGTTTCCTAAGGGCTTATGTCTTGAGAATATTGTTCATCCTCAATCTTTTTAACTATTGCCATCCTCTGCCGCTGGATCTGCTGGATTTCATAGTTAACGATACGATTTCGCTTATAAAGATGCGTGAGCTTTCTGTCAATTTTAGAAAGCTGTGCCATAAGCTGTTCAAGTCTATTCATCCTCATCCTCAAACGGAAGCTTAACAAGCTGCCTGTCTAGTATGACACTTTCAATGATTGTGATGTCTTGCAAAAGAAACTTGACCTTGTGAACCAATCGGTCTCGTATCTTACCAAGTTCTTCATCAGGCATTCGTTCCAAATTGTACTTGATGCCGTCAATACGATGTATCATCACCACCTCCAGTGGTAGCCGAGCTGGTAGGGATTGCACCTACATCTCTATCTTGTGGGGGTACAAGCAGCGTGTTACTTTACACCACAGCTCGCTTTTTGATTATAACAAAAAACCACCCTATTACGAGTGGCTGTTTGTTGTGAGGATGCTACTCTGATTTTGTGACCCCAGCACGAAGTGCACCGAGACCCAAAGCAGCAAGTATTATATTAACATACTCAACGTAGCTTACATCAACGTATCCTAACTGAACTAGAGTGTTAAATATAATAGCCACAATAACTACTACGTAAGTTTTTTTACCTTCTAAAAGTGATTTTAATTTATTCATATTATCTCCTTTACCATTTAACTTTATCTGCCCAATAAGCAGCTGACATCTTACCCTTGGCTATATTCTTGGCGTGTCTTGACTTGAATGATGCTCTACGAGCTTTCTGTGCAGCTGTCTTGGGGTTTTTACCAGCACCACTAACACCTTGTTGTCCAAAACGAATAGTTTTTATCTGGTCACCAGATTTAGCGACCACTACGTGTGACTTAGTTGGGTGTGACGGGGTGCGTTTTGGTTTATTGTATCCAGATACGCCAGCTCTAGTGAGTCGTGAGTCTTTCATTTTTTCTTTACCTTTGGTTTAGTGTGGGTTAATACTTTACTAGATGCTGTATGTTTAGCACCTGAGTGTAATTTACCACCCATCTTGTGTACTGCGCCTTTGTATAATTTGCCATTAGGTAAATAATGTTTTGCTGACTTGCTCATTTCTTTTTCCTTGCTGCCCGCATATTATCTACTAGATTAGGGTAGCGTCTACCTGCTTTTTTAGCGGCGGCTTTGGCGCTGGCTTTCTGGGTAGGTGTAAGTTTCTTTGGTTTACCCAGTGACTTTGGTCTTGGTTTATTCCAAACCTTCATTTTTTACGTTTCTTAGCAAGATTTTTCCACATTGCTGCGGCTGCAATCTTGCGACCCTTCATACCACCACCTGCGGCAGCGGCTACTTTAGCAAAACTTTTACCTGGTTTACCAATATCTGCACCTTTACGTGCTGCTTTTACAGTAGCACTCTTTTGAGCTTTGGTCATACCATATGATGGTCTTTTAGTTGCTTTTCTTGGCATTTTATTTATCCTTTCCAAATAGTTTTTTAATTAATTGTATTATTGCATCGATAAGTTTAGCAAGATTATTTTGTGGTTTTTCTATTGATCCTTCGATAATGGGTTTGCCATTAGGATTAGTTACGTCAGCAGGATCTATTGTAGGAACTTTTTCTGGCTTAGCAGGAGCATTGTTAACATACTTAGCTAAGAATTCATTGGTGACATCTTTACCGTCTGCAGTAATGACTTGAGCATTATCTGATAGATATTTACTCCAAGCATTTGCTTCATCTACATACGCACCTATCTGCTTACCATCTTTGAATACTTTATATTTAGGTACAAGTGTTGGAGCAGTTGGAGTTTCAGCTGGCTTAGGTGTTGGAGTAGCAGGTTGCAGTGATACCCAATCATAAGGAACATTAGGTATATTAGGATTGCCATTGGTGTTACGATATTCTTGAACAAACGGTAGCAATAAATCTCCAGGGCAAGCAGTGTAACTATCGCTAACTTCTCGGTGTCCAAATACATCATTCTGGTCAGCAGGGAACTGTGGGTTCTGTGTACATAGCCAGTCTAAAAGTTGTTTGAGAGCTTCATACTGCTCCCTTGTAGGCATTTGATTTACGTCTGGGTGAAAGTATCCATCTACGCAGATAGCAACGCTCTGACGGTTCACAGGATAGTTTCCTGCGTGGTATAGAGCTTGTTCAAATGGTCTGATCCAGAATATTTCACCTACATTATCTATCTTAAAGTGATATTGTAGACCAGGTCCTAATCTGTTGTAGTGAGCTGCTGCTTCACTACGGTAACGTGCAAGACTATCGTAGTCGTGTGGTCGTACTGCTGCATCGTGGTGAACAATAATTTTAGTAATAGCACCTACGCCTCTAGCTTCTTCTTTCCAACTAGGGTTAAGATAACTGTCACCTCGTACATCTGTTATGGGATATGTTTTCATACTTTTATCTCCTTAATTAATTTAATGATTTCTTTTTGATTTCTTTGCAATTCTTTAACAAAATCTTTTGGTATTAGAGAAAGTTCTTTATAAGCATTTAACTCACCCCTGAGTGTATTTATTAATTGCAAACTTTCTTTATGTTGATTATGACAATGTTGTGTTTCTTCTGCAATTATCTCTATTCTTTCTTTAAGTGCTTCATTGCTTTCTTTGTAGGTTTTGATTGTGTTCCAAAGTATTCCTACACCTGATACAGATGCAATTATTACTACAACTTCTGCTACACGTGTTACTTCAGAAATATTCATTATTTAATGTACTCCACTGCAGTCACTCTTAATCTATCTTCTGCATCCGTATTAACTGTACCACCTGAAACGTTTGCACCTTGCATCTTTACTGTATATGTTCCTGCTGGTAATCCGCTTACTAATATTGTGCGTACATTCATCTTATGACTAGATAATTCATTTGTGTATTGTCGCCAACCAGCATTTGATGGGTAATTTGTAGAACCTATAACAATCCTAAAATCACTTGTATAGCCAGAAGTCGCTCTGTAATATGTAAACTCAATATGAAATATTACATCGCCACCAGAAGTAGTTATACTACCACCTGTCCAGTTGGTAATATCAGAAAATGTTGTAGTGCTGTTAGTCCAAACTGCAGCAGCAACTTCGTTAAAGATAGTCGTGGCTTTTGTAACAGCATTCGCAGTTATTTTTGCTGAAGTAATAGCAGTGTCAGCTATTTTAGCTGTGGTAACTGCTGAGTTGGTAATGTTTGAAGTTATAATTGAATCTGTTGCGTGTGTACCGTCTTGGTTATGACTAACTAAAATGCCAGTCATAGCATCATCCCAGTGAGTTTCCGTAAAGTACATAGAAACTGCTGCTCCTGCTGTGTGAGTTGCATCAGTTGTTCCTTCTTTACCACGCACGCAGTTAATAATATTGCTTCCACTCACTACACCTGTAATAACTTCTTCATTGATACCACCTGGCTCTATAACTAGAGTTATTGCAGTATCAGTATCAAGCCCTGAAGTTGATGTTAGAGGTAACGTAGTAGCTCCTGCAGTAAAACCACCCACTCCTATAGTAGTACTAAATCTTCTTTTTGCTTTTTTGAATTTGTCTGTATTTGCTGCTGCCATAATATATCCTATGTTTTAATTATATAATTAATTACTAAGTAAGGTTGCAAGTTATTGTGTGCTGCTCCACCTGTTTTAGAAGTAGTGCCATCATACAAACCTTGAGTCATCATATGCTGACCACCACCACTAGCAGTTGAAGTAGCGTCATAGGCAAATGTTCCTATACTTGTGTATCCACCTTGAGACGAAATCATATCGTCACCACCAAATTTGTGGTTGTGAGCTGGCAATTCATTAACTGCTAGGGTGTGAGTTTCAGCACCGCCTGTGCCACCAAGAGTTGAAAATGTTCCAGTATTTTTACCTACAGGAATACGACCTCTTAAATCTGGTACATTGAAGGTAGTAGTACCATTACCTACACCGTATGTAGTGCCTACTATGGCAAATAAATCACTATATGTAGTGCGAGATACTGCTGTTCCATCGCATAACAAGTACCCAGTAGGAGCTGAAGAACCAGCGTAACTTAACAATGTTCCTGTTGGGTTCATTACAGATACTCCACTAATTGATACTGATGTAGCAGTAACTGCTCCGTGAGTGCCATCCTGATTATGCTGAGTTAATACTCCATCAACCAAATCATCCCAATGCGTTTCAGTAAAATACATTGATACTGTAGAACCAGAAGAGTGGGCAGTGTCGGTAGTTCCTTCTTTACCTCTAACACAGTTAACTACATCTGTGCCTGATACAACTCCAGTTATCACCTCTTCATTAGCGTTGCCTGGGTCTAGCACCAATGTAATTGCTGTATCTGTATCAAGACCAGATGTTGATACTAAAGGAAGAGTAGTAGCACCTTGTGCAAATCCACCTGCAGATACAGTAGTAGAAAATCGTCTTCGAGCTTTTTTAAATTTATCTGTGTTTGAAGCTGCCATCTATCCTCCTAAGTCTTAATAATATAATTTAATACGATATATGGCTGAAGGTTGTTGTGAGCACCACCACCACCAGTATTACCTGTTGTATTAATTGCTGGACCAGGGTCATTAACCAAAGGGTTAAATCCAGTTCCAGAAAAGTTTTTATTTGCCATAACATATACACCAGATATAGAGTGTGAATGAGATGGCATTTCAGCAGAGGTAAGGGTGTGAGTTTTAGCACCACCTGTTTCACCCAATGCATCAAATGAAGTATCTGAACTATCAACACCTACAGGAACTTTACCCTTTAAGTTTGGCAAGTTGAAAGTTGTAGAACCATTACCTGCACCATAGGTAGTGCTTATTACTGCAAACAATGCTGCGTAAGTTGTGCGTGATACTGCACTACCATCGGCTAATAACCATCCTGTGGGGGCACTAGAGCCTGCGTACTGCATTATTGCACCAGCAGGTGATAAAACGGATGTTCCACCTACTGTAACGCTTGAGGTGGCTGCTACGCTTGTAGCTGTAATAGCACCGTGAGTTCCGTCTTGATTGTGTTCTGCAAGGATACCAGTAATTAAATCATCCCAGTGTGTCTCGGTGAAATACATAGCTACAGCAGCACCTGCAGTATGGGCTTGAGCAGTAGTACCTTCTTTTCCTCTGACGCAATTAATGATGTTATTACCTGATACTACACCTGTTATTACTTCTTCTGTGGCTAAACCCGGATCAAGTACTAAAGTTATAGCAGTATCGGTGTCTAGTCCTGTAGTGGATACCAATGCAATAGTTGTTGCACCAGCATTAACTCCACCTACATCAATAGTAGTTGAAAATCTTCTCTTAGCTTTCTTAAACTTATCTGTGTTACTTGCTGCCATAATACTCCTAGGTTGAAACCTTCCAACGTTGTGGGTCACCAGTTGGGATAATAAATCCTTTAGCTTGAATGTTAAGCAATGTGTAGTGACTAGCTGTTGAATTAGTTGTTATTACAAATTGAATGTTATTAAGAAGTTTATTTACTCTGATACGTTTTTTAACTGATGCCTGAGCAAATGTTGTTGGTGTTACTGAAGTATCCGAGAATTCTGCACTAGAAAATTGTTGAGTGTCGTAACCGGCATTAGATACAGTATCAGATATTGTTATAGATGAAAGATTTGAATATCCTTTTTTCTTTTCTGTTCCTAGTACTGAAATATTAATATCTCCAACGGGGTTGTTAAATTCAAAATAAACATATCGTATTTTTGCAAAAGCGTTTCTATCTGCATCTATTGGATAAAGTCCAGATACATATTTAGTTTCAAATGCTACACCTAAATCACCTTCTAAGTTATCAGATATTTCAATTAATCTTTGTCCATTTATAGGAACTGCAAGTAAGTGATTATTGCCATTACTATCAGCATATTCAAAGAAACGTTCTACACCTAGTGACCAAGGTCCAGACCAGTTAAGACGTTCAGTATCATTAACATAAACTGTGTTATTAGTGCTGCTACCATAGGGCATAGAACAGAATACCTTAGCTTTGTAAAAATATGCACAAGTATTCTTAATGGCAGTACCTGTCATACCGTCTATATCGGGTCTAATGTTGGCACTTATTTCATCTGTAGATAAAAGATTAAGCATTTGTGGCTTAGAACGCAACGAATACCAACCACGCCTATTAAAGAAATGTATATCATTTCTTACTTTAACTACCGATAATGGTGCATCAGAACCAATACTACCTACAATTTTAACTGCTGTTGGCAATGTAAAAGATATATTTCCTATGGCTACCGAATCAAGTGATATCTGCCAAGTAGAACCATTGCCTTCATTATCTGATGTAAAGATAGTTGCATAAGCTCCACCTCTACCGTCTCGATAGTGTACAACTGCTGTGGGGCGTTCTCTACCACCTTTTTCTAAATCTATCCAGCCACCACCATTATATTCTGAAAAAGCTCCTATATCAGCTCCTGCACCACTCCAATACACACGATAAGGATTATCAGGATCTAATGTTGCCCATATTCTATTGCCAGATAGTTCCATTTGAGCAAATTTAGGACCAGTTGTGGTATTTCCAGATGGAACAATGACAAAATTATTCATTGGAGATTCTTCTTCACCGTAATCTGTAAATGATACGGTAGCGCCACTTGGTTGCGATACTGACCCAATGTAACGATGTTCAGTTCCACCATTAGTGTCATCTAAGTAATAAATGTTATACCCAACTGCATCGGTAACTTTGCTCCAAGTAACAGTTATATAGTCAGTTCCATTCAACCAGTTATCACGAGTCTTAGATATGACTGCAGTTCCAGCTGTTGAGCCAGCAGTTTCACCTACTGCGTTAATAGCAGTTATCTTATAAGAAGCTGTATATGTAGACCCCGATAAGCCAGATCTCGTAGCTGTTGGAGCTGATGGTGCTGATATGGTTGAATACATTTGAAGAGTGGAAGTACCGTTAAATCTTATTAAATTATCAACTCCATTGGCTATGTAAAGATAAGTTCCTATTTGTATAAAATAACATTTATTACCAGCTGTTATTGATGCGCCAGTACAGGTAGTCCAGGTACTTCCATTATTTGTAGAATATTTAATTGAAGTACCAGATGCTACGACTAAATAATTGGCTTTGTTAGATGTAGTGTATACTGCAGCACCATATAGAGTAGCTGAAGTAGTAGCACCATAATAATCACTGCCCCAACGTGGAGTCCAACGACCATCCATTGTTTGAAAAAGGTTTTTTGATTCTTTTGCCGCATCAAATGGTAGTAATGATTCATCAACTAGAGTAACTAAACCCTTCCTAAAAGAATTAATATTAAGTTTAATCTCAGGTAAATTTTTAGCTCCAGATATTTGAACATCTCGTGCCATCTATTCTCCAAATACTCCACCTGTATTAATGTATTGTTGATCTTGAAGTCCGTGGTCTTGGAATGAAGCATACATAGTATTTTTCATTACCATTTGTCGTAAACGTTCTTCTGCTTCTTGAAGTGATGCTTGATAAAGAGTGATGTTATTATCACCTTTGTGAAGTTCTGCTACTACTGAATAAACAATGTAGTAAGGATCAGACATTTCAGGGATATCTGTTGTAGCATCCATAGCTTCAGCTCGTTTGTAGTAATCATATTTAAGAGTAAACCCATTAATATCACTACTTGGCTTTTGGGTTAAATTAAGCACATACCCATCTTTGGGATTGCCTGTAAAATATGCAGCTTGAGTTGTTATATAAATTTGTGCTTCTTCTGGTTTAATTACTGGTATTGTTTGATGTGTGTTAGTGCCATCCATAATCTTTACAAATCCACCAGGGAATAAAAATCCTGTAGGAGCATTATATGTAGTATCATCTGTAGCGATAGTAAGAGTAGCACCTGTAGATACTACTGAAGTATTAGTCCATAATTCATTCCACAATGTACCCATATTATTTTCCCAACGATTAATTGCTACATTAATTAAACGTCTGCGAATAATATAGTCATCATCAGTTGATGCGGGTGTAGTAGCGTCAGCTTCATATAATGTGTGGATTGAATCTTGTAAATCTGATTCGGTTATTCCTATATTTGGCATATTTCTCCTTATAAAAATACAGACAGGAAATAAATCCTGCCTGCAATGCTTTTGTTACTCGGCTTAAATGAATTGTACTACATTGGATTTCTTCTGACAACTACTCTGCCAGGGCGAAGTCTAATTTGTTTGCCCATACCTGTACGCATAGCTGTTGTTGAAGGTAATCTAGATGGTCTGTATATACTTGGTTGATTAAATCTGCGAGTGTATCTACGTCTGCCAAATTGATCCTTAAATCCTTTTTGGTAGTAAAGCTCAAAGAATACTTTTCTTTCATCGTCTTCATAACCAAATGTAACGTTATTAAATACTCTAGGGTCAATAGGTGGAACACCTTCAAGATTTCTTTTAGCATTTATATAGTTAAGTTTTTGTTGTTTGTAGTTGGTAAAATCAGCAGAAAGTTGATCTGCATTTGCCTTAAAGAATTCTTTAGCTGCAGCAGCATCTTTGTTTTTAATGGCATAGTATTGATCCATTAAAGCTGTATTGGTAGGTGGTTTAAGATTTAGATAAGCTTGTTTCCGCTGTGAAAAACCAAACTCATCACCTGGCTCTATTTTATTGGCAGCAATTTGTTTTCCATAATCAGCATATTTCTTTTCATAATCCCTGTACCATTGTTGAGTAGCTCTAAGAATTTGTTCCTGTTCTATTTCATCACCTGTATAGTTGCTGCGTATTTGTAGTACCTGTCTAATTTGTTTAGGATCAGTTAATTCAAATATTGGGTCTACTGCGTAACCATAATCTTTCTCATATAATCTTGTTCTTTGTTTTAAGAAGTTAAATAATTCTAAACTTGTATCTGAATTAACTATATTCCATTTTTCTCTGGATAATACATCTGATTCTCTTTTTCCTGTAGATACATTAAAAACAGTTCTATTGATAGCGTCATAGTTTCGTTTGAGGGTTTCTTTTTCTTTTATTCTACTTGGTGTGTCTCCAGGCTGAGGGTAAAAAGCATTTTTAATCATTGCATCCTGTTCTCTACCCCTTGCGATAGCTTCGGCTGGAGTATATTTACCAGAGTTTATTTCTTCTTGCATCTTGTCAGAGATTGGTACATATTTCCTTCCCTTTCCATCTATGTTTTTGAAAACAGGAATGTTACGTATATCGCCAGGAAGCAGTCCAAATACCGGTGTTTGTCCAAAATATTCCTTAGCTTTATCAGTTACGTAAGGACCAAATATAAGTGCTTTTGCAATTTCAAAAGCATTATCAGGTGCAAGGAATCTTGCTTTTCCAGTAGCAGAAACATTGTATCCTCGTTCTATATCTCTAATTGCGCCTTGTTGCATCCAGTCTCGCATACCCGGAATATATGCTTGAATACCAGCCTTATTAAATAGTTGAACACCTGCTGGGAAAATTAATGCTAAGTTGCTTTGTATAGTTGGAGTTAATGTTTTACTCCATTCAAATGCCCTTTGCTGATCTTCGCTAGCAATATTCTCAGCAACAACTGCATCAGCAAAGTTTAATAAACTAGCTCCTATTGGACCCATAGGTATATACATTAATGTTTGTATTACTGCATTATCAGATTTGGCTCTTTTTGATAGGGGGTTGAAAATTCCAAATATCTGTTCCCATCCTGCACCCATTAATCTACCTAAAATAAGCCAAGTAAGCACATTGAATAGTCCAATTCTGCGAGTATAAGCACGTGCTAATTTTCTTTCTGCTCCAGTAAATTCACCCCCACCATATCCTATGTATGCCTGTTTGCCAAAAATTTTAGCGTTTTTAACTGTGTACTGCATAAACTGAAGGGCTATTTTACCTGTTTTGGTTTTATTAAATCCTAATGTACCAAACTGACCATATTTAATACCGTATCTATTAAAATTACTCATTACATAATTAGTAAGATCACTACCAGTTAAACCCATTTCTATGCCTTTTTGCTCAAATGCGTGTAGCATAACAGCATCTTTCCATTGTTCACTCTTGTTAAACATATACATCAATACGTCATTGGCTTTAGAAAGCTTGCTAGTTTTAGGTTTGCCTTCTATTTGCTCATTAAAAGGCACATAATCTTCTATGTTATATCCTTTGGTTGTATCAACACCATATTTTGAAACTATTTCTAACCCACCTGGTCTAGAAGCTTTAGATAATGCATTCCGATAAACTTTACCTCCAAATAAAGCATAGATTTGTTTTGTTTCTAGGGTGTTGTACATAGCCGAAGAAACATTTAATCCCAATGCCGCAGTATGTACTACATTAGTGACACCATCTGATAGTTTATTGACAAATGATCTATTAATGTTATCTTCTCGCAATATGCGAACAACGTCTCTTGCTAATACTTGACGCAATGCTTTATCAGTAAATTTTGTTCTTGTTAATTCATTAACTAAAACTTTTTGTGCAAGGTTTATTTGCTGTTTCTTTAATACGATATCTTGTATGCGAGTAATAACCCCATCTATTTCTTCTTGGTCAATAACTTCATTTGGTACAAGTTTAGACATTTCTGCTACTTTTGTTGCTGTTGCCTGTTGATCTGCCTTAAATCCTTCTCGTTTTTTGAAATCATCCCAAGTGCCTACAACAAATTCATCAGAAAAGTTTATTGGTGCTACCCTTTTAGCAAGGCGAAAAACTAAATAATCTGCTGTTTCATTAAGAACTTTTGAAGTTGCTTCAGGGTGTAATAATACGGAAGTATTGTATCTAGCTGAGCTATCAGCAATTTGTCGGTATATTTTATATGCCGTGTTTTCTGTATTTGGATTGTTTAATTCATTTGTATGGGCTTCTGGGTTTGATATTTTGTTATAGTAAAATTCAGCAAAATCATAGAATAATTCTTGTCTTGTTTTAGATTGCATTAAGGCGTTAACATTAGCTGTTTTTCTTATATTTACTGCTGCAGCAGGAGCATTCTGATAAACATCAAATCCCATAGTATCCCACATTGTTCCTTTAGTCCCTGTAAAGTAATTTGTATGTGATTTATTGGTATAAATATCAAAGCTGTCAGATAATTTTTCTCCAGCATAAGTTAAACTATTGTTATCTTCTACAACTAATTTTCCTTCTTGCCTACCTAGATCTGAAAACTTATCTAGAATAGATGGATTTGATTGTTCAACGCCATTATCTGTATCTACATTTGCAGGTTTAGTTACACCTTCAATGGTTTTAGATTTTTTTAATTCTTTTTGTAAATCAGAAGTATTGCTTATGCCTTGAATTGATTTAACTAAATCTTCTTCAGTTTGAGCTGCTTTGATAGCTTCGTCTTTAGTAAGAGGTTTAACTGGCGGCATATCGTTTTGTTTCCTGAAAGCATTTTCTGTTTCCAGTTCTCTTTCTTGCTCTAGCATTATTTGTTCAGCCCTAATGTCGTGGCGTAGGGCGTATGCTTTGGCTTGTATGGCATATCTAACTAATCCGTCTGGAGAATAATCTAAAGTAGATAAATTAAGTTTGTCTTGTCTTTTTTTAGAAAAACCAAAATCCATTGAATCCAAAGTAAATACTGCATCATTCGCTACGTTATTGTAGTCGTAAATATAATCTTCACTAAATTGAGGCAAATAAAATTCTTTGGTTTTGATTTCTGGCAACCCTGCATAATCTGCCCAAGAATCAAGCCAGTTTTTAATTTTGCCATAATAGGACAGCACCTCTTTGCTGGGTTTGAATTTTGGATCTCTTGAAGCTCTTTGTATGTCTTGAGCCATTTCTTCAAATGTAAATGGCTGATTATCTATATCAGATATAAGTTGCCCAACATCAGACTTTATAGAGTCTAAAGCTTTTTGAAGTTCGTGTTTAACCGTTACGTCAGTTTCTATTTGACCAAAATCACTATTTGTTGATTGTGTTTCTTGTCGTATATCTCTACCTGTTAGAGATGGTTCTGGTTTTTGAGTTGTTTGAGTTGTTTGGGTTGGCTGATTAGCTTTGTTCCAAATGTCGGTCAATTCAGATTTATCTTTTAATATATTTTTGTCAAAAATTATCCATTCTGTATTTCCAGCTGTTTTTCCTACTCCAATTTTTTTAATACCAGAATATCCTTGCTTTCTTATATTAGCTACATCAGACTCCATTAAAATGTCATTAGTTTTAATTTCTTTTATATTACTTTCATCTACATATCCTTTTATAATGGTTGGGTTTTTTACTTTTAACCCTTTAATATCTCTTTTATAGGTAGAGTATTGTTTTGCTTCTGATAGATTATCTGTGAAATATATTCCTTTAGCTTTTTCATAAAAACCTTTTTTTGAGATTGTATTTTTTCCAGTTTTATTTGCATTTAACTCTTTCAGTGTAAGCTTTTCAGGTGTACCATGGTAAATTGGCTTTTGTGCTTTTACAAACTCATCAGCACTTTTATACTTGCGTGCTTCTGCAAACAATGCTTCTTGCGATTGTACTGGAGCAACCTGAACATTTGACTTGCCGAAACGTTTTTGTAGTTCTGAAGTTAATACTGCTTCTAAGTTCTTGGCAGTACCGGATTTTTGTATTTCTGATGCTACACCTATAACAGTTGGGTAATCATACTGCTGTATAAGCCTGTTAGCAGCTTCTGGTGATATTTTAGGAAACTGCGTTGTAATATCTTGTATTTGACCCTGTAAATCAGTTTGAGTACGTTGCGATGGTAATTGATAGCCCTGCAATAAATCAGATGTTGCTGTGGGTGCTGCTTGTTGTTGAGCAATATTTTGTTGTTCAATCTGTCTTTGCTGTTGTTCTATTTGCCGTTCCTGTTGCGTTGCAGGTCTTGGACCAACTTGAGTTTCAGGATTAATTTGTAGTAATTGATTCTGTATATTTTGTGCGTCAAATTGTATTTTATTATTAAGTGCTTCAGATAATTTAGTGTAATCATAGCTAACAGGTAATCTAGAACTTTGTTCTTGTATGTTTTTTAATTGTTTATTAACAAAATTAAAATTAGCAATTTCCACGGGACCAGCAACAGCACCACCAGCAATAGCACCAAAGATAGCTGATTCGGGTACATTTTGCCACCAAGTCTTAATTGATTTATCACCAGCAAGCATCCTTATGACATTTTCTGCTAATTGCTGTGCACCTTCTGTTGAACCTTCAACTGCAAGTTTTTTAATTAGATTGAAAACTACATTTTTTACAGAACTTGTAACAGCTGGTTTTAGAATTAACCCTAAACTAAATTTTTCTAAAGCAGCTTCTACTAAACCATAAGTAGCTCCTGCAATGGCAGATTTGTTAATATCACCTGTATTTCGATAAGTGTCTAAACTGGCTCTACCTTGAGCTTGCTGATAAAAAAGAGGCACTGCAGCTGGTCCAGTAGACATAATTAAAAGTGATTGACCAATGCTTCCTACAGCATCTCCTAGTTGTGATTGAATGGAAGTTTGATCATATTTAGGCACGCCAATATTCTTGATATTCTCACCAACTTTATATAAATCTTTAACAATTTGTTCTTGTTGTTGTTTAATTTGCTGAGCTTTTTCATTGCCATATAGAACCTTGTTGATTGGTTCTTGAATTGCCTTGCCACCTGTGGCTATGCCAGCTAATGAACCTGGAATAGTAGATGCCATATTAGGACCAACATTTACAATGCTACGACCAAAATCTAAATTCTTTTCATATTCTATCTGAGGTGTTGTTTTAGTTATAGCTGCTTGTATTGGAGCTGATATTTTTGCAGCCTGCCCCATTGGACTAACCTGCACGCCAGTTTCTAAACCAGTCTGAAATAATGATTTTGCAGCACCTGGAATGTTGCCTTTTCCTAATTCTCCAAAACCTTGACTAGCTATTTTGCCTTGTGTAGTTTCTCCAAAAGGAGTTGCAGGTATAGCAATAGATGCTGCTTTACTAAAACCTTTTACAATGTCAAATGGATTAATTGGTTTTGCAGACTCTGGCACTGTAGGTGCTACTTGCTTAACCGTCTCAAGCACTGTAGAGGGTGCTGTAGGCAGTTTTGTACTAAAAGTAGATAAACTTAGCGGCTGGGGGAAAGATTGCTGCGCTGGGGCTCCAGGCTGCTTAAAAGTAGATGCAAAGTTAAAAGGTTGTTGCTGAGGTGGTGTTACCGAGGGAACAGGTAATTGTGGAGTTGGAGGAGGTGCTGATACTTGAGGTTGTCCAAATATATTTTCTAAACTACTCTTACCAACATTAAATAAAGACGTACCTAAATCTATGCCTTCTTTTATTTTCTTTAGCGATAAGCCAAATAAAGCCATTGTTTTACCTCGATTGTAGGGCTACGTTTGGATTAATGTTTGCTCTATTGAGATCTTTTAATTGTGCAGCGGCTTCTGCAAAGTTATTCTGTATCACTTGCGATGCACTACCTACTTGGTCAGAAAGATTAGCTAGATTATTTGCTGCGGTCTGTGCTAACTGTGCAGTAGCTTGACTAACGTATGCACCGCCTAAACTTGCTCTTTGTTGCTCTAAAGCATCTCTGTTACGCAAGAAAGTATCTCTAATATTAAATAGCTGAGATTGTTTCCAACCTTCTAGATTATCTAATTTAGTTTGATAATCTCTTTCTAACTGTTTAGTAGCAAGTTCAATGTTTCCAATGTTATAACCAAAGTCACTTAATAATTGACCACGATTTTGTGCTTCTTGTTGACCTAAAGCTATCTGATACATTTTAGTAGCAGAAGAATCACCAGCACCGGCATTTGCCAATCTATTCATTCCAGCTCTAAAGGCATTGCTTATATTTTGAGATAGTTCTCGCAACCCTTGATTACGCTGCCTAGTAGCAGTTTCTCTTTGACGTGTTAATCGTTCCTGACCAGTTTGTACGTTGCTTTGAAGTGTTTTTCGTTGTTGAGCAACTTCACGATCAAGGTTAGTTATAGCAGCATTTTCACGCTGATTTAGCAGATCAGCTGAACGGTTAATTGCAGCTAATGCTAGCCCACTATAATCAGGTTGTGAAGTTTGAGTAGCAGGCGCATTTGTTTGTGTTGTACCTATAGAAGCTCCTGTAGGGTCAAATACTTCATTGCCTATTTGCATATATGGAGTACCTTGCCTACTTATTATTCTTTGCATATTTTCACTAATATATGGTTGTTGCTGTTGAGAACTTGCAGCTGGTTTTAGTCCTGCAATGCCTCTTACAAAATTTACTGCATTATCAAACATTTAATTTCTCCTTTTAATAAAAAAGACATCCAAACAGGATGCCACTCAATTCACGCCTTTTTGAGGTAGTGTAATCTGTGAATCTGATTTAACTATAAGAACAGTAGAATACCTTGTCAAGGTCTGCCAATCCTAATAATTTTAACGCCTGGTTGATCTTGTACTAAGCCAAATGGATCAATTACTACGCTATCTGATACGAATTTATATGTGCTAAATTCTGGGTGAGCAGTAGCTAAAACATAAATTCCTTCTGAAAATATATCCCCAGGACTTATTTCAACATCATCTATCTTAGGGTCAATATGTTCAAATTCTATCCCTTTAGCTTTTAATAATTGTGCTAAAAGTAAAGCTGGACTGCCAGAACAAATATTAGTTTCTGGTTTAAATGATTTGCCTAACAACACAATTGGCAGATCGCTTGCTTCTTTATAAATTAAATTTGCTATATATTCCATATGGTTTTGACGAGACATCATTAAACTTTCAAATATGTTAAATGATAAGTCAATGTCGTTGGCTAACCATGATAAAGCTATATTATCTCTTGGGTGGCATCCTCCACCATCACCCACACCAGCTTTTAAATAGCGAGGTGATAATAATCTTTTAGTACTGATAGACCAAGCTTTTGTAATATCATCTACATCTGCACCAACTTTTTGGGCTATTTCTCCCCAAGTGTTAGCAAGTACAGTTTTAGTAGTGATAAATGTATTATAAGAAACTTTTATACACTCAGCGGTTGTTACATCAGTCATAAGCATTGGAGCGTCATTAATTGTCTTATAAAAAGCTTCTAGTTTTTTGGCTTTGTCATAACTGGCTCCAATAAGGTTAAACTCTGGGTTTAAATAATCATCAATTACTGTTCCCATAGCAATAAACTGTGGGGTATAGGCAACATCAAGTATTGGCATAATTTCTCGTTTAATTGTGCCTGGTAATACAGTTGATATAACAGCTACTAATTTATCTTTAGATACAGCAGCTATTTGTTTACAAGCATCTATTAAGTAGGAATAATCAAAATCTTCTCGTGTTGTTGGTAAAATATTTGCCCCATCATAAACTTCACCATGCGGAGTTTGGACTGCTACAAAAATTAGATCAGATTGCTTAACAACTTCTGGCAATGATAAAAGTTTTAAATTAGTATTTTCAAGATATGGCTGAATATCTTTTTCAACAAAAGGGATTTTTTTATCTTTTAAGTATTTAGAAACGTCTGGGTTTATATCATAACCTACAACGTTATATCCTTTTGATTCAATTGTTAAGGCTACAGGTAAACCCAATTTACCTAATCCTATAAATCCTACTGTCATTTCATTACCTTTCTTAATTTTTCTGCGTCTGCATCACGCTCAGGTGCCTTATCTTGATAAATACCTCCTACGTTATCATTCTCATGACGTTTTAAACGTTCTTCATGGGTTATATCAACTGGACCTTTATTAAAAGCAAAGTGCATATGTTCTGTTTTTAAGTCGTGAATATATACTCTACGATTAATAGCGTTAGCCACATCGTTAAGCCAAGTATCATTATAATCACTTGAAAAGTAAGGTGGAACAAAATAACCTACCGCATCAACCCAGTTTTTGTGTAAAAATCCATGTGTACCAAACTGATCTAGGTGAACATTACTCATATCATCGCCATGCACAAAAACTATTTTATCTTCAAACTCTTTGAATTTATCTTTGACTAGCGTATCCCATCCTTTATTACGAAATACAATATCATCTCCCATGTGTCCATAAATTGGACCAAGTGCCATTTCATAGCATTTATTCCACATTTGAGAAAGTACAATCCTAGGACCTCTGACATATCTTAACCTTGAAAAACTAAAATCATAGCTTAAATCATCATTGTCTATATAAGCAACAACTTCTATTTGAGTAGGTTTGTCTGCCATTTGCATAGCTGAGTCATAAAACCTTTTAAGATTATCTGGTCTATTTCTGGTCGGTACTAACAACGACACCATCTTTTGACATCTGCTCCTTCATATTTTCTAAGGTATGTTTTAATGGAAACTCTGGATCTTTAGATTCCCAATACTCTAAAGCCTTATAGGTGTTAATTACCCATTTATCAGACTTATTAATCGAACTATTGTCAATGCTACCTGGAATTTCTTTAATCCATTTTTCTGATCCAGTAGCATCTGCGTATGCTCCCCAAGGAACAGTTAGCCCAGCTTTAGCTAGTCGCCAAGTAAGTTCTACATGCTCATAGGCATTGTGAAAGTTTTCATCATGCAAACCTACTTCAAATAAAGCAGGTCTGGTAAAAAATGACCACGCCCCTACACAACTTGGGTAGGCAGATACGTATTCGCTTCTAAACACGGGTCCTGACTCATTTCCTGGTCCGTGGTGGGCAAACATCATATGAGCAATTCCCGTGGCTCTAGCAGCCTGTACGTAGCCCCTAACAGCCTTTTTATTCACAGGTACTATGTCATCTTCAGAAATAAAAATACAATAACAATTTTCATCTAGCAATTGATTCATTAGCCAGTTCTTTGCTACTGCTACACCTTTGTTTTGTTTAGCAATATGCAATTTAATTTTAGAAGGCAAGTTGTCATAGATTTCAGAGTAATCTTTACTTGAGCCATCATCGTAGATCCAGATTGTATCAACTTCATTAAGGAGATGATTAATGACTCCCTGCAACACTTGCTTAAGATAATCTGGGCGATTATAGGTGACAATGCCCAAACCAACTTTATAATTTATTAATGGTTTCGAGACCTTCTTGGATTTTTTGCCAGTTCTTTTCGATTGAGAACTCATTGACAACCCTCTCTTTGGCTTTACTGCCGATTTTATTTCTTAAATCTTGATTTGTAATCAGAAGCTTAAACGCATTATACCATGACTCTTTATTGTTCTCACAAAGCCAACCATCTGATCCATGCTTAATTGTATCCTTATATGGACCAACATTTGAAGCAATTGTAGGGATGCCCATTAAGGAATACTCTTGCCATTTAATATTGGATTTACAACGGGTGAATGGAGTGTCTTCTAATGGAGCTACTGCAATGTCAAATTTAAGCTTGTTATAAAGTTTATACCATTCGTCTACGCCACGTTTACCATAAACAAACTTATGCCTAGCTTTGGGTAGATATTTATCAATATACATTCCTACTGTTTCTACATAGACATCCTTGTGTTCGTGCATAATCTTTTCTAAAGCATCATACATTCCTGTATGGTGTAAATCAGCGTAATGAGATGAACCCCCTGCATAACCTATTACTATTTTTTTGCGTTTAGTTCGTTCTGCAGGGATATATTTTTCTGTAGATATTAAATTAGGTATTACTACTACCGTGTTTGGATCTCTATAAGTTCTGTATTCTCGAAGAACGTTAGCTATTGCTTCTGTTGTAGTAGTGATATATTTGCAATCAACTACAATGCCCTTTAAGAATTCAAGGTATTTTGGCTCAATTGCCATGTGGATTGGGTTGTATTTGTCTATAGCAAAAATATTATCATCTACATCTATCACAAATTTAGTTTTGATTTTTTCTTGAGCAATCATTGTAAAAGTGTGGATAAAAGGGTTGGTATAATATGATCCCCAAACCATATCAAACTTACTAAAGTAATCAATGCGTTTTTGCATTTCTTCTTCAGTCACATCTTTAACTTTTTTAGCTTCTGGAAAAATGCCAACAGATTCTTCTATATCCCATTTAAGATTATCTCGCAAAGCATTGATCGGACGCATAATACGCCAGACTTCAACTGGCGACATTGTTTTGTCTTTTCTTGCTTCTGTAAGATTGTAAGAAGCTAATAATTTCATATATATATTATACTATACCTGTCCAAGTTCCAGGAGTACCTGCAGTGGTGCACATATAAATTCTTTGATTAGCAGTTGATGGCGTGTCTATACGCAGATACATATCACCTACCCTACCAGTATTAACAGTAGTACCGCTTGGCACACCACTACCCATATAAATCTTTATACCGTTAGTAGAAGTACCATCTGGTAATTGTAAGCAAGGAATACTGCCCTGTCCGTTAAGCCATACACCAGAACTGAACACTCCATTAGCTGCACCCATACGCATTCCATAACAAGCAACGTGTCCTCCGTTCATTACTTCCCATAATGTTGCTGCATCACTATCTATTACACGAATA
>JAAOEI010000080.1_pt1 | contig 35993 bp, 57 predicted proteins | sample 7059261 | NCBI WGS metagenome assembly JAAOEI01 (sample SAMN14008812, study PRJNA610033) | viral metagenome | isolation source: viral particles filtered from seawater | place: China: Hangzhou Bay, Yangshan Deep Water Harbour | collected 2017-10-31 | reverse complement strand
TGCCATGGCCTACGCTGAACGCGAATCCCTCCCCGAACTCTGCGAGCGGGCGATGCGGGAGGTGGGGGCGTCGAAGTGGTACCGCTACGAAAAAAGCGCCAAGAACCCCAGCGGTCTGATCACCGCTCAATTGCGGGACGAGGACAGAGCGCCCGGCGACCCACCGCCAGAGGTTAACTGGACGCTTCCACAGACCGCATACGAGAAGCTGATGCACGAGGACCACGCCCAACATTATCGGGGGCGGCCCGGGTTTTCGCCTGAGTTTTCGTTCTGGTCGACGTACTGGGGAGGCCCGGTTGTCCGCTGCATCCCCACCCCGCAGGGGTATCGGAGATAGTTCATGGGCAGACGAACGAATAGAGACTGGCAACGCCAGCTCGAGATGCTTCTCCGTGAAGCAGCCCAGACCGCCAAGGGCCTGTCCGGTCGCGGCTGCTGGCCGACCGAGTGGCGCTCGGCCATGCCCGATGTCGTCAGGGACAGGAACGAAGCCTATGGCTACGTCTCGGCCAGTTACAAGCCGGCACCACCCACCGCACAGCAAATCGACCGCTTCGATGAGATCGCCAACGCCGTGTCGTCCTGCGGCGACCTGACCGACACCCGCCGCAACCTGATCTGGGACAGGGCGCATGGGGTTCCGGTGAAGATATCCGCCCGCCGGCTGGGCGTGTCCCGCTACACCCTTTGGCGGGAGTACAACAAGGCCCTGGCCTCATTCGGCGCACACCTCATCGCCTGCAACATAAGCAACAAAGCAACTGTGCAACATAGGCGGGTAAGTGCGGCATAGTGCAGGCTTGGCTGGGTAATGTTGCCCGGCCCTGACTCATCCCCGCCCCGACACACACAACCGCACCTCACCATAGGGTCGGACCAGCGGGGTACTCACATGGCCGCACGAAAAACCCGTTTCGACCCGCAGTACATCCGCGAAAAGATCAGGGCCACCCAGCTCGCTAAGCGGCTGGACGAGTTTGTTTTTGGCAGAGTGGAAATGACCCCCCATCAGGTCACCGCCGCGCTGGGGCTGCTGAAGAAATCCGTACCTGATCTCGCGGCTACCGAACTCAAGGGCGACCTCAACATGACCGTGATCGGCAAGCTGGTTTGGAGCAAGCCGAACAGCGCGTAGTTGAGATCGTCTCGCCCTACGCGCCGAGACCACAATTCGAGCCATTCCACGAGAGAGACCAGCGATGGGCCGTGCTTGTCTGCCACCGCAGGGCGGGCAAGACGGTAGCCTGTATCAATGACCTGATACGGGGTGCTGCGGAGTGCGACAAGCCGAACCCGAGGTTTGCGTACATCGCCCCGTTGTTCAACCAGGCGAAGGACGTGGCGTGGTCCTATGTCAAGCAATACACGCAGTGCATTCCCGGTACTGAGTTCAACGAATCCGAGCTTCGAGCCGATCTACCCGGCAGCAGTCGCCTTCGCCTGTATGGCGCTGACAACCCTGATCGTCTCAGGGGCCTGTATCTGGACGGCGTTGTTCTAGACGAATACGCGGATATGGACCCGAGGCTGTGGGGCGAGGTCATCCGCCCCGCGCTATCGGATCGGCAGGGCTGGGCGGTTTTCATCGGCACGCCCAAGGGTCGCAATCAGTTCTTTGACATCTGGTCGGACGCCGGGAAGGACGCGGACTGGTATCGGCTGATGCTGAAAGCCTCGGAATCGGGGCTTGTCGCTGTGTCAGAGCTTGCGGACGCCCGCAAGATGATGACCGAGGACCAGTACGCGCAGGAGTACGAGTGCAGCTTCGAGGCTGCGATACTGGGCGCCTATTTCGGCCGGGAGATGGTGCAGGCCGAGAAGGACAGGCGGATTGCCTCCGTCCCGTGGCAGCCGGGGCATGAGGTTGAAACGGCCTGGGATCTTGGCGTCCGTGACTCGACGGCCATCTGGTTCGTCCAGCGCGTGGGCCGGGAGGTCCACCTGATCGACTACTACGAGTCATCGGGTGTCGGACTGGATCACTACGTCAAGGTTCTGCGGGAGAAGCCCTACGCCTACGGCGACGCCATCCTGCCGCATGACGTGACCAAGACGGAGCTTGGCACGGGCAAGACATTGCTTGAGACGCTGCACGGGCTGGGATTCACGAGGACCGTTGTCCAGCCGGCGCACACGGTACAGGACGGCATCAACGCCGCGCGGCTGCTCATCCCGACATGCTGGTTTGACGCGGACAAGTGCAAGCGCGGCATAGAGGCCCTGAGGCAGTACCGGGCCGAGTACGATGCCGAGTTGAAGGCGTTCAGAAACAAGCCGCTGCACGACTGGACGAGTCATCCGGCGGACGCTTTCCGTTACCTGGCCATGCATCGGCCAACGAACGCGAATTTCCACCGAAAGCTGGTCTATCCGAAACGAGGGATCGCATGAGCAAGATCGACGCATCCGCTGTCTACCCCGTCGGGGCCATGCTGCATGAGCTGGCGCAGGCCACGCCGCTGGTCATCGTGACGGCGGACGGCCAGCGCCACACCGGCCCGGCGGACTTCACGGTCAAGGACGGGGTGGCGACGCTGACCTACGCGAACAGCGGGGGTGTGTGGCCGCCCAACCCCGCTGCGGCTGAGAACACGGGTGTGGCCCTTGAGGCGCTCCCGTATTCGCTGGACCCCAAGGCATGGGTGAACCGAACGGTTCCGCCCGCCAGTGACGGAACGCCCGAGTGAGGCAGGACCAGCGGGTGGCTCTGCTTGAGGCAAAGGTAGCCGTGTTGACCAAGGCCCTCGCCGCGCTGTCATTCGACCAGACCATCGCCTCGCTCGTCCGCATGTTTGACAGGCGTATGGGCGACACGGGCAAGACGCAACGGGAGCGCCGGGAGCTGCTGGAGAAGCTCACGCATGGCGGCTGCTTTGCGTTCACGCGGGGCAAGGAACATCGAATCGTGGAGGCTGAGTGTCAGGAGGATGCCTGGCGCAAGGTCCGCATGATGGAAGGGTGGGGTGGGAACGATGTTGCCTGCTTTGGGGATACGCGGCCGGGGCTGAGGGACTACGCGGCCTAGTATGCCCCAGATGGACGACGACGATCTCAAGGCCATCCTCGGCCAGGAGATCAAGAACGCGCAAGGGTATCTCGGCGGTGATCTAAGCGACGAGCGCGCCACGGCCATGGACTACTACCTCGGCAAGCCCTTCGGGGACGAGCGCGAGGGCAGAAGCCAGATCGTCATGCGCGTTGTCCATGACGTGGTTGAAGGCACGCTGCCCGAGATACTCGAAATGGTCGCGGGCGGTGATGACGTGGTTCAGTTCGAGCCCGTAGGCCCCGAGGACGAGGAGCAGGCCAAGCAGGCGACAGATTACGTCAACCACATCATTATGAAGGACAATGACGGGTTTCGGATTCTTCACGACTGCGCCAAGGACGGCCTGCTGCAGAAGACCGGCTGCATCAAGATTTACACCGAGGACTACCCGAGGACAGAAGTAAAAACGCTCACGGGCCTGAGCGACGACGAGATGGCCTTGCTGTTCAGCGACAAGGACGAGGACGAGATCGAGCCGCTGGCCCATAGCGAGCGGCAGGTGTTCCTGCCCGGCCCGCCCGATCCGATGACCGGCCAACCGACCCCGATACCCGGCATCGTCCATGACCTGACGGTCAGGCGCACGAGCAAGACCAAGAAGGTCTGCATCGAAAACATCCCGCCGGATGAGTTGCTGGTCTCGCGGCAGGAGCGGTCGTGGGACAACCCGAGATTCATCGCCCACCGCACGACCAAGACAAAATCCGATCTTCGGGAAATGGGCATCCCGGAGGAGATCATCGCAAGGCTACCCACGGACAAGGGTACGACGCTCAACGTGGAACAGCTATCCCGCTCGTCGACGGACGACATCTGGGCCTCGGCCGGGTCAAAGGACGAGACGACCCACGAGGTTGAGGTTATCGAAGCCTATATCCGCGTCGACTACGACGGGGATGGCATCGCCGAATATCGCCGCGTTGTCGCGGCTGCTGCAGGCGGCAGAGAGGCGGCGGTCGAGATTCTGGACAATGAGGAGGTAGACGATCACCCGTTCGCCGGGTGGAGCCCGATCCGCATCCCGCACACCTTCCACGGGATGAGTCAGGCCGAGCAGGTCATGGACCTGCAGCTTGTCGATTCGACCGTGATGCGCCAGACGCTGGACAACACCTACGGGATCAACTCGGGCCGGATGATCGTTGCTGAGAGCGGCTCGACCACCGAGACGCTGGACGACATCCTTGCCAACAGGCCGGATGGGATCATACGGGCCAAGACGGTTGATGCTGTCTTTCCCGTCCCGGTCCAGTCGATCATCCAGCACACGATGGCGGTCCTCGAAAAGACCGCAGCCATCCGCGAAGAGCGCACCGGCCACACGAGGTACAACCAGGGCACGGACGCCAATTCGCTGAACAAGACCGCACGCGGCATCGGCATGATCATGACCGCCGCGCAGAAGCGGAAAATAATGATCGCCCGCATGTTCGCGGAGATGTGCCTCAAGACGCTGTGCAAGAAGGTGCTGAAGGAAGTCGTCACCAATCAGGACCGGCCGCGTGTCATCAGGCTGCGCAACAAGTGGGTGAACATCGATCCGCGCTGGTGGAACGCGGATATGGATCTGAGCGTCAACGTGGGGCTGGGCTACGGCACCCGTGAAGCGCAGTCGGCGCAGTTGACCGAGGTGCTGCAGATACAGAATCAGATCATCGAGATGCAGGCCGGGTTTGGCGGGCTTGTCACGCAAGACAATGTTTACAACGTCCTGGAAAAGAAGCTCAACGCGGTGGGCTTCAGGAACGCGGAACCGTATTTCAGCCGGCCGGGCACCGTTCCGCCCCCGGAGCCCAAGCCCGACCCCGCGATGATGAAGGTCGAAGCCGAGAAGGAAAAGATCAAGGCGCAGATCGAGGGCAACCAGCAGATCACCCAGACCAAGGTGGAAGGCGCTATCGCCACGACGCAGGCCAAGATTCAGGGCGACCAGATGAAGGCGCAGAGTGACGTTGAGATTGCCCGCGAGAAGGCGAAGGCCGACATCGAAGGGCAGCACCAGCAGCAGGAGGCCAACGTGGCGCTTGCTGTCAGGGATCAGGATTTGAAATTCAAGGCGGGCGGGTACAGCCGCCCAGAACCCAAAGCAGGCGGAAAGGACAAGCAGAAATGAGCACAAGTTTGACCAAGGGCAAGTACGTGTCGAAAGGCCCGAGCCCCCAGCACAAGAAGTCCAACGGCGCCAACGGCGGCGGCAGCAAGAGCGTGTCGATGAGCCCCAAGGCCCCCGGCGGCGTCGTGACCTCCCGGCTCAATGCCGGCGGTGACATGAAGTTCAAGGGCTCGCGCGGCAAGGTCAGCTCGCACGGGGCGAAGTACTGAGCCTTGACCCCGGAGCAGGAACGCCGCGAAGAGCAGTACGTCGCCCGGGGCGAGCAGGCCAGGCGTCTGCTCGAAGACAAGCTGTTTCTCGGCGCGGCGGCCGCCCTGCAGGCGGACATCTGGGATCAGTTCAAGGAAGCCGACGCTTCGGACGCCCTGATGCTCCAGCGGATCAAGCTGCGTGAGGACGTGCTGACGGAGTTCTTAAACCTGTTCCGCCGGCACGTCGAGACGGGGACCATTGCCCGGTCGAACCTGCAGAAGTGGCGCGACAGGTTCACGCGCAAGAAACGCTGACCGGCACGCCATAGCTACCCCTGAAGCCGCTCCGGTTGGGCGGCTTTTTCATTTGGAGAATTCATGACCGATATCCCCGCCTCAGTCCCGGCGAACGTCCGCGCCGCCCTTGAATCCGAGGGCGTGATGAGGGTTCCCGGCGGCGGTTCAGGCTTTGCCTCCCGCCATGAGAGCGACGCAGAGGCCGCCCTGTTCGATTTCGAGGGCAAGGCCGCAGCCAAGGAAGCCCCCCCCGCAAAGGGCAAAGAGACAGCACCGCCCACCGAGGAAGTCGACGAGCGCCGCGTTGAGAGCGAAGCGCCCGACACCGAGGTTGAAGGCGACGCAGAGAAACCGAAAGCCCCACCCGAAGAGGAGAAGGCCGAGGAACCCGAGGAGATTGCCCTCGCTGACGATCTGGACGGACTGGCCGAGCAGTTGGGCATGAAGCCCGACGAGCTGGCCGAACACGTCAAGGTCAAGGTCGGCGACAGCCAAATCCCCCTCGCGGAGATCCTCAAGGGCTACTCCCCAGAGGCCAAGGCCAAGGAAGCCGAGCTTGCAGAGCACCGCCAGAAGTTTGACGAGGCGGTGAGTCAGGCGCGGACGACGTGGCAGCAGAAGATCGCAGAGGGGGACCGCTTCCTTGCGATGGCAAAGGCGAATATCGCCCAGAAGCCCGACAAGGCCTACTGGGACAACCTGCTTGCGTCCGACCCCGGGGAGTACCTGAGGCAGGAGCGCCAGTGGAAGGAATACGAGGCCAGTGTCGAGACCGCCCTGCATGAGCGCCTGAAGATCCAGGATCGCGAACAGGGCGACTTGAAAAAGCAGAAAGAGAAGATGCTCGGCGAGCAGTACGCATTGCTCGTCAAGGCCCTTCCCGATCTGAATGACGAGGCCAAGTGGAAGACGTGGACCGGGGACATCCGGGCCTACGCCAAATCCGTTGGCATCTCCGATGACCTTCTCGCGGACGTTCACCACCACCAGGCATGGGTGATGATGGACAAGGCCCGCAAGTGGGACGCCCTGCAGAAGGGCAAGGCCGAAGTCACCAAGAAGCTCGCCAAGCTGCCGCCCGTCACCCTGAAGCCCGGTGTCAAGTCCCGTCCGATGGACGACGCGACCCGGAACCTCCTTGACGCGCGCAAACGACTCGCCCGATCCGGCGGCAAAGACGAAGACGCCGGCGCGGCGCTGTTCGAGCGCATGTTCCAAAGAAAGAGATAGCTATGGCTCTCATCACCAACGCCTTCCGCACGACCGATGCGGTGGGCAACCGCGAAGACCTGACCGACACCATCGACATCATCTCGCCCACGGATACGCCGTTCTTCTCGCTGTGCAAGAAGGGCAAGGCCGAGGCGGTTCTCCACTCGTGGCAGACCGACTCGCTGGCCGCCGCTTCCAGCACCAACTTCCAGTTGGAAGGCGACGCGGAAACCGCTGCGGCGGCTTCGGCTACCACCCGCCTGTCCAACACCTGCTTCATCGCCCGCAAGGTCTACGCGGTGACGAACACGCAGGAGACCGTGAAGAAGGCGGGCCGCCGTTCGGAAATGGCGCACCAGCGGTACAAGAACACGCTGGAGCTGAAGCGCGACGTGGAGAGCATCCTGCTTTCCAACAACGCCGAGGTGACGACCGACTCCCCCCGCGAGGCGGGGACCATCGGAGCGTGGATCGACACCAACACCTCGAACGGCACGAGCGGCTCGGACGGCTCGCTCGGCAACACCGCCCGCACGGACGGAACGCAGCGCGACCTCACCGAGGACCTGCTCAAAACCGTGCTGGCCGCGTGCTGGGAGTCTGGCGGCGACCCCGACTGCATCATGGTCGGCTCGTTCAACAAGCAGCGCATGTCCACATTCTCGGGCAACGCCACCCGGCAGGTCGATGCGAAGGACGAAAAGCTGTACGCCGCTATCCAGGTGTACCGCTCGGACTTCGGCGACCTCGAGGTGATGCCCAACCGTTTCATGCGCTCGCGTGAAGCCCTGGTCCTCCAGAAGAACAAGTGGGAGTTCGACACGCTTCGACCCTTCCACATGGAACCGCTGGCGGTCACGGGCGACGCGCGGGTCGAGGTGGTCCGCGTCGAGGGAACGCTCGTGTCCCTCAACGAGGCGGCCTCGGGCGCCATCTGGGACCTCACCACGAGCTAAGCGGAGCCGTGAACCAATAGGAGCAAGTCAATGATGAAATATCTCCGCACGCTCCTGCTGGCGGGGTTTGCGCTGGGTCTGCTCGTTACCGGGGCAGATGCGGCGTGGAACCTCATCCAGAAGGGCGACGGTTCGGCGGCCTTCCGCAAGGACGGCTTCACTACGGGGCGCGGCAATGTCGAGGCGGTGATCGGCCGCACGATAATCACCGTTCCCCTCACCAACGCCCAGATAGGCATCACGGAGTTCGTGACCGTTCCCATTACGGGAGTGATCAGAGCTGCGTGGATCGCCATGCGGAGCGTGGCCTCGGCCACGGTGTCGCTGCAGCTCTTCACCGAGTCTGCAACGCAGGGCGCGTTCCTGCCCATCTCCGCGACTTGGGCGGTCAACGCCACGCAGACTGCCGGCTTTACGTCCGGCATCGGCGAGGGCTCGGCCATCGCGATCAGCACGACGAACAACCTCGTGCGGCGCTATCGGCCGGTTGCGGTTCGCACGCTGGCCAACACGTCGAACGGCAATCAGGGCCTTCAGGGCATCGTGACCATCGTCATAGATCCCGAGTAATGGGCTGGTACCTGGCGGCGGGGTTCGTCCCCGCCGCCACTCTTGTCTATGGATTTGGTTCAGGACAACCGGACCCGACACGATGGCTCGTGCTGAGCGTTCTGGCCGGATTCGGGATGCTCTACGTAGCGGTACGGCGTTGAGCGTCAGGCGCAGCGAGATAGCGGCGGCGCTTCTGCTGCTCTGGTCCTGCCTGTCGCTTCTCTGGACCCCGGATTTGGGGCAGGGGATGTTCCAGGCCAGTCACGGTCTGCTGGCTGTCCTGCTCTATCTGGTGGTGGCACGGCTTCCGCTCGAAGGGATACGCAAGGGGCTTCTGCCGGGCGTGGCCCTGTCTCTGCTGATCCACTTCTTTCTGCTCTACGAACTCCCGACTGACTGGTATGGGGGATTCGGTAACAAGAATTTCGGGGCTGAGTATGTGCTCGGGGCCATCCCGCTTGCGGCGGCGGCTTTCTGGCATACGCGGCTGAGATATCCAGGCATTGTCATTGCCCTGGCCGGCGCGGTGCTTCTATTCACCGTGTACGGGGCAGCAAATGCCAAGTATGCGGCGATCCTGGCTCTGGGGCTCGCCCTGGCCGGGTATCTGATCGCAAAGCGGCGCTATCTGCTCGCCTCCATCATCGTGCTGGGGCCGATAGACGCGGCGGTCCTGTTCGGGGTCAATGCGTGGAGCCTTAGCTCTGTCAGAACCCGTCTGGAAATCTGGACGAACACGCTGGCGCTATGGCTGGAAAAGCCGTGGTTCGGCCACGGGTTCGGCTCGTTCAACCACGAATACCCGAGGTTGCAGGAGTTTCATCTCGGTGTCTTTCCCGAAATGGGCACGCTGTTCAATCAGCCGGCCATGTACTCGGGGGCCGCGCATAACGACGCGCTGCAGGTGCTCGCGGAACTTGGAATAGTCGGGCTGGTCCTGGCGCTCGGTTTTATCGTCCTGCTGCTCAGGGGCCGGCTCTCACGCAAGCGGCTGAGCCCCATCGATCTCGGGGCGCTGGCGTGCCTCTGCCTGCTTGCGGGCGCCTCGGTGGTGGGCTTTCCGTTCCAGAACCCGAGCACCATCCTGCTCGCGGTCGTCTCGCTCGGGATACTGGCAAGGGGTGAGGAGACAATCGGGCGGGTGAAGATTCCGCGTCTTGTGGCCGCTTCGATGGCCGCCGTCCCGGTCGTCTGGCTCGTCCTGATCGGCTGGCAGCATCAGCAGTCGCGAACGGCCTTCACGCAGGTTCGGGGAGGGCTGGAGGCCAACGACCTCGCCGGGGCCTTTGTCGCCAGCCTCGCGGCCGTTCAGAAATTCGAGTGGGACTGGCTGCCGAGATTCCAGCTTGCCCTGACGCTGACCTCGGTGGCGGTCCACGATTCAAAGTCCGTCGTCGAGCCGAGGGCGGCAGACAGGATATTCGAGATCACACGGACAGCCTCGCCCCATTCGCCCGTCTCTGCCTATGCGCGCGTTGCCTATCTGGAAGCGGCCGGGCGTCTCGAGGAGCGATTGGACGAGGTTGGAAAGATAGTCGACGGACTGAAGTTCAACGCGAGTCTGCAGCCGACCACCTGGACGCTTGAGGAGTGGTATGCCGCCCGGATCGGTGATCCGGTGCGGGCTTATTTCGCGCAGCAGGTTCTCAAGGACCCGCGCATTCTGGCCAATCTCGGGCACGAGTACCCGGCGGCCTACAAGGACCACGTTACCGGAAAGACAAAGCCATGATGAAAAAGATCGCCTGTCTCGTCCTGCTTCTGGGACTGGGAATCGGTATCGCGCGGGCGGCGAACGAGGAGATTTATGCCCCCCTCGCATCGCAGCGCGCCACGTTCGGCTGCACCCCGACCTGTGCGGCAACGCAGATCAGCAACGCTTTTGGCGCGCAGACCGAGTGGGTCCGCGTCGTGCTCAACGGCGCAACGGCGTTCATCTCGTTCGGCACGTCGGGCACCACGCCAATCGTCACGGCAGCGACCGGCATCTATATGCCGGTTGAGGTGCCGGCCCTGTTCCGTGTTTCGCGCAACGGGACCATGCGAATCCTCGCGCACTCGGCGAGCGGTACGGCGTTCATCACCGAGTTGTCAAAGTAGGCGGGGCCGGAAGTACGCCCATGCCTCTTGACGACAAGCCGGCTCCCTCCAGTGACTCTCTCCCGCTGGAGGTGAGCCGGCCGACAATTGATTCCCCCGATCCCATCGTGACGGAGTTCACGGACGAACACGTCGTCCGCACGCAGGACGGCACGGCCCATCGCGAAAGAATGCGGGAGCTGAAGAACCGGGGCCATGCCGGATGGTCCCCCAGCCGCGATCTGAAGCTGGCCTATGAAATCCCCGTTCTGTTCATCGATAAGTGGTCGCTGGAGGACGGGGTCAACTATCTCCAGCTCGACAAGCGGGAGTTCGTCAGGCGCATCGAAGCGAAAATCCAGAAATACGACCTCAGCGATTTCAAGCTGGACGGCAAGCCGCAGTTCCGCATGGCCCTGAGTAGCTGACCGTGGCCATAACGACGTTTGCCACGCTGAAGACAGCGATAGAAAACTGGCTCGGCGACAGCGCCACGCTCACGTCCCGCACCCCGGAATTCGTCTCGCTGGCCGAGGACGACATCAACATGGAACTGCGGGTCCGTGAGATGGAAACCTCAACAAATCTGACGGTCAACGCCCAGACCGTCGCCCTGCCCACGAGGTTTGCCCAGGCCAAGCGGCTGTATCTCTCGGGCGACCCCATCAAGCCGGTCGACTACCTGCCGCCCCAGGATTTTTGGGCGCGCTACCTCTCGACGGACTCGGGCGAGCCCAAGGCATTCACCATCGAGGGTGAAAATTTCGTATTCGGCCCGACGCCCGACAGCTCCTATACCGGCAAGCTGCTTTATTACCAGAAGCTCGCCGCGTTCTCGGCCGACGCGGACACCAATACGGTCCTCACCACAAAGCGAGGGCTCTATCTCTACGGCGCCCTTAAGCACGGCGCACTCTACCTTGAGGACGCCGAAAAGGCGGCCTTCTATGCCGGGCTCTACCAGGAGGTGCTGGACAAGGCGCACAGGTCGGACTCGAAGGACCGCCACGGTGGCGCACCCTTGCGGATGCGATCCGACATCACGCGGACATGATCATCCCGTTCGAGGGCTGGGCGCCTGATCAGGCGGACCTGGCCAATCCCGGAGATATCGACGCCTCCGGGGTTCTGCCCTACGAAGCAGGATACAGACCCTCACCCGGTCTATCTGCGGTGGTTTCGGCCCTGGATGCAAGATGCCGGGGCGCCGCATCGGTTACGGACTCTGACGGCAACGCGATCATCTACGCGGCGGATCAGACCAAGCTTTACCAGAATTCCGGCGCGACGTTCTCCAACGTATCGAAGTCCGGCAACTACTCGCGGGGTGACGATTCAAGGGTCGAGTTTGCGCTCTACGGCAATACGGTCATCTCCACCGATTACGATACGGCGGTGCAGGGCAAGGCGTTCTCGGCCTCGCTGTTCTCCGACCTGATCGACGGGACGCACAAGCCCAAGGCCCGGACGATGGCCGTGGTCGGCAACTTCCTCATGCTGGGGAATACCAACGACACGACGGACGGACAGAAACAGTCCCGCGTGTGGTGGAGCGCGGCGCGCGACATTACCGATTTCGACCCCTCGGCCAGCACGCAAAGCGACTTCGAGGATATCGGAGACGGCGGATGGGTGCAGCGCATCGTGGGGCTGGAAAACTCCGCTTTGATATTCATGGAGCGTCAGATCATCCGGGCGCGGGCGGTTGGTCCGCCGCTGTTCTTCGATTTCTCCGAGGTGGTGGACAAGGAACAGGGAACATCCATCCCCGGCTCCGTCGCCGCTCACGGCAGGCGGGCGTTCTTCTGGTCTCATGCCGGGTTCTACGCCAACGAGTCCGGCGTGTCGCACCCCATCGGGGACGGGAAAGTTGATCGCGAATTCCATAACCAGATCGAAGAGGCGCATTTCTCGCGGGTGAGTTCCGCGATTGACGACGTGAACAAGCTCTACGTGATTGCCTTTCCGGGCACCGGGAACACGGCTGGCCTGCCCAACCGCCGGTTTTTCTACCACTGGCCCTCCGGGAGATGGGCCTACGATCCGACAGAGCTGGAGTGGGTGTTCAACTCGCTTACCCTCGGCTACACGCTGGATCAGCTTGACGACATCTCGGCGTCACTCGATGCCCTGCCGTACTCCCTGGATTCAAGGGCATGGACGGGCGGTCGGGGCATTGTCGGCGGGTTCAACACCTCGCACGCGGCCTGTACCTTCACGGGTTCCAACGCGGCGGTTTCGATCACGACTAAAGAAGTGGCAATTGGCGGCGGGCGCAGGGTCCGGGTCAACCGGGCCCGTCCGCTGATCGACACCTCTTCGGCCACCCTCGCCACGGCGGCCCGGCTTCGCGAAGCAGACACAGCGAGTTTCGACACGGCCAGAGCGATGGCCACAGAGGGCCATTGTCCGGTCAACGTGAAGGGCCGGTATCACAGTTTCAAACTTGCCGGCGCTTCTGGTCTCTCATGGAATTTTGCGCGGGGGATCGACATTCCCGACGCGCATATTCGCCTAGCAGGAGGAAGATAATGCCGACGTGGGCCGTCAGCTTCGAGGATGACAGCGAAAAGTTAGCCGAGGTTAGCGGTCCAACCCTTCGCCGCGCGCTGGCCTCCCTCGCCGCCGTAAACTCGGATTTTGCCAAAGGCTACAATTCGGCTGCGATGACGGTGGAGGGTCATCGCGTCGTGGCAGTGCAGACCTCCGAATAATGCCGATCACCAGCCCGCGATCGACGGCCAAGACATACCTGCCGCCTCCGGTTGATTCGCAGGACGAGGCAGCGCACCGCAAGCTGCTGGCGCAGGCGATACAGGACATCCTCGGCGGCAAGATCAACGTCACAAAGTCGATCACGCTGACCGCCAACGCGGCAAGCACCACGATCAGCGACCCGCGCATCGGCGCGACGACGGCGGTGGTCCTTGTCCCGACGACCAGTAATGCAGCGGCGGCACTGGCGACCACCTACCAGACCTGGCCCAACGCGATGGCAGAGGCGGCGGTGATCAACCACGCGAACAACGCGCAGACCGACAGAACCTTTGTGGCGGTGCTGATTGGGTGAGAGTCGTTTCGTTCTCTTCCCGCCGGTTCCCGAGGAGCTGGCGAAGGCATGGAAGATCATCCACCCGATGGTGGTTCGGCTTCTGGAGAGGTCGCAGTTCAAATATACGTCGCGCAGCATATTCGAGAAAGTGCTCGCCGGGCGACTTTCGCTCTGGCTCGCCTTCTCAAACGACAACGTGGACGGAATAGCCCTCTCCTACGTCGAGACATTCGATGACGGGAGCAAGAGCCTGATCGTCGAGGGCTGCGCGGGAGAGCGCGCGAAGCTGCATCTTGAGGCGGCGCTTCAGGCGCTTGAAGAACACGGCCGGGAAACCGGCTGTCAGGACATCGTGGTTATCGGCCGCAAGGGCTGGGTAAAGAGGCTCTCTGCCTATCACGTCACCCACGTAACACTCAGGAAATTCCTCTGATGCTCAACTGGTGGGAAGCGAATCAGTTTCGTATGCCTTCCACCCCGAAGGCGCAGCGATATATGCCGTCGCTGCTGGACTATCCTTCGTCGTCGGGAACGTCAGCGGACGGGAACAACGGCGACCAGTCGCCAAGCGGGCTTGGCATCTACGGCGGGGCGGGTGGACGGGACGAAATCGGGTTGCAGGATTCTCCCTCGGCTGACCTGTCGCGTTCGGGTGGCGGCCTCTCTCACAAATCGGTCGGCAGCGGGATTGGCTCGGTTCTCGGCATTGCCGCCGGTGTTCCCGGCATTGGTCTTCTGGGCTCGATTGCCGGCGCAATGTCGGATGCCTCCCGCGCCAACCAGGACATGGAGGCGGTTGGCCGCGCGCCCTCGCTGAGCGGGGCAAAGGATTTCGTCGGCAGCGCGCCGTTCGGCCTTGGCCTTGGCGAGAAGATCGGCCTTGGTCAGACGTATGACAAACAGATCGCCGACGAGTTCGGGTTCAACCTCGGACGCTCTGGCCTCGCCGCCCTCGCCAACGCGGCGAAGGGGCTGGACGCCACCGCCTACGGCATAGAGCAGGAAGGCGCATTCAGGGGGCCGGACACGGGGGCGGGGCTGGGCGGGATCTCGCCCGGTGCGGGCGGGTATATGTCATCGCTTCCTGATGGCACGGTCGCGGGGTTCGGCGCGCTGGGCACTCCCTCCGGTGGTGGCGGCCCTTCGGCCCCGGCCAGCGGCGATGGTCCTGGAGGCATGACCGGCGATGCGGGCGACCCCGGCGCAGACGGCGGCCCCTCGGGTCCGTGGAACAGGGGCGGGGTGTTGCCGAAGCGGCGGGACACAGTTTCGGGTCCTGACGACCAGCTCATCACCGCGAAGTCGGGCGAGGGGATCATTCGCGCCGAGGCGGTGGAGCATTACGGCCCCGGCCTTATCGGGGCGATCAACCGGATGAAGATACCTAAGAAGGAGCTGCAAGGGCTCCTGGGGGTCAGAGCATGAGCATGGGCGGCAAATCGGGCGGCGGTGGAACCACCACCACCCAGACCAATACGAATCCCCCCGAGTTCCAGAAGCCGTTTCTCGAATACGGCATGAACGAAGCGAAGTCGCTGTACCAGAGCGACAAGCCGCAGTTCTTCCCGGGCTCAACCGTGGTGCCCTTCTCTGGGCAGACCGAGAAGGCCCTTGGGGCGCAGGAACAGCGCGCGATGCAGGGCTCGCCCCTCAACACGGGCGCGCAGATCGAGGCGCTGCGGAACCTCTCCGGTGAATACGCCTTGGGAGGGAACCCGGCGTTCAAGCAGGTGGTGGAAAGCTCCATCGCGCCGATCCGCACGGAATTCCAGAACACGGTGATGCCCGGCATCCAGAACCGCTTCATGCAGGCCGGGCGCTCGAATTCGGGCATCGCCGAGACGGCGGCCAATCAGTCGGCGTCTGATACCTACCTGCGGGGGGTCGGCGATATCGCGGGCAAGCTCGCCTATCAGAACTACGGCGACGAGCGCGCGAGGATGCAGGAGTCCATGCGCCAGGCCCCCGCGCTGGCGAACACGGACTATCAGGACATCGCCCAGCTCGGTCAGGTCGGCGCGCTTCGCGAAGCCAAGGCAGGCGAGGGTCTGCAGGATGAGATGTCACGCTTCAACTACGAGCAGAACATCGGCGACGAGAAGCTGCGCCGGATGATGACCCTGATCGGCGGTGGTCAGTACGGCGGGTCGAGTGTCACGACTGCGCCGCAGCAGGGCATGAACCCGTGGCTGGTTGGCGCCGGGCTGCTCGGCACCGGAGCCGGCGCGGCGGGTTCCCTGTTCGGCAAGGGCGGCGTGTGGCCCGGGTTGCTGGGGTAGACCATGAACCTTCTCGACTACGATCCGCGAGTCGACCGACAGCAGTCCCTCTATTCGGGCCTGCTTTCCCTGGGCCCCGCGCTATTGGCAGCGGGTCAGGCGCAGACCGATCCGGGCGCTCGCATGCGCCTGCTGATGCAGGGCGCCCAGGGATTCGGTCAGGGCCAGCAGGGCTATATGCAGGGCGCGCGGCAGAACCGCATGGTTGACCTGCAGATGGAACAGGCCAAGCAGCAGATGGCCGAGAAGGAACAGAAGGACCAGGCGCTTGCGCGTGTTCAGGCAAGGATGGGCGGCGCGACGGACTTCGCCCGCAGGCCCGGCGGCAATCCTACGGGTCAGCCGGGGATGGACCCTGCGGCGATGATGCGCGACCCCCAGATGCTCTCCGATATGATGCGCCTTGAGGGCAAGCCCAGCACGTTGCTTGCGGCGATGCAGAAAGAGCCGAATCAGGAGACCTACGGCCAGCCGGTGGCGGGCCTTGGGCCTGACGGCAAGCCGGCATTCCAGCGTTTCGGCTCGCGTGGCGGGATGCAGCCGGTCAGCGGATTTATGCCTCCCCCGAAGGACGAGCCGCTCCACCAGATCCCCGACGCAAACTCTCCGACGGGATTCCGCTACGTCCCGCGCTCGCAGGCCGTGAGTCAGCCGGCCATGGGTCCCGGCGGGATGGCGGTGGAGTTCGACCCGTCAGGCAAGCCGCTGAAGATCGCGATGGGTCCGGGTGTCGGCAGGGGCGGGCCGCAGGATCAGTCCGGCCTCGGAAAATCCGCCATCGATGAAATCGAAAAGCAGATGATCGCCAATACCGGCCGGCTGGACCGCCTCGCCGGGATGCAGCAGAGCTTCAAGCCCGAGTATCTGACCCTGCCCGAGAAGATGAAGCAGGGCATGACCAAATACAGCGAATGGGTCGGCCTTGAGCCTTCGGCTGAACGAAAGAAATCGCTGGCCGACTATACCAAGTTCACCGCGCAGGCTTACACCGAGCTTAACCAGACCATCCGGGAGATGTCCGGCGCGGCAGTGACCGATGGCGAAGCAGCTCGCCAGTTGAAGACCACGGCCAACCCTGACGGAGATTCTCCCACCGAGTTCGCATCGAAGCTCAAGGAGAACATGCGCTTTGTGACGCTGGCACAGGCCCGCCTCGCCATCCTGCGGCAGAAGGGCATGATGCTCGACCACAAGCAGCCGCAGTTGAGCCTCGATGAGGCAGAGTCACAGATGCGCGACCGCGAAAAAGACCTGACGACCCAGGTCCGCAAGCTCTCTCCGAATGCGGATGACGAGGCTATTCGCAGAATCGTCAAGCACAACATGGCGCGTGAGTTCGGTATCCGACTGTGACCAGCATTACCGACGAACTGCTCTATGGCGGCACGATAGAGAAGCCCAAGCCCTCGCCCGGCGGCTCGATCACCGACGAGCTGCTCTCAGGCATGGGTTCCGGGCACGAACTCCGCAACTCCCCCGATTCCCCGATCACCCGCCTTCTGGGGAAGGGCGTCCCGATCAATCCGGCCGACGACCCGAAACGCTCGGCGGGGTTCGGCACCCAGATGATGGCTTCGATGCCTTCGGATATCGGGGACCGGATCAAGTATTTTGCCAGCAAACGCTTTCCCCACCTCCCCCAGAAAGCGGCGATGGCCCGCTACTCCGTGACGGGAAACCGCATCTATTACGTGGATGACGAGGGCCATCCGGTGTACGAGGAGCCAGCCCCGACAACCAATCCGACCGGGATGGGCAAATACGCCGCCTCGGGTGCGGGTCCCGCCCTTCCCATGATCGGCGGCGCGGCAGGCGGATTCATCCCCGGCATGTACGGCATTCCGGGCGCGATGGGCGGCGCTTTCTTCGGCGATCAGTTGCGCCAGACCCTTGCCAAGGAAACGGGAGCCGACAACCCGGGCGGGCTGATGCAGTCAGGCAAGGAAATGGCGCTGGCTGGCGGCGGCCAGGCGGTGGGGCGCGTGGCGGTCGGGATCGGCAACCGCCTCGCCGCGCGAGACCTCTCGCGGATTCAGACCCCGCAGGCACAGTCGCAGATCAACCAGCTCCAGCAGGACGCCCAGCGTTGGGACATTCCGCTTACCCCGGCTGAGACAACCAACCTCAAGAGCCTGAAGTCCCAGCAGCGCGTTTTACAGGACATGCCGCGGTCCTCCGACACGATGGGGGATTTCTACAACCAGAGAAACACAGAGTGGATTCCGCGAGCCGTTCAGAGAGGGCTGGATATGTTCAGCCCGGAAGCCTCCAGCGAAGTGGGGGCGAGGCGGTTGCAGACCGGGGCGAAGGCGGCAATCAAGACGGTGCGCGGCGAGAGAGCTGCCGCCGCAAAGCCCCTTTACGACGAGGCATTCCGCGAGAACCAGAACATGGCTTCGCCGGTCCTTGACCGCATCCTCGAGACGCCGGCCGGCAAGGAAGCCCTCAAGCGCGCTTCCGTGAAGATGCGGAACGAGATGACCCGCATGGGCGTCCCCGACGCAGAGCTGACCGAGCAGGCCGCCGATGCGGTGTTGCTGGGCAAGATGGCCGAGGGCGAGGTTCCGAAGGGCGGGGTTGCCAGCGGCCTGAAACTACGGGCCTACGACTATATCAAGCGCGCCCTCGGGGATATGGAAGAGGGGGCACTGGCCCAGAGCAACCGGGACGACGCGCGGATCATCGGCGACCTGCGGCGCTCGCTGGTCGGCGAGGTCGACAAGCTCGACGTAACGGGTCGGGCTGGGCCAAACAGCTTCAAACCGGAGGGCGGTGCCTATGCGCGTGGCCGAACCGAGTTCGCCGGCAAGTCGCCTGACGTTACGGCACTCACTGAGGGCGCGGTCGGCGCAGCGGCCGAGGCTTCCGAGATGGGACTCAACCGTGTTCCCCGTATCATCTTCGAGTCAGGCCCGAACGCCATCAAGCAGAACCGAGCCGCCTACCTCAAAGCCGGGGCAGAGCAGGAGTGGCAGGACGGCTTGAGGGCCTACCTGCAGGACTCTTTCGGCAATGCATCGAAGGAATACGCGCAAGGGGGAACAAACGCGGGCGCGAAATTCCGCACCGCTGTATTCGGCACGCCGCAGCAGAAGGAATCGCTCAAGGCGGCGATGACCAACGACCAGTGGTTGGGTTTCAACTCGCTGATGAACGTCCTTGAGGCGACGGGGAGGGTCCCGACCTCAGGCTCTATGACCACGTTCAACCGGCTGGCCATCGATGACATGGCCCGTCAGGCTGGCGGTGTCGGCGGCGGCACGGCCAAAGCGGCGGCAACCGCGCTTGAGCCCCACAATTGGGGGCCGCGCCTGCGTCAGTGGATCGAGGAAATCCAGCTCGGCAAGCATTCCGAGAAACTGGCAGAGGTGATCACCTCACCCGATGCCATGAGGGAGCTTAAGGCGCTTCGGCTGCTGAGCCCGAGAGCCGAGAAGACCCGCTACACGGTCTATCAGGTTCTCACCCAGGCGGGATTTGAAGGGGCGGAAGAGGCGCTGAATCCCGAGCCGGATAACCAGGCGTATCAGCCCGACGAAAGCGCAATTCGTCGGAAGTCCGCTGCCTCCGTCTTTCGCTGAGAAAATAGTACAGATCCACCACCAGCATTAACGGGATGAGCACAACCGAGGCGGCCAGCAGGGCTGCCAGCGGGCCGCCCGCTGCTGCCCAATCGTCAGAAATCACCGCGCGCAGGCCGAAGCCGATGGCCAGCGCGATCACCACGGTTGCCGTGAAATTCACGAGCCAAGGATAGCACAGAGATGAATAAATCCAAACTGGCGGCCCTGCTTCTTCTGGGGGTGCTGATCGGCGCTCCGTTGTGGGTGGGCTTCTCCGCGCTCGCCACGGACATATCCACCTCGGATTGGTCCGAGACGGACGCGAGCAACAACCAGACCGCCCCGGCGGGGTTCCCCGAAGGCATGGCGCCCTCGGGGGTCAACAACGCCGCGCGAGCGGTCATGGGCGCGGCCAAGCGGTTCTGGAATCGCATCAACGCCACCGTCACGTCTGGCGGCGGTTCCGGCGTCTACACGCTTTCCTATTCCGTCGCGCCCTCCACCTACGTCAACGGCGAGACGTTCAGCTTCAAGGCCAACCACACCAACGGCTCCACGGGGGCCAGCCTCAATATCTCATCCCTGGGGGCCAAGACCCTAGTCAAGCCCTCGACTAACGGTCTGATCGCCCTATCCGCTTCGGACATCGCGGCCAACAATCACGTTATCGTCCAGTACGATTCGGGCGTCGACCAGTTCGTCATCGTCTCGATGCTGCCGACCACCGCGAGCGGCGGCACCGTAACCAGCATCACGGCGGGAACCGGGCTGTCCGGCGGCACGATCACCGGCACTGGAACAATCGCCCTCGATATCAACTCGCTGACCGAGGAGACGAGCGTCCAGGCGGCAACTGATTTCGTGCCGATGTATGACGTTTCCGGGGCCGTTACCCGGAAGGTAAAGCCGGCCAACCTGATTGCTTTAGCGGCTACAAGGGCGGTGTTCGAGGCCAGCGCGACGTGGACCAAGCCCTCGGGCGTTGCCTCCACGACCATGATGAAAATGACCGTGGTGGGTGGCGGTGGTGGCGGCGGGGCCTCTGGTGATACGGGCGAATGGGGCGGCGGTGGTGGCGGCGGTGGTGGCGGCACGGGCATTCGCTGGAGGCCGTTCTCTGCCCTTGGCGCCACTGAGGCGGTCACAGTCGGCGCGGCTGCGGCTGCGGCCGGGTCTGGCAATACGTCTTCGTTTGGCTCGCACTGCTCTGCAACCGGCGGCGCTGCGGGGTCAGCTTCCACCAGCGCCGCCGCGCCCGGCGCTGGTGGGGCGGGGGGCGCCGGTTCAGGCTGTGATGTCAACATCGAGGGGGACGACGGGCAGACGGGACAACCCGGCATTACGGCTACTCTGGACGGGCCGGGCGGCCACGGCGGGCGCTCGACCCACGGCGGCGGCGGTCGCGCCGGGGTTGCGGCAGCGGGCACAGCGGGCAACAACTATGGCGGTGGTGGTGCGGGCGGCACGAACGCCCTTGCTGGCGGCGCATCTGCCGGCGGCCTTGTCATTCTGGAGTGGATGCAGTGAGGCAGCCCTAGAGGCGGCCCGCCAGCATCGCCGCGTAGCGTTCGCTGACGATATCTATTTTTTCCGGGCTGACATGATCAATGCCGTCGCCCAGCTCGTCGGCTGAAAGAGCAAGCGGGGTCTCGCCAATGATTTCGGCCCCCGCCTCTCTCAGGATACCGTTGACCTTTGCGGTATAGTTCGCGTTGTCGCGGATGGTTTTCCCGAACCACGGGCCATGTACGAACAGGCAGTTAAGCGACCTCGCCTTGCACAGGGACACGATGGCCCTGACGAACACCAGATGCCGGGTCTCGATGCTCTGCACGACTGACGGCGGGTAAAGGGAGCTGGTTTTGCCTCTCTGCGTCGGGTAATCGGTGCGCGGGTCTATTCCGGGCCTGTCGGGTTTGAACCATTCATCAAGCAGGCCGGATGCGCCATATGATTCGACCACGACGCGACGCAGGAAGGTCTTGAGTATTTCAGCGGCGTCGGAAAGGGGGATATGGGGCGCCCACGGATTAGGGGCCGTGAAGACAAAGCCATCGTAGACCATGGGGCGGTTGAGGGAGTCTGCCGCCATCATCACAACTACGTTCCTGACCGGACGGGTTTCGATAGCCCGGCGGATCATGTTGAAGGGGCCGCCGTAGCCGTAATTACCGGAGAGGGCCAGGTTGATTGACCGGGTACCGGCGATCCTGTCGAATGCCTCTGGCCTGATTGCGTTCCCAAGAGAACTGTCTCCGACAAACACGGTATCAAATTGAACGGGTGAGGACAGCTTCCTGATCTGGTGGGCCAGCGGTCCACCATACTCCGGGGCGTGCATGACATAGTAAAGCCAGACATTGCAGGAGATCGCGAACAGCCACCAGACGAAGTAAAGGCCGAGCACGAAAGCGCCCAGCATCCGCCAGAAGCCGGAAGATGTCTGAGTGTCAGGGTTGTTCGTCACGTAAATCTTATTCTGGCCCGGTAGAGGGCGAATTCGAGGGCCCGGTATTCTTCCGAGCCCGGAGCGGCCGTGCTGATCTGGCGCTCCAGATCGGCCACTCGTTCGGCGAGAATGTCTGCGAGTGTGGTCATGCAAAATTTAACCACGGGCCGGTGACAAAAGAAAAGGGCCGGGATTTCTCCCGGCCCCCTCCAGCTTGCCGTGGTATGCAGGCTTACTTGACGGCAGCGATCGCCGTGCCGGTGTCGACGAAGGCGTAGGCCGGCGTGCCCTGGAACTGGCGGGCGTTGGCCTGGAAAGACTCCATCACCGGGTCGGCCTTGGCGCGGAGCGAGCCGTCCTTGACATTCGCATTGGCCAGCAGATGCAGCACGACGGCGAGGAAGCCGCCGCCGGCAATGGCGCCCGAGCTGGAGACGCCAACCGCCGTGTACATGCCGGCGCTGGCGGTGTTGACCAGCGGGCCGGCGATCAGCGCCAGCGCGATAGCGGAGACAGTCAGAAGCTTCTTCATGGGGAATTCCTCTCTCTGTGGACCCGCAACTCGGTACGGGAATGATATCACTATATCAGGTGATATCACCTTGTAAAGTGACGGGCGTCACAGGTATAAGACTAACGATGGTAGTCAACCCTAAGATTAAGCGTCGCAAGCTAATTTCAATGCCCCTCGGGCTTTGGGAACGGGTTGAGGACTACCGCTTTGGCCATCGAATCAAGACAGAGGCAGAGGCCGTCCGGCTGCTGATCGAAGCCGGACTGCACGCGCTGACCAAGACCACCAAGCGCCGCTAGGCGCTCTCTTACATCGCTGAAGAGCAAGTTGGCCGCCCCCCGGCGGGGTCCAGCCGCGTGTCCGCGCGGCCAGAAACAGGAGTCACCCCCTGATGAACCTTGGCGCCTTGAGTCCCCCCGCCTGCCGCCTTGCGGCCCTTATACTCTGTGCCCTCGTGGCAGGGCCGGTCAATGCCGCGCCCCCGGAGAACAGCGACGGTCGCTACAGCGACTGGTTCAGGTCCCTGAAGCAGCCGGGGACCGAGAATTCCTGCTGCGACCTGTCGGACTGCCGCACCGTGCGGGTGAGGGTGGGTGCCGAAGGTTACGAGGCGCTGGTCAGCAAGCCCGATTTCCCGATTGAGCACCCGCTCTGGATAGCCATTCCTCCCGAGAAAATCCTTCTGGGGAAAGACAATCCGCTCGGGCGGGCTGTCCTCTGCTGGCGACCCCACCCCGGGGTGATCTGCTTTGTCCAGGGGGCGGGGTCGTGAGGCGGCTTATAGGCTATGCCCTGTCGTTCTGCGCTCTCTCTATAGGCTTTGCCCTATACCCGGCGCAGGCCCAGACCCAGTGCGGCCCCCTCGAACAGGTCGAGGCCACGCTGCGCGATGGCTTCGGCGAGAAGCCGCTCATCGAATGGGATGTGCAGATGGCCGAGGGCTCGCCCTCCCGGACCATCCGGGCCTACGCCAATACACAGACAGGCTCGCTCACCCTGATCCTGATCTTCGAGCACGAGGGCAGGGCGGCGGGCTGTCTCGCGGGCACCGGGCAGAACATGCGGATCGCGCCGCAGTTCAAGCCGGCAGAGCACCCGCTATGACCCCCGACGAGATGGAAGCCCTGATCGACAGGGCGGCCGAGAAGGGCGCGGCAAGGGCGCTTGAGCGGGTCGGCCTGCACGACGAGAAGGCCGGCAAGGACATCGGCGAGCTACGCGACCTGATCGAAGGGTGGCGGGAGGTGAAGCGGGGAGCCCTGCGCTCCATCGGTAAAACCCTGTCCTACGCTCTGCTGCTTGGCCTCGCCGTGTTGGCGGGTATGCACTATCCGGGGGCGAAGTAGGGATGCCGACACGCCCCCTTGCTGACGAACTGTGTCATCAGGCGGTCGATGCAGTGGCGGCGTGTAACGGGAACCAGTCTCTAGCCGCCCGCTCTCTCGGCCTTGACCGCCGCACCTTCCAGACCCGCTATGCCACAGCACGGCATCGCGGGTTCGTCGCCCGACCCATCACGCCGATTGAGCACCCTCAGAGGCAGACGGTCGATATAGCCAACGGCATCGCCATCGTCTTTTCAGACGCGCACTTTTGGCCGGGCATCATCACCACCGCACATAAGGCAGTCGTTCATTTCTGCCGGGAACTGAAACCGAAGCTCGTCGTCAACAACGGCGACGCGATCGACGGCGCGACAATCTCCAGACACCCCCCGATAGGCTGGGAGAACCGGCCCAAGCTGGTAGACGAGATTATCGCCGCTCAGCAGCGGTTGGGCGAGATACGCGACGCAGCCCCGAAGGCCATGCGGACGTGGAACCTCGGGAACCACGACGGGCGCTACGAGACGAGGCTTGCCGCGGTCGCGCCAGAGTTTGCAAAAATTCATGGCGTACACCTCAAGGATCATTTTGGGGACGACTGGAAATCCGCTTGGTCAACCTGGGTCAACGGCGACACGGTTATCAAGCACCGCCTAAAAGGCGGAATCCACGCGACCCATAACAATACCGTCGCCGCCGGCAAGCACATCGTCACCGGCCACCTTCACTCCCTGAAGGTCACGCCGTGGACCGATTACAACGGGACGAGATTCGGCGTTGACACCGGCACCACGGCAGACGTGTACGGTCCAATGTTTACCGATTATATGGAGGACGGCCCGCGGTCGTGGCGAAGTGGATTTGTTGTGCTGACTTTCCACAAGGGCCGGTTGCTTTGGCCAGAAATCGTTCACGTAATCGGCAAAAAGCAGGTCCAATTTCGCGGGAAGGTGTATGATGTTTAGCGAGGCAATGAGTCGCGTCAACGACTCACCGCCTCTAACCACGCAACCGATAGGAGCGGTCGCCATGGCTGATGGAACCCTACTCCCTGAATCTGTCCCCGTGAAGCGTTGCAAGCGCTGCGGCGAGACAAAACCTAAAGGTCAATTTCACCCGAAGTCGGCGCGGTGTAAGCCGTGTCACGGCCGCGAGGTTGTGGAGTGGCAGCGCGCCAATCCCGACAAGTACAAGGCCAAGCAGGCCCGGTGGCACGAAAAGAACAAGGGCAAGCGTAAACAGTACGCCCAAGGCGCGTGGGATCGGATGTCGCCGTTGGCGCGGCTTAATAGATCGAGGCGGAGCCGCGACAGGAACCTCGCCGTCAAGTACGGAATTACTGCCGCCGATTGGGATCGCATGTATTCCGCTCAGGGCGGCGTTTGCGCTCTCTGCCGTGACCCCAAGAGGACCGGGCGCTTCAACACGCTTGTGGTCGATCACTGTCATGCCACGGGGCGGGCGCGGGGACTTCTCTGCGCCGGGTGCAATGTTGCGCTGGGCCGGCTAGGCGACAGCGCAGAGAGCATCGAGCGTGTGCTCGCGTATCTCCGGGGCGGCCAGGTCAAGGTGTGATGTGCCGCGCCGCCGCGCTGACGACCCAATCGAACCCGACCCCGACGAGTTCCGCCTCGGCGGCTCCGATGTCGGCTCCATCGTTCAACTCAGCGACAAGAACCCGCCGGGGGAGCCGTTCAAGCCCAAGCGGGCCATGCTGGGGTTTGACCTGCGGCCCAACGTCCACAAACGGAAGCATCGCAAATGGCGGAAGGTGAGGGAGATACGGTGAGCGCACCACCCGACAACCCCGTGGTGTTCGTCTCTCACGGCCACAAGGGCGAACCGATCTACCTCTGCATGGGACCCAGGGATCACTCGGTCACTCGCATAAAGATCGAGCCGCAGAAGGCATGGCTTATCGCCCGCGACCTGCTGGAGGCGGCGAGGCTGGAGCTTTGGAAATGACCGAATGGCGCTGGCCCGACTTCATCCCCTCGGAATTTCTCTGCCCCTGCTGCAAGACGCAGCAGATGGACCCCGGCTTTCTCGACAAGCTCCAGGCCCTCCGCAAAGCGGTCAACCACCCGCTGCACATCACCTCCGGCTACAGGTGCCCGAAGCATAACGAGCGGGTGAGCAAGACCGGCCTGACGGGTCCGCATACCACGGGCAGGGCGGCCGATCTCAAGGTGTCCGGCGGGCGGTCGCTGATCCTGGTCTACGAGGCAGTCAAGGCGGGGATGACCGGGGTAGGGGTTTCGCAGAAGGGGCCGCACGCAACCCGGTTCGTTCACGTGGACGATCTGGTCGACGGGCATCCGAGGCCGTGGCTGTGGTCGTACTAAGGAAGTGCTGCGGCCGTCGCTGGCGTCGCCGGGATTACTCCCGCTCGTGCCCCTGCTGGCCACCTCACGGTGGCAGACGACCCAGTTTGTCCGGCCACTGACCGCAGCCACCTGATTATACGCAAATCCCAACGTGAGTACAAAGAGAATGGACCCCATCACCATAGCCCTCGGCCTTGCTCAACTGGAGGTGAACGATGCTTAAGGCTTTTCTCGGCGCCGGTGTAGGCGGGGCCTTTGCCGTGCTCATGGGCTGGTGGATGCGTAAGGCGTGGGGCTGGGACGTTCCAGAGGACGTACAGACTGCCTTCGCCAGCGTCATAACGGCCCTGTTCGCCACGATCGATTTCATCTGCTGCTCAATCGCCAACTGGTGCAGCAAGCGCAGCAATCCCCCCCCAACCCAGGAGACATCGCAACCATGAAACGTCTTATCCTTGCCTGCGGCTTGGCTCTGAGCCTTGCCGCCTGCACTACGGGGGACCGCTATAACGCGGTAGCCTCGGCCTGCCAGACCTATGCGGTTGCCCTCAATACGGCTGCTGCTCTCAACCGCAGGGGCGCGCTTTCCGAGGGTGACAGAGCGATGATCGACGCCACCATCGGCCCGGCCCGCGCCGTGTGCGCCGGCCCTGCACCCACGGATGATCCCGCTGCCGTGCAGAAGGTCGCCGCACTCGTGATTGTCGTCCTCAACGCACAAGGAACCCGCTGATGATCGTTAACCCCGCCACCATCAAGCTCGCCAGCGAACTGATCCCGCTGCTCGTCATTGGCGTTAAGGAAGGCGCCGACATCATCGAGCGCCTGCAGGCCGGCGACGAGAGCGCCATCGACCAGGCAAAGGACTGGCTCGGCGTCACCGACAAGGTTTCGGCAGCTATCGACAACTGGGAAGCCAGCAAGACGGCGCAGCCCTGAAAGACCGGCCAGAAGATCGGCCAAATCGGTAAGGCCATGTCCAGCGTGCAAAAGACGAGTATGCTGGGGCGTTAACGCTTCTCCACCGTATAGGAGTGAGTCATGGGGTGGGGGACTCCTAGGGCTAGACTCGAACGGGTGACGAACGCGGTGGTGTCTCAGTTTGAATTTATGAGTCCGGAAGCTGGCGCGGGGATTGCCAGCACGGGTCACATATTAAATTTTTGAATGTGGGCCTGGTGATGTTTGCAGGTGCCTGCAAACTGACCCGCTGCCGAAAATTCTTGATTCATTAATCGCGTCCCCCATATGATCTCTACGTGGGCCTTGGGACCAGATCACTGCGGTAAAACGCACATCCCCCAGGGACATTGGATCCCGGGGCCGAGTTGGCGAAAGCTGACCCGGCCCCGGTCGTTTTTAAGCTGTGCCGTTGCCCCGCTAGTCCGCAAGCCGGGCGATATCTTCCAGTGACCAGAGCTTATCCGCAACCCCCGCTTGCATCGCGGGCGTCACGCGCAGCGTCTTATGGATGCGGCCGAATAAAAAAAGACCCGGGCCTCTCGACCCGGGTCCCTGCAATACAATGAATGTCAGCCTACGGCGGCAATCTTTTCTGCCCCGGACGCAAGGGCCTTCTCGACCGCCTCCGGATCGCGGTCGATAACTGTAAGCAGAACGCGCGCAGAGCCATCGGGATAACGACGACCCTGCTCCCACTGCCGGAGCGTGCCGATGCTAAACCCATAGCGCAATGCGAACTCGCCCTGGCTCATGCCAAGACGCTCTCTCAACGCCTTGACGTCAATGTTATCCGGAACATTGATTCTGGACAGCCGAACCTGCGAGGGCTCGCCTTTGGCATAGGAGATCGCCTCGCGCAAGCCCGCGATGATCTTATGCCTATTCGCCATACTCATCTCCTTCTGTGGCTCCCAACACACCGTAACGGAGCCGAAAATCACGCCGGCCCCTCGGCATCTGCGGCATTTGCGGGCCTTCTTCTCCGTCATCTTCACTGTCTGTCCCTCCCTGTGCATCCTGTATCCCCGGCGTCCGCCGCTGCTCAAAGCTCTCCGCATACTCTCTCGCCAGACGTTCTTCCTCGGTCATGGCTGGCCCTCCTTCTGTGCCGCACCGTTCTCCCTGTGCGGGGGGAGGGCGGCGAGGGCATCGGCCAGTCGATTGACAGCGACCCACATAGGCGGCGTATCGAATGACGTTGTGCGCTGTGTTTCGAGAACTACCCGCGCCGCCTCCACCACCTTCTGCGCCGCCAGCAGCTTGGCCTCGGCGGCTTCGGCGCGCTGTTTCTGCTCAAGCCAGCCGGTGCGATAGTCCTGCATCATCTTGTGCAGGTCGCTACCCTCTAGTTGCTGGACCGTAGCGGCGAGGTCGTCGCCGGCCTTCCAGACGCTGGCGTAAGCCTTCTCGCGATTGTCCTTCAACAATTCGCGCCACCGCTTCACCGCCTCACTGTGCTCCCCCTGCGCCGGGGTGGCGTCTCGGCCTTCCCCGGCCGGGACCGGAGCTTGTTCAATTCCTCCGCGGTTGGTCTCGTGATTGTGCGGAAGCGCCACAAAATTCTGGCACCATCCGCACCATGCGCACCATGCGCGCATCGTCATCCCATGTGGCTGCATCGGCGGCGCTGTCGGGTGGGTGGTCATGCTGATTTCTCCTTCAGCTCCATGATCGCCGCTTCCTCAGTAGCGCCCCATCCGACCTTGCATGGCGGCTCGTCACCATCGAAATAGGCGCACCAGTCCATGCCTCTATAGGGGATGGGCGGGTGTACGTGATCGGTGATGATCGGGCGCTCAGGCATGGGAGCGGGCTTTGACCCGCTTCTTTTTCTTTGATGGTGGCGCTGGATAGGTGACGAGGACGGGGCGATAGTCGTGGTACATCGACCGCGCCGCCTTTCGAGTGAATAAGATCGCCGCCACCTTCGCGCCTGTGTAGTGCTCCAGTTCGTGACACAGCTTCCCGTCAGAGAAACCGCCCCACATCTTCATCCTCACCTTCCGTCTCGCGCGAGAGGGGGGGGTCATGGCGAATCCTTCATCTTCATGGCTGCGGCTTGCTCTGCGCGGTGCAGGGCTGCGCCGAAGGTGTGGGGGATCGGCAACGCCGCAAGGTGCAGCGGATGAAGGCCACCTTTCTCGCAGCCCCCGTCAAACATGCGGGCGTTGCGGATGTAGTATTCACTGGACTTCCTGCCGCCGCCACGAGCCTGCGTGTACTGCGCGATGGCACATTGATTCGGATCGTACCCGCAGTATTCCTCATCCGCCGGCTTTGTTCGGCAGAACGCCGCGAAGTCCTCCAGCGTGAACGGCTTCAGTTCCGGCTTTGGTGTCGTGAAGTCGAATGGCATGGTCAGGCTCCTTTACCGAATCTCTCGGCGTTGACGGGTCAGGGCTTCACGCTGGGCGAGGCGGTCGGCCTTCGCTCTGGCCGTGGTTTCGTTGTTCGATTTGCGGCGGTGGCAGCTCTGGCAGCGGGTGACCGAGTTCTCCAGGGTGTCCGCGCCTCCCATGCTCAGGGGCCGGGCATGGTCATGTTGCCAGCGAGGGGAGAACCTGCCGCAGTCGCAGCACACGCCTTCATCCCTCTCCCACACCTTCGCCCGCAGTCCTGCATTCCGCACGATGGCGGGGCGATTCAGATCCAGCTTGCGGGGCTTCAGGGTTTGCACGGCTACAGCTTCCCCCGCAGGTTGGCCGACAGGCTTCGCCAAACCTCAATCCTCAGTGCCGCCGCCTCCCTCATGGCCCGGTTCTCCTCGTCGGCAATCACGGCCTTTTCGATTGTCGCCAGATGCTCGAAGTACCGCGCGTGCCCGTAGGCTTCCGCTTCCCGGTCGACGGCGCTCTTGGCCGTGGACTGCGCCATCAGCACGGCCTTGATGTGTTTACGCATCTCCTCTGCCCTGATCCTGGCCCCGCGCAGCTCGCCGGCTTTCTTGGCATTGTCGCGGAGCCAGTCGCAGGCCATCTCGGCGGATTCGTCGGTGATCGGCATCAGAAGGGGATATCCCCGCCGCGCAAGTCCCTCTTCGGCGAGCCCTTGTCCCGCCCGGCGTACTCCTGCCGGTCCTGTTCCTTCGGCTTGAGCGACAGGCTCATGTACTTCTGCCCGCCGGACTTGGGCTCCTTGATCCACGCCGAGAGCCAGTACTCGACGCCGCCGACCATGACAGAGCCCTTGTAGTCGGGCCGGCTCTCATTGCCTTCCTTGTCGTTCTTGAAAAGCGAGCCGCTGTTGTCGCGCTGTTCGTATGCCATATCACGCCGCCTGACGGAGCATGTTGGCCTTGCGCTCCTCCGCGTGGGCCATCAGCTTTTCATAGCCGGTCTGCGAGACGGCCTTGATCTCGGCCAGGGTCTTGCCCTGCGCCTTGATGATGTTGTCGATCTCGGTCCCGGTCTTGGAGAGGTTGAGGGCTTCCATGATGCGGCTGAAATCCTCGCGCGACTTGACCACGGCCGGGTCCTCGGGTGCCTTGGGCGCGGCGGTGCGGTGCCCGTTGTTGGCCGGGGCTCCCGCGCTGGCTGCGTTGGCGTCGTCGTCGTCCTGCACGATGCCCACCATTGCCGCCATGCAGTAGCGCCGGGCGTAGGTGATGGCCGAGCCCATGCCCTGCATGTCGTTCTTGGTCGGCGTCAGGAGCATTTCGCTGGTCATGCTCTCGCCGCTGGTGTGCAGGAGGGTGGTGACCAGCAGCTGGTGGCCGTCCGAGAACTTGAGCGTCTGGGTGAGGGAGAGCCCGTGTTCCGGCCCGACCGCCTGCCACGCGGCCCAGACTTCGGCCAGGTCGGCGTACTTGCTCTTGAAGTGGGGATTGAGGCTGGACTTCGCCGCAGAGCCGATCTTGGCCTGCGCCGCCGCCAGTGCCTTTGCGAGTTCCTTCATGGCTATGCCGCCTCCTTGACGGCCTTAAGTGCTTTGATGGTGAGGGAGCCGGCTTTTGAGCGTTTGACTTCGATGCCGTGGCCGGTGGCCGTGCCAACGTCTGGCTCGACCAGCGACTTGATCTCTTTCGTCGCGGCTTCAAACGTCTTGGCGGCATCCCTGTTCGCCAGCCAGTCGCCAGCGAAGGCGGCCCATACGTTCGAGCCGGTCATATCCACCGTGCGGAACTTCACCGGCAGGGAAGGGGCCGGCACCACCGGCATTGCTGCCGGCGGCTCCCCGGTTTCGACGCAGCGCCAGAACTCACGCTCCCGGTCGATCAACTGCGCCAGATAGAAGTCGTCGCACTCGATCTCGACGTGTTCATAGGTCATGGTGCCGATGAACACCGAGAGGATGGCGTGGCGGACGCCAACCACGTGCATTTCGTGGTGTAATTGCGGCATATAACGCTGCGCCACCTCGTCGATCTTGGAGAAGGCGTTGACGTGCTTCGCCTGGAACACGGCGGGTTTCCCCGTGCCCGTGGTGGTCAGCCCGTCCAGCGTGCAGCGCATGAACGGGTAGGCCGTGGCCTTGCGTAGCTCGCCCTCGCGGGTCACCAGCCGGCCGGTGGTCATCTCGTACCAGTCCAGATTCAGCGGCTCGGTATGCGAGCCCATCTGGACGGGCAGGACCCGCGACAGATCCTCCGGCTCGGCAAGCCCGCGCTTCTGTTCCCAGAGCGCAATCAGGGCCGCAGGGTCGCCCCCCATGATCACGGAGGCATCCGAGCCGCCTATGCCGTTGCGGCGCTCGAGCTTCTGTTCTGCGGTTAATCCAAGAGTCAGCCTCAAGACACAGCCTCCGGTTTGTGGTTCGGTTCTTCGTGGGCAAAGACCTGCATGAGGTCGCGCATATCGACCCAGCCGCTACAGGTCGCGCACTTGTAGAAATGCTCGGCCTCGTCCTTGACGGGCGGCCCCGGGCGCTCGCTCGGATATCGAAGCGGGAAGCTCACGCCGCTTTCTCCAGCTCGCGCCTGACCTTCGCCGCGTGCTCGTCTGCGGCCTTGACGTTGCGCCAGGCGAAGTCAAAGGCGTTGATGTTCTTCCTGCACCATGCGATCTGGTTTGCCGAAAGCCCGCCGCCCTTGTGTAACTCGGTCATGGGAATCTCCTTGGGTTGTGCATCGCGAGATCGACACGGCGGACTGCATTGAAAACGGCGCAGGCGGTAAACGGCACCCGGCTCTTGCGCGGCAGCACCTTTGCCACCTTTGCCCACGTCCCCAACCATGCTTATCCGGTTATCACCCATTGCCACCACCCCTAGAGTGCCGCGCTGCGGCAAGAGCGAGACGAGCGGCATTGGTAAATTTAAGCCCAATGCGCGTGACCTTCTGGAACTCCCACGGGACGATGTCTCCGTTCGGCTCCCCTAACTCGTAAAGCGCCTTGGCTGCCGCTTCGACCTCTTCGGGGGTTGGCCCGCCGTCTGAGCCTTCAAAATCACCGCCGTGCTGTGGTGCGGGAGCGGGCTCGTCAGATACCGGCGCGAGCAGGCATTCTGGACCGTGCTTTAACTCGCTCATGCGCGGCGCTTGTTCCTGGCAGAGCAGACAGCCGAACCGTTCTGGGCTGTAGGCGATTGGCACCATAGCGGTGCGCGCTACATACGCCCGCAAACTCCGAAGCCGCGTGTCGCTCAGCGCGAGTAGCCGGTTAAGTTCGAGAACCAACTTTTTCAGGCTTTCCGACATTTGGGGTTGTTTCCCGTGTTGAAGGTGATGAGGTCATTTCGTCACCGGAGGTTGAACGACGTTGGGCATAGCCTCGGTGTCGCCGCATTCGACGCAGATAGCGCGCTCCTTGGCAGACTTCGGTTTGCGTGGCCGATCACATCCCCAACCCCATTGGCAGCGCTTGGGGAACGTGGACTCGATCTCCCGACCGAGAGCCTTGAAGTGCTCGCCGAGCTTGGGGTAGTGGAACGCCAGTTGCTGCGGCTCTCCCGTGTTGGCGAAGGCTCCGCACAGGCAATCCCCGCTGATCTGTAGCGTTGAGTAGGCTGGCGCCCGCTCAAAGCCCCGATCCCGGAAGAAAGCCCATGTTTGGTCGGTAGTTAGGTCGTAGATCGGCGTGAGGATGGGCACGTTCTCCCACACGCTGACCGGCTTCGTGCTGTTGAAGCGCCGCTCGCTTTCGTCGAGGCGTGTGCCGCTGGCAAGAATGCCGTCTGGGTGTGCCTTCTTGAACTTTCTGACGCAGCGGCCCTTCAGGTAGTTCATGAACATCCCGTGCATTCCGGGGCCGGGGAACCCGAACCTGATAACGAGATCGTCGTAACTCTCGTCGGTTTCGTAGAACTCCAGAGGCCACCCGCGCTCCTCACAGACCTTGATGACGAAGGCCTCCCAGTCGGGCGTGCTGATGCCAGTCTTGAACGAGACGCAGCCGGCCAACCTCCCGGCCTCGTGAAGCACTTGGGCGGTTGTCAGGGAGTCCTTGCCGCCGCTCACGAGCGCCCAGCACTTCGGGTAGAACGGATGTATCAGCACGGCGCTTGACCCCCGACCGCCGGATCGCCACGGTCTACGTCGTGGTGGGCGGGGTCTCTAAAGCTATGAATGGGCTGGATTTGCTGCGGCTCGACGGTTTTACCGTCGTAGGCCACGAGCAGACCGCTGCCGGCTTGGTGGTCGATACTGAGCTTGCACTGCCGGTCATCCCGGCCTGCGCCTGTTCGGCCCCGAAGGTGCTGCGTCACGGCCGCCGGGCAGTCTACTTCCGCGACCACGCCATCCAGCGGCAGCCCGTCCGTATCCGTCTGACCCGCCAGCGCTATCGCTGTGCAAGCTGCGGCACCATCCTGCTGCAAGACCTCCCGTTCACCATCGACGCCGACCGGCAGATGACGGTGCGGTTCCGCCGGCAGATCGCCACCGATGCCGTGGCCCGTACCTTCACCGACACGGCGGCCCTCAACGGGGTCAAGGAGAGTTTGGTCCGGCGCATCTTCGCCCAGCACGCCGCCGAGCAACTGGCGGGCTACAAGCCCCGGCTGCCCAAGGTGCTCGGCATGGACGAGAAGGTCATTCAGGGCCGCCCGAGGTTCGTCATCGGCGACGTGACGGCCCGCACCATGCTCGACATGCAGGGCTCCCGCCGGAACGTCGATCTCAACCAATACTTTATGAGCCTCGAAGGGCGGCAGAACGTCGAGGTCATCACGCAGGATATGTACTGGGGCTACAAGACGATCAACCAGCAGTTCTTCCGGCAGGCCGTGATCGTCATCGACAAGTTCCACGTCGTGCGATACGCGAATCTCGCCGTCGAGATGGTCCGCAAGGCGATCCAGACCAGCCTCACCACCGAGAGCCGGGTCAGCCTCAAGCGCAAGATCAGGTTGCTGGCGGCCCGGCCGGGCAACCTCAGCGACGATGGCCGGGTGGCCCTCAAGCGCCTGCTGGCCGAGTACCCGGCGCTGGACATGGCCGTGACGTGCAAGGAGTGGTTCTACGACATCTACCAGTGCCAGACCCGCGCCCAAGCCGAGGCGGCCTACAAGGCGTGGGTGGACCTGCTGCCGCAGGAGATGCACCGGCCGTTCACGCCGATCCTGTCGTTCATGAAGAACCGGCGCTGGAAGGCTTTGGTGTTCAACTACTTCGAGCACCCCTACACGAACGCCTACGTCGAGGCGCTGAACGGGCTGATCGACCAGATCAACCGCAGCGGCCGGGGCTACAACCTCGACACGCTGCGCGCCAAGGCGCTGCTTCGGTACGGCAACGTGCATCGGGTAGCTCCGAGGGCCGCCGATGACCGAATAGGTCTTGCCGAAGATGTGCCGCTCTACATGGGTCACGGTGCTGTTGACCTCTCAACCTTTGAGTCCGACATCGCCCGGGATCGCTTCTGATCCACTTCCAACCTCAAATGACGAAGAGCCCTTTTTCAATTCTACGGCCTCGACCGTGATCGCATCTTTGGACATAAAGCGGTAGCCGTCCGGGTGATCATCCAAATGCCCATGATCGCCGGGCTTCTGTGGGTATACGGTGCCGCATTTCGGGCATTCCATCTCGTGACCGGGGCCGAGTTTCACGGTTCCACCATAAGAGAGTTAATCTTTGTCAGGACAGCAGAGGTTTCTCTTTGCCGAATAAGTCGGCTCACCCGCTCGGCGATAGTCCGCGCCGCATGGCGACGGATTTGATCCGAGAGATTTGGTGCTGCACGCACAATGCAATGCAGCGCGATGTCGAAAACCGCTGGGTCGAAAGATGGCGTCTCGTGTTCCATCATCTAGCTCCTGTAGGCGTCAACCGGATAAGCATGTCCCCAACTGTTCGTAGAGCCGGATGGCCAGCGGGACGTTGACGGCTTCGCGCCGTTTCATCATCATCCCCCCGTCGCCACCAGCACGGCGTAGACGAGCAGCGCGATAAGGCTGCCGCAGAGGTAGTCCTGTAACTTGGTGCTCATGCCACCTTGTCCGAATGAGCGTTACCCTGGTTGAGCCAGTAGAGCCATTCATCGGTGCAGCGTGCGGCGTAGAGGGCGGCTTCTGCGCTCAAATCCATCTCGATCCACACGCCGTCTTTCTCGGTCAGTGTCCCGCGATACGTCGCGCCCTCTGCCGGGCTCGATATGTCATCCAGCGCGTCATCCATTGACGGATGCGCGGAGGCACCCATGCCCCCGAGCCAGAGGTTGATGTACGAGCCCTCGCCCATCTATTTCGTCTCCTCGCTCAGGGGGTGGGGTGCAATCTTCTGCCACTCACTCATTGCTCCACCCCCTGTAGGGCGGTGCGGGCTGCCTCAAAGGCTGCGTTGACTTCGGTCCAGTCTTCGAAGCACCACGGCTTGTCGTCAGAGCCCGGCACGCCGAAATCCAGAACCGCATCAAGGGCCTTCAGTGCTTCGTAAAGCGCTGCGTGGTTGCGCGTTGCGGCGAGGATGAACGCCAGCTTTTCCGGGTGCTGGTAGTCGCGCGCCAGAACGCAGCCTTCATCGTCGCGCAGATGCGGGTACGGCTCTTGCTCGACCCGCAAGTTTTTCGGCGGTGTATGTCCTTCCCGCGTGGTCATGGTCAGGTACTCCCTCTCCTGTATTGGTCCATCTGGGGGTGTGGTCAGCGGGCCTTGCGCTTCTGCTTTTTCTTCAAAGCAGCGAGGCACATTTCT